>Ga0209542_10000172_pt1 | contig 160089 bp, 150 predicted proteins | sample RifCSPhighO2_01_FD_184028 | JGI IMG/M metagenome (GOLD analysis project Ga0209542, IMG submission 184028) | Soil microbial communities from Rifle, Colorado - Rifle CSP2_plank highO2_0.1 (SPAdes) (version 2) | ecosystem: Environmental > Terrestrial > Deep subsurface > Rock core/Sediment ... | reverse complement strand
GCTTTTTGTGGTGATTGAATGGGTATTTTTTGCGAATGGCGTTCCCTGGTATGGCGTTGGGATGTTCTTGGGTTTGTGCGTCGGACTGGAAATCCTCTTGCAACGCGCTCCAAACACATGGTCGAAGGGAGTGATGAGCATCCTTCTGGCGTTGTCCATTCTCATGATGCTCGGGAACCGCTTCTGGGTTTTTATGAAGATGAACAGTACTTTGGAATATGTCATCGGCACATCGTCGGCGACGGTAGTGCGCGAGAAGTCCATTCCCTATTACGACAATATCAGTGAGATGATAGTGCAATTGCATCAAGCGAATCCGAGTCGTCCATATGTGTATCGCGTCGGCACATTCATTCCCTACTTTATCCCGCGTAATCTGGAAATCATCGCTGCAACGGATAATCAGCTGGATCTCTTTACGTGTTTGCATCAAGAGAATGATAACCAGCTCACGCTGGAGCGGCTGCGAAAACTCGGATTTAACAGCATGGTGTTCGATACGAATACCGCGACGATTGAGTCTGATAAGAATGGCCCGCTCCACACAAAAGTAAATGCATTCGTTGGTTTTCTCAATGACAAAAGTCTCGGGATGAAAGTTGTTGTGAACGATATGGAAGATGGAATAGCATTCGTTATCCTTCCCTGAATCCATGTACATTGTTGCGGTCATTCCGGCATATAACGAGGAGTCCCGCGTTGGCGGGGTCGTGCGATGCGTAAAAAAATACGTTCGCGAAGTCATTGTTGTTGATGATGGATCACGTGATGCGACGGCTGAAATGGCTCGCAAAGAAGGCGCCCGCGTTATTTGTCATAAAGAAAATAGCGGCGCCGGTGCTGCGACGATGACGGGCCTCGAAGCGGCGCGCCGATTGGGAGCGAATGTTGTCGTTACGCTCGACGCGGATGAACAGCATGACGTTGGGGATATTCCCGCCCTTCTCGGCCCGATAGAGCGCGGTGAGGCGGATATTGTGTTTGCGAATCGTTTCGGTCGAAAAAATCACATTCCTTTCATTCGGCGCTTATTTAATGGACTCGGAAATATTGTGACATTCATGGCGACAGGGCGATGGATTGCAGACAGTCAGTGCGGCTTTAAGGCATTTGGAGAGAAGGCGCTTGCCGAAATCCAGCTTCGCATGAGCGGATTCGAATTCTGTACGGAAATTGTCCGCGAGACGGCGCGATATCGATGGCGTATCGGCGAAGTGCCGATTAAAGTGGTGTATTCGGAATATACCCTTGCAAAGGGGCAATCATTTGCGCATGGTGTGCGCACAGCGTGTAAGATTCTTCTGCGGTCATTTCTTCGGTAAACCATGCAGCTCACTCCGTATCAAATCCTGGCGCCTTTGGTTTCTTTCATTGCAATTCTCTATGCATGGAACTTGTGGTTTCGGCAGAAGAAGAACTTATGGGAAGTCATTCTCTGGATACTCTTTTGGGGAGCGGTTGCAGGAATTGCCCTGTTTCCGAATATTCTCACGTATGTGCAGTTTGTCACTGGAATTAAAAGTCAGGTCAATGCCATACTCGTGACGAGTATCGGCATCCTCTTTTTTATGATGTTCTATCTGATCATTCGTCTCGAGGAATTGGAACAGCGGCAGACGAGGATGGTGAGAAAGCTCGCACTAAGAGAAGCAGGTTTGGGTGATGAGAAGGATTTTGAAGACAAAGTTGATCATTGATCATTCACAAATGAAAACTATTTTGTTAGTTAGCCCATATTGGAAAGAGGAGCATCGGTGGATGATGAGTTCGTTTAAGTTAGCGGAGCTTTGGCAACGACTAGGATATCGGGTCGTTGTGGTATGTATGGGGGGAGAGACGAAGATCGAGGATGTCAGTGATACGCTGACGGTGCACTATCGCAAAGATGTGTTTCTTCCCGATCCGTTGAACTTTGGGATTGCCTTTGGATTCTGGCGTTCCGCATGGCGGCTGATTAAAAAAGAAAAACCGGATCTTTTGGTTTGTAACAAAGTGCTGTTCTGGTCATCGTTTTCTTTGATTCCGTTGCGATTTTTGGGATACAAATTCATTCTTCTTACGGATGCACTGGTGGGGATGACCTGGTGGCCAAGGCCAAAGTTTGCAAAAGTGATTATGGGTATCGGGGGATGGACAGTCGGATGGCTGGTTCTTTTATGTGCGAAGAGGATCGTCTTTTTTCACCCGCAGCCGGAGGGCCTCTTAAAGAAGCTTGGAGTGTGGAAAAAATCGCAAGTGATCCCGACAGGAATTGATACTACTCACTACTTACGACTCACTACTCACGTACTTGGCAAAGTAGTTGTTACTTATGTCGGCAGATTGGAGAGTGTGAAGGGTGTAGATGACTTTTTGGCAGCGACTGTTCCGCTTAAAAAAAATTATCCACATCTTACTATTCAAGTGGTTGGTTGGTATAAAGAAGGACACCCGCTGGTGAAGGCATATGAGCGCGAGGTACTGTTTACGCGGCTACGCAACGATATTCCCGAGATTCTCGCAACAACGGATATTTTCGTGATGCCGAGCTACAGTGAGGGCTTAAGCAATGCGCTTATGGAAGCGATGTCATCGGGTTGTGCCTGCATTGTCTCTCGTGTGGGCGGTAATGTATTCTTGGTACAAGAGGGAGAATCGGGCTTATGTTTTGCTCCCGGCAATCGGGAGGAGCTTCGGGAGCATGTGCGTTTTCTCATCGCGCATCCCGAAAAACGCATGGAATTCGGCAAGAATGCCCGAGAGAGAATCGAGGAGGTTTTTAGTTGGGGAAAAATTGGTGAAAAATATAGGCAATTATTTGCCGAATGATTCGCTACACTTGTGGAATGGAAAAGCCAAAAGTTGTTATTTTATCGACCTTTCTGTCTCCTTTACGAAGTGGAGCGGAAGCGTGTGCGGAGGAGGTGGCTTTGGGCTTGAGTGATCGATATGAGGTGACTGTGGTGACGGCGAAGATGAGAAGAGATTTGGAACGAGAAGCGATTAGTGGGAAGCGGGAAGCACCAGTGCGCATTATTCGGGTTGGTTTTGGATGTATGTTCGATAAGTGGCTCTATCCGTTTTTGGCTTCGCGAGTTGCCAAAAGCCTCAAGCCGGACATTATACATGCAGTGCTCGAGACGTTTGCGGGGTTGGCGCTATACCGATGTCGGAAAGCTGTACCGGAAGCGAAACGGATTCTCACATTGCAGACGACAAACCGAAAATTTCTCAAAAAGAGGATTGTGCAATCGGCGGATAAAGTGACAGCGATTAGTTCGGTACTCGTGCGGATTGCGAAGGAATATGAACGGGATGATGTGATATCTATTCCCAACGGCATTCATCTGGAGGCGATTCAAAGGGCAATAAAAGAAGTGAAGAAAATCTTCGGTCGCATTCTGTTTGTCGGTCGTCTGGAGCCGATGAAAGGAGTGGATACCCTTCTTCATACATTCGCTCTTATACGAAAAGAATTTCCCCATGCGTCGCTGCATATCGTTGGCGACGGGAGCGAACGAACGCGGCTCAAATTTCTGTCAGAAAAACTTCTCATAGTGGATTCCATAACATTCACCGGTCGTATGGATCCGCCGAATCTCTATCGGGAGTTTGCGGAAGCGGAAGTGTTCTGCGGGCTCTCGCGCAGTGAAGCACTGGGGAATGTTTTTCTCGAAGCGCAGGCTGCTGGATGCGTCGTTATTGCAACGCGCATCGGAGGAATTTCGGATATCGTGAAAAGCGGCGAGACGGGAATACTTGTTTCCCCGAATAATCCGCAAGAAGCCGCCGATGCGATCAAGGAAGTGTTGTACGGTGAAAAGTTGCGAATGCGGATGACAGAGGCGGGAATGCAGAACGCGCAGAAATATGATTGGAGCGTGATTGTGGAGAAATATAAGAGAGTGTATGAGGAGATGATGAAGCAGTAACGTGCGTTTTCTGTAGAGACGTCCCTGTGGGACGTCTCTTACGGAGTTTTGGTGAGACGTCCCTGTGGGACGTCTCTGCACCCCCGTACCAGTCGGGCTGCTTCGAACAAGCTCTCGAATGTTCCTGCATCAATCCATTCTTTTTTCAGCAATGTGACGTGGAGAGTTTCATGTTCCATGTACCATCGCATAACGTCAGTGATTTCGAGTTCGCTGCGTGCGGATGGCTTCAAATTTTTAATGATTTCGAAGCAGCGATTGTCGAAGAGGTAACAACCGGTGAGGGCAAGGTTGCTTTTGGGATGAGTCGGTTTTTCTTCGATCGAAATCAATACTCCATCTTTCATTTGTCCCACCCCGAAACGTTCAGGGTCGGGAACTTCTTTAAGAAATGCATGTGCTCCTTTGTCGAATGTTTTGATGACCGAAGAAAGATCATCAAAATAGATATTATCGCCGAGGATGGCACAGATGGAATCTCTTTTGGAGGCGTCTTCTGCGAGTCCGAGTGCTTGGGCAATTCCTCCGGGTTTTTCCTGTACGCAATACGTGAATGATGCATCGAATCGTGATCCATCTCCGAGAAAATTTCGTATCTGATCAATGTGTTCCGTGCCTGTGACGATGGCAATTTCTCGAATGTCGGCATCGAAGAGCACTTGAAGCGGATGGAGAATCAACGGTTTATCATAGACAGGCAGCAGACTTTTATTGGTAATATCGGTGAGTGGGCGCAGTCTGGAACCCGTTCCGCCGCAAATGAGGACACCGTGCATGCGAAGAAGCATACTCTTTAAAAATGGCTGTATCTAGAGAAAAAACGACTTCATTCATATGATAAATATCTTTATACTGATGCCGATCTATGCATCTATTTCTTCTTGTCATCCTCTTTCCCGGCTTCGCTTTTGCACAATCGACATGTTATTCACCAAGTGATTGTGTAGTTCCGCAATACTGCTCTTCGTTAGAAGATGGGATTATTCCCGGACACTGCACAGTGAAAGAGAAACCAATCCCTCCATCACCTCCTCCTCCACCCAAAGCACAGATTATACCCGTAAAAGAAGAAACATCTCCTCCCGCGAGAGAGGAGCCGAAGCCCAAAGAACATGTAGCGACCTTTATTGAAGTCCCCAAAAAGATCCTTCCTACTGTTACACCACAAAAATCACAATGGGAGAAGACACTCGAACGCGAAGAGTGGGGATATACAGAGCCGATCATTCGACCTTCGGGTATCTGGGGTCCGAATACCATTTCGTTGAAGAGCGAAGATATTGGGATGAATATGCTTCTTGCTTTTCTGCTTTTTCTTGTGATTGGAGTTTCCAGTGTGACGTTTAATAACATCGTTGAAGGGTATGGTGATCATATCAATGCTTTTTTCCATCGTCTTCCTATTCTTCGTTGGTTCCGTGAGAGTGGGCAGCAGGGAACAGGGCTCTTTCGCGGTGTGATTCTTCTTCTCACAATTATTGTCTACGCAGCGATTGCTGCTCATATCACGCCACAGTTCATCCTCTGGTCTGTACAGAGTTGGGGTATTCTTCTTGTGACATTCATTGCGATTGCACTCGGGACCTATACAAAAGATCTTTGGCGTTATGCCGTTGCGCTTTCCTGGAAGTGTGAAGGGCTATTTAAGCCGAATATTTTTGGTCTTGTATTGGCTGTTGGATGTATTGCTTTGAGTCGCATGCTGGAAATTTCTCCAGGTTTTATTTTTGGAATTCCCATCGGGCTCTTTATTTACGGACAGAAGTTTGAGGAGCAGGAAGGAAAATTGGAATTCTGGGGATTGATTCTGATGTTTACCACAGCTCTCATCAGCTGGGCGCTCATTCCCGTTGTGCAGTCTTACGGCGTTTTACATGACCTTTCCATGATTCTCTACGTCATTCTCATCGAAGGTGTTTTTCTGGAAGCCATGCCTCTCAAGTACCTGCCGGGCAAAGCAATCATGGACTGGAAAAAACCTCTCTGGATTCTCCTGATGGTGATGATCCTTTTTGTGCTTCTCCATACGATTTTTAATCCAGGAAGCGTTGTATCGAGCATTCAGCACGCAAAATTGCAGGGAGCAGCTGTTCTCTTTTTGGGGGCATATGTAGGTATGAGTGCCATTCTTTGGCTTTGGTTAAGCATTGCAAAGAGCCTTCGGTCTTAAATTGACATTTCATAATATATTATATATATTGCAACCTTTTTCCTCAAGCCGTATGACTCTTCGCGAAGAGCCAAGAAGTCTCTTAGAAAATCAGTCCGAATGTTTCAGCATCTGTCAAAAGCTTTCCTCGATGATGGGGAACATACGAAGTGCTGTTTCCTCGACAATGGAAAACATTATTCAGCGGCCGTCATATAGCGTCCTTGAAAAACTCGCAACAGTCACGTTTGTTTTCGGTGAACCCGTCTATCGTTTGGGATGCTCTGTGATCAATATGCCGGCAGATGAAAGTATTATTTATACAACCCGCACAGCGATCGCGGGTCTTTTTGGCGCGAATCTCGGAGTAAAATTGACTGCACGAGGGCCGGCGCATCTTAAAACATCAGAAGCGTGGATCGATGGCGCCTCTATCGCTGCAGAATCCGTAACAGGTTTGGGGCATCTGAAACACACGCGTTTGTTGCGTCTTTTTCGACAGTTGGGATCGGTTGTAAAAGGCATAAGAATATTGCGCATCGCACACAAAAACAATGCCATTGAAGATTTGACGGTTGCGGAGCTTCAGAGGGATGCAACATGGAAAATGATGGCCATCATCGGCTCCATACCATTGGTGGCAGACTTTCGTGAAGATGGAAGAGATCCTCTCGACTGCGTTTCCGAGATTGCTTTTGGTTCCGTTGTTCTTGCCATTGCAAAATGGCAGCAACACTCCATTCGTAAAAGCATTTATGAAAATTACACCCGCATTCTCACTTATGAGAAAAAGAATGTGGAACAGATGATTCTGGAAAATCCGTCTCTTGTTTTTTTACGAGAGGAACTGACAAATAGCAATCACAATGAAATTACAGGTCTTACGAAGCCGTATATGCATGTGCTGACGGAACTTGCGGACATGATCAATCCGGTTGGTGAAGATCTTACACTCGACCAGAAAGGCAATATCGAGACGAAGGAACTCGATGCGGGAGTGCTTGTCACTGATATGCGAAATTTTACCTCTCTTACAGAGCAGCTGGGTGATGAAATTTTCCCGATGCTGCGCATGACCTATTTCCCGATTCTACGAGCGATTATTGCGAAGTATCATGGGAAAGTGCTCAATCATACCGGCGACGGACTCATTGTGTACTTTACGGATCAGAGAAATGGTATCCCTAAAGAGGAGATCATGGCACGTTGTGCACTCGAAATGAATGAGTGTACGACCAAGATGGCAGATATTTTTAGGGAAAATGGATGTGGCACCAAAGAAGCTCCGCACAGCACGGGAATCGGCATGGCTACGGGGCCGCTCCGTATCGGTGATATTTTGCGTATGTCCTCATCGGAAAATGGAACGAAGATTGATCTGAAAAAATTGCATGACGCAATCCTTGTTGCGGTGCAGGGATCGGTGGATTTTGATGTTGGAAGAACTGTACATAAACCCGGACGCATTGCGGGTCTTGGTAGTTCGATTAACCTTGCTGCGCGTATTGAGAGTCAGAATAAACATTTTCCACATCATACCTGCCTGATGTCGCCGGAGTGTTACATGGCGCTTCCGGAAGATTTACAAAAGGAATTTGAACCTCTGGAAGCTGTTTCTCTCAAAGGATTTGAAAAATCGGTGACGATGTATGGGAAAAGGATGCAGAGACTCGAATAGTTTCGCTATCCTCTTCGTATGAATATTTTAGTAACAGGCGGCGCGGGCTTCATCGGATCGCATTTTGTTTTGCGGCATAAAGAGCGTTTTCCCGATGACACGATTATTGTATTTGATGCGATGACCTATGCTGCGGATATATCTTTTCTTGATTCCGTGATGGATCGCATCCGTTTTGTGAAAGGAGATATCACGGATACGACATTGGTTTCGGGTCTGATCAAGCAATACGATGTCGGAGTAATCGTAAACTTTGCCGCCGAGACACATGTCGATCGCAGCATTAAAAATGCGATTCCCTTTCTCCATAGCAATGTGCTCGGCGTCCAGTCGCTCATCGAAGTTTGTAAAGAGCATCTGAATATTCTTTTCCTGCATGTGTCGACGGATGAAGTATACGGTGAGCTGAAAGACGGCGATCCGCCCTGCATGGTTGATACCATCTTGCGACCCAGTTCTCCATACTCCGCAACAAAAGCTGCCGGTGATCTTCTTCTGCTGGCGGCAGTGCGCACTTTTGGCATTCATGCGCGTATCACGCGTTGTACCAATAACTACGGTCCGCATCAGGCAGAAGAGAAGTTTCTTCCAACTGTTATTACACATGCGCTCAAAAACGAGAAGGTTCCAATCTATGGAGAAGGAAAAAATAAACGTGATTGGCTCTATGTTACCGATCACACGGATGCGATTGAAACGGTGCTCGAGAAAGGAGAAGACGGGAATATCTATTTAATTGCCGCAGATAATGAGAAGCAGAATATTGATGTGGCAAAAACCGTTCTTGATCTCCTTGGAAAATCGCGCGACTGCATCGAATTCGTTATCGACCGCCCCGGTCACGATTGGCGATATTCCATTGATGCGTCGAATACCCGTGCACTGGGTTGGCAACCGCAAGTGCCATTTGAAGAAGGACTCAAGAAAACCGTGGAGTGGTATAAGGATAAAGGATTACAGGAGACAGGATGGACGGCAAGTAATTGATAATTTAGAATTGATAATGATCAGTTGTCAACTGATGCGGTATACTGCTTTTATCTATGCAGAAAATGAAGATCGTGTTGGCAACGGGAATCTATCCGCCGGACATTGGGGGACCGGCGACCTATGTACAAAATTTAGTAAGTGAATTGCAGAAGCAAGGTTGTGAAGTCATTGTCATTACGTATGCGCGCAGAAAATCAGAAATCAAAAAACCTTCGACTGCGATGGAGACAGGTCAGAAATTAAAAACACGAGTGATTTGCGTCGGTAAGCGGGTGCCGATTCTTCGTTGGTTTTCTTACGCGTGTGCGTTGAAGAAATACGCGAAGGATGCGGATATTGTGTATGTATTTTCTTCCGTCAGTTGTGGAATACCGTTATGGCTGGCGAGATTGAAAAAGCCGAAGAACGTGTTGCGTCTTGGCGGGGATTTTCTCTGGGAGCGTTATACAGATCAGGGAGGAAGGTTGGGATTGCGGGAATTTTATGAAAAAGAGCGTGTGATGTGGTGGATAGGGTGTAGATGTATGGCGTGGTTACTCAATAAGTTTGATCATATTATATTTTCAACTGTGTGGCAGCAGAAGCTGTATAAAAAGCATTATAAAAATTTGCCAACACATTCTTGCATTGAAAATTCCCTACCCCCTTCTCCGTCTTTAAGTTATTTCGATAGATCAGAAACTTACACCTTTCCTCTCCATAAAAAACATACTCCGTTTCGATTGCTTTTTATGGGACGATTTGTGAAATTTAAGAATCTGAAAAATCTCGTAAAAGCTGTGGAGATGCTGGATGGCGTGGAGTTAACTTTTGTCGGTGACGGGCCAATGAAATGTACAGTGCAAAACATAAGGCATAAGATATTACCACCCGATTATACTGAAAAAGGTGATTTCTTTGCTGACTATGACCTTCTTATTCTGCCTTCGCTCACCGAAATCAGCTCCAATGTTGCACTGGAGGCGCGGGCGAGCGGAATGCCGGTGCTTCTGACAGAAGAAACGGGATTGAGTGACGCATTGCGTCAGGGGATGGTGGTGCGTCCATTAAAGACACCAGAGCAGATTCGGGATGCGCTTGTGTATGTGATGGAAAACTATGAGCGAATTGCGCAGCAGACGACAACACTCTGTGAGGCGCGTCCGTGGTCGAAAGTGTGTGAGGAACATGTGAAGTTGTTTCGTTCTTTTTTGAATACAAATGTGTCATCCTGAGTGTCTGATTTTGCTGTGTCACACTGAGTATCCGCGGCAGCGGATGTATCGAAGTGCGGCACAGCAAAATCAGATGTATCGAAGGATAGACACATCTTCCTACTTTTCTTCTCCATGAATTTACTGATGATCTCTGGTGACAGGTCGATTCCCGAGGCGAGACGGGGAGCATTCTGGTATACGTTGGAAGAGTTGAAACAGTATTTCGAACGAGTGGATGTTATTTGCCCGAAACCAAAGAATTCGTGCTTGAGCGGAGTTGTTCATGCATTTGATCGTGTGTACATTCATCATTCATCTCGGGGACTTTGGCGGCAACCATGGTGGATTTTGAAAAAAGGAAGAGAGCTTTGTGGGGAAAGGCAGTATCGGGTGATGACCGTGCATGACTATCCGCCGTTCTATAATGGATTGGGTGCATGGATGTTGCAGAGAAAAACCGGCATTCCGTACATTGAAGAAATTCATCATGTTGTCGGATATCCAAGGGCAGCAGATTTTGGCGAATGGATCGGACGAAGAATGTATTGGCTGTTCTTTCAGACAATAGGAAAGCGAGCGACTGCCGTACGTGTCGTGAATCAAGAAGTAGAACACATGGTGCAAGAGTGGACAGGAAAAGATCATGTTCGTCTTCTCTCATCGCAGTATCTGGACAGGAAGTCTCTGCAACCGGATTCGTCCATCAAAAAAAAATACGATCTCATCTTCTGTGGGCGCTTGGTAAAGAATAAAGGAGTCGAGAATGTACTCAACGTACTTGTCTATCTTCATAAAGTTTCTCTTCTTATTGTTGGAGATGGTTCACTTTTTTCAAAGCTCAAAGCTCAAAGCTCAAAGTTGGGTTTGGATGGTCGTGTGACCTTTACCCGATGGCTTCCCGAAAAAAATGATGTGTACCGCGCAATCCAATCGGCGAAAGTGATGGTTGTTCCTTCAAAGAGCGAGGGCGGTCCGCGTGTTGCGCTGGAGGCGATGGCGCTCGGAGTGCCGCTCATTGCAACGCGCGTTGGCGTGCTTAAGGAATTGGAAAAAGGGAAAATGTATCTCCCGACGACCGGAGAGATCGAAGACCTCAAAGAGAAGATCGAGTTGATGCTTTTTGATCAGGCTCTTTACAACGAATATGCGCGCCGCGGACGTGATGTGCTCACGATGTACTGCGGAGAAAAACTTATTAAAGAATACGCGAAATTCCTCAAATCCATCGCATGAGACTCCTTATCGTGACACAGAAGGTTGATCGAAATGATCCGATTCTTGGATTCTTTCACCGATGGATTGAAGAGTTTGCAAAACATTGCGAGCGCGTAATAGTCATTGGGCAGTATGTTGGGGAATATGCTCTACCAGAAAATGTTCATGTGATTTCTTTGGGAAAAGAAGGTGGTCGGTCGCGCGTTGCACAAATTATCAATTATGAATTATCAATTATCAATTTGCATCGCCAGTATGATTGTGTATTTGTACACATGACGCCGATATGGGTCGTGCTTGGATGGAAAATTTGGTTTTTGCTGCGAAAACCGATCTATCTCTGGTACGAAGCACGTGGCAAGCGGTGGCCATTGCGCTTCTCCCTTCTTGCTGCGCGAAAAATTTTCAGTGCGTCAGAACATGGAATGCCTTTGCAGACAAAAAAAAGCGTTATCGTAGGTCATGGGATCGATACAGAGCGCTTCTGTCCGGATGAGAATACGGAACGGGATCCCACACTTCTCGTGACGGTTGGACGCATTACGCGTTCCAAACGATTGGATGTGTTGCTGCGTTGTTTGCAGACGCTTCCTGAAGCGTTTCATCTTACAGTTGTCGGCATGCCTATTACAGATGACGATAGTCATGTTCTTTCCGGTATGCAGGATTTTCTGCATAACGTTCATCTGTATGATCGTGTAACCATTTCCTCATTGGAACAGCCCGCCCTTGTCCCACTTCTGCAGCGGGCGGGCATGTTCCTCCATGCCAGTGAAACCAGTCTGGATAAAGCCGTACTTGAGGCATTTGCGTGTGGTTGTCCCGTTGTCTCAACATCGTCTGCGGTACAACCGGAGCTTCCTGAGCAGTTACATGTGACCGATGAGAGTATGGCCGCAAAAGTTGAAGAATTCTTTGCTCTTCCAGAGGAGAAGCGCAGTGAGATTTGTCAGCAGTTACGTAAGAATATCACAGAAAAACATGGACTTCCGGTCCTCGTGCAGCGATTGGTTGCAGAAATGAATGTGAAGTAATGTTGGAACGCGCGCCAAGATGTACTATTTCCTTATGTTCTCTCCTCGTCTCTCCATTGTTATGCCCGTTTACAACGAGGAGGGCACGCTCGATGAGATCATTGATCGCGTGTTTAGATCATGCGGTGATTTTGCGGAAGTAATTTTTGTGGATGACGGCTCGACGGACCGATCGCTGGAGATTCTTCAGCGCAAAGCGAGGCCGCAGGATACGGTTCTTCATAAAGAGAACGGAGGAAAAGGATCCGCCGTGCGGATGGGATATGCTCATGCGAAAGGTCACTATGTCATCGTGCAGGATGCGGATCTGGAATACAGCCCCGAAGATATTCCAACAGTACTTGCACATGCGCAACTGCACGATCTTCCTGTTCTTTTTGGTTCGCGCAGACTCAAGAAACAGAAGCAATTCACACATCTGACCACATTTATTGGGGGGTCGTTGCTGACGATGATGTGCAATCTTCTTTACGGCAGTCGCCTCACTGACCAGCCGACATGCTATAAGATGGTGCGAAATGACGTGCTTAAAACGTTGCCTCTACAAGAAGATGACTTTCGTTTTGATCCGGAATTAACTGCGATGCTTCTGCTCCGTGGATATCACATTGCCGAATCTCCGATTTCCTACACACCGCGAAGTTTTGCCGAAGGAAAGAAGATTTGCTGGAAAGACTGGTTTCGGTGGGTGTGGGTGTTCTTAAAATTGCGGCTCCTTTCACGATCTTCTCTGTCCTCGCATATTCTTCTCGGATTGTTTGTGCTGTTATTTCTCCTCTGGCTTCCCACAATTCGTTTTCCCATCGTCAGTGACACGGCGATCTATGCACTTCTTGGAGAAAGCTTGTGGGAGGATGGATCGTATAAACTTCTGGGGGAATCGTATGCAAAACAGTTGCCTCTGCATTCGTTTCTATCGTATCCACTGACGCATCTCTTTGGAATGCATATCGGAATGCAAGCAAGCAGTTTGCTCGCGGGTGGTGCGGTATTGATGATGAGTTTTCTTCTCTTTTCATGGATCACGGGTCCGACGATCGGCCTTCTGGTTTCTCTTTTCATCCTTTTTCATCATGGATTTCTGTACATCGCACAGGTGGGATCGGCGGATCTTCTCTTCACCGTTCTCGTCCTCGCATCGGTCTATGGATACATCCGGGCGGAGGAGGATGACCGATGGTACGCGCTTTCCGGAATTGCTCTCGGTCTTGCGTGTCTCACGCGATACAACGGCATTCCTTTATTTTTTCTTTTTGGCGCATGGATCATCCATGCGCGGCGCGATCATCTCTTTTCTCATTGGTTCTTTGGAGGGATGGGGGGTGGAGCGCTTCTTTTTTCGCTATGGCTTCTTCGAAATTTCCTGATTTTCGGTGATCCGCTGTATTCGGAATATTCAGGCGAACTTATGAAACAAGCGCCGAGCCTTGTCGAACAATTTCTGTCGAATGTCTTTTACTACGGCAATCCTCTTCAGAATCTTCTTCCTATTTTGTTGGTTTTTGCGGCATACGGTCTTGTGCGATTTTGGAGAACGTATCTGTTTCTTGTTTTTGTCATGCTTTCTCTATGGGTACTCACGGCAATCTGGTGGGTACAGGCGATGCGATTTGCATTTCCCGGGTATGTGTTTCTCCTCTTTTTTGCGGTATTGGGGATGAAAGACGTCTATGATCGCGTGCGGTGGAAGAAAATATATGCGATGAGTCTTACCGTACTCCTTGTGCTAACGCATGGTACGGCCATCTGTCTCTACACGTACGGTGCCTGTAATAGTTTCGTCGATCGACTTATCCCACAAATCCCGAGAGATCTTGGTCTATCGTCAGAAGGTTTTTATACGTGGGCACTCGCGCGCGATTATGTGGATGCCTCGGCAGAACAAGAGGCATATGTGCTTGTCGAGGGAGAGGCAAATGTGCGTGTATGGGCGAAGAATGTGTTTCGGAAAGATTTGCGTATTACTTCTGTGAAAGACGGAGAACATTGCCCTCTTTATGAAATAACCCGTGAACCAGAGCAAAGCACGGTTCAGGAAGCCGCCCATAAACCAGCAAGTGCGGCGGAAATCGTGTATCAAACGGAAGCAGGGCCAATCACGAGTGTGGTGAGATGGAGGTGTCCCCTTTGAGAAAGTGGTTAAAGGCCTAAAGTTCTCTTTTTAATCTTTCTCCCACGGCATCAAACCACGCCGGATCCTGATCATCCCGCACATATGGAAGATGTGTTTCCCGTATGCAGAGCAATTGCTCACGGGTTGGAAGGGAAGGGAGAACATATTTCTTTCCGGTGATCATTTCGTAGAGTTCACAAATCGTGCAGATGGCGAGCATGGAGGATAGCGTGCCGAAGAGTACGTTGCCTCTCCATTGTTCTTTTGGCGGCGTCATATAGTAGAGAATCGTGTCTTCCGGTTTTTTGAACTCATGAAGAAGAATGACTGCTCCACTCATGCCACTAAATCCCGTGAGACAGATATCACGTTCTGATTCTGGAACGATGGCACAGCGATATCCTTTCTGAATCAGAATTTCATTTGCTTTATCAAAGGTGTCGTAGCGCATGGGAGGTTTACCGATGTGCGACGGATGATTATTGTCGTCTGCAGGTTTCAGTGAAAGGTGTTCTGTGTCACAGAAGATTCTGCGGTTTATTGCGGTGCAATAACTGCTGCTTACTTCGTACGACTGTCCATTGATCTCATAATGCCACCAGTTTCGTGGACGAAAGCTGACGGATGCCGTGCGCTGCTCGGCAAATTCTTTCTGAAGAATATTGATCATTTGCGGACTCATCGGGAACATATCATCATCGCAGATCCAGCCTATTTTTCTGTTTGTTGCAATGTGGTATAAAAATTCATCCGATTTTTTGGCGGCGTAGAAGTTGAGGAACTTTTGTATGTGCATATTGGGAAAATCTTTGGGATTCAATGTTCCCGAGCAATCGAACATGACTTTATCAACATGATTTCCCAAATTCTTCTCTGCAAAGTGATACCACACCGTTGCCATGGGCGGGAGGATATTCATGGTAAAAAGAGCGGGTTTTTCCCACCCATCCCTTTGGGAGGGGATCAAGGGGAGGGGCATTCTTGTAAGGTAGTACTTCAACGTCGGTACCAATGTTCTTCGTGCACTCAAGATGCTAAAGCGCTTAAATGCATATTGCAGGAGTTGGTAGTACGTGCGTGGCATATGTGCAGTATACTGTTTATGATGTTCCATTCGCTTTTTTATGCAAAGCGCTGGCATGCCCTTGTTTTCTGTAGTGCTCTTTTCTTGGGCATTCTCGTCAGCATGCCCCATATTCTTCATATTCTGGATGAGCGGTATCAGGGCATTCCTGTACATTTGAACAGTGATGAATTCAGTTACCTGCCTCGCGTGCAGGAGGCACTCATCGGCCGTAGTGACAGGCTCGGCACGGCGGTAACTGGAGGTGATGAAAAATTGCCGGAGTTGCAAGCTGCACTGATCGAGCGCGTATATGGCACGATATTTCGTCCGTTCAATGCACGTGCGGCAACGGTGCTTACGATGATGGATTTCATTATTCCATTTTTTTTGTTTTGCATTTTGATCGGTTTCTGTCAATCATGCGGTTTTTCACGGAAGCACGCGTATATTATCGTTGTCCTTTTTTCTCTTCTGGAACTCTATAATCTCGGCCGCCCTATTCATCAGCGTGCGAGTTTTCTTCTGACGATTCTTGCAATGTGGGGACTGATTTCAGGAGTACAGTATCACTTTTTTTGGGGAGTGCTTGGCGGGATGTTGATGGGACTGCTTTTCAACGTGTATTTCTGGAGTTTTTCCGCCGCGTGGACATGGTGGGCGGTGCTTGTCGTGCTCTTTTTTCTTAATGCTCTTTCCATTCGGCCGCATCAACGGCAACGTTCATCATTTCTTACGCACATCATTCATTGTGTTCGACGAAAGGAAAAGTGCACGGCGGAATGGCGATCGCTTGGTTATGTACTGCTTTTTGGCGGCGTCGGTTTTGTCTTCGCAGCGCCGTTTTTGTTCCACGCGTTTTCGATTTCATCAGATCCGATCTATGGCGAGGCATTCTTTCGAAGCGGCGTTGGGATGTCGCGTATTCCCGAATCATGGCCATGGACCATTCTCTTTGCTCTCATGGCGCTCGCAGTCACGGTCACATGGTATCGAAGGCCGATCTCCACGCCGCTTACATGTACGGTGATAACGGGTTTTCTTGTTCTTAATCAACAGGTCATTCATGGCGTGCGTTTTCTCTTTGCATCGCACTATCTCTTTACTCTTGTGCTCGCGGCGCTTTTTGCGCTCATTGCCCTTTGGCGCGATCGATATGTTCCAGCGCTTCTGGGCAGTATTGCCGCATTGGTTTTTATCGCAGGCATTGCGTATGACAATAGATCTGTTGTATCTCAATGGCGCGTTGATGCGGAGGATTTTAGAGAACAACATCTGGCATCGTCATTGCCCGTGCTCGATGAACTACAACGATCCGTGATTCTTTCTGATTCACTTACATCGTCCTTCATTGCAAGCCACACACATCATGATGTGATCTTTACGAACTATATTCAGCATGAGTTACGTAGTCACAGAGAGTTGGCAGAACGATATTGTCTTACTCAAATGCCATTGAATGTGTCTCATCGTCGTCCTGAAGATGAGATCGTACTGATATATGGTGATGCATACGATGGTATGTACACACAGGAAGAGCGTACGCGTTTGCGGCAAGAGGAGCTGAATTTGGTGACCGTCACGTGTGCGGATATTGAAGGGCGTTTGCAAGAATTTTTAGAGAAATACCATGTGCAGTATGTGGTATGGGATGAGAAAAGGCAGGTGAAATGGGACTTGGGTCGCATAACTGGTTTGGAATTGATAGAGCGGGGAGAGGGGTGGTCTGTGTGGATACATGAGATAAACAATAGATAGTAAAAATTTTCAGGGCGATAAGGGAGTGTCTATTTTTCTACTTCTTTTCTGCTTTTATTACGTAGTTGTATTTTGGATCATGTAATCCTGTGTCATTTGGAACTTGCTGCACATATACAAAACCAATACTCTCTAACACCTCAATCATTTTTCTTGCCGGATACATCCAACGATGAAGGTCATAGTCTTCAGTCTGGTCGCTTTTGTATTTTCCAAAGAAATGTTGGTTGATGACGCGTACATCTTCTCCTTCCAAAAGACCACGAGCGATAGCTTCGATGTTCGGCGTGCAGACATGAAGAACGCCTTGCGGTCGAAGGATGCGATGGAATTCTTTGAGAATATGTAGGTTATCCGGTTCACGGAAGTGTTCGAGAGTGGCGGCAGAGAAGATTTCGGCAATCACGTCGTCATCAACCGGAAAGCGTTTTCGAATGTCTAAAACAAGATCAACTTGAGGAAAGTCCATAATATCAACATTAAGAAATTCACCGGACTTCCACGGATTGCGTCCGCCGCAGACATCAAGCTTTGCTCCGCGAAATTTTTTCGCGCGCCACTCTTCTGCACGTTTGCTGCACCGCGCTTTTCGTTTTGCATCAAGTGCCCATCCGTAGAGAGGGCGGAGGGGACGGATGAAACGGTAGTAGCGATCGATAAGATGTTTCATGGACGTGAGAGTGGGCACGTTTTTACAACGAGCTTCCATCCATACCAGAATCGGAGAAGCTCATGCTTCAGTGGCAGGCGGACGCAATTTTTTCGTGGAATACACCATATCCAGAGCAATTTGAGCAATGCAATACAGCGGGAACGGAGCGTATGAAGGAGGCGATGGATAAACCAATGCCCCCATCCTTTGCGTGTATCTTTTTCACATTCGATTGCGAGATATCGGAGATTTTTTCGCTTGTATTCGGCGACACTTCCGAGTGGAGCTACACTTCCTCCTTTCAGATGACGCACGGGAGCATCCGGTTTTACTTCGGGCTTTTCGTGTACGGGTTTGATCCATTGTGTGACCGTGTTTCTGTGAAAAAAATAGAGCCGTTCGTTGGGATATGTTGTTGCGTGCGTCACGATGCGGTTGCCAGCGGTAACATATTTCCTCGGTATCCAGCATGCGCATGGCGTATGTTCTTGCATGACCATGCGCAATTCATTCATCAATGATAGCGATGCATATTCATCGCTATCCAGCGCCAGTATCCACGGTTCATTACTTTCCCGTAATCCGCGATTGCGCGCTTCTGCAAAATTCGTCAATGGCGTGCCTTGTTTCTCTTTTGTTTGCTGTTCGATCATGTGCGCTCCATATTTCTGCGCAATGGCGCGCGTATCATCCGTACTGCCTCCGTCCAGCACGAGAATTTCTTTGCAGCCGTGGACACTTTCGATTGTCCGCGCGAGCGTTCGCGCGGAATTGAATGTGAGAATATGAACGCTGACGGGCAGATCTTCAGACATATACGAGGAACTTATAAAAGAAAAAATTACCGATGGTACTGATGATCCAGCTGGCGAGTTTTGCACTGCGATGATCCATATCAAACCATTCGACGAAGATGATAAGCAGGAGCGTTTGGATGGCGATGTTAAAAAGCGTCAGGAGGCAGTACCGAGCAAAATGATTTATATGACGGTCGTATCTTTTGAAGACGAAATACTTATGGAAGAAAAACGCACCAAGGAATCCTAATGCATTTCCAATGATATTTGCCGTGACATAATGTACGGTGAGAGTAATGAGGAGAAAATAGCTCCCGAAATCGAGAAACACGGACGCACAGCCGCTGATCAGATAGAGCAGAAATTGTTTCGTATGTTTTTGGACAAATTGCTGGAAAAGCCTGATGAGAGAATATTCGGAAAACCAGGGCATCTGTCAGGGAATAGGTTATAGGGAACAGTAGGGTACACTCTTCATCATGTCCAAGCCTTTGTACATTCTTGGCCTCACGCATCCCTATAGCTGGAATACGGCAGCCGCTCTTTTGAAAGATGGACAATTGGTCGCATTTGCCGAGGAGGAGCGATTTACGCGGCTCAAGCATGCACCGCGGATGTTTCCGCAGAAAGCTATGGAATATTGCCTTCAGGAAGCGGGTATCGAGCTTCTCGAAGTGGATTCCATCGCGATTGGCATGGAGAATTGGTCACAGGCGATTTTGCCAAATTTCTGGCCACTGCAACCGTTGCGTTTTACCTATGGGAAAATTCAGCGAACGATACAGGAGATTCGTCGTGGAAATGAATCTTTTCCCTTCTCTGCGCGCGATAAGCGGGTGAAATTTCTCAATCACCATCTTTGTCATATTGCCAGTTCCTTTTATCTTTCCGGGTTTCCCAAAGCGAATGTCATTTCTCTCGATGGCGCGGGCGGCGGAGAAAGCGGGATGCTCGGATGGGGAGAAGGATTGGATCTGACGATCGTACACAGAGTGACCAATGCCGGGAGTTGGGGAGCGCTCTATGAACGTGTGACCAAAGCGTTGGGTTTTCGACCGCACAGTCATGAAGGGAAAACGATGGGGCTTGCGGCATTTGGTACGCCGAATCCGGAACTGCTTGATTTCATCGATTGGTCAGAGCCGATTCCGCGTATTGATCATGCCGGGAGGAATCGATTTTTACGTTCACTTGTTCATCGCAGAAAAGATGAGGAGTTCACGCAAGAGCATAAAGATCTTGCAGCGACTGTGCAGGATGCGCTGGAGCGTGCACTCAAGCAGATGGCGAAGTTTCTTATGGAGGAATCCGGATGCAAGACACTCTGTATGGCGGGGGGTGTGGCGCTCAACTGCAGTGCAAATGGAAAACTTCTTCAGTCAGATTTTGTAGATGATATTTACATTCAGCCTGCATCATCGGATGCCGGTGTGGCGCTTGGTGCAGCGGTATTGCAACATGTACATGAGACATCCAAGCGACCGGGCTTTCTTTTTGACCATGCATACTGGGGTCCTTCATTTTCCAATGAAGAGGTTGAGAAGGTGCTCAAAGAATCCAAAATGTCATACATAAAAGTAGAGAATATTGAAGAAAAAGCGGCCGAGCTCCTTGTGGATGGGAAGATCATCGGCTGGTTTCAGGGACGGATGGAAACGGGTCCGCGGGCTTTGGGAAATCGCAGTATTCTCGCGGATCCTTCCATCAAAAATATGAAAGACATAATAAATGCGGAAGTAAAACATCGTGAAATGTGGCGCCCCTTTGCGCCATCCATGCTTCACGAAGATATCGGTCTCTACGTGGAAGGTCCACATAAGAGCCCATTCATGATTCTTGCATTTCAGGTAAGAAAAGAGAAAATGAAAGAATTTTCCGCAGCCGTTCATGTTGATAACACCGCGCGTGTGCAGGGAGTAACCGAGGAAGCGAATCCGCGCTATTACAAACTTATTTCGGAATTTAAAAAGAAGACCGGTCGTGGCGTGATCCTCAATACGAGTTTCAATGTGGCTGAAGAACCGCTCGTGTGTTCTCCTTGTGATGCACTGCGAACGTTCTATTGTTCTGGCTTAGATGCCCTTGTGATCGGAGATTTTGTGGTGGAGAAGTAATTGGAGATGGCAGTTGCCAATGCTTTTCCACTCCCCGCTTGACACAAAATTACCCCTTCGTTATGCGCAAATTTCTCGCGTATCGCGGGCGTGTCTGCGGTGATGATGGGGACTGTACAGCCAACGGCGTCGAAGACTTTGTGGGGAATAACGCGTTTGGCTTTGTCCGTCGCTGCGAAAATGCCGAGACAGAGGTCAGTGGAGTGGATGAGTTCGGGGAGTTTTTCGTAAGGAACAGGGTCTTTGAAAATGACATTTTGCAATTGTTCTTTTTCCGCGAGTGCACGTATATAGGAATACGTTTGTCCGCGGCCGATGAGAGTGAAGTGGATATCAGGATGAGTCTCTTGAAGGATCTTCGCAGCTTCGATGATATATTCAATCCCTTGGAGAGGGATGTAGGTTCCGTAAAAGAGAACATGGTGATGAGGTTGCAGGCTCCTCTCTTTTGGAATAAAAAGATCATCCCGCGTTCCGAGATAGATGACGCGGATTTTCTCCGGTTTGAGTTTGAACATCTTCACAAAATATTTTTTGTGTTCCTCCGTATCGATCAAGACTTCATCTGCAAGATGACAACTGATGAAGTCGACACAGAATAAAAGCCACGCGATCGGATTCCATTTCGCATAACGTTTTCTGTCACACACATTCGTGTCATACAAAGAAATGAATGCATCGAAGATGAGTTTCTTTCTTGGTCTGCGTGTGAGGAACCATGCAAGAGGAACAAGATAGTGACCGGGGAAGGTCACAAGAATTGATTCTCGCTTTCTGTAACTCTTTCGTAGGTCTTTGTATTTTTTCACCATGCCAATGCTTTTGGTATGACACTCCGTCACTTCATAGCCTTCATTATGGAGCTGCATACAAATATTCCAATGCCGTGGGGCGCTTTGATCATGATAGCCGAAGGCGAGGATAGTGGGCATATGAGGAATAGTATACTTCCAGACCTAAATATTTTGTATTGTCAAATATAGAAGAGTACTCTTGGTTCATGCGGATCACCTATGTTACGCAGACGCGCTTTCCCATACAGAAAGCGCATGGCAAGCAGATTTCAGAAGTGTGTGCGGCGCTGGCTTCAGATGGGCACGATGTAACACTACTTTGTCCGTCGATTTCAAATACGATTAAGGAAGATGCATTTTCGTATTATGATATTCCCCGCGCATTTTCCATAGAATACCTTCCGCATTTTGATGCGACGCTCTTCTGGTGGATTCCCGGGAAGCTGCATTTTCTGATAAACATGCATTATTATTGCAAGGCATTGCGTTCTTATTTTGAGGTACATGAAACGGATGTGATCTATGTGCGATCGCGTGCGCTTCTTCGTATGCTCCTTTTAACGAAGAAACCTGTCGTGTTCGAAGTTCACACGTTGCCGCACAAACCGAGTCGTCGTTTTGTAAAACTTTGCAATCAGTGCAGACTGGTTGTCTGCCTCACGTCGCCTATGCGCGGAGTTCTTCTTTCATGGGGCGTGCAACCGGAACGTACGATTGTGGCGCATGATGGCGTCGACGTTGAACGATTTCAACGACTCCCGACCATATTGCATGCGCGTGAAAAATGGCATATTCCCCTCAATGTTCCCGTAGTGGGATACGTCGGATCACTTGTGACGCGCGGAGATATGGAGAAGGGAGTGCGAGAACTTTTAGAGGCGTATGCGCTTCTTTTGGAACGGAATATTCCGTTCTTTGGATGGATTGTCGGCGGCCCATGCGATTGGGTTAAAAAACTGCAAAAAGAAGCTGTGAAGCTTGGTATTTCTGATCGCGTGACATTTGAAGGCGCCATTCGATCAGAAGACGTTCCAAGCGCTCTCGTTACCTGTGATATCCTCATCTATCCGGCTCCGAAGAGTGATCATCCGTATTTCAGACGAGATACTTCGCCGTTGAAGCTGTTCGAATATCTAGCAGTCGGTCGTCCGATTGTTTGTGCGGATCTTCCTCCCGTGCGTGATGTGGTAACTGAAGATCACGTGTACTTCTGTGCTCCGGGAGATCCTGAAGCGCTTGCATGGTCGATTTCCTATGTTCTCAATCATCCGCAAGAGGCAGCAAAAAAGGTACGCACAGCCAAAGAGCTTGCACATAAATATCATTGGAAAAGGCGTATGAAGAAGGTATTTGAGGCTGTTTCCTGTGTGCCACTCGTGCCATAACGATATATTTGTTATGCTTTACACATGAGTTCTGCGGATACCGTACAAAATGGGGAAACAGTGTATGCGATGTTTTTTCGCCGCGACATGGTCGTGGACGGCATAAAATTCCTGACTCCGCCGACTTTTCCCATGCAAGTTGGACTCATGGAACATCCTGCACATCATGCGATCGAACCGCATAAGCATCCGGCGCATGCGTTCAATGTGCAGACAATGAGTGAATTTTTATATATTGAACGCGGTCGCATCAAAGCCATTGTGTATGACGAGAAGTGGAATGTTCTTGCTGAAAGAGAGCTTGGTGCGGGAGATTTTCTTCTGTTTTTTTGCGGCGGTCATGCGATCAATGTCATTGAGGATGTACGCATGATTGAGGTGAAGCAAGGCCCTTATCCCGGAGATGAAAAAGCGAAGGTGTATAGAGAAAAACCTGCCGAGGCAATCACCCACCCATAACCCATCACCCATGCACGTCCCCGTTAATGCTCCCATTATCACCGAATCTGCGAAACGCTACGTTGGGCAGGCCATGGAATCCGGTTGGGTGTCGTCCGCCGGGAAATACATCGATCTTTTTGAGGAGAAGTTCGCGGAGTTTCTCGGCGTAAAACATGCAGTGACGACCACGAGCGGAACGAGTGCGTTGCATTTGGGTCTCGCAAGTTTGGGTATCGGCGAGGGTGACGAGGTGATCGTGCCGGATTTTACGATGATCGCATCCGTGTTTTCCGTGCTCTATACCGGTGCAAAGCCGGTATTCGTTGATAGCGAGCCGGAGACGTTCAACATCGATGTTTTCCGGATTGAGGAAAAAATTACGGAACGGACAAAAGCCATCATGCCGGTGCACATCTACGGACATCCTGTGAATATGGATCCGCTCAAAGACATTGCCGATCGTCATCGCCTTTTTGTGATCGAAGATGCTGCAGAAGTCCATGGCGCGAAATATAAAGGGAAATATTGCGGATCAATGGGAGACGTCGGCTGTTTTAGTTTCTATGGCAATAAGATCATTACGACGGGTGAGGGGGGGATGGTTGTGACGAACGACGACGCGCTTGCAAGTCGGGTTCGATCACTCAAGGATCTCGCGCATTCCTCTGTGAAGCGTTTTGTGCATGAAGAGGTGGGATACAACTATCGGATGACGAATCTGCAGGCGGCATGTGGACTCGGACAATTGGAACACGTCGAAGAATTTTTGGAAAAGAAAAAATGGATGGCGTCAGAATACGAAAAGCGATTGAAAGACATTCCGGGATTGCGATTGCCTGTGACGAAGAACTGGGCGGAAAATGTGTATTGGATGTATGCGATTTTGCTTGAGAGATCATTTCCGTATTCGCGAGATGAATTTCGTCTGAAGCTGAAAGAGAAAGGGGTGGATACGAGAGACTTTTTCACGTCGTCATCTCTGCAACCGGCGCTGCGTCAGTACGGTCTTCCTGAAGAACGTTTTCCCGTTACGGAAGATATCGCGCGGCGGGGACTGTATCTCCCATCCGGACTTGCGCTTACAGAGGAGCAGATGACGTATGTGTGCGGCACGATTAAAGAATTGGTGGGCAATCCGCAGGTGGTGGCAGTATGAAGTAACGTCTGCTTGCTCGTTCCCACGTATCGGAGGCATGTTCCAATTCCTCTCCGCTTAATTTTTTAAGGAGCGGCATACATCGTTGGTTTTCGTTCATGATGACGAATTGTTCCGGAATCCGTGCGGCAATCTTTGGCGTGGGAAAATAGAGCCAATGAGAATTTTGGGGGAGGCGTACAAAGACTTCCTGCTGACGGACAATCAGATCACGATTTGTGTACTGTTTTATGACATGCTCTGCAGCCTCATTCGCTTCCGTAGATCGACTCGAGCCGCGATGATCGAGTTGGTACAGACCTTGCGTTAGGGCAATTGCACCGAGGAGCATTCCGATGGCGCGTTTGTGAAGCAGCGCCATTCCTCCAACGAACACAAAGGGAAGGAGCAAGAGGTGTGCAGGGAGCACATGCCGGTACCAACCGAAACTGCTTACGAAGTAGACGGTGAAGAATGCAATGAGAGAAACGATGGTGAGAGTAAAATGCGATGGAAACGTTTTTCGGGTTTTCCATAATCCGATGCTTCCTAGGAGCAGAAGGAGTCCAAAGAGGAGATAGGGTGGCTTCAGCCAGACGAGTTCTCCGCGCAGTACTTGCGTAAGGAAAAGTGTTTCATCATCATCGGCGCCTTCTCCGATCAGGAATTGAAATTCTTCATGCAGACCCGACGCATTACTCATCTCGAGAAATCGCCAGGGGAGGAACATCAGGAATGCAACAAGACCTGCGATGGTGAGCCATGTCACTTTTTGCCATTCTTTTTTCCAGAGCATCACGAGCCATGCAATACCGAGTGATGGGAGGATGAGGCCGTATGTGAGTTTTGTCACGATCGCCGTTGCGAAGAGGAGACCCGCAAGGACCGCATAGCGCTTCCTCTCATGTTTCGTTTGAAAAACGAGCAAACCGAAGAGAAGGAAAAAGAATCCGGGAATTTCTCCCATGACGGGTTTTGCCGTGTTCACGAATGCGGAGAGAGTGATGAGCAGCAGCAGGCAGAAACGCGCAGCAGTTTTCCCTGTGCATCGCAGGGTGAAGATATACAGAAGCGCGCATGTTCCGAGAAGATAATCGATCATCGGCAGCCTTGCCGCCGCTATGGAAAAGCCGAAGAGTTTTATGGAGAGAGCAACGGGAAAAATGAGTGGCGGACCCACAGCGAGGAAATAGGGAAAAGCCCATCGATGCTCGAGTATCGGAAACGTATAGCCGTGCCCTTGTGCAAGAGACCGTGCGACCATCATAAAGAGCCCGTCATCCGCCCAGACGGCCGGAAATGTGTCAAGTTCTCGAAAGGCGAAGAAGCACGCAAGTATCACTAAACATACTTCTGGCGACCATTTCCCGAAAATAGTGCATGCTATTCGCTTTATGGTTACACTAGTATATCAGCTATTTTTATGTCCATTCTTTCATCCAGTATCGCTATTGCAACACCATCGTTTCATCAGAAGAAACATGTTGTAGATGTTGCACCTGTCGCATCGAAAAGCATCGTTTCCGTCGTGATGCCTTCCTACAATGAACGGGAGAATATTTCGGAGGCGATTGAGCGGATCACACAGACGCTCGGTGAAGAGCTTCTCGAAATTATTGTCGTGGATGACAACAGCCCGGATCGGACGTGGGAAGTGGTTGAGAATCTCCATTATCCGCATTGTCGGGTGATTCGACGTATGGATACACGTGGGCTCGCATCCGCTTTGGCAGACGGGACGCGGGCGGCGAGGGGAGAGATTATCGTATGGTTGGATTGTGATTTGGGCATTCCGCCGGAGGATATTCTCACATTATTGGAAAAAATGGATACCTATGACATTGCCATCGGTTCCCGCTATATACCGGGCGGCGCTGATACGCGCCCTCCATTTCGGGCGTTTTTGAGCACGGTATTCAATCTGTACACAAGAATTCTTCTGGGGTGGTATTTTCGCGACTGGACATCGGGATTTGCCGCCGCACATCGGCGCGTCTTGGAGCAAGTTCCTCTGTCGAAGAAAGGATTTGGGGAATATTTTATCGAATGGGTGTATGCATGCAGAAAAAAGAAGTTTTCGATCATCGAGGTTCCCTATCGGTATGGACTTCGAAAAGACGGAATTTCGAAGACAGACGGCAATCTGTTGGTTTTTCTGCGCTTGAGCTTCTCCTATGCGTGGAGGGTCATTCTTGTTAGGATTGGTCGTACATGAATGCGCTTCCCTTCGTCGAAAAAAGAGCATACACCACCATTGAGAGGTGCCGTGTCTGCTCCTGCTCTACTCTCCGTTCCCTGTACTCTTTGGGGGAGTTATACGTGTCGAATTTTGTGAAGGATGCCAGTAACGGTGTCAAGGCGCCGCTCGATATGATGATGTGTGATCATTGTCGATTAGTGCAGCTTCGCGATACCGCTCCCCAGGAACTCCTCTATGCGCGTTTTTATTGGTATCGATCCGGTGTGACGGATACGATGAAAAAAGCACTCCGTACTATTACAGAAAGCATCGAAAAGCGCGTGCTATTCGCCGATGGCGATATCGTACTCGATATCGGATCAAATGATGGTACGATGCTTCGCACGTATGCTCGCAAGAATCTCGTGACGGTGGGTATAGAGCCGGCATCCAACCTGGCGGAAGAGGGAAGGCGAGGCTTGAGCTATTTTCTCAATGACTTTTGGAACTATGAAAGCTACGACAATCTTGTCGGCAAGAAGGCGAAAGTGATTACGGCAATCGGCATGTTTTATGACATGGAGGACCCCAACCAATTCATTGCGGATGCGGCAAAGGCCCTTTCGGATGACGGCGTCTTTGTGGCGCAATTAATGTGTCTCAAAAATATGCTGGATGCCAATGATATTGGCAATATCTGCCATGAGCATCTGGAGTTCTATTCTCTGTCATCTCTGGAATTTCTCTTCGAGAAAAACGGACTCGAGCTTGTTGATATCGAACATAATCTTGTGAATGGAGGAAGTTACCGCGTGTATGCAGGTCTGAAGGATGGTAACCCACCACGTATACAAGGAGCAGAGGAGCGTTTGGCACGGTTTCGATACGAAGAACAAAGTATCGATTCAGAACAAGTCCACCGAGATTTTTTCCAGCGCGTCGAATGCAACAAAAAAGCATGTGTGGATTTTATTCGTGGCGAAGTGGCACATGGAAAGCGCGTATGGGTGTATGGAGCCTCCACAAAAGGTAATACGATCCTCCAGTACTATGGTTTGGATCATACGATGATTGAAGCCGCCAGCGAGCGCAGTCCCGAAAAATGGGGGAAATTCACGGTCGGAACGGGAATTCCGATTGTGTCGGAAGAGGAAGCGCGTCAGGCGAATCCCGATTATTTCCTCGTGCTGCCGTATGCCTTCTTCGATGAGTTTTACAAGCGCGAGGAGGCATGGCGAAAAGGTGGTGGAACATTCATCGTTCCTCTTCCCGAATTCCGCGTTGTCTCATGAAAAAGAAAGCCCTTATCTTAGGAATTACCGGTCAGGATGGATCATATCTTGCCGAAATTCTTCTTGAGAAAGGCTATGAAGTACATGGCCTCATTCGTCGCTCGGCGACTGGAAATACAAGGAATATCGAGCATATACTGGATAAAATCACGCTCCATCGCGGCGATCTTGGAGATGTTCCATCGCTTTTTCAGACGATCCATACGGTTCATCCGCAGGAGATTTACAATGAAGCGGATCAGGATCATGCAGGGTGGAGTTATGAACTTGTAGATTATGCATCGGATATCACCGGAGGAGCGGTGGGACGGATTCTGGAAATCATTCGACAGACTGATCCGACTATCCGGTTCTTTCAGCCGCTCACGTCGAATATGTTCGGTTTGACCGAAACAAAGACGCAGAATGAAAAAACGCTCCTGTATCCGCAGAGTCCGTATGCGTGCGCAAAGGTGTATGCGTGGATGCTGATTCGCTATTATCGCGACGTGCATCATATTTTTGCGTCGACGGCGATCTTCTTTAATCATGAATCGCCGCGAAGGACGGAATCGTACGTATCACGGAAAATTACAAAAGCCGCGGCGCGTATTTCGATAGGACTGCAGGACAAATTGTCGTTAGGGGATATCGGCGCCGAAATTGATTTCGGCTACGCGAAGGAATATATGGAAGCGGCATGGAATATTTTGCAACTCGATCATCCGGATGATTTTGTGATCGGCACGGGCGAGTCTCATTCGGTGCGGGAATTTTTAGAAGAAGCTTTTGCGGTTGTCGGACTGAATGTCGATGAGCATGTGGAGATCGACGCATCGCTCTTTCGTCCGGGGAAAACGAGCACGCTCGTTGCCGATTATGCGAAGGCAAAGAAGACGTTCGGTTTTGAGCCTAAGGTGAAATATAAAGATTTGGTGCGAATCATGCTTGGGGAGGACAAGAAAGAGGCGGAAAAGGAGTTGATTCTTCGCTCACAAACAGGCGCATGATGCAAAGAACGACAAGTCAGGATTGGGTGAAGACGATTGAAGGTGGGAAAGGATACTCTGCCGTTGAGACGGGGATGTTTCGCAGGCTTCTCGATCGGATGCCTACGTATGCGATTTTCCGCATGCTTACGAAATATGTCCAAAAGGGGCAGTATGTGCTCGAAGCGGGGTGCGGCTATGGTCTTTCCAGTTTTGCTCTTGCAGAGAGCGGTACGGATGTGACGGCGATTGATATTTCAGAGAAGCTTGTGAAGGATTTGAATATGCTGAAGGAGACTCTCGGCGGATCAATTAAGGAACATCTCACGGTGAGGGTCGGTGATATTTTTCGACTGAAAGAACTCATGCAGACCTTTGATGTTGTTTTCAGCGATGGGACGTACGAACATTTTTTGAATGCCGATGATCGAAAGAACATTTTGGATCAAACACATTCTGTTTTGAAGAATGGCGGAATCTGCTTTATTGCCGTTCCAAATCTAAAAAATCCATTTTTCAGTTCCGTGGTCGACGCCAAGATGCCGGCGATGCATCCGTTTACGGTGAAGAATTTGGCGAAGGAAATGAAGGAGAGCGGATTTGACGTTTTGGAAACAGGATATTCTTTCGTGAATCCCGGGTTTGAGCAGTGGGTAAAGTCACAGTGGATGATTTCTGTGATTCGTGTGGCGAATAGCGTGTTTGGTTTTTTGCCTCGGCCAGTGCAGAAGATGATGGCGGCACATCTCTATTGTGTTGCTCGTTCCTCGCGTTCTATGTCGTTATTGAGAGAGCAATAAGGTCGTCGTATTGCTTCATTCTCGGATACTTCCGTAAATCCGGATCCGCATCCTCTTTTCCCCGTACCCATCTTTGTAATTCTTGTATGCCTCCTTGTTTGATCACTTTCACTACTTCCTCCTGTTGTTCTTTTGTATACAGCGGTCCGGGATAGGCGCCGTCGGTGAAGAATATGATGATGTCGTTTTTTCGGAGAGGGATGGAACGTGTCTGGATAAGTGTTTTGAGGATGGCATTTTCACTTCCCTTGAGACTCGGCGCGCCCCTTCCATCAGGATCGTTTTCGAGACGTCTGCATTGTGCGATGACGTCGATAACGCACTGATCCTCGAGCGGTTGTGCCGGATTCTCCGCTTTCTGCGCGGCGGCTATTTCGAGAAGTTCAATGTGTTTACTCGTGTTTTCCGTGAGCCATGTGTGTGATGCATCTGCATGGAGAAGCACAATATGACAGTCGGCGACGCTGGCAATATCGATCATGTTGTTCTTTCGATCAATTCGCGCTACCGCACCAACGGCGCACAGGATTTCTTTTCGTTCCTCGTCTGCAAGCGGGAGGCCTGCGGCAATGTTACCTATGAGCGTATTTGCCCGTAGGAGCATGTCTGTTGGAGATATATCGCTTGGAGCCGCAGCAATCGTCTCTCTGCACGCAATGGCTGCCGCTTTGCCGGGAGAGATCGGAAGCTCTGTGCCAATGTTTGTTGCTCCGTCGAAGATACCGACAATGATGACATCTCCTTCTTCCCGAATAATTGCCGTGTCTTCATTGAGTTCCGGTTTGATGCGACGTGAGTCACAGACGGCATCGGTTTGCATGGTTGATCCTTTATGAAGGAGAAGTGTGATGGATTGTTTGTTGTGGGTTTTGAGCCAGTATTTGAGCATGGATTCATTCATTTTCTGCTGAATAAAATCGGGGAGATTCTCTGGTGTTGCGAGTTCTCTATCTTTTTCTCTCAGCCATTCCCAAATGATCCTCTCGACTATTGGTGCAATTTCGCGTTCCGCATCCCAATATTTTCGTCCGAGTCTCTGCGTACGTTTTTCTTCCTTGTTCAGTGGTGATTGTTTTTCTGTTTCGCTGATGCGTGTGAGGGCAGGTGAAATACTGCTTGCGAGTGTGATGGCATCAATGTAATAGAGCAGGAGTTCGTCTTCGAAAAATCCAGAGAGTCGCGTGTAGAGTTCCTTTGTAGGGAGTGGCACGGGGTCATCTTTTTGGAAGATTCTATCGAGAAATGCTTCATTTGTTGCAAAGCGGCGGTATCCATCGGAGTCCAGTTCCTGCCAGAGAGCACCGATTTTTTCTTTAAACTGGTATTTCTCTTCCTCTGAAAAATCTTCCGGTGCTTGTTTTAGATGCTTATCTGCGTCGTGGATTAAAGCGAATCGTTCGAGCTGATTTGTGCGTTTCTCGGAGTATTGTAGCGCATGACAGAGCGCATGTACGGCTATAGCTACGGTAATTTGGTGTTCGAGGATATTTTGCCAATCGCTTCTCAATTTTGCCTCCTCTTGTAAAAGTCTCATTTCACGGTGGTGTTTTTTTGTAAAATGCGTGCGGAAGAGAGCAGAAATGTGACTGTCGAGCATGGGTGTAAGTATAGTGGAAGTACCAATAAATCGCTAAATCATCCATTTAGACTGTTTTTCAGTCCCAAGGATAAGTCTATGATTTGACATCAGTTGATTTGACATCAGTATTCGATGAGGTCTTAATATTATAAGTATCGAACGTGGGGTTCGATAGTGTTCATTCACAAGAGAGGTGAAACATGAAACGGATTTGGGATCTTTTTCCCGTCATTGCCGCACGTGTTCGTGCGGATCACGAGAAGGTTGGTTTGCATGGGCACCATGACTGGGTTCATGCATTCCGCGTGGGCGAGATCGCCCGGCAAGTGGCTCTGGAAGAGTGGGGCGATGAACGTCTATCTCATCTCGCCGGAATCAGCGGACTCTGTCACAACGCGGACAGGTTGCTCCAGAAGGAGATGAACGTCGGGCGCCGGGATGTGCCGCACGCGGATATCCGGGCGCTCTTAGAAAAGCAGCTTGCGACAGAGACGATGCTTTTCGTGTACGGACACGGGGGAAAACCGTTGTACGGCTATTGCGGCCCGGAGCTCTATGCGATTGTCCAAGCTGTGCTACAGCACGATGGCAAGAATTCCTTGGAGGATTCGAGTGTACTCATCGCGCTTATGGACGGCGACAGGGTCGTGAATCTGGATACCGACCTTTTCCCTCGTTCCGGACAGTACTATCACGAGCTGCCCGTCGTGGACTACCGGTATTTTCTGGACGACCCGGAGGCGACGTACCGGAATCCCAAGACTGTGCTGCGCGACATCGCGTACTCGCTGGACTGGGCGAACCCCACCAGCAACGTGTGCGTGCGCACATGTCTCGGAAAGGAAATGGTCAAGCGTCGGGTCACGGTCTTCCAGATGTTCTTTGATGCTTTGCAGCTGCAGCTCGAAGAGGAAGGGATGAAGCAGTATCCCTTTTGATAGGGGGTGGAATGAGCATAAGCCCCGCACCAATCGGTGCGGGGCTTTATCGAATGAATTGATATTGTTCCAGTGCCGCACCAATCACTTCTGCCGCTCTTTCAGTCGTTTCGGCATTCGGATGCACAGTATCCCATCCGAGCGTCGGGGCGCGGTTGCCGAAGACTTCGTAGAGATCGAGGACGATGAAATCATGTTGTGTTAAGAGAGCTTTGAGCTTTGGACGGGCGATCATATGGAGGTGACGCTCTGGCCAGATGACGAAGAGTTTTGGGAGGTTTTTTGGAAGAAGCGTCGTGAGCTTTTGGAGTGCGACGTCGTACTGCTCCAATGCTTCATCGGAAATATTCTCCGTGAATGCATTGCTTTGTGCGGCATCTTCCTGTCGTACAAGTTCTTTTTTCCCATGTCGCGCGTTCACGAATTTTTTCAGGACAATGTAGAATGCGCTGTGCCGGTCGAGCCAACATGTTCCCGGAAGGAGTCCCAGAACGCCGATTGTAATGGGATGACACTCTTCTTCCGTTGATTTCCAACCTTCCGATCGAAGGATGCCTTGGCCATCAAGCTTCGCGAGTCCCATATTTATCTCCTCGACGTCATTGAAGTGAAAAATGAGAACGAGAGCTTCCGGATTGAATTTTTGAATTTTTTCGCGGTATGTCGCTGTTTGTTGAATGAGGTTGTAACCGGAAACTCCGGCATTGAGGATGTTTCTGTGGGAGAATTGTTCTTGAAGTCGTGCGGGAATAGTCTGATGGTCTTCCAGTCCGTATCCAAAGGTAATGGAGTCGCCGAGAACAACGATCGTTGGTTTTGCGGTCATAAGTTCCTGTGAACGAAAACCGAGACTGTTTGTTGTGACCGTGGAACGGTAGGCTCGTTGTTGTATGTTCGCAATGAGTTCGTAGCTGATGTCTGCGATGTCACTGCTTTGATAAATCTTTGGCGGGTTGGGTTTGAGGGAAATGAGGCCGGAAATGCGGAGCGCGAGTTCGATGCCTCCGAAAAAGAGAATGAAGGTGCAGAAAAGCAGTGCTATATTGATCAGCCACTTTTTCATAGAATGATGGTGAATCTTTAGTGACGGATGGTCAATAATGAATTTTTCTCTATACTTTTCCTATGAAAGAAGCCCAATTTGCTCTTCACGAAGAGTTCGAAGAACGGCACTGGTGGTTTTTGGGTCGTCGGCGAATTCTTCGACAAATTGTTCGCGCATACGCCGCGCCATCACCCGATACGGTCATTATTGACGTCGGATGCGGCACGGGGGGCAATATCGGCAGTCTCGCGGATGAGTATGCGACTGTGGGCATTGACCCCTCTTCTCAAGCCATTGCGTCCGCAAAGAAGCGTTTTCCTCGTACGGAATTTATTTGTGGCATTGCTCCGCAAGATCTCGCAGAACGCATGAAGACTGCAAAACTTCTTCTTCTCACGGACGTTCTGGAACATGTTGAGGATGACCGCGCTCTTTTGAATCAACTTATTGCCGCACTGTCTCCAGGAGTGGGAATTCTTCTCACCGTTCCCGCAGATATGTCGCTTTGGAGCCAGCATGACGAAAGTTTCGGGCATTTCCGCCGGTACGACCACGCCTCACTTTCACTGCTTTGGAAGGGGCTCCCTGTGAGTGTGCGTCTGGTATCTGCGTTCAATACGCGACTCTATCCCGTGATAAAAAGCGCCCGGTTTTTCAGTCGCATCAAAGGATCGGCTCTCGGATCTTGCGGAACGGATTTTCGCATGCCCCTGCGCCCGGTGAATATGACATTGGAACGCATTTTTGCAGGAGAAGGCCATCGTCTGACGGCGCTCCTTCGAGGAGAATCGCACCGGCCTTTGCGATATGGCGCCAGTCTCATTGCTTTGCTCGAAGTAACGAAGGAACATGCCGTTTCCCTTCCCGTATCATGAATGCGTTTCCCGTGATTTCCGTTGTATTTCCTCTCTTCAATGAAGAGAAATCCGTTTACGAGCTTATCGGGCGCACGGTGACGGCCTGCAAGGCGACTGGTGCATGTTTCGAGATTGTTACGGTGAATGACGGAAGTACGGATGGAACGTATGAGAGGCTCGTTGCTTTAAGCAAGATGCACCCTGAAATGCGCATCATTGATCTTTTTCGCAATGTCGGGCACATGGCTGCGCTCACTGCGGGCATCCACTGTGCGAAAGGGAAAGCCGTCGTCATCATGGATGGAGATTTGCAAGACCCACCCGAATTGATCCCCCGACTATTCATGCAGTGGCAGAGCGGGGCAGAGGTTGTCTATGGAGAGCGTACACATCGCGGAGAAGGTCGGTTCCAGCGTGCGTTTTCCAACCTCTTCTATTGGCTTCTTTCTGCGATGAGCGATGCGCCGATCCCAAGACAAGCGGGAACATTCTGTCTCCTTGATCGACGCATTGCAGATATGCTCAACGCGTGCCCGGAACGGCAGAGATTTTTTGCGGGATTGCGGGCGTATGTGGGAGGGAGAAGCATTTCTGTTTCCTACAATCGTCCCGGTAGAAAATATGGAGCAAGCCGTGTCGGATGGCGAGGGCTTTTGCGACTTGCGCGAACCGCTCTTGTTTCTTTCTCCAAAGTGCCGTTGCGTTATGCGAGTCTTTTTTCGCTGCTTTCGGCTTTCATTCTGTTTTTTACGGGCGTCACTGCAATCGTCATTCGTCTCTTCACCGATCTTGCGATCCCCGGATGGGCGACGTTTACGGCTCTCATTGGATTTGTCGGATTTGTGCAATCGGCGGTTCTCGCGATTATGGCTGAATATATTGCAGTGATCTTTGATGAAACGAAGGCGCGACCGCTCTATGGTATTCGCAGCGAGGTTTGTGATGGTCATCTCGTGGCGTCGTGTATGACGCGGGAGGAACATGTTGGGCAGTGCGTTGCCGTTTAGTGTTTCTTGAGTATCGCCATCATCTGCGTTGTAGGAGAAAAAGGCCTGCGTAGAAAATCGAAGAATGCGAATACGGCGAGCAACGGCGTATAGAGCGGATGACAGTACATGGGATGCTCTTTGGAAACGGATATCCATCCTTTGAGCGCAAGGCTTCCAAGCACGCTGCATGCCCACTGCGGAGCGCCTTGCGTGTACCAGAATTTTTCACAGACGAGTCCGCTTTGCCTGACCGCACGCAGAAAAGATTTTTTTGTGAAAAGGACGAAGTGGCGCGGAGCATGCAATCCTCCCCAATAGAGTGCGCCAAACAGTCGTGCGTCAATGGTATCTGCGTTTGGGGTTTTGATGAGGAGCAGTCCGTCGGAAGTAAGAAGAGAATGGAGTTTGCCGAGGAGTGTCACCGGATCTGCCACATGTTCGAGGAGATTTAAGAGGAGGATGAAATGAAACTGCCGTGTACTCTGAAATTCTTCGATGGTACGGCAATGATAGATATGTCCTGCATTCTCTGCGATGGGTTTCGCATTCGGATCAATATCGACGATATGTGATTCTGTGACGCGCCGGTCGCATGCTCGCACTTCTGATAGCAGCCAGCCGCTCCCGCCTCCTATATCCAGAACACGAAGAGATGAATCGGGGATATTTCGAAGGATCCGGCGAAAGAGTCTTCTCTCGATTCTGCTCTTTATGCGTTCTATCCACGACCGATGGTGCTGCCCGCCAAAAGAGTAGTAATTTGGAGGATACATCTCCGCAAGACGATCTGTGGGAGGATCGGGCAAATAGACGCTGTCACATGTGGTGCATCTTCTGTATTCATACACATGGTCACTTGTGCAGTACTCCATATCCCGCGTACGCATAAAAAGCGCGGAATGCTCTGCGCCGCACACCGGGCAAATTTCAGTCATGGAGCGCGGAGCGAAGCATATGCAAACATGTTTTTTTGTACGTGGTTTTCGCAGTTTTCAATCGTTCTTGCAGTGGAGTTTGACGCATGAATTTTTCCATATCATCGAATCGCGTATACGACACTGTCGGATCCCAGTGATGTAGAAGATGTCTATTGAATCCTGCCGCGCCAAAATATCGAGAGAAGAAGTCTGTCCCGAACATGCGATTGATCGGGCCATGTTCTTCTTGTGTAAAATCCCTCTCACACGTTGCGGTGCTTTGACGATGTTCGAGTACTTGTCGCACTGTCGCGAAGAGCGGAAAAAAGACGCTTGCGGCGAGTAGCCACATGATGATTGTTGTGACGGAGTCCAGAAACCACAGTCCGCCGATGATGATGAGATGAAATAGGAGTGAGCGCAGCAGTGCGACAATGGCGCCCGATTCCTTTGACAGCGCGTGTTTTTTTGCCGTACTTCCGTGATAGGCAACGAGCATCTTCATAAAGTAGATGCCGCTTACCAGTTGCAATAAAAACCACGGATGCATGCAGTTATGGTATGAGCGTTCCGTGTCTTCGTGATCACCGAGGTGCAGATGATGTTCCCAATGCGTAGAGCGATAACGCGCTGTCGTGAGGCCGAACGGAAGCCAGATCGTCCAGTTGGCGATCGTATCATTGTATGAGCGGGCAATATTGTCATGAGCGGCCTCATGCCCAAACAGCATGAGAGCATGAAGCCAGTAGCCGCACCAGACGCCGGTTGCAGAGATGACGATGATCTCTCCAAAAATTTCCATGTGTCTCGTGAGAAATAGAGAGACCAAAAGTCCAATGATCAGCATGAAAAAGCAGAGCGCGATATCCCGCCATACGACTCTGTACCGCGGTTGCAGCGTTTGTCGAAATATGGGCCAGGTTTGTTGGCCGTTGGTGAGATCCTGTAATTGCGGACTGCCGGGAAGCATAGAGGGAACGTGGTTATTGTAACCAAATGAAGTTCTCTGGCGCGAAGAGGAGGGCGATGGAATCGCGAAGAAGTACCCAAAGCGAGAAACGAAGCGATACTATGTGATTTCCCGGCGGAACAGGAATGGCGAAGAATATGCTTTGTGCGAGCGCCGGTTGAATTTCTTTGCCATCAATCGTCACGTTCCAGCCGGGAAGGTACGCGTGAGAAGCAATGAGCCACTGCTCTATGGCGGATTGCGTACGCAGAATCATCTGTGTGGTGGAATGCGCAACAAACGTCATTTTTGCAGAAGCAGAAGGGATGAATGTTCCCGTGCATGCCGGACACTCCACAAATGTTCGTTCTGATTGCGCTGGTTCCTTAAGCATCATGCTCTGGACGCTTAGCATATTCGGCTCCTGAAAGACGACATGCGGTGCGAAGTAGATCGGTGTGCGCGCCGATGTATTGGCGTAGATGTATCGTATCGTATCAATTGTTCTTTCGGGCAAGATGACCCGTAGTGGATAGGTCAGAATTTTTTCCATTCGCATGTCGTCCAATGGAAGACTGCTGAAAACGTGCGTGATGCTCATGGAATCCAGAAGGTACTTCCTCTCTTGAAAAAGACGTACACTCTCTTCGCGATTCGCGGATTGCATCAGTTTGAACTCTTTCGGAATGCGCGCCGGCGCGCCGAGGCTTCCGAGCAAATAGCCGGTTCTTTTCGGCAATAATGGTTCATAAATTTCCGCAAACGGAAGACCGATATGAAGATTGATATTGGGGATCATGAGATCTGTTGAGACTGTGGTCAGAATATTTCTCAAATCTTTTGTCCATATGGGATATTCGGTGAGGAAAATTTTTTCGGTGACGACGTTGGACAGAAAGCTCAATGCGCGTATATGCACTTGTGAATCCGGAAGAGAAATCGGGGGCACTTTATGATCGGATTTCTCTGTGATGTCGTACGTTACGAGTGGCGCGAATCCAAGGTAGAGTGTGGCCATGCAGGCAAGCGTGACTGCGGCGTTCCAGGAGTTCTTGTGGAAATTTTTTAGCAGCGGTAAAAGAAAAAGAAGACCGATAATCATGAGAATGGGTCCTATGTTTGCATTGAGCGGCAAGTCGAGATCCGTCTGTTGCGCAAATGATGATTCTGGAGACCGAACGGGTGATAGAATGAGAGGCAGCGCAAACATGCCAAGAACAAGACATGAAAAAGTAAGGAAAAGATGTGTGTTTCGCGGGAGCCTCTGGAGTGCTGATTCACAGCCAAGTGCGATCATCGGCAGGAGCGCGAGTTTTCCGAGCAAGAACCACCGTGCCGGTGAACCAAGCGCGGAGTAGAGGGGAAAAGCGTGGAGGAACGACGGTCCTGCGGCAAGAAGAAGAGAAATGGCAAATACGGTGCAGCAAGTAAGCAGGAGCGGCCTGCGCCGACGATACATGAGATAAGAGAGCGCAACGAAAAGAAGAGGAAGAAGGCCGATGTACGGCATGATTTCCATGCCGCCGCTTAAGCCCGGTGTTCGTGGCTCCGGCACGATGAAATGAAAGGGGAGATTCCAACCAATGCCGGGAAGATCTTCAACTATGGAAGCATCTATACGTGTGGAGAGTTTTCCGTAGGCAAGAAGCGGCAGAAGGCGCAAAAGACCGATCAATGCCGCCGCCGGCAAAATAATGCCAAAGCGCTTGAAAACAGGAGAAAACAGATATTTTTTCTCGTGTATGGCGTATGCGCCAGCGACAAAACCCATTGCGAGTATTTCCACGACAATGAAATGAGGAAATCCGGTGAGAAGGAGCAAAGAAAGGAGAGCGATGCCGCAGGGGTAGCGCACAAAGGGTGAAAGTTCTTTTTTAACGAGGAGGAGAATGAGCGGAGGGAGAGAGAGCGTAATAAAGGCGTTGCTGGGATTGAAGAACCACGGCCATAGAGCCGTGGCATAGATGAGGCCGGTCAGAAAACTCGCGGTATGGGAGAATTCCCATTCCCGAAAGAGGAGCATGCAGAACCATGCGCCGAGAATCAGGCTGATCGCCATGGCCCAATGCGCCGCGTAAAATGGAGAGAGAAATGTCAGAAGAAAGAGGACGATGGGATTAAAAACCGATCCGTCCGTGAGAAAAGTCGGAAATCCGAATCCATTCAGATCGTTCCAGAAGATATCGGATGACCACAGCCGTTTCTGTATCAGCGAAATAAAGGGATACGTAAATGTGCGCATGTCCTTATGTGTCCAGATGTATGCGAAAAAAAGCAATTTATGAAAAAGGACAAAGAAAAATGCAGTGTATCCGATGAAGCCGACAAGAGATGGCGGAAACCATCGGCGGATATCCATGCCTGTTACTTTACCTTTTTTTCTTGCCTACGAGTACAAATAACCCTCCTTCCCTGCCGATGGTGAGTATCCAGCCGAGTTGCGTGAGAATGTGTCCGCATCGCGATCCCTGCGGATGTTTTGTGAAAAGATTTCCGGATGCGCCGGGTACACAGCTTAAAAATTCCACATCCGTTTCCTCGAACCATCGAAGAACCTCGTCAACGCTATGCCACGATTCATGGGGATTTCTGTACTGATCCGCAAACCAGATTTCTTTCTTGGTGGAATCAACGTCTTTTCGGCGCATATGCGCATCAAGAAAGCGAAAGAGGTTACCGGTTGCTCTGAAGATGCATTTGCGAATGCCGAGAGGAATGCGGGCGTAGGTATTGTAGAGTCCTATCAGGATATGTCCCTCGGGTTTCACCAGTTTGAGAAGCTCCATATATCCGCCTTTCGGATCGGGTGTGTGATGAAGAACACCGGAGCATATGAGAACGTCAACGCTTTCTGGTTTTATCGGCATCGCAAAGATATTGCCTTGTACAAAATGGACGTTTTTCAGTTCGAATTGTTCCTTGAATTTCTGTCCGAGTGTAAGAGATGGAATACTTTGGTCGACGCCTATGACATTTCTTGTTGACACAAGACCAAGAAAATTTGTCATCTGACCTGTTCCACAACCAACTTCCAACACCGTGCTGATCGGGGAAATTGCTTCGTCGACCCACTTTCCAAAGCCGCTTTTCTGTGCTTTGTCCATTAATACGGATGGGTTATCGATATCGTCGTAACCGGGGAAGGTTACCGTCTCATAAAACTTCTGTATCTTTCTTCGCGTTTCTTCCTCTTTAGGAGATTTTGTGGGCGTCAAAAGGAGAGGAATATTGTTTTCGATGGGGTATGTATGACCTTCTGCACAGCGAAGCATGTTTTTTTCTCGCATGAGGAGGGAGCCGATTTGTGGACAGCGGAGAAGGGAAAGCATGAGTATGCTTAATCGAGTTCGAACTTTTCCAGATATTCCTTCTGCCCTTCTGCTTCCGGTTGCTCTGATAATTTTTTCTTGTCTAATAGGAAATTGCCCATAACAAGGTAATCCATCTGTGTATGTAAAAAGCAGTTGAGAGCGTCTTTTGGTGCTTCCACAATGGGTTCGCCGCGGACGTTGAAGGAAGTGTTGATGATGACGGGGCAACCGGTGCGCGCATCGAATGCTTTGATAAGATCATAGTATTTCGGGTTTTGCTCATGGTTTATTGTTTGAATGCGTGCGGAACCGTCCACGTGTGTCACGGCGGGAATTTTTTCGCGTTTATCCGGGTGAACATCGGCGACCAATAACATGTACGGACTCTCGCGATCCAAGTCGAACCATTCAGAAATTTTCTCTTCGAGGACAGTCGGTGCAAAAGGTCGAAAACTCTCGCGGAATTTGATTTTGAGGTTCACTTTTTGCCAGTTTTCTTTGTTGCGTGCATCCGCGATAATGGAACGGTTGCCGAGAGATCGGGGGCCGAATTCCATACGTCCCTGGTACCATCCTATAACGTTGGTTCCTTCAAGAAGTTCAGCAGTGCGTGTGATTACTTCTTCGTCAGACAATGTTTCGTATGGCATATTCTGCTCCTTAAGAAAAGCTTCAATTTCTTCGTTGGAATATTCATTTCCCAAGTACGCGTGTCTCATTTTCGGGAGACGTTCTCCATGGAATTGCCGGTGCCAGATGGCAAGTGCGACGCCCAGTGCGCCGCCGGCATCTCCCGCCGCCGGTTGAATGAAGATATCTTTGAAGAGACCGTCTCGTAAAATTTTTCCATTCGCAACACAGTTGAGTGCAACACCTCCGGCGAGGCAAAGATTCTCTGATGGATGGAGCTGCTTTGCGTGTTTCACGATTTTCAGCATCACCTCTTCAGTGACTTCCTGAAGAGATCGTGCCACATCTTTGTGGAATTGTTCGAGTGGAGATTCTGCTTTGCGCGTTTTCTGTCCGAACAGTTCCTCCATCTTCTTCCCCGTCATTCGCAGTCCGTATTCATAAGTGAAGTACTTCATGTTGAGTGCAAAACTTCCGTCCTCTTGTACATCGATGAGTTTCTTGATATGATCTCTGTACTTCGGTTCGCCATACGGAGCAAGTCCCATTACCTTGTATTCAGCGCTGTTCACCTTAAAACCGAGATAGTAGGTGATTGCGGAGTAGAGGAGACCGAGAGAATGGGGAAAGTGAATTTCCTTCGTGAGTTTCATGTCCGATCCTCTTCCATAGCCCATGGTTGTCGTTGCCCATTCGCCAACGCCATCGACAGTAACGATGGTTGCGTCCGAAAATCCGCTGCAGTAGTACGACGATGCTGCGTGCGATTCGTGATGGGTGGTGAAGTAAATGGGGCCTTTGTACTTCAATTCTTTTTTAATGTTGTGCGGGATCCAGAGCTTTTTTGTCATCCATTCCTGCATCGCGCGATGATAAGAAATGAGTCCTTTTGGCCAAACTTTGAAATAGGTATACAGGATGCGGTCAAAAAATTTCAGAAGCGGTTTTTCATAAAAGCCAATGGCATTGATGTCATGTATGGTGATACTGGCGTGTTGCAATGCATGTTCGATTGCCTTACTGGGAAATGATTCATCATGTTTCTTTCGCGTGTAGCGTTCTTCCTGCGCGGCAAAAATAATTTCTCCGTCTTTCAGAAGTGCGATGCCGCTGTCATGGTAATAACAGGAGATGCCGAGGATGTAGATGGGTTTTTCCATTAGAATTGATACTTCATGCTACTGTCAAAGTCTTTCTCCGTGTCCTTCCAATATGATTCTTTCTGTTTCTCTCTTCTCAAGAGATTGATCATCTTGAACACAATTCCATAGATGCCGAATCCCACGAGCCACAAGAGCGTGAGAATGATCTTGCTCATCACCATGCCCAACACATGGCTAAATTTCATCCAGAGTGCATAGAGTTGCTTGAAGGGTGTGGGGAGATTCACAAGGACAGGTTATAGGTTATAGGTTTTAGGTTGTAGGGTTGTCTTTTAAAAAACTGTATAAATAAACGGCGCTAATGGTGAGCCTTGGGCAAAAATGAGAATGAGACCCAGGAGCGTAATGAGAAGAATCAATGGCAGGAGCCACCATTTTTTCCGTACACGGAGAAACATCCAGATTTCGGCGAAGATAGAGAGTTTGGACATGGGCGAGTTGGTAGGTTCTTGAGGTGGTAGGCCTACAACCTCATACAAGGGTGTAGATGAAGGGAGCGAGGGGGGAAGTTTGGGCGAAGATGAGGAGAGTGGCAAAGAGAATGACAACAAGAAGAATGGGCAGCAGCCACCACTTTTTACGGACGCGCATAAATGCCCAGAGTTCGGTGAAGATAGAGAGCTTGGACATGGATGAGATGATAGGATGCAGTTTAGGCAGCGTTTCTATTACGCACAACACCATCCGCTAATATACCAAAGAGGCCGATTTGGATTCCTGTGAGTAGCAGAAGGAGACCGGCGTCAGAGATATTGTTGTCTGTAACAAGGGTCCAGGTGATGGTTGCCATACCACCGAGCCCAAAAAGAATGCCGGGCCACGCGAAAAATCGCAGTGGCCGAAAATATGTCGTAATACGAACAATGAGCCCGAGGAATTGCAAGAAATGACGGATGCCATTGAATCCTGCGCTCATTGTGCTTTTTCCCGTGCGTTTGTAGTAATCAATAGGTTCAAAATGCACGAGGTAATCATTGGTAAGTGCGGCGAGCGTAATCGTCATCGTAAAAGAAAAGCGTTGGGGATACAGATGCATAAAATGCTTGGCAAGATCGCGCGTAAAAATACGCATGCCGGAATTCACATCCGGAATCTTCATGCCACAGAGAATGTTGGCAAGCCAATTAATGATCGCTTTGGCCGGTCTGCGAACAAGAGGTATTTTCACACCTTTCTTTGTGCGTGCGCCAACGACCATATCCGCCTTTTGTTTTTTCAGAGTTTCGATGAGTTTTGGAAAATCTTCGAGCGGATATGTGCCGTCCGCATCGACAGTTGCAATCCATTCTCCTGTTGATCGACGAATACCTGTTTTTATCGATGCGCCGTAGCCGCGATTGATCGGATGTGTTTCGATACGCAGTTTTTGCAGATTGAGTTTGGAAAGAGTTTCCTGCGTTCGATCCGTACTGCCGTCATTCACAACGACAATTTCAAAATCTCCATCGTATGTCTCGAGGGCAGTGTGGAGCGTGGCAACAGTTTTTTCGATACTGTTTTCTTCGTTGAAGACGGGGATGATGAGGGAGAGCATAACGAGGTGGTAGGTTACAGGTTGTAGGTGATAGGTTGTAGGTTGTAGGATATCATCCCATGTCTTCCGGTTTACGTCATGTGTATGCAGAGAAAGCACTTTGCCAAATCCCGCGGCTTTTGAGTCTGCAGGATCGAAATGCATTCTCTCCGACATACGGATGCTTTAAGAGGACCTTTTGGTTGGATAAGACAGTGGATTTCCCCGATGCGTTGCCACAGTTTGGGGTGTTGTCGCTCACATTGGCATATTCCCACGATATGCCGGGCAATATGTACAAAGATCAGCCCAAAATGCTCGAGTGGATTCTGGCAGGGATCAAGTACTGGATGCACATTCAACATCGCGACGGTTCCTTTGATGAATTCTACCCCAATGAACACGGGTGGACGGGGCCGACGGGTTTTCTGTTATACGGAATGCTCAAGAGTTATATGCTTTTGCATGAACGAAAAGAATTTCCAGATGAGCTTCGCGAACCATTTTTTATCGCTTGTCGCAAGGCAGCGAAGTATATCATTCGGTATGATGAACATGGGGTTTTGGCGAATCATCACGCGATGGCGGTTCTTCCTGTCTATTACGCGTATACTGTTTTGCGGGAAGAATGGTTGCGTGAAGGGTACGAACAGAAACTCGAAGAGTTTTTAACATTCTGCAATCCTGAAGGATGGAGTTTGGAGTATGACGGTGCGGATATCGGTTATCTTTCTGCGACGGTGAGTTTTTTAGGGAAGGTGTACAAACTCAACCGTGATCCAGGGCTCAAGGGAGTCATGGAGAAAGCGATCGAATTTTTGAGCTATTTTGTTTACCCAAACGGATTCTATGCAGGGAGCATGGGCAGTCGCAACACGTTGCATTTCTATTCGCACGGATGCGAAATCCTCGCGCCTGAAATGCCGCTGGCGGGACGCATAGCCGATGCGATGCTCGAAAGTTTGCGGGATGGAAAAATTGTTCCGGCAGAGATCATGGCGGATCGGTATTTCTTGTATCGTACCGCGGAACATCTGGAATCGTGGGTGGATTATGGGGAGCGTCCTTCGACAGAGCTCAGGATGACACAAGCAGAGCTTCCCTATGAGCGTCTGGACTTTCAAAAAACATTCCCCCAAGGCCGTTTCTTTATTCAAAAAAAAGACAATGCATATCTCGTTGCCAATGCGGCGAAGGGGGGAGTTGTGAAGATGTTTGATATCCATGAAAAAAAACAACTTCTTTGCGATTGCGGCATCATCGGTCAGACAACTGCCGGAGATGTGATCACATCGCAGTGGATTGATCCCGACTATGTGTTTACATCAAAAGAACATGGATTTTCCGTATCAGGTTCCCTGCATCGTGTTCCGAGTAACAAACTGTTTACGCCGGTGAAACTGATCGTGTTTCGCGCGATTCTTCTTCTCTTTGGATGGAACACGCTCTTTGCGTATAAAATCAAAGGATTCATTCGTTGTCTCCTTATGCTCAAGAGCGGAAAAGTCCCTGTGCGCTTTGAGCGCTTGGTGGATATTGGCGAAGGATCGATTCACATAGCAGATATCGTCCACATCACCGGTGATGTGCAATTCTCCGCGCTCCAATTTGGCGATGAGTTCTTTGTGCGCTACGTGCCGCAATCACGATATTTCCAGTCGCAAGAATTTGATGCACAGCGCGTGCATTTCACTGCAGAACAATTAGAAACGCTCAATACAGAAAAACAGATTCGTGTTGTTCGTGAAGTGCGTTGCCCGGATCACTGATGTGTGGAACAGTGATCACTGTGTCTGAACCAATACCATCCGCCAAGCATACTGCTGAAAAGAATTCCGATAAACATCATGAACGCAAGGGCGACTGTTTGTTCGGCTTGTATGCCGAAGGGCGTAAGAAGGGTGAGTAGAGCGGCGTCACGCGTACCGAGGCCGGCTGGAGCAATGGGAAGGAGCGACACGATGCCCGTGATCGTAAGTGCAGATACGAGCGTAATTGCGCGAAGGTCGATGCCGATGCTTCGTGCAAGAAGAAGAGTCCATATAAAGTAGATGAGCCAACTGCAGAGCGTCCAGAACATGATGATCGAGATCGTCTTCAGTTGTATACCCATGCCGGTTTTTCTTGCCAGAAATCCCGTGATGATCATTGTCATTGCCATGCCACCAAGCACGAAAGACCATTGTGTTCCAAAAAGATGCCACATGCCAAAGAGAGCAAGAAAACCAATGACTATAACATCCGCAAGCCGATCGATGAGAGCGATGGCGAGGGCGCGCGGGAGAGATACGCCGTGTTTTTTGAGATACGCGGCGCGGCCAAATTCTCCGATTTTCCCCGGGGTGATATTGCCAAGAAATACGCCAATGTTGAATATTCTCCAGGAATCTTGAAGTTTCATTGTGCCTCCCGCATTGTTGGCCAATGTGTGCCAACGAAGAGTTTTCGCCCCATACATGGCAAAAATGAGCATGTATGCGATAAAAAGGGAAGATATTTTTGCGGAACGAATGTGGAGAAATATTTCTCTGAAATCAATTCTGCTCAAAATCCATACAAATATCAGTACGCCTATCAGTTTGAGCCATTTTCTCCATTGCCGCTCTTGTTTCTGTTCGCTCTTCATTTCAAGATGTGATGGTAGCGACAATGCTGCATGTCGTCATGCGTAAAAACCGTTCTTCTCTTTGTCGGCATCTTCCATTCCTTTTTCTTTTTGGCGTGGTGATGGTTGGCGTATGGCTGCTTCCAGCTCTTCTTGCTGGCATGCCGTACGATATTCCGCCGCTTCTTGCTGTGCGTAATTTCGCAGCAACAGGAATGTTTTCGATGACGGATGCGCTCGGACGTTTTCTGACGCCGGAGATGCTTCTTGATCTGGGTGTTCCGTATGCCAATGATTCGCGTTTGAGCATCGCACTTTTTGGTGTGTTTGCGCGATGGGTTCCTTTCAGCAGTATCCTTGGATGGACATTTCTGCCCGCTCTCGTTCTTGCTTTCGCTCTGGTTTTTTTGTGGCTGACTGCGTACAAGGCGTTCTCCCCGAAGACTGCATGGATCGCGATTATCCTTTTCGCTCTCATGCCGATGTATTGGAGAGAGGCAGTATGGTTGAATCATTACCAGTTTGCATTTCTCTTTCTCTTCGCGAGTTTTGCCGTGTATGCCCTGTTACGAGAGAAGAATGAGTGGATTGCATTGATTTCTTCGGGACTCCTGTTTGGTGCGTGCATCGCGTCCAAGGATGTATTTCTTATTTTTCTCCCATGGTTCATTGGCATGTATGCGTGGCATCACCGCGTGCAATGGAAACAGGCGTTGCCAAAAGCGTTTATATACTCTTTATGCGCGGGGATCATGTATCTTGCGCCATACGCGGGCGACATCCGCGATCTCGGTTATCCCGTCAATCAGAATCTTGCGCGTATCTGGCCCGGTAACAACGAAATACAAGATGCTTTTTATCTCCATTTGTATCCGGATCCATACACATACTTCTTTGATCGGGAGAGATTCGATGCGGCTTTTTTAGAAAGAATGGCGGACATGAGTCCTCTTGAGCGTATGCAAATACAGAAAATCCGTATCAATTTTGATGTAGGGCATCCGGGCGTTTTTGAGAAACTTCTTACCGGCGGCTGGTTATTTTTTGGAAGCATCCCGTCCTATTTCCTGCAGGAAACGCTCGGCGGGGCATTTTTATGGCTCTTTATCCTTCCGGGAATCATATGTGTATGGAAAAAAAATCGTTTCCTGGCAATCAGTCTCCTCGGGATCCCGGTTTTTACGGAAACAGTCATCCGTTTCGTTTTTTATTTTGCGCGCGATCATTTGATGGATACGGGATGGATTTTTGCGCTTTTTGCGGCAGTGGGCATCGGATGGTTCGCGGAGGAAATAACACGAGGACGAAAACGATGGATCACACATGCCGCATCAATCCTTGCCATATTCTTTGTGTCGTTGCAGCTTGTACAGGCGAATCGCGTGCGTTTTGCGAAGGCGTACGCGCGTCCGCTCATTGCAGACACGCTTGCTCTTTCCGATTCGCTCTTACAGCTTCCGGCCGATAGTGTTGTTGCGTTTCCTCTTCCCCCGATACGATTGGAACAGATAGGGACGATTGGCAACCGTTCCGTTGTTTTGTTTGCAGAAGAGACCGTGGAGAGGCTTGTGGCAGAGAAGAAATTGCGCGATGTATTTGAGAAGTACGGCGTCACGCACGCGGCGCGTTATTCCGATATTCTTTCCGTCACCGTAAAGCGCGCGATTCCTTCGTTGCAGATTCTCGATATTCCACCCATCGGTCCGAAATCACCCGAAGTCACGCCATTCATGCGTTATCTATTGCATCAGGTTCGTTGAGTGTATATCAAATAATTCTTCCATGCGTTTTCTCCCGGCCTTTCCCATGTTCTTTGCAAGTACGTCATCGGTAAGAAGTTTTTGCAATGCATCGGTGTACTCTTCGATGTGCAGCGGATTGCGAATAAATCCCGTAACGTCGTTTTCGACGACTTCGGGCGTGCCGCCAAAGCATGTACCGACAACAGGCGTTTCACAGGACATAGCTTCTGCGTTCATAAGGTTGAACGTATCGAGACAAAGAGAGGGTGTTGTGACAATGTCCGCCGAGGAGTAGACGGAACGCAACTCTTCTTTCGAGAGCCAATTCAGGCAGGTGATATATTGCGAAAGGTCTTCTACGATCTGCGCTTCGCGTACGAGCCCCTCCCATGACACGGGATTTCCGATCACGATGAGAAAGACATTCGGTATGTTCTTTCGGATGGAATTGAGAGCGTGAAGGAGCGGCGTGCTTCCCTTATCCCGACTTAACCTTCCGCCGAAGAGAATCAATTTTCTGTCTTCGAGACGGTGTTCTTTTCGAAAACGAACCGCTCCCTCTTCATCGTTCCGCCAAAAATGCGTATCGATGCGATTGTAACGCACTTCCGTATTGATTATGTGATGGGCATCAAGTGCGCGCTTGAGAGCATTGCTGACGGCAAACACGCGTGTGGCATTGCGCCGCAGCATGAAGCGGATGCACATATTGCGCAGCGGATTATATTGCAGGCCGGCTTGTCTGATGTGATCAAAAAGATCGGTGTGCACATCTTGTCCCTCTGAATCCAAAAAGTTTTTGGTGGCGACGCGTCCGTACGAAAAACTCATGACGTCATGCATGGTGATAGAGACGTGAGGCGTGAAGCGTTTTGCGACGGCGAGCGCATGGTAGGTGAGATGCGTGTGGAGATTATGCGCGTGTACGACATCCGGTTTGATTTTCCGCAATTCTTGCGCAAGGAGCCGTGCGACTTTTGGATTATAGAGGCAAAAGTAATGGCGCAGGGATGTGCGATACGAAATAGGCAGACTGATGACATTGCCTTCACGAATGATCTTTGGGGAAATGTTTGTGCGATGTGTGGTAATGATGGTGACAGCGTGTCCTTTGGTTTTGAGTTGTTGCGCGACGTCTTTTACAATGCCGCTGACGCTGCTTTTTCCATGCGGGGGAAAGTCATCATTGAGGAGGAGAATGTTCATGGGGTTGTAGGGATGAGTGAACTATTTGGCACACACTTCGTATTCTCAAATCCTTTCACAAACTTCAAAAATTTCTCGAGATCACTCCACATGCCGTATCGATCGATTTCTTGGCTGTGTCCCCAGAGGTGAAACCACGGCTCCTCGGATTCATACATTTTTTGAAAGACGACTTTTGCCATGGGAAGCCATGCTCTTAGAGACGTAAGAGGAATACCAAGTGATCGCAGCGGCTTCCATGATTTTTGCAACGGTCCTATGCAGCGGCGATTGAAGATTCTGCGCAGAGGGAACGGATAGAATTGTATCGAGGCAGGAAGAGCAAAGGGATCGTTTCCTGAACAATGGAAATTTTCTGTGATACGCGCGCCAAAAAATCCCGCTTCTTTCACGAAGTTTTTTACGTGTTCGTTATATGCCCCGTACGGATAACAGAACATCGTGCAGGGTTTTTGGGATACGGTTTCCACCCATATTTTACTTCGTTGAATTTCTTCTTGCGCGAGTTCTATAGGAATGCGGGTGAGATCGGGATGAGTCAGGGTGTGGGCGCCGATTTCATGTCTTTGCGCAAGAAGTCCAATGGCATGCTTGGAGAGCATCTCTTTTCCATATTGCGGTTTGGGGCAGATATAGAATGTTCCCGTGCATTCGTGCTCCATAAGCAGATCTGCGAGACGCATATCTGATGCGTAGCCGTCATCCCAAGATGTAGTAAAGAGCATTATTTCCGTTTGGCAATGATGTTAAAACCGAGCGTGTATTTTTTATTGATCTCTGACGTGTCTCTTGCATCGAGACGAATGGCGATGTGCATGCGAATGGCGCTCAAAAGAGAAAAGACATGACCGAAGAACGGATGTTTGTAAAGATTCCATCTCTCAATCCGGTAACGAATCCATGTCTGCGCTTTGACGCTTTGGTAGCCTCCGCGATGAGTGATGTGTATCTCCTCAAAATACGGTTCAAGAAGTTTCAGCAGCGAGTATGGCGTAAAACGCCAGTAGTGATAGGGGGCGTCGCAGATCGGGCTCATAAAGGACGTTGTGGCGAGAAGGTAACCGCCGGATTTGAGCACGCGCGCCATTTCCCGGATGGCGTCATGAATGGGATAGATATCCATCCAGACTTCCGTGGAGAGAATATCGTCAATCGAGGCGTCGGGAAGCGGAATTTTCTCCGCGCCCGCGACGATATCGGGTCGTGCGGATTCGTCGGGGTCGAGGACGGTGTACTTCGTCACATGAGAAAAAAATCGTCGATACCGTTTGCCATCTTGTCCGCCCACATCCAGAAGATGTCCCGTGAGAAGATGCGAATTCTGCTGAACAAATTGTATAAGTAAATGCCGGTCCGGTTGTGTGATGCGCATATGGTGATTTTAAGAAGATCGAGGAGGGAGCTTAACCTTTTTAAGGATATCCATGACCGGTATCAGAACGAGTGCGATAATCATATGATAGGCAAGAAGCGAGAGATAGAGTGCCTGTGTGATTGGGAGAGTTCCACCGAGCCCAAACAGGATACCGAGGCCGACGGTGATGCCGATGACGCTTAAATACGCTGCAATATGGATCTTGGAAAGCACTCGCAGAATGGGAGTGGCGATCGCATGAAGACCGAGAGAGAGATTAAGAAAGACAATGATCAGGAACGGATAGATCGCCGGTCGGAAATGTTCGCCATAGACGTATGGAAGGAAGATCGTAATGCAAATAGCCGCGGCGACGCTGACGAATATATGGATCTTGAACGTATTGAAAAAGAGCATGCGTATCTTTGTGAAAACGTCCATGTTTACCTGTCCGATGATCGTGGGGATCACTGATGACGCAAGGCGGCTGATACTGGCGATTGCCATGGATGCGGGAAGACTTGCGAGCTTAAAGCCGAGTCTCACCAGTCCTGTTATTGCTTCGCTTGTCTGCGTGCTTACGGCGAAGATGAACACGGTGGGATAGAGACTGCCAAGATTTTTATCGATGGCGATCCATATGCCGTCTTTTGCATACTTCCACAGATGCCGCATATGGCGATGCTGCACTGCTTCACGAAAACCGGGTACATCATGTGTTTTTTGGAGGCGAGAATACAGAAAGAAACTTACGAAACAGAACAGTATGCTTACGATCAATGATGAAAGGAGCACGCCGAAGACATGTAAACCGAAGAAGAGGAAGACAGTGGCGAGAATAAGCTGAAGCAACGTCTTTGTATTTTCCAGAATCGTGAGAAATCGGATGTGTCTCGTGACTTGCAACGTGATGGAATACCAAATGAATCCGAATTCGAACATTGACGAGACAAAGATCATTCGCGCGAGAATGCCGATTTCTCGTTTTCCATGAAACCACTCTGTAAGAAGCGGCGCGAAAAGTGCGAGAATGCCGAGAAAAACAATGGAAAGAAGCGACGTGATCATGAAATACTGAAGGATATTGCCCTGTGACATGCGATCTTTTTTTCCGTAACTTTCCGCGAAGAAGGTGAGCGCGGTCGCCTGTTGACCGAGGTTGGTGATTATGCCCGCTGTTCCGGTAAATGCGAGGATAACGGCATATTCTCCATATCCTCCGAGACCCAAAAAACGCGCGTAGAGAATGGATGCGAGAAAACTGCTTCCGATCATGACGATTCGACCCATTTGCATCGTGGTCACATCCCGAATAAAAGGAACTCGAATGAAGGACAGGAGAGTTTTGATCATATGTTCATGAGAGTGAGAACACGTTTTTCGATGTCCGATGTGCATCTATGTTCTTGTTGTCGAATACAGTGAGCCATCAAGAGTACGGATGACCACTGGTCCGCATATCGAGCCAAGGCCGTGCCCATGTCCGTCGTTTTCATGGTCCGTATTGCGGGATAGAACTCCTTTTCAATGCGATCGAGTTCATGATCATCCATAAAAGGCGTTTCATAGCGATTACTCCAGTAAGCCAGCACATTTCCACCCGGTTGTAACAATTTTTTCTTTTCAAGTTGGATAAGGAGTATGTCGGAAAACGCTTTTTCATTGTGTTGTAATTTGGACCAATGGTTTGCTGGAATTTGAACGCAGAGCAGCAGTTCATTTTTTTTACCATGTTTTTTAAAAGAAGGATTACAAAATCCCACATCGCTTACGCGTGAAAAATACCGGTTATCTCGCACTTCCATATAATGAAAAGGTTGTGCCTTTTTCCCATGTATGTGGAGGACGACATGATCGTATGATCGCACTATTTTTTCGAGAACGATGTTTTTTTTTGGATAGTGAATCGTTTGGAGATTCGTGCAGGAACTGATGACACATTCTCTGAAGAAGATATCGTCTTGATCGGTGTGGCAGACGCCATTTTTCTTGTTCTTTTCCACATATATTTCATGCACAGAGCGTCCATGTATAATTTCGATGGAAGACGCGTCCAGAAGGCGCTGCAATGCTTTGATCATTTCCGCGCACCCCTCTTTCGGATAACAAAATGGGCTGTCCCATTGTTTTTTATACAGATATTCCTGCCAAAAAAAATGAATGCTGCGAAAAAGATGAGAAAAGAAAGAGCGATACTTTCTTTCGCGAATATTTTTGATGCAGAGGCTAAATTCCGCGGGGGATCGTTGTGCATGATCAAATTGACATTTCCAGAACTGCACACATGGTTGCGGGTCCATGACGGGCAGTGTCCTGCCAATTAATTCTTCGAGGAATGCATATCCTTTCCGATACCGTTTGATGTAATGGCATCCGATTTCGATTCCCTTAAATGATCCGAGAACGGCGGTATGCCATGCTCCGCCGAGAGAGTCTCGTCGATCGATCATGAGGACGCTTTTTCCTTCGAGACTGGTCTGAAGGGCTTCGAGAATCATGACGGGACTGGTGCCGATGAAGATGGCATCGAACGTACGCATTTCACGAAAGAACATGTTCGTAAACTTTTTCAAAACATTCCACCTGTTTTTCAATGCTGTGATCAAGAGCCCACTTCCGACAGGCTTCGGGGGTAATGTTATTCTCTTCGAGAATCCAACGTATGCGCTCTGCAACTTCGGCGGGATTATGAGGATCGACGCAATATCCCGATACGCCATCGTGTATTGCTTCTTCACCACCGGATTCGATGGGTCCGATAGCCGGTATGCCGCGAAGATTCCCTTCTAAAAAGACAAGCGAGTGTCCTTCAAAGTGATGGCCGTCGCTGATGCCAAGGACGAGGCATAGGTCGGCTTTATCGTAGAATGCATTGAGCGCATCGCGTTCGAGACGGCCATGAAAACTGACGTGCGATTGCAATCCCAGGTCAGTAACGCACTGCTGTACTTCTTCCGAATAATGGCTTTTCGGGATATTGCCGACGAAATGCATGTGAAACGGAATGGAGGATATGCGTCGAAATTCCGCGCATGCGTGAAGGATTTCTCTCACTCCTTTTCGCGGCTTGATCTCGCTGACAAAGAGGATGTGTTTACAGCGGGGATCCGGCGTACGCTGCCTTGCAGGAACATCTTCAATGCCGAGCGGAAAGACAACCATTCGTTTTTGCGTATCGCGGGCGCATGTTTCGCCGCATTGCTCCACAACGGATTCCAAAACGCGTTTTTGCGTGTAGTGGCTAAGGACGACAAATCCCGCCGCGCGACAAAACGCATTGCACAGAAGCCGGCGCGTGTGAAAGATGTAGAGCGGAGATACGCTGTATGTTCCGATGATGCTCAAGATCCACGGAGGTACATGATGTGTCGTCATGCGTACAAAGGGCATCGCGAGGGCATAGGGTTCCACAAGGATGTGGATAATATCGGGTTTAAATTCACGGATCGCCCGCCGTATTGCCCATGCGGTTTTTATCCAAAGGAGCGGTGAACCGAGCAGATAATGTGGTTCCGGGAGGCAAACGTTTTCATTCTCATCGTCGCTTGCTTCATGAACGAGCGCACGGACAACGTGCCCGCGTTTACGAAGCCCCAATGCCGTATTGCGTCCGTACGTTCCCCATCCGCTTGCGGCGGCGAGGCTGGAGCCGAGGATGAGAATACGCAGAGCCATGACGCGGAGTATAGAGGATGTGAAGGCCAGATACGAAGGATTCAAAAGGATGTCTGCTACACTGTATCCATGGGTTTTTTTGATGCGATGGGTCTCACAAAAAAAATCACCCGCGGGCGGTTGGATGCATTTTTGAAAAAATATGCGACGGAGAAGAAGACGCTGGATATTGGCTGTGGGACGGCATTGTATGGGAAGTATTTTCCGAACCGGACGACATTGGATATCGAGGCGCGGCCGAATACGCAGGTCGACATTATCGCAGATGCGCATGATCTTTCAGAAATTACCGATGCTTCTTATGAGGTCATTCTTTGCACGGAAGTGCTCGAACACCTCCATACGCCGGCAAAGGCGCTTGCGGAATTTCATCGGGTGCTTAAGGCGGGAGGATTGCTTCTCTTGAGCACGCGATTTGTGTTTCCTCTACACGATGTGCCGGGAGATTATTATCGTTATACGAAGTACGGTCTTCGGCATTTGCTGCAAGACTTCGAAATCGAAGATATTGTAGATGAGGCGACGACGATGGAGACACTGGCGGTGCTCTACCAACGCATCGGATTTCAGTGTGATACGTTGTGGCTGCGGCCGTGTAAGTCATTGTGGTTTTTGAAGGCGTTATTGGTTCGCGTGTGTTTGGGATGGGTTGTGACAGCGGAGTATGGAGATATTCATCATCGTGAGAAAGAAAAGAACATCTTATGTTCGGGCTATTACGTAGCAGCGCGGAAACCCACTCATTCAATAACTTAATAACCCAGTTCCCTTTGGCCAAAAACATTTTTCTTTCTCTTCTTGTTCTTCTTCTGATGCTGCTCCTTTCCGAAGGCGCCTGGCGAATACTTTTTTCCCGTGGCGACGTGCATCGTGTCTACGACAGAGAACTTGGCCGGGTCAATCCGCCGAATACGGAGTGGACCATGCGTACGCCGGAATACACGACGCATATTCGGACAAATTCACGTGGATTTCGCGGACAGGAATTTCCCGTAAAGGATCGGGATAATGAACTGCGCATCCTTTTTATCGGCGATTCGTTTGTTGAAGCAAAACAGGTGCCGGAGCACGAACGTTTCGTTGAACAACTTGGGCAGCGGTTGGAAGAACGGTTGGGACGACCCATTACGGTGCGTGCTTTGGGCATCGGAGGAGCCGATCCGGTGAAGGAACTGGTCTTCTACCGGAATCTTGGTCGCACATTCGAGGCGGATTACGTGGTTCAGGTTCTCTTTGCGGAAAATGATCTTGTCGGAAGAGATATGCACTTTATCGCTTCACGGAATGAACATGGCAAGTTTATTCTTGAGGAGATTTGGCCGGAAGCCCCTCCCGATTGCAGCTGGAAATGTGTGATGCTGAAAAAAAGCGAAATCATCCGCCGCACCTATCTCTTTGCGCGGACTATCAAACAGAAAAATCAAGAACTTGCTCTTCATACGCTCCTTCGGGATTTTATTTGGTACACAAATACAGGACAAAAGCAGGCGGAAGAGGAACGATTTGCTTTGCTCACGATGTTTGCGCGCACCATGCGGGAAGAAGTCGAACGTGATGGGGGACGGTACATTGCTCTTCTCATGCCGGGCGCATTTGAAATTCACGAAGAATGGAGAGAGGAAGTGATCGAGGAGTACCGTGATCGCGTTTCACGAGAAGAATGGAATCCATCGGGATTGCTTGATCGCATTGTGGAGGAGTTTTCTGACATATCCGTGCTGGATCTTCGTCCGGCATTTTTGGCGCAAGCGAAGCAGGGACATCTTCTCTACTACAAACTTGATCCGCATCTGAATGAATATGGCCATGACACGGTGACGGATGCGCTTTTAAAGGCCATACTGTCCTTGTGAATCGTCTTCGCTTTGCTACCGGCATCGCGTGTGTGTGCACGGTCCTTGCAGGTTTGGGTGTTCTTCTTTTCGGCGCCGTTCTCTATCAAACGATTCCCAAGGGGGATCTCGTCAATTACACGATTATTGGAAAGATGAAATGGTTGCCGGGATTGGTGCGTGGACTGGATAAACTTGCAGATCCTTTCTACCGTGGTCGAAAACCAGAAGAGACGCTTGCTCACTACGAATTGCGCATCGATCCGGCGGAGCTGAAATCGGTGGAACGTGCGGCGGAAACAAACGATGATGTATATCTGCTTAATGAAGGAGCGGATGCGTGGATACAGGGGGAATTACACGCGGATGGCGACGTTCTTCCCATCAAGATGCGTGTGCGGGGGACGCGGTACAATCATTGGCGATTTCCAAAGAAATCGTGGCGCATCGATGTGCGTGATGGAAAGCTCTTTCGTGGCATGGAGGAATGGAACATTATCATTCCAGAAGATCGCGCGTGGTTTGTTGATGCTTTAAGTGCATGGCGCGCAAAGAAATTTGGCCTTCTTGTTGCGCCGACGCGATTTGTGACGGTTTCGCTCAACGGCAGTGAGCCTATGCTGTATCTGGAAACGGAACACTGGACGAAGGATATGCTCGAAAAGCTCGGACTTCCCGGTGATGCGAATTTTTACCACGCGGGAGAGGTTGGCACGTCGGCATTCAATCCCGGATGGGATCCGATGGGAGAAGATATGGGATATTGGAAGAAGTACGAAACATCCGTTGTTTCTCCGCAGAATTCGTATGAAGAACTGGAACAGTTGTTTTGGTTGCTGAAGAACAATCGTCTTTCTATGGAAGAAGCTGCAAAGAGGGTAGATGCCCTTTTTGACGTTGATGAGCTTGCGCGCTGGCATGCATTAAGTTTACTTGCGGGCGATTCTCATGTGGGTATTGGGAATTCGCGATTCTTCTTTGATCCAACGCTTGGAAAGTTCCGTCCGTTTGTGTGGGATATACATAGCGCGGCGCTGGTGTCTCTTGAACAGTCGCCCGCTTATGAGTTTTGGGAGAAGATGTTGCCCCTGTTGGCATATAGGGAGCGCACATATCAATTCTTACGAGACTATCTGCAAGATGAGCAAATCGTCCATGCGGATCTGGCGGAAGCAGAGCGTCTTCGTTCGTATATCGAACGTGCGGCATACCGCGACGGACGGAAGTTTTACAGTAATCGGGAGGTAAAGAGGGATTTGGATGCGAAAATGGCGCAGCTGCGAGGGAATATTGAGTTTTTACGGCAGGAATTGGCGTTATAGTATTCTCTATCACCATGAACCGCATAAAAGTCCTCTTCGGCATCCTCATAGCACTTCTCCTTTTCGAGATTGGTCTCTCGGGATTTTTGGGGCTCGTGTTCTATCAAGCGACGCCGAACAGCGTATTGGCGCGGCAGACGATTATTGGTAGGATTCCTGGGGTTCTTGGAGGTATTCGCGTCCTCGATCGGACGTTCAATATCTTCTATTGGGGATCATCTGTCCCGGAGGAATTGCCACAGTATGCCATCTCGGTTGCTCCTGCCGATTTGCAAAAAATAGAAGAAGTGTTGCCGAAGAACGTTCCTTCTCCTTGGTATGGGAATGTATTTTTGACGGATGACGCCAAGATATGGGTTGATGGAGTGTTTCATGCACATGGGAAAGAGTATGCGATCAAAATGCGCGTACGCGGGGATCTTTTTAATCATTGGGCGTACCGCAAGAAATCATGGAGGGTAAAATTCATGGATGAGCTCTTTGATGGAAAAAAGGAAATCAATCTGATTATTCCGGAAGATCGCGGCTGGATTGCGGAGTCACTCAACGCATGGCGTGCGAAACAGTTCGGATTCCTGCAGCCGCCAATGCAATTTGTCACCGTTTCGCTCAATGGCAGTTCGACGATGATTTATACGGAAGTGGAACATTGGACAAAAGAAATGCTGGAGAAGCAAGGGCGGGTGGGTGATGTGACGATCTACGGAGCCGATGGCGGCACGTCGTATTTTCAGCAGTGGGATGATGTTTTTGCAGACAGTGCATACTGGAATACGTACGAAGAGCGCCTCGCCGGCGCGCACGCGTCTTTTGAAGATATCGAGCTTCTTCGTTCTTTGTCGGAGCATGATGCGCACCTTCGGCCGAAATATCATGAGACAGTCGAGACGTTATTTGATGTCGATCTTCTCACGAAGTGGTATGTGTTGAGTCTGCTTTCCGGCAGCCGACATGTGCGTGATCATAATGCGCGTTTCTTCTTTGACACGTCGAAAGGGAAACTGGAACCGGTTCCGTGGGATATCAGCTTATATGCACCGCAAACGTTATTGGCACTTCCGGGCAATCCATTTCTGAATGAACTCTTTCGCGTTCCGGAATGGAAGTATCGTGCGTATGTATTTCTGTGGAATTACATCAATGATGAGGAGCGCGTCAACGAAGATTTCGCGTATGCACAGAAGCTGCGGTCGCTCGTTGAGCGACCTGCATATCGCGATCCGGTCAAACTTCCGAGCAATCGTACGGTCAAAAAGGAGCTGGACATTGCCATGCGGAATATTCGTGCAAATATTGATTTTCTCAAGCAAGAACTTTCGTTATCGGAAATTCTCGTCCATCAACGGATCCCATCGAAAGAGCAGGAAGAGCGTGGTCTTTTGGCGACGATCGAAGGAACCGTGCGCGGCATCAGTCCGGTGCATTTTGCGGGATTCTATGGTGCGGATGATCTTGCTGATGCAATAGAGCGCGGAGAAGTTCGGCTTTTGCGCGATAATGGCGATAATGTGTGGGATAACGATGATGCTTCCGTGCCTCTTGCTTTGGGCGAGAAGACCGATAAAAAAAACCGACGGGAAATCCGCACGACAGATGAATTTCTTTCGCTGATGGCGCCGGGAGATCCGCTGATCGGCGAAGACGAAATCATCAAAGGCGCTCCGCATACGCGATATACATTTTTCCTTGTACGTATTCGCGGAGACGCCGCTCTTACCGATGCGGATTTTCCGTTGAACTTGCGTATGCGCAATGCAGTGACGGGAGAAAAAGCGGATATTCTGAATGAGATTCTCATTGATGATCGAACATTTGAGCATCTGCATGCAGCATACCGAAGCCGTGAGGATTTTCTTTCGCGGTATCCGATGTTTACGGCAGGAGAAGAAGGCAGTGTGTTTTTACGCGGAACACAGACGTTCTTTGAGCATGTGATTGTTCCCTCCACGGTGTCCCGTCTGCGAATTTTGCCGGGGACGACCGTGCGCATGGGAAGCGGCGTCACGCTTCTGTCGTATGCTCCCGTTTCTGTTGCTGGAACAGAAGGGAGCCCCGTTTCTTTCGAAAGAGCGACGACGCATCCGTGGGGATCGTTCCTTGTTGCGAATGCGAATCTTCCAAGCGAGGTGCGGTGGGCGGAATTTTCCGGAGGAGGAGAAACATTTCTCAATGGAATCTTTGCATCAGGTATGGTGGCATTTCATGCAAGTCCCGTGACGATTCGCGATAGTACGTTCACAGATTCGCATGGCGATGACGCATTGAACATCAAATATGTTTCGGCAGATCTTGTCCGATTGCATTTTGAAAATTCCTACGCAGATGCATTGGATATTGACAGTGCATCTTCCGGAGTGCTCGAAGACAGTACGTTTGTGATCAGTGGCGATGGCTTTGACAGTAATGGTGATGGAGTGGATATTTCGTGGTCAAACATAGAGATTCGAAACATACAGATCGACGGTTTTGGAGATAAATGCATCAGTGTTGGCGAATCATCTACTTTGGTCATCGTTTCCGTGACTCTCAAAAGATGTCACTATGGCATTGCTGTAAAAGATGCATCGCACGTTCTTGTAAAAGACGCATCATTCATTGGCAATGACATTGCCATTGGCGCGTATGTCAAAAAGTCGATCTTCGATCCGCCGTCCATCATGGTGGAGGACAGTCAATTTGAAGAAAATGGCGTGCGTGAAGAGGAGGAGAATGGCGCTACAATTACGATTGAACCGTGATTACTCTTCTTCGCAAACAACAACGGGAAACGCCACTCCATTTTCGCCGTATCGAATTAAAGTATGTGCTGCCTACACGGCATGTTCGTCGTTTTATAGAACGAATTTGGCCGTATATGCAGCCGGATCCGTATCTTGTTTCCGAAGGGACCGGGCGCACCCGCTATCCGGTTCTCTCTCTGTATTTTGATTCCATGGATTTGCATTCCCTCTATGAAAAGGATGCGGGAATGTTGTCGCGGCGCAAGTTGCGTCTGCGCACGTATGCATCGGAATTTTCGGAAACCACCGCGTCGTTTCTGGAAATAAAACGGCGACACGATTTTGTCGTTTCCAAAGATCGTCTCTCGCTCTCGGTGGGGCACTTATCTAAAAAGCATCCCATGCCGCATCTTTTGGGGCATATTCTGCAACGGGTGGAAGCAAAAGAAGAGGTGACTGCGGAAGCGCAGTTGCTTCGAGGATGGTACAACCTGCAACCGACGGCGCTTGTGCGATATGAACGTATTCCTTTTGTAGGAAAACATGATCGCACATTTCGTATCACTTTCGATGGTGATCTTCAGGGAGCATGGCGTCCGCCGCTTCTTTTTGGAGGTCAACCATTGCGTTCATGTATGAATGGATACTGCGTGATGGAGCTCAAATGCAATCATGCCATCCCGCAGTGGTTTCACGATGTGATTCAAGAGTTTGCACTGTCTCGCACGGCGTATTCCAAGTACGCAATGGTTGTTTCGGTTTTGCGGCCGACAGTATTTGGTGTGGAACAGCCTATGGATAGACGATGGGTGGGATTCGCTTGAGGGCATGGACTTTTTCCTCTACATTCTCTCCAATGCAACCTGTTATCCCCGATATCGGCGCAGTATTTGGGCTCGATCCTATTACGATGGGCATCATCCTTGCAGGAAGTTTCATTTTCGCATTTATCATCGCGCTCGTATATCGATCGACGCATCGTGGCTTGAGTTACTCGCAATCATTCCAGTTCTCGCTGGTGCTTCTTGGAATTCTCGGAGCTGTGGTCATGATCATTGCGAGCGGGAGCCTACTTCGTGCTGTTGGCATTCTTGGCGCATTTTCTTTGATCCGTTTTCGAACAGCGGTAAAAGATCCCAAGGACATGGCTTATATCCTGTTTGTGCTTTCCGTGGGACTTGCGATGGGAGCAGAGATGTATTGGTTGGCGATGCTGACGACCGCTTTCGTGTGTGCGGTGATTCTTTGTTTGACATGGATGAACTTTGGCATGACGAGTAAACATGAGAGTATTTTACGTCTGATGTGCAATGGAAACAGCGGCACGATGAATACGGCGGCATACGAGACGCAGCTTGCGAAACTCACCGATACGTATCGGCTCCTTTCTGCTCATGCCCATGGCGACCGCATGGAGTTCACGTACGGCGTTCGTTCCCGTCGCGGCTCCACATCGCTATCCATCTTGGAAGCCTTGAGGAAGGAACAAGGAGTGGAGGATGCGGAGCTATTCGATGCAAAGCACCAGGTGGAGTTTTAGAGCGTGGGGTAAACCTTGCGGTTTTCCCCACGGACCCCTTTCCCTTATTGCGGTGTCCTGCACAAGTGGGACCCACGAGACCCACTTGTTCGGACGAGTTTTTTACTCACGCTTCGCCACATTCTTTATTACAGTGCCATGTACCTTTTTCCTTGTTTTTCCACATTTTCTCGATCCAGAACCGATTTTAGGTCATAGACCAATCCTCCCTCTTTCGTTGCAGACAAGACAAACTCCCCGTTGTTCTGTACATATTCCTTATGGGCAACGAGTAGGACGACGGCATCGTAAGCGTGCTTACGTGATCCGGATGATCTATAGGGATCATGCATTTCGACGGAACACCCCGCATGTTCGAGATATTCGATAACCTCCTTCGATTTACTGTTTCTGGTGTCTGGTACATTCTCTTTGAATGTGAGACCAAGAACGAGAATGCGCGCGAGGGCGGGTTGCATGTGGAGTGCATCGAGAATTTTCTTTGCGACAAAGACGCTCATAGCGTCATTGACGCTGCGACCTGCGGCGATGATATGCGTATCCATGCCCAATTGTTTCGCTTTTTCCACAAGATAATACGGGTCTACGCCGATGCAGTGGCCGCCGACCAAACCGGGAGTGAATTTCAGGAAATTCCATTTCGTTCCTGCGGCCTCGAGCACATCTTTTGTGGAAATGCCGAGATGTGAACACATCATAGCCACTTCGTTGATGTAGGCGATATTCAGGTCTCTTTGTGCATTTTCGATGGCTTTGGACATTTCGGCGACTTTGATGGAGGCAACCGGATGAATACCTGCCTGCACGATTGAACGATAGAGTTCGGTGAGTGTGGTGAGAGTTTTTGGATCGTTTGCCCCGACGACTTTCATAATCGTTTCGACGGTATGTTTCTTATCACCTGGATTGATGCGTTCCGGTGAATAACCGAGCATGAAGTCTGTGCCGCACGTCATACCGGATGCTTTTTCGAGAATCGGCCCGCAGATTTCTTCGGTGACACCCGGGTACACCGTAGATTCGTAGACGATGATGGCGCCTTTTTTCAGGTTTTCACCGACGGTGGCCGATGCGGACTCGAGTAAACGTACATCGGGCTTGTTATTGCTATCGACGGGGGTGGGGATGGCGAGAATGACAATATCGGCTTTTTGAATGATGCGCGGATCATTGCTGAACGTCATCTCGATCTGTTGCAAATCCTCTTCTGTCAGTTCGTTCGTTGTATCCAAGCCGCGACGAAGCTCCTCGATGCGTTTTTGAGAGATGTCAAAGCCGTACACCGTATAGTGTTTTTTCACAAAGGCATATGCCAGAGGCAGACCGACGTACCCCAAGCCGACGATGCAGAGAATGGGCTTATTCATACGGAAAGTATAGCGTTGTCCTGCTATACTGGCACCACGGTGATTCAGGTTCTACAAAAATACAGGCTTGAATGGATATACATGGCTCTTTTAGTCGGTGTAACGGGTTTGGTAATGCTTTTGGCGACTCCTGCGCCCAATGATGATTACTTTTATTATCAAAAATTTATAGAGACGCTTGCAGGAGGGACGCTCGATCTTTCCATTCCCGGATTTCACGGCATGAATATCCTTTCCGTTCCGTGGTACGTGCTTACGGAATCCGCCATGACGCAAATTCATATGCAGATGTTGGCAGGAATACTTCTTCCACTCTTTGCATTCTTCGCAGCCCGCGCGCTCTTCGGCTCAACATTTGAAGCGGCGCTCTTTGCATCAATTATTGCACTGATGCCATTTCTTTCATTTTCCGCTCTGCGTGGATGGATGGTTGCGTTCTACAATCTTCTTTTCTTTCTTACAATCATTGGTGCAGTGCGCGGAGCATGGTGGACGGGTGTCGCATGGGCATTCGCGATCACATCATTGCCGTTTGCAGTGGCATTGGGTCCATTAATTTTAGCGGTGTGGCCCAAAAAGCTATCAGCGAACAATCATCGGCGAACAGTTTGGTTAGCTGTCGCTATTGGAATTGTCTTATCGGCAGCGTATGTCATTGTCCAATTTCTTCAGACCGGCGGCATCAATGTCGGCGTGCATCAGGAACAGACGGCATTCAATATTTGGCAAGGGCCCGGGCGTATTTTTTTGAATCTCATGCATGCGCTCCAGATTCTTTTTTCCATTCATAATTATTACTTCATCGATCCTGCACGCACGGGACACGGCAACATGCTCCAGACAACGCCGATTCTCATGATGCTCGGACTCTTTTCCATCTTTTATTCAAAGGAATATTTCCGTGAAAAACTGCTTCCTTTGGCACTGGGACTGGGGGCGGTCATTGGCATAGGGCTCAATGTGCTTCTCGATCATCTGGATCACTTTTATATGGAAACGGGGGTGTTTTTTCTTATCTTTGCGGCAATTCCGCTTCTCAAAAAGTATCCGCTCTGGATTCCGATTGTGCTTGTCACGCTCCATTTTCAGTGGTTCTACTTCTATCTCAATCATGGAGCCGTATTTCGATTACAATGGTGGTTTTTCCTCATTCCGGCAACGGTCGATGTTGTATTTCTCCTGTACTGTATTGCGTATTTTAGAAAAATTTGGTCTGGAATGCGAAGTATGATCATGCTATTTTGCAAGCTACTTCAATGCAAAAAAGAGCATTAATCACCGGTATTACCGGACAGGACGGGTCGTATCTTGCGGAGTTTCTTATGGAAAAAGGGTACGAAGTTCACGGTGTCGTACGTCGCTCATCCACATTCAATCGCGGCCGCATCGACCATCTGTTTTCGCATGTGCGGACGAAAGGATTGCGTCACGATCTCCATTATGGAGATCTCTGCGATTCCAATTCTCTCTTGCGCATTCTCCATGCGGTCCGTCCGGATGAAATTTATCATCTCGCGGCACAGAGCCATGTGGGAGTCAGTTTCGATACGCCGGAATATACCGGCGACGTCACGGGACTCGGTACGACACGTTTGCTTGAAGCGCTGCGGACGAGCGGACTTCCGGCGCGTTTCTATCAAGCGAGTTCGAGTGAGCTTTATGGAAAAGCTCTCCAAATTCCCCAAAATGAAGAGACGCCGTTCTATCCACGCAGTCCCTATGCATGCGCGAAGGCATATGGGTTCTACCTCACGCGCAATTATCGCGAAAGTTACGGGATGTATGCCGTGAACGGCATTTTGTTCAATCACGAATCGCCTCGCAGAGGAGAGAATTTTGTCACACGCAAAATCACATTGAGCCTTGCACATATCCTTGCAGGAACACTTGAATGCATGTTGATCGGTAATCTCGATGCCAAGCGAGACTGGGGATACGCGCCGGAATTTGTTGAGGCGATGTGGTTGATCGTGCAACAACCGCTCCCGGAAGATTTTGTGATTGCCACAGGACGCACGACATCTGTGCGGGAATTTCTGGAGTTATGTTTAGGTTATGCGGGAATTCGCTATGAGCGCGAAGGTGAAGGAATACACGAGCAGTATAGAGATATGTCTTGTGGAAAAATCATTGTCAAAACCGATCCGTATTATTACCGTCCTGCGGAAGTCGACTGTCTTATCGGCGATGTATCGAAAGCAAAGCGTCTTTTGGGATGGGAAGCGAAGACGAGCGTGGAGGAACTGGCAAAAATCATGCTGGAGGCGGATTGCAAGAAGTGCGGAGTGGAATTAGGAATAGCTGTTTCTTCATAAGAATGCATCTTTCCTTGCGTCATCCTTTCATTCGTATGCATGTCTTTCAAGGCATGCGTTTTGCGGTATGCGGGGGGGCGGGGGCGATTGTCGACTTTTCATCACTTTACATCCTTGTACAGATTCTCGGCGTTGTTCCGTATGTCGGATATGTCGGCTCAACGAGTTTTGCATTGATCGTGGTGTTCTTTTCCAATAAGTATTTCACGTTCAAAAATCACGAGAAAAAGCATGGAACACAATTTTTGAAATTTCTTCTCGTCTATGGAACGAGCTTTGTCTTGAATGTGGGGATTGCGTCATTTCTTTACTGGTTTGGCCTGCAATACATGCTTGCAAAAGCGCTTGCAATAGCCATTCTCGCCTTTTGGAATTATTCATTATCGCATGGATTCGTGTTTAAGAGACAAGAGAATTTGGATGTAGGAGCAATTTGATGATGATTTTTCATTTTTCCTTTGCAGTAGCTACAATTCGTGTGTGTCACAAAAAATTGCCGTTATTGCCGGAGCAGGTCCTGCGGGGCTGACAGCCGCGTATGAGTTTCTCAAACGCACGGATATTCATCCGATCGTATGCGAAGCGACGGATGCCATCGGTGGCATTGCGCAGACGTACAATTACAAAGGGAACCGCATCGATATCGGCGGTCATCGTTTTTTTAGTAAAAGTGCACGTGTGATGGATTGGTGGTTTGACATCTTACCTCTACAAGGAGCACCGGCTTCAGATACGCACGAAAAAGAGCATGAGATTGAATATGCAAAAGAAGGGCCAAATCCGGAGATGGACGATCTTGTCATGTTGCAGCGGCCGAGGCTCTCCAGAATTTTCTACCGTCGTCATTTTTTCCCCTATCCGATTGCGATTACGCTTACGGTGGCAAATCGTCTGGGATTGTGGAATACCTTTCTCATTGGTTTGAGTTATATACAATCACAGATTTTTCCCGTGAAGGATGAAACATATCTCGACGCGTTTTTTATCAATCGTTTCGGTCATAGGCTCTATGAAACATTTTTTCGCGATTACACGGAGAAAGTATGGGGAGTGAAGTGCAGCGAGATCAAAGCGGATTGGGGCGCGCAGCGCATCAAAGGATTGTCATTGAAGCGTGCCGTCTCTCATGCGATCAAAGATCTTTTAAGCAGTGATTTTCAAAAATCACAGCAGGAACGTGAAACGAGTCTCATCACACGTTTCTATTATCCAAAACTTGGTCCTGGGCAGATGTGGGAAGTGGTGGCAAGGAAGATTACTGACATGGGAGGAGAGATACACATGCATACAGTGATTTCTAGCGTGCGGCTTGAAGGTGAGACGGTTGTGTCTGTCACCATGAAAGATATGCATACGGGAGAAGAGCGTAGCATGAAGTGTGACTACTTCTTTTCCACGATGCCGATTAAGCATTTGATGGGGATGATCGAGCCGCAGCCGCCGGAAGATGTGCGCAACGTTGCAAATGGACTGATCTATCGTGATTTTATTACCGTGGGACTTTTACTGACGAAATTACATGTGACGGAGGGAAAGAAAGAGCCGAAACAAACGATTCCCGATAACTGGGTGTATGTGCAGGAAGGAGATGTGAAAGTGGGGCGCGTGCAGGTGTTCAATAATTGGAGTCCGTATCTTGTGAAGGAAAAGGGTATGACATGGATTGGCCTCGAGTATTTTGTGGATGAAGGAGATAAAATTTGGAATTTGTCGGATGAAGAGATGAAGGAACTTGGTATCGCGGAAATGGAAAAGATCGGTTTTATTGACCGTGCGGATGTGATTGATGGATGTGTACTACGTATGCCAAAAACGTATCCTGCATACTTTGGCACGTACGATCGTATGGATGTCATTCGTGATTATGTCAGAACAATTCCTAATATGTTCCTTATTGGCCGTAACGGTATGCATCGTTATAACAATCAGGATCACAGCATGCTCACGGCAATGACGGCTGTCGACAATATCGTCGAAGGCCGCATCGACGATTCAAACCTCTGGGAAGTGAATACGGAGCGTACATATCACGAAGAGAAAAAATAGCTTATGTTTTCTTGGCGGTGCTATAGATCTGCGGCCCAAAGGGAATGAGATCGTGCAGATGATAAGAAGCGTATGCCGCGTTAAAAATACGTTTTTTAGACGGAGAGATGTTTCCTTCCAGATACCGGTCGCGTACATGATCAAAATTCACATCGGTGAGATATTTTTGGACGGTGAAAAAGGGCCATCCCCATAGACGTGACGATTGAATATGAAAACCGATGTTTTTGAGAAGCGCATCGAGACAGGATTTTTTGAAATGTTGCGTATGATGAGTGTACCGGTCGGATGCATGGATGCGGCCGGATTGGGTGGTGAGAATGAGAAGCCCATTTTTGCGGAGATGATCAAATATCCATCGGAGGATTTTCTGGTATTCCGTTGTGTGTTCAATGACTTCACTGCAGATGATGATATGGTACTTCTGATCTGTTGCCGGAAATGCGCTCGGAAAGAATGTGCCTTCGGGAATTTTTTGCTGTGCACGTTTGACAGCAAATGCGGAGATATCGTTGCCTGCGAGATGTTTTTGGGGAATCCGGAATGTCTGCTGAATGGTTGTAAGGAGGGAAGCTTCACCGCAGCCGAAGTCGAAAATGCTTGTGTATCCTTCAGCAGGCTCAGAATGACATTGTAAAAATTTCTGTATTTCCTTCAAGATAAATCTCTTTCGATGACGAATCGTGGGGTAGTGGGGATACGAGTCTTCGGTCGATTCCCAATACGTGTCATACACTTCTCTGGCCTGCTTTGGATCCTGCGAGTGATCGATCATGGGAGAGGTGTTCACTGTACCATTGAATGGTCTTTTTTATTCCTTCATCAAATGGTGTTTGTGGATTATAGCCTAGCGCACGTCGTGCTTTTGTACTATCTGCAACATAACGTGTGATTTCTCCCGTACGCATTGTGCTGATGACTATGGGTGAAGAACTGCGAAGCTGTTCTTTTACTATCTCCGCAAGTCGCACAATGGAATTGCCTTCACCAAAGGCGATGTTATATGTCTCACTCTTTGCATCATCAAATTTTTCTATGCACAGCATAATTCCCTGGATCGTGTCATCGATATAGGTGAAGTCGAGAAATTTTTCTTTCCCGAAAATTGTCATCGGTTCGTTTGCTTGTGCCTGGCGTATGAAGAGCGGAATCACGCGGTTGGAATCATCATACATGCCGTATACGTTACTGAAGCGCATGATGATGGTCTCAAGGTTGTAGCAGCGACGGTAAGATTGCACCAATGCTTCTCCCGCTATTTTACCGGCAGTGTATGGACTCTCGCATTCATCAATGTTTGTCATATCTTCCGTGTACACCTCTGCATGTACATTTCCATATACTTCACGTGATGAAGCAAACAGAAAGCGTGGAATGGCATTCTGTCTCGCAAGTTCGAGAGCATTGAATGTTGTGAGTACGTTGTCACGTGCGCGGTCAGGGTGTTCGACAAGTTCGTAGACGCGCGCATTGGCTGCCAAGTGGATCAGAAGGTCTGCCTGTAATCCACTTCTGGCGGTATCGATCTGGTTCCAATTTCGGAGGTCTATTTCTGTAGTAATACGCTGTATATCCGCATTCCATTTGTTGGGTGCCCAGTCGAGACCACAGACGTCATGGCCTTCTGCGAGGAGTTTTTCGCAGAGGCGGGTTCCAATGGTGCCGGAGGAGCCGGTAATAATGATGCGCATGAGAGGGCAGTATAGGGATGATCCAGGGATATGGCCAAGGTTGGGGCTAGGATATACTATTTTCATGCTTTCGCTTGTTTTGCCCACATTCAACGAATCGGAGAACCTGCAAGGGCTTCTCGAAGAAATCGATACTGCCCTGCAGGATATCCCCTTTGAAGTGATCATTGTAGATGACGATTCCCCGGATAGAACGTGGGAGCTCGCCGAAACGCTCTCCGAAGATCGCCTGTATGTACGGACTCTTCGGCGGATTGGCCGACGGGGACTATCTTCTGCGGTGGTCGAGGGGTTCTCTGTGGCGAAAGGGGATGTACTTGCGGTAATGGATAGCGACGGCCAGCACGATCCTATGATTCTGCCACGGCTCTATGCGGCTATTCGGTCAGGCGTCACCGTAGCCATTGGTTCCCGGTATGTGTCCGGAGGCAGTGTCGAAGGATGGGCACAGGCGCGACATGTTGCGAGTTTTGTTGCCACGGCATGTGCATGGCTTGTGTGCACGAACCGCGTACGTGATCCGATGAGTGGATACTTCGCCGTATCTCGGTCCGTCTTTACCGATATTCGTGACAAGCTTCGTCCGCGAGGATTTAAAATTTTGTTGGAAATCCTTGGAACAATTCCACGCAGTGCACGCGTGCAGGAAATACCCCTGATCTTTCGGTTACGTGAACGGGGAGCAAGCAAACTCAATGCATGCGTTCAGATGCAGTTCTTTATACACATTCTTTCATTGCTCTGGAGGCGGAATAGATGGCTTGTTGTCTTTGTTTGTTTCAGTGCAATCCTGGTTCTTTTGCTCGGCGTCCGCGCATGGAATTTGCGATTCCTGTATTTGGATGCGGATCTGCGTCAGCAGGTGCGGCTCTCTGTTGAGAGCCTTACTAAGGAGCAAGGCTGGCTTATGTCGGATATCCTGTTCCAGGAAGTGTACAAAAGTGGTTTTCGTGTCCTCCACCGACGTCACGGGCGGGGAGAGGATGCTATTCAGTGTTATGAACTTTCCTACCCCGGTGCATTACAAACGTGTACATAGTTACTTCCTTGTAACTCTTGGCCTTCAGATTTACGCATTTTTGCTCGCATGGGTGCAGTCCATTGGCGGTGTCCGGACGGATGAGGCGAAATACTTACTCAACATTCCGTACCCTCAACCTCCTCTTGTGCGATGGGTACTCCACCTTTCTGATGGGTGGATAGTTCAGGAATGGCTGTGGCGGATTCTGTTCGCATCACTTCTTGTGCATGCGGTGTGGTTTGTATGGGACACGACGAGGACGCTTCCCCGACGGTTTCAGTTATTTCTGTGTGCAGGATGGCTTTTTTCTGCAGGTACGGTGCTGTGGGGCGGTGCCATCATTATGGCTCCACTGACTGCAGTGCAGGGTCTTCTTCTCGTATGGCTCTTCTTTCGTCCCGCATGGCACCAGAAGTCTTTGTTTGCTTTCTGCATAGGAATCCTATGGCTGATATCCCTCTACACTGCGTACCAGGCAGTGCTCTACATGCCTCTTGTTTTCCTTCTTCTGTTTTCTCATCGCCGGTCTCTCGTTGAAGTTGTGGCCTATGGATGTATTCCTATAGGACTTATCTTTCTCTATGCACTCACGAATCCTCTCATTCTCGCGAGTTTTGTCAATGCCGGCACAGAAAATGTCGATATTCCTCTTTGGTGGTGGGTGTACTTTTTGCTCCGTACTTTTTGTACCGGAGGAAGCATGGTTCTTTCTGTGTTGGGACTGGCAGGAATGGTGCGTCACCGTCAATGGGGGTTTTTGGGAAGCCTTTTTCTTGTGAGTTTCTTCATCTTCATTTCTTTTCGTGACTACTACGACATCTTCTTTCTGCCGCTCTTTGTTGGAGGGGGTATTCTCCTTTTGCAACGATGGCAGACGTTACCACTTCTTCCTGCGTATATCATACTTTTTGGTGTGACTGCTATCACATTTTGGGCACTTCCTCCCGTGCTGTATCCAAGTAAGGCACGGATAGTTCTCGATAATTTGGAGCAGAAAGGTGTTGTTGGAGAACTTCTCATTCATGGGTCATTTGGCCATCAGTGGCAGTACGAAAGTTCGTGGCCGGTCCGAAAGTACAGGCCGGAGTTTCTGCGGAATGCCGGCGCTGTTATCTGTTTGAATCCCTGTAACCGGATACCGGACTCGTGGCAACGTGTTCCCGGTCTCCCTGTGGAGGTGTGGATTCCTCATTTGTAACTGTTTTCGGGACATATCCCTGTTCGAAGTATTCATCCTCTTTTCCAAACGTATATTGCCACTTCTTTTTGTTTAAGATGCATGCTGCCGCGTGAATTCCCATTTCAAGTGAGTGGTCCTGGTTGGTGTAGCGAAAGCGTCCCGGGCGTCCGATGGTATAGAAGTTGGAAAAGCTGTCTGTCCATTCTAAAACTGTTTGTACATGTTCTGCGTAATCCAGGTCGTAGATAGGGTACACATGCTCTTTTTTCAGAAGATAGATATTGCGAACATCCTGTCGCATAAAAAAGTTCATCTTTTCGAATGTACTGATGGACATTTCGAAAAGCTCTTCTTTTGATGCATTCCAGATTTCATCTCCCTTGAAGCAGAAGAATTCCACGAAGAGAGAAGTCATGCCGTCGGGACACATATGCGAGCTGAAGTTGCGCATTTCACTGATACGTCCGAAAGGGATTTCTTTGTCAGGGAAATAGATCCAGTTATCTTTACTGATAGATGGCTTGTTGACCGTAAGGAAAAGGTACACTTGTGAACGAAAACGCAGGGACTGTGCAGCACGAATGACGTTCTGTGGTGGAGGGGGTGAGAAGAGTTGTATGCAGCGTGTGATGGGAATGGAGTTGACCACGTAGGCCGGATACAGTGTCTGTTCTCCTTGCGGAGTGTTGATGGTGACACTTGTAATGGCGTTATTTTCGTGGTGGATGACAACAGGCTCGCTCTGAAGCGAGAGTTGGTGTCCGCCTGCAAGGAGTTTGTTTTTGATGGCTTCGTAGATGAGACCCGTTCCGTGTGAAGGATAGTAGAATATATCGACAAGGGACTTGGGTCCACCGCACTTGATGAACATTTTTTTGATAGCGGCGATGACACTGAGATTTCCGATGCGTTGTTTTGCCCAATCAATACTAATCTGATTACAGGGTACTCCCCAAATCTTCTCGGTATAATTGAGCATATTAAATTCTGCCAATCTGCGACCGAATGTAGACACGACATAGTCTTCAAATGAGTTCAGTGTTCGTGGACATATGCATTTTCGTGCACGCTCATAGAGATAATTGTGCAGAATACAACAGGCATTCCAAAGACCGATCTTTTTCAGGACATCTGTGAAGCGGATGGGGTAGTGATAGAATATTCCGCCAATATAAAACCGTGTGCAGCGGGGAACTTGTTGCCACTTCTCGTGCAGGAGATCTGCAATGAATGCGTACAGGTATGGGTTTTTGCTGTAGAATCGGTGTGGGCCGATATCCGTGCGAAAGACATTTCCGTCTTCTTCGTAGGTCAGCGTTTTTGCCAGACCTCCTACCTGTATGTCTTTTTCCACCACATGGACATGATGCCGTGCTTTATGGAGTTCCATGGCCGCTGCCATGCCTGCCGGTCCAGCCCCGAGTATCAGAGTATTATTGACTTTTGGATGATTCATACGTGCATATGATTATATCGCCTTATAGTCCGTAATACTTCCGATACCATTCCACAAATTTCGGAATACCTTCTTGTATTCGCGTCTTCGGTTCATATTCCAGCATTTTTCGTGCTTTGGAAATATCGGCTGATGTTTGTACAACATCGCCGGGTTGCATGGAGAGGAAATTCTTTTCCCCTTCCTTACCGCAGCATTTTTCGATCATGGTTACGAAATCCATAAGCTCTTCGGTATGGCCGCCGCCGAGATTGAAGATTTCGCACGCGTAGTTTTTATCCAGAGCAGAAATAATGCCGGAAACGATGTCGTCGACGCATGTCCAGTCGCGGCGCATTTTTCCCTTCCCGAAAATCTGGAGCGGTTGGTTTTTCAAAATCCAATCCGTGAAGAGAAAGAGCGCCATATCGGGCCGTCCCCATGTGCCGTACACCGTGAAGAAACGCAGGCCTGTAACATACATTCCATAGCGCTTGTGATACACGCGCGCTTCAAGCTCATTGGCTTTCTTGGTCATGCCATACAGTGATGCCTGATCATCGGTTTTATCTTCTTCGCTAAAGAGAGTCTTGGCGTTATCGCCATACACGGCACTTGTGGAAGCATAGACAAAACCATCGATGTCATTTTTTCGCGCAGCGTCGATGACGTTATGGAATCCGACGATATTATCTTGAATGAATTCGTCGGGATGTTCGATGGAGTGGCGAACGCCGGCTTGCGCGGCGAGATGACAGACGCGAGTTTCCATTGCACCCCTCCCTTTAGGGAGGGGGCAGGGGGAGGGTTTTATTAGAAGACTGAATGCTTCTTGCAGCTTTGCTGTGTCTTTGATATCACCGCGAATACACGTGAAGTTTTCGTATTTCTCGAGGACCTCATTGCGCCTCTCTTTCAAGGTTGCGTCGTAATAGGAATTGAAGTTGTCGAGGCCAATCACCATATCCCCACGCGCCAAGAGCGCTTTGACTGTATGAAATCCAATGAAGCCGGCACTACCGGTAATGAGGACGGAAAGAGACATGCATGATGAGAAAATTGTCAATGATCAATTCGTTTTATATCGATAGGTTCTGATTCGATTGATCGTTCATGTGACGAAGGGAATATGGACGTAGTGTAGCAGTGGTCCGGGCCAATGCCGATGCCGTGATAGGTCAGTCCTGCTTTTGTAACTTCTCGCAGTTCATAGACATTTCGGCCGTCAAAGAGGTGATTCCCTTTTAAAGTGCTTTTGAGTTCCTGCAGATGAATGCCGCGAAAGACATCCCATTCTGTGAGGAGGATGACCGTATCGGCTCCTTGTGCAGCTTCCATTGGGGATGAATTGTATGTGATTCCATCTCCAAAGATTTTTTTTGCATTCTCCATCGCAACTGGATCGAATACGCGTATCGTGTGTCCTGCTGCTAAGAGCAGAGGAATGAGGTCACAGCTGGGAGCGTCGCGCATATCATCAGTTTTGGGCTTAAAAGACAAACCCCATACGGCAACGGTTGCGCGTTTTGGGAGCGTAGAGAGAAGTGCTTGAAAGAAACGTTGTCTTTGTCGTTCATTGATTTCGTGTGTGGCTTCAACAATCGGCATGGGAATACCTGTCTCTCGGCTCAATGCAATGAGAGCTTTGACATCTTTCGGAAAACAACTTCCGCCGTATCCGATTCCCGCATGAAGAAAACGGGAACCGATTCGATCATCCAATCCCATGCCGTGCGTCACGTCGCGAATGTTGGCACCCTTTTTTTCGCAGAGTTCACAAAGCATGTTCACAAAGGAGATTTTCGTTGCAAGGAAGGCGTTGCTGGCATATTTTACGATCTCCGCGCTCTCTCTATTCATGAAGAGGATTGGTTTTTTTGTGCGTGTAACCGGTCGATAAATTTCCTCCATACGTTCACGTGCCTCTGGATTATTGTTTACACCGACGATGATGCGATCAGGTTGAAACGTATCTGTTACAGCACATCCTTCCCGCAGAAATTCCGGGTTGGAAATCACCGGAATATGATAAGAGACGCCGCGTTTTTCCAAAATAGCGGCGATACGCTCCTCGCATTCGCTTCCTGTCCCGATCGGGACGGTGGATTTATTCACGAAGACGAAATTGTGATCCGCGATCTGTGCAACGTTTTCACAGACCTGATAGACGATGCGAAGATCTGCACTGAAATCTTCGTTTGGTGGCGTGGCAACAGCGCTAAAAACGACCAAAGTTTCGTGGAGCGCTTCTGTGAGATCAATCGTAAATGTCAGGCGCCCACTTTCAAGATTTCGTTTGAGCATCTCTTCAAGTCCCGGTTCAAAAATTGGACTCTTTCCACTCTGTATCATCGCAATTTTTTTTTCATCGATATCCATACCGATAACACGGTGTCCAAATTCTGCGAAACAGACTGCCGTCGTGAGACCCACATAACCGGTACCAATTATGGCGATTTTCATTGAGCTGCAGTATAGGGAAGGACTAGGATCAGAGCCAGTAGCAATTCTTCCTTTTTTGCCTGTGCCCTGCCGCATTCTCATCACTGGTTCTATCGCGTATGATTTTCTTCTTCATTACGAAGGATCCTTTGTGCAAGGACTGCAGGAAAGTAATCTTGAACAACTCTCGGTCGCCTTTATTGCAGAGCATTTTGAGAGGCATCATGGGGGAACAGGAGCGAACATTGCATGGAATGCGCGACTTCTTCAACAAGATCCGCTTCTTGTCGGAACTGTCGGGCATGATGGTGGTGCATACTGTGCGCTTCTGGATGAGCGCGGGATCGATACGACATACATCGAGCAGTTGGCCGATCACGTAACGTCCATGGCGATCGTAGCGACGGACTGTAATGAACGTCAGATCACGTTCTTTCATCCGGGAGCGGATTCATATGGAAGCTGGCCGGATTTGAGCAGCAAGCGTGAAGAAATTGGATATGCAATCATGAGCCCGCGAGATATTCGTGTGAATTTGCAGGCACTGGAGTGGTGTCATGTATTGGGCGTACCAACACTCTTTGATCCCGGGCAGGGAGTTCTTGCGATGGAACGCGATGAGATGTGGCGCGCATTGAAATTGTGTACGGGATGTATCGTGAATGATTATGAGTGGGGACTTGCTGCCAATCTTTTGCGGATATCATTGGATGATGTTCTTCGGGAAGTCGAGTACGTCATTGTGACGCATGGAGGAGAGGGATTCACGATCTTCACGCAGAAAGGGGAAGAGGTTTTTCCGTCGTGCCGGACGGAAAAAGTCGTCAATCCCATCGGAGCCGGCGATGCATTTCGAGCAGGTTTCCTTACAGGAATGATGGGCGGATGGTCACTTGCTGACGGCGGAAAGCTTGGCGCGGCGCTTGCCTCGAAAGTTGTGGAACAGGAGGGGGCGCTTCTTTCGGAGTTGGATCTGAATGACATAGTGAATAGAGCGGCGATGGCGTATGAGCATGAGCTGCCACCAATTCCATGTCTCTCTCGTAGTATGTTGGGCCATTAGGTTCAAAATATTCTGGCGGAGGGAGAGGGATTTGAACCCTCGAGACTCTTGCGAGCCTACACGATTTCGAGTCGTGCGCCTTCAACCACTCGGCCATCCCTCCGTATTTGTGTGCAGGATAGCATTTCGGGAAAATGCGTACCCTTTTTCTCCATTCTCTGTCTTGGTACATTTCGGCTTTTATAAGCCATTTTTTAAGCTATTTTTTCTCAATTTTTGATAAAAGAAAAGAATGGAATTTCCCGTCAATTGCTTATTTTCGCCCTATTTCCTCGTTATTTTGAGGAAATCCCTTGCATCTGATTCTGTAAGCAGTACAATTCACCCGTATTTTACCTTTTTACCCCCTTTCCTATGAGCGGACATGTTGTTGTCTCCAAGCTGAAGGAATTGATTAATAAACTCGGTCTTCGTATGTCCGGGGACTTTGCCGATGCGCTGGATGCGGAGACGGCGAAGTTGGTTGAACGGGCATGTAAGAGAGCAAAAGAGAATGGTCGTGGCACCGTGCAGCCTCGCGATCTTTAAAGAAGCGAAGAATTCCTTTAAAAGATAAAGAGCTCTTCAAGAGCTCTTTTCTTTATGTACACACATTATAAACAATGTGTTTTCTTATCCTGCCTTCAATTCTGCGTCGATGAATTCCTGAATGTTGCCGTCTAACACAGATTGTGGATTGCTCGTTTCCACATTGGTGCGCACGTCTTTGACCATTTGGTAAGGATGAAGCACATAACTGCGAATTTGCTGTCCGAAATCCGCACTCTGCGTTGCGCCGCGCAGTTCCGTTTTCTGTTCTTGCTCCTGTGTGCGTTTACGTTCAAGGAGCTTTGCGCGAAGAAGATTCATCGCCTGTTGTCTGTTTTGTTGTTGACTGCGTTCGCTCTGGCAACTGACAACAATATTCGTCGGAAGATGAGTAATACGAACGGCGCTCTCGGTCTTATTGACATGCTGTCCACCGGCGCCGCCACTGCGAAATGTATCGACGCGAAGTTCTTCCGGAGAAATATCTATTTCCTGTGTCTCGGTGATTTCTGGAAGAACTTCCACGAGTGCAAAGCTCGTCTGCCGCAGATTTTTTGCGTTAAAAGGGGAGAGGCGAACCAGACGGTGCGTTCCGCGTTCGCATTTTAGGTAACCGTATGCCGGATCTCCTTGTACGAGTATCGTTGCCGACTTGATGCCGGCTTCTTGACCATTGGTTTTCTCAATGAGTGTTGTGCTCCACTTTTTCTCTTCAGCATAGCGCAGATACATGCGTAAGAGCATTGCTGCCCAGTCTTGTGATTCTGTTCCTCCTGCACCACTGCTGATCATCAAAAAGCAGTTTCGATGGTCAAATTCTCCACTCAAGTAGAGCTGTGTCTGAATGGTATCCCATTGGCGTTCTATTTTTTGAAGCTCATGCAACAGATCTTCTTCATCTTCCGGCGTTGCGTCTGTTGCAAGTAGAAGAAGCTCATTCACGCTTGTTATAAGCGCATTCAAGGGTTCCCATTGGACTTTCAGTATACGCAAATCATCAAAGAGCGCATTTGCCGCTTTTTGCTTCTGCCAAAGAGTCGGATCCTTAGACTGTGTTTCCAATTCCTGTATTTTTTGGGGAATGTGTTTTTTCTCAAAGAGAGTCCTTCCCAACATTCAGAGCTTTCTGTAGATCCTGTAATTTTTGGATGAGCTCTTCCATGAGAGAAGGGGGAAATAGTATTACTGATGATAAGTATACAGTATAATGAGATGGTGCAACCGTTCCGTGAAGTGTTTCGTCGCATGGCTGTGCCGTTTTTCCTCTTTTTCCTGGTATTGACCACTTTACTTTTTCTGTCGTGGATATTTTTATTGCCGATATTGACACGTACAGAAGTGCATGGAGAATCCAAAAATATCCGTGATCTCATCACGTATCGCAAGGAGTTACAGGCAGATGTTTCCCGCGTGCGCCGCAATCGGAATCAATTGGTTCTTCCCGGCCAGGATCCGCTCTACAATGTTCTCAAGCAGGAGAAACACAAAAAAGTTTCTTTTTCTTCTCTGCGCAGAGAGATTCTTCGTACTGCTCTGTCTCATAGTTCTGTTGTAAAGGATGCAGTACGCATCTCTTTTATACAGTACGATGCGGCACGTGATATGCTCACACTCGAAGGGTCAGTTTTTGCTGGAGCAAGCAGTACCACAGTTCTTGCAGAGTTCATTGATGCACTGCAGGCTCTTCCATGGATTTATGTAATAGAGCAGCCGGATTTTCTTCGACAGAAAAATGAGCATGGAGAAATATTTTCCCCGTTTTCGCTCGATATTTCTCTACATGTGTCTGTTCTTCGTGAGACATTCCCTGTGTTATGAGTGTTTTTTCCTTTCATGCGCGGCTATCCGATCATCCGATTGCGCTCTATATGAGTGGTTGCATCTTCCTGCTTCTTTCCGCGTTTCTGTTGCTTGAGCATGTGATTGTGGTTCAGCAGGTCGCATCTTTGCAGTTGCCGGTTTTAGCGGATATTCCCGTATTACAACAACAGGCACGTATTCTTGAAGATCAGATTCGCGTCGCAGAAATGCAATCTTTCCTTTTAGGAAATGCCGAAGAAGAACTTGTACGGATGTATGTGATTCCGAATCAGGCAGATTACCATCGCATTCTGGGATTCTTTAGTGTGCTCGAGCAGTGGATACAAGAGCATAGCAGCATGAAAGACACGGTTTCTCTGCATATTGGTGAACCACATGATATTCCTGTTCCCCTTTCTGACGGGAGTACGGAAATCCTTTCCGTTCATCCTTTGACCGTAACAATCGAAACATCGCAAGAGATGGTGGATGATATTTCGCATCTTATCCAACTTGCAGGTTTTCTCTCTGTTGGCGATATTCTTCGTGAGAAAGAGCTTCTGAAGCTTCTTATCATGACGGAAGAAGAAAATCCTTCCGGTATCGTAACAATGGAACATTTTTTCGGCGCAGATCTTCTGGAATATAGTCAGAATCCGCATTCATTTGAAGAACAGATACGGCGTTCATTTGTATCAGAAGCTCTCTTGGCTACATTTGCACATATGTTGAAAACATCGTTAGAACCAATACATCTTCTTCTTGCAGGCCGCGCAGGGCAGCTTCTGGAATCATCTGATATGTGGCCATCCAGACTTTTCGTCATGCAATCTATTGCATCGCGAATGCTTCCAAATGAACGCATACGGCTTCATATGAAATTAGAGGCATATTCTCGATCTTGACTGACAAATAATTTGCTCTGTACAGTATTTTATACTGTAGTTTTTCCCCGTTCCTCTTTTTGCGCAGAAAGCATCGTCGTCCAATTCGTCGGTCTAAACAAGGAAAACGTCCTCGCGTGAATGAGAATATTACTGCGTCGACTGTTTTACTCGTGGACTTCGAGGGAGAGCCGAAAGAATTATCTCTTCAAGAAGCTCTTCTGCAGGCTCGTACGCAAGAACTCGATCTCATCGAAATTTCTCCAAAGGCACGACCGCCTGTCGTCAAGATAGGAGATTACGGGAATTATCTCTATCAGTTACAAAAAAAAGAGAAACGTCAACGTTCGCATAATAAGCAAACAGAAGTAAAAATGCTGCGTTTTAGTTTTCGGACGGATACCCATGATCTTGATCGTATTGTTGAACGGGCACGGGAATTTCTTGATGAGAGACATATGGTGAAGCTGGCCGTGCGACTTCGTGGCCGAGAGATGACGAATAAGGAGTTTGCCGCCAATAAATTGAGGAATTTAATAGGGAAATTATCGGACTTTGCAGAGACGGAACAGGAAGTTAAAATGCAGGGAAATCAGTTTATTACCGTTCTACGACCAAAAAAATAACCTGTTTGAGGATATTGCACTGATGGAGATTTCCTTCTAGCATGGCTGCCATGCCTAAAATGAAGTCTCATAGCGGCACAAAAAAGCGAGTTCGCCGTACGGGAAAGGGTGCGTTTATGTTGAAAAGAAACAGCCGGAATCATTTGCTTCAACAGAAAAACAAGCGCCAGAAACGCCTGTCACGTGCTTTGTCCGGCCATTCATCTGATAGAAAGACGCTCCGGGCTCTTACTCCCTACGTATAATCCATGCGCGTCAAACGTGGTTCCGTTCGTCGAAAGCGTCATAAGAAGATTCGCGATCTTGCGAAGGGGTATCTTGATATGCGTCATTCGACATTCAAGAAAGCAAATGAGGCTGTAATGAAAGCCGGTCAGCATGCCTTTATGGATCGTCGCAAAAAAAAACGGGTCTTTCGCGCACTCTGGATTTCCCGCTTGAATGCGGCAGTTCGCTTCCGTGGAATACGGTATGGCGTATTTATGAAATCTCTCAAGGACAGCAAATGCGATCTCGATCGTAAAGTTTTGAGTGAACTTGCCGTTCATCATCCATCAGTCTTTGATGCGGTACTGAAAGAGACAGTGATGAAGAAATAGTATTGTATATCAGTGTTGTACTTGATGAATTTCCGGAGGGTGAATTGTTTGAATGGGAGTAGCGCGGAGCGTTTTTATGAAGACGGTTTTTGTGAGAAGTTCAAACATCATGGCATAAGCAATGAGGAGACTGTCTATGCCGTGAACAAAAACAGAAAGGAATGTGCCCTGTGGAATGACGTGATTTATAAGATAGGTCAGAAGATACACTGGTAGAAAAAAGAGAATCTGAATGCCGATGACGTAGATGAGAATAGACCATGTGTGTCCTTTGACGATGACAATGCTTTCTTTGAGTGCAGCACGATAATTTTTCTTTTCTGTGATGATGATAATATCGAAGAAGAACGTTCGCAGAGCATAGATGATGCCGGGAATGATGAGAAGAAGGCCCCAGAGAATGGAGAAACAGGAACGAAGAATTCCAGTGAGGAGAAGAGGAATGATAAAACCCCGTGCCGATGTACACACTTGTCGCAGCGATGTGCGTGATCGGCCGGCAGGGTGGCCCAAAACGCGCTTGGCGATAATAAGGGTTCCTGCTTGCCCAAATGTGACAATAACAATGATAACAGCAGATGTAACGAGTGTGAGAGGAAAAAGTATTGCTCCTGTAAAGAAGGTTGAAAAAACACTTTCGAGAGCAGTTGATAGCCACATGGCGGGGAAGAATGTCCAGAGAGTGATCCGGTTCAATACCGTTTGTTTGCGATAGAGCTCATAGGCATTGCCGATTATCGTTATGATGTTTGGAAGAATCATGCAGAAAAAGGATAGCAAACTTACTTCTCTTTTGCAGAGACGATTCTTGTACATGTTCGTACTCCCCATTTTATGGATTGTTTTACAATCCGTATAAAGTGTGGACGGAGAGAGCATCGGATTGCATGGCGTTCCTCACTTTTTTCCGGAAAAGTTTTATAGAGTTCCCAAAGACAGCGAGAACGCTCCGTAAGACCGACTCCACTCTGAAAATTTTGGAAACTTGTTCCTTTTCTATGCACCCGAAACGTACCGAGATTTTCCGTGAGGTAATACCAGTCGGTGTATTGCAGGCAGCGTACCCAGTATTCAATATCGAGGAACTGCTTGAAATCTTCACGAAAGTCTCCCACAATCTCGACGAGACTTTTTCGCAGCATGACGAAACTGGGTTCGCCTATCACGTTGGGAAAGAGACCCCTGCGAAGCCAATCAATAAGAAAGATGTGGGAGTCTTGTCTACCCGGCCGCAAGTATTTTTCCTTCTGTTGAAGGACAAATTGATAATTGAATGCTGTTTCGATATCTCGTTCACAGGCGTATGCATGGTGTACAGAAAGGAGAGATACATCATGTTCTTTTGACATAATGTTGACTGTTCTTTCCAAATACGATGATGTCCATAGATCATCTTGAAAGAGAAATTGTATAAAGGGAGCATGCACAAAACGGAGACAGGCATTCCAATTACCCCCGATGCCTTTGTGTTGTGTGCTTTTTTGAAAAGTAATGCGGGGATCGCGAAGATAGAACGCAATTGCAGAGCGCACATCTGTCTTTGATGCATCATCGTGAATCAAAAGACGCCAATTCTGTTCTGTTTGTGCGAACACTGAATCGATTGCCCTAAGCAAATGCTCCGGTTGTGGTTCATATGTCGGCATGAGGATATCAATAGTAGGCTTGTGCATGCGATTTGCAGTATACTGCATCCATGCGTATCGATATACTTACTCTTTTTCCGGGGATGTTTCAGGGTCCTCTGACAGAGAGCATTGTGCAACGTGCACGGGAGCAAGAGGCGCTAAAACTTGAATTTCACGACCTTCGGCAGTGGGGTCTGGGAAAATATCGACAAGTGGACGATACGCCGTATGGTGGAGGGCCCGGGATGGTATTGAAAGTGGATGTGTTGGTTCATGCCATTGAAGACTCACGGTTCATGACTGGGAGCTCACAAATGCCTCATCGTATTCTTTTCTCCCCACGAGGGAAGAGATTAACGCAGGGGCGGGTGGAGGAGCTTTCTACACTGAAACATCTGCTTCTTCTTTGTGGACATTATGAAGGAGTGGATCAGCGTATCGTCGAAGGTGGATGGATCGATGAAGAAATTTCCATCGGAGATTATGTGCTCACAGGAGGAGAATTGCCGGCAATGGTGCTTATTGATGCGATGGCGCGACAGATTCCGGGGGTCATTGGCAAGGAAAAATCCGCAGAAGAAGAGAGTTTTTCCACCAAATTTCATGGAAAACGTGAATATCCGCATTACACGCGACCGGAGGAATTTCGTGGTTTGCACGTTCCGGACGTCCTTTTAAGCGGTCATCATGCAGAAATTGAAGAGTGGCGGACATGTCATCTATACTAAACATATGCCGACATGGTTTTTCTTGGCATTTCTGACAATGATTGGATGGGGGTTATGGGGATTCTTTTTAAAGTTGGCATCGGTGCATCTGCATCCGTATCAGGTGCTTTTTTTCACGATGCTTATGAGTATTCCGATCGCTTTTCTTGCTCTTCTGTCCGGTGGTTTTCCTTCATCATTCTTTTCGCGTGGTTCCGTATACGCGCTTGCCGGAGGTTTATGCATGAGTGTGAGTTATATTCCTTTTGTCTTTGCTATGCGCAGCGGCAAAGTGTCTGTCGTTGTGGCCGTCACCGCGCTTTATCCTCTTGTGACGATCATTCTTGCTTATTTCCTTTTGCAGGAAGAGATCGGAATTCGACAGGTTGCCGGAATCACTTCCGCACTCCTTGCGATGTTTCTTTTGGCATTATGAATGTTTGAGCGTTATCAAAAAGCATTACAGAATAACCGTAGTATCACATTCACTGTGCGCGTCCGTCCGCATGCTGCGCATTCCCGCATCACCGGCATTCTGGATGACGGAAGCGTGAAGATTGATCTTGCGACAGCCGCGGAAAATGGAAGGGCCAATAGGGAACTTATTAATCTGCTTTCTATAGAATGTGGTGTGGCACGAGAGAATATTGAGATTCTTTCTGGGAAAAAGGAGAGAAGGAAGTTCATGAGGGTGCGGCGTACATGATATTCTGCATACATGCCACGCATTTCTATTCTGGGCGTCCCGATTGATTCGATTTCACTACAAGAGGCTACCCTGCGCATACAGGAGATGCTTTCATCTGACCTGCAGCATCATGTCATGACGCCGAATAGCGAGATGCTTGTAGAAGCGTTTCACAATCCGGCATTTTTTTCCGTACTTCAAAAGGCAGCACTGAATGTTCCCGATAGTGCGGGACTTCTCTGGGCTGCACGTAAAACAGAGCAGATCTTATTGGAGAGAGTGGCAGGAGTGGATGTTGTCGCACGTGTCTGTCGGGAATTACATGAAGATACGCCGGTGTTTTTCTTAGGGGGAAGAGATGGCGTTGCTCATTGTGCTTTTCTTGCTTTGCGAGAACAAAATCCGCAATTGCATGTCGTTGGAGTATATGAAGGATCGCCGCGTGATGAGGATCTGGATGAGATTATCCAGCGCGTGAATAAGGCAAAGCCCGTATTATTATTCGTAGCATACGGTTCGCCGGAACAGGATATGTGGATTTCTCGGAATTTGCACAAAATGCCGAGTGTGCGCACTGCGATGGGAGTAGGTGGTACTTTTGATTTTCTTGCAGGCAAGGTAAAGCGGGCACCCATGTGGATGCAGAGAATAGGATTGGAATGGTTGTGGCGTATGATCCGGGAACCGTGGAGGATCCGAAGAATCTGTACTGCAGTGATGGTGTTTCCGTGGTTGGTGATGAGATACGGAAAGGCTCGTATCTCCTCACTCGTGTAAATTTTCTATCAATCCTACGTACCATTCCTTTTCTCCCTTTACGAGTTTCACAAATTTCGGCCCGTTCGGTGTTTTGGCGATATATTGACGCTCTTTGTCTGTTTCTTTCAGGAGTGTTGTTGCATAGATATCTTCTTTCGGAAGAAGAAGATAGATGGCAATGTCGGGTTTATCAATGACTGCGGCATTGAGATTGCGTGCTGCACGACCAAGAAATGATGTGACAGTGACGATGACCGCGCAGATCAATAATGCCCAAAAAACCGTACCGACGTAGCGTTTACGATGAAGGAAGTGTATTTCCATGTGACATGTCTATTATACCAAATTTGTGCTCTGCAGACCAGAGATACTCTTCGGCATTGGTTACTTTCACGCCTTTTTTGGAATGGCATTGGCTTGCCGAGTGCGGTCGCGGTCAGAGTATTGTGCATTGCATTTGCGCTCTTCGATGATGCGACGAATACCATCTTTCAATGATACAGATGGTGTATAGCCAAGAATTAATCGGATTTTTGTAATGTCGGCTTGCTGCATTCGGATGTATCCTTCCGTAACCGGATTTTCGATGTGATGCGGCTCGATGGAGGTTTCGAGTGCTTCGTTGATCATTTTTACAAGGTCTACAACTCTCGCGGTTGTTCCAGTGCCGATGTTGAAAATGTTATTTTCGAGTTTTTTCTCCGTTTCCATGGCAAGAGTGATCCCTTGAACGACGTCTTTGACATTGGTAAAGTCCCGTGTTTGTAGTCCGTCTCCATAAATGATTGGTTGTTCTCCTCTCTGCATTGCCCAGATGAATTGGCTGATGAGGTTTGCGTATATACCTTTATGTTCTTCGTTGGGTCCGTAGACCGACATGAATCGAAATCCGATCGTTTCCAATTCCGGATGCGTCCGATGAAAACATTCACTGATATGCTCCATCGTGATCTTTGTAACCGAATAATGATTGGTTGGAATAGGCGGGCAATCTTCTTTTAATGGGGAAGATGTATTGCCATATAAGGAGGATGTCGATGCATAGAGAACTTTTTGTACGCTGCTGCGCTTTGCATATTCGAGAACTTCGAGATGCGAGAGAATACTGTTTTTGTAAGAACCAATAAGATCATGTTGAAACATGGGCCCGGATGACGTGCCCGCAAAGTGAATGATGTACTTAAACTCTCCAAGAGCATCGAGTGTCTTTCGATTTGCCGCGTCTCCTTCGATGAAGGTGACATCAGATGACAGGTGTTTTGGATCACCGAGGAAGAGATTATCGAGTGCCACCACGTCATACGTTTCCGCGTGCGTATTGCAAAAATTCGATCCAATGAAGCCGGCGCCGCCTGTGACAAGAATGCGTTTTTTTGGCATAGGAATTTATAGATTATAGGTTATCAGACTCATTATAAGGAAAATATACTATTTTGCGTGCATGCAGACAGAAAGGGCTGGGCGGAATGTGGCTGTAGGTTGTAGGATTTGCACGATGTTGCAGAGAATTCGTGAATGGTTGGTGCTTTTACTGATGGGATTCTTGCCGTTTCATGCGTTTTTGGTGACGGTGGGAACGGAAATGTTTCAAGGACCGGGTCATTCTCCGATGATGGGGTTGGTCATGTGGAAGGAAGTGATATTGGGGGTGGTGTTCATCATTGTTACTATTGAAATACGAAAAACTTTTCATCTTCAAGCAGGAGCTTTCAGAATGGATATTCTCGATGGATTGATTCTGGGAATGCTTGTTCTTGGGTTTCTCGTTCCCATTCTCCATTCTCCATTCTCCCTTCTCCATTTCATATACGGTTTCAAATACACACTCTTTCCCCTTTGTCTTTTCCTTCTCCTTCGCCGCGTTGATTGGTCGGATCGCTTTTTGTTTCTTGTTTCCTACTCACTCCTTTTTGTCGGTTCGCTCATTGCCGCCTACGGTGTTCTTACTTTCTTTCTGTCTCAATCTTTTTTCACATGGCTCGGCTACTCCGATCTTCATTCTTTGTATGTTCCCGGCGAACCGCTTGCCGCCTTCCAGCAAATCGGCGGAACCAATATTCGTCGCATCCAATCCACCTTCAGCGGCCCCAATCAACTTGGTGTTTGGCTTCTTATTCCACTAAGCATTGTTGTAACAATACTGATGCAAAGTGACAAGCGGAGGGGGTATCTGCTTACTCTCATTCTCCTCCTTGCTGCTCTTGTATTGACTTTCTCCCGTGCCGCCTGGATCGGAGCCGTAGTCGTTCTTGGGGGAGCGATATGGCTGAATAGAAAAAAAATAAGCAGAAAGTTCTTCAAGTATGTACTTACTGGGTTATTCGTTCTTGTTGTAATGGGAAGCATTCTGTTCCCAGATGTAGTGCTGCGTGCTGCTTCTTCTCGCGATCATTTCCACCGCTCTCTCGAAGCGATCCAGATCATTGCCGCGCATCCTCTCGGCCTCGGCCTCGGTACTGCCGGTCCGGCAACCAACCGCACCGCAGATCCTTGTGTGTTCCTCGAAGAAGGTGCTGATTTTGCATGGGCAAAAGCACATCCAAATCTTTGTGTTTTTACCGGAGATCAACAAGTACAACCTGATATTCCCTGCATCTGCCCGCTTCTTCCTGAAAACTGGTACTTGCAGATTGGTATCGAGTTAGGAGTTTTGGGTCTCGTTTTCTATAGCACATTACTCATTCTTCTTTTACAACGGCTCATTCCTCATCCTCCAGCCTTCGCCCAACTCTTTCCCATCGTCCATTCATCGATATTCCTTTCTTTTTTAGGAATATCAATAGTTGCACTGTTTTTGCATTCCTTCGAATCCAGTGCCGTGGCGTACACGATGTGGATGCTTTTGGGAGTGTATATTCCGAGTAAGAACACAGAGCGTGAATAATGAATAGTCAGGTATACTCCTGTTTCCATGATACTCGATCAACCATCGGAGCAAGAGCTGCAGAATTGTGTGCACAGAGCGCAAAATGGGGATACATCAGCGTTTGAGCAGCTTTATAAGGCATTTTTCGCACAAGTGTATCGCTACACCGTTTTTCGCCTTCCGCAAGATGTAGCGGAAGATACGGTGGCAGACATTTTTGTAAAAGTATGGGAAAAGTTGCATACCTATTCTTTTAAGAAGAATATTCCCTTTTCTGCATGGCTGTTTCGCATAGCGCGTCACGCGATCATTGATGTGTACCGAGCACGCCGCGGTTTTGAGGAATTACCAGAAACACTCATTGATCCGGATACGCTTAATACGCCGCAAGGCTACTTTGCAGAGCGGGAAACATTTTATCTTGTTCGTAGAGCACTGGACAAATTACCATATCGGTATCGTGAAGTGCTTATTTTATCCTTTATTGCCGATCTCTCTCATAAAGAGGTGGCAAAAGTGCTTCGGATAACAGAAGGGGGTGTGCGTGTGCTCAAGCTTCGTGCACTTCGGAAGCTCGAACAGCATCTTTCCCCAGAATTAAGCCAAATATCGTAACAGAAGCCATTATTTTTCGTTTTTATAATCGACATGTCCTTCCTCTCCCAGATCATCGTTCTTCGGTCCTCTCTCTCTGCATCTGATCGGCAGAGGGAAGACATATGGATGCGTGTTCGGGAAAAAATTTCTCCTTCACATGCACGTGCGGTACTGCAGACGAGCCGGGAAACATGTATTCCTGCAGATGCCATTTTTCGTATTTGGATACATGTTGTTGCTTGTCTAAAGCAGAAGAAACATTCTTCTTCACTCTGGTTTTTCCCAAAGTGGGTTGTTGCCATTATCCTTGTTGCGATCGTGATTCGGTCGAGTCCTCTTCTCTTTTTTGCATCAGAAACAACCGCAGGATCATCCGTATTCATCTTTCCGACCAGCGGAACCACATATGTATTCGGTGAATCGGGTGGATGGGAACCGCTCGGCAAGCAGCTTGTGTTGGACAATAATCGGGAATTTCGCACGGGACCTGATGGTGAATTGACGATTGTTTTTCATGATGACGGTGTCGTGCGTCTGGCGCCATCGACGCGTGTCCATGTGCGCGATCTCTCTAATCGTCCGCAGGATACCATTGGAGAGCCGAGTCTCGTCCTTCTTGAAGGAACAATCTGGGTGCAGGGACTTCTGCCGTATGGCGTAGAACCTCTATCGATACAGACAGCATTGAGCACGATCTTTGTGCAGGAAGGGAGCATTTCTGTTACAGAGAATTCTTTGACAGAAGTGAGTGTGTGGAACCGGCGTGCAGAGATTGTGTATGAGCAGCGCAAACTTTCACTTGTTGCCGGAGAACGAATCCAAATATGGCAGGACAATGTACCGTATGTAACGCCCATGCAACCGCGAGAATATGCACTTGCCTGGATAGAACAAAATCTTGAACGGGATGCAGTTCATCGCCAGGAGGTCGCTGCATGGCAAAAAGAACAGCGTATCGCTATGGCAGGAATTCTGCCAACATCTCCGCTGTACCGGGTAAAACGTGCTGCAGAAGCAGTTGATACGTTACTGACGTTTGATGAGGAAACACGTGTTAAAAAGCAACTGAATCAGGCAGAGATGCGTCTGAATGAAGCACTCGCTCTTTTGGAGAACGGAAACGAAGAGGTGTATTTTCCTTTGAAAGAATACGAGGAGGCAGTTTTGGCTGTTGCCGGTTACATCGATCAAGATATCTTTGCGCAGGAATTGCTTCGTAGCTCTCTTGCGGAAGATGCGGCGGCTATTGGAGCAGTTCTTCCTGATGATGATTTGTATTTGCTCAAGCAAGCGATTCTTGAAGCGGGCGCGTCTATTCATCAGGATGATGCAGAGAAACAGGATATTGATGAAGTGTTTCTTTTGGATCGCTTGGCCGCTCTTTCCGAGAACGCTTATGATCCGGAAAAACTCGAAAAGCATTTTACAGAATTAGAACCGGCATTAGCGCTGATTTCACAGAATCGTCTTTCGCTTCCTGCTCGTCGGGAGGCGCACATGCTGCTATCACGAACGTCTGTTCTTCTTGATGAGCACGGAGATGGTAGTGCTATACAAAAGAAAATACTCGGTGTGTTGCTCTCGTACTTGCCTCGAAAAAGTGCCGAACTGCCGCCTCTTACAGAGGAGGAATTGGAGGAATTTGTGAAGGATGTACATTACAGAGTGTTTGTGACCTATACATTGCCACGCAGTCGTCGTAATCAGCTTCTGGAGGAATTGCGTCATATAGAAGGGCATCGTGATGAAGGGCGAATTTTGCGACGTATGTATCTGGAATTTCCGGAAGGAAGCGAACTCTTGCGTGTTATTCGTTTTGCCATCCAGGAACTTCGACGGAAACAGATTGATTTAGCTTCTTAGCTTCTTAGCTTCCTATGCTCTATGTATGAAATTACCGATCTCAAGCCCGGTCGTGCGATTAATCTGAATGGGACGCCATATTATATTGTTTCATCAAAATTCGGTCGTAAAAGTCAGAGCAAGGCAAATATGCAGTGTAAATTGCGGAATCTAGTTACAGGGGCGGTGATTTCGGAGAATTTTCAGGGCAGTGAAAAAATCGAGCCCGCAGAGCTCGGATATCGGCGCGTGCAATATTTGTATGGCAATGATTCCTCACACACATTTATGGATCTCAATGATTACGATCAATTTGCACTTCCCGCAGATGTTATTGGAGATGCCGCGCAGTATTTTGTAGAAGGATGTGAAGTAGATGTTCTCTCTTTTAATGGAAAGCCCATCGGTGTTCAACTAAAATCCACAGTGGATATGAAGATCATCGAAACGATGCCCGGAGTGAAAGGCGATACGGCGACCGGAGGGACCAAGCCGGCAAAGCTTGAGAGCGGCATAATCATCAATGTTCCTCTTTTTCTTCATGAAGGTGACAAGGTGCGGGTGAATACGGAGACGGGAATGTACATGTCGCGGGTGGAATAGTTTCTATTGCTGCAACTCTTTTTTAAGTATCGCATTCACCTTTTCAGGATTTGCCTGTCCCTTCGATTTCTTCATCACCCAACCAACGATAGCGCCGAGTGCCTGCTTTTTTCCATTTTTGTAGGCCCCAACGGCTTTCGGATTTTCCTGTATGGCTTTTTGAACGAGATCATCAATGATTCTGTCATCAGAAATTTGTCGAAGTCCTTTTTCCTCAATAAGAACGGAGGCAGATTTTCCGGTTTGAGTCATGGCTTCTAAAACCTCTTTTCCGGCATGTGCGGAGATGGTTCCGTTATCAATCTGTTCGATGAGTTCCAGAAGTGCCGTAGCATCCGGTCCATCATGAACGGACTTTTCTTGCGTATTGAGAAAGCCCAGCAGTTGTGTTAAAACAAGACTTGCTGCCCGCTTTGCATCGTTGGTTTTCTTATAGACAGCATCAAACATCACACACAGTTTTGGTTGGTCTATAAGTTGCTGTGCCTGCTTTTCGTTGAGTCCGAGAGAAATATACTGCTGCTGTCGTTCTCGTGGCAATGAAGGGAGACGGCTCTTTATTTCGTCAATGTCCTTTTGGGAGAAGTATAATGGGGGAATATCCGGTTCCGGGAAGTATCGATAATCCTGTGCTTCTTCTTTTTCCCGCAGGATCTTCGTTTTCTCTTCGTCGTCCAGCCAACCAACGGTGATGTTGTGTGGAAGCGGCCCTTTACATTCTTTCCAGAGTGCAACCAGTCGCTTCTCTTCATACTGCAATGCTTTTTCGAGTGATTTAAACGAGTTGAGATTCTTGATTTCGCTGCGTGGATTAAGTTTCTCTGTTCCGTTTTCTCGCAGGGAAATGGATGCATCAAAGCGCATCATGCCCTTAAACATATCTGCCTGCGATGCATCAAGAGCGATAAGTATACGGCGCAGTTCCTGTGCAAATGCAACAGCTTCCTGTGCACTGCGCAAATCCGGTTCTGTGACGATTTCCATGAGCGGTGTGCCAGCCCGGTTATAGTCACAGAGTGTGGTGCTGCCGCGATGCGTTAATTTTCCTGCATCATTTTCCATGTGCAAACGCGTAATGCGGCATGTGCTTTCGTGTAAAATATTGCCGCTGTGATTATGTATATCAAATTTCAATTCCCCATGCTCTGCCAGAGGGAAATCGTATTGGGAAATCTGAAATCCGTAGGGGAGATCGGGGTAAAAGTAATGTTTTCGGTCGAAATGACATTCTTTTCGTATCGTGCAGCCTAAGGCCAACGATGTACGAATTGCTGTACGAATTGCTTCTTCGTTTGGTGTGGGAAGTGTTCCCGGATGTCCGGTGCAGATTGGGCAAATTGTCGTGTTAGCGGCCTTGCCGAATGCATCGTTGTCACACCCGCAGAACATTTTTGTTCGCGTGCTCATTTGGGCATGCACTTCCAGTCCAATAATTGTTTCTAACGGGAGAGTCATATTTCTCTATTGATAATCGACAATAAGTATTCCTTCGAGGTGGTCAAGCTCATGCTGCACGATGCGTGCATCTATGGATGCGAGTTTACGTTCTTGTGAATGTCCTTTCAGATCGATAAAATTCAATGTGATGCATCGGGATCTCGGGACGGGAACAAAGATACCCGGGAGACTCAAACAGCCCTCTTCGGCAATCTCTTCCTCGTTACTCTTCCAGAGAATTTCCGGATTAATCAGAGGAGTGATTTTATCGTTGATGCACGCGAGGCATAGACGGAGAGATTGACCCACTTGTGGCGCGGCAAGGCCAAGGCCATTGGCGCTTTTCATGGTTTCCTCCATATCTTTAAGCAGACTCACAATATTTTTTGTCACGCTCGGCACGTTCGTCGTTTTCGTGCGAAGTATGGCCGTTTCTGCGCCGGTGATAATGGACAAGGTTGCTATGGAAACAGCATACCGCAGCTCCATGTCGCATCCTACTCTAGACCTTTGTCATGGTCTGTATATTTGCTCTTTTTCGCAATTCATCTATATTCGTGATTTTTCCGTGTTCGAGCATCTTGAGAAGCACATTGGCTGTCAGAAGAACATCAGGCAATGCCCGATGTCTGTTTTCCGGCATAGTGAACCCAAAACGCTTTGCAAGCGTATCAAGGTTGTGACGGAATTCCTGTGGAAAGAGACTCCGGCTTAATTTCATCGTACAGAGACATTCGGGTAATTCGATGTATCCCCAACAAGCCTCCTTTTCCATTTCCAGAAAACTCATATCGAATGTGGCATTGTGTGCCAAGAGCACAGATCCGTGAACAAATGAAAGGAAGTCAGGAAGGACATTCATGATCGTCGGTGCATGAGCGACATCGTCGTCGGTAAGTTTGCAGATCTGTCGTATCTGTGGAGGCAGAAGACATTCCGGGTTCACAAGAGAGCTGAATACGGATTCCTCTTGAATGAGATTGTTTTCGATTCGTACGCCGGCAATTTCGATAATACGATTACCTTTCTTGGGATCCAAGCCTGTTGTTTCGACATCAAAAATTGTAAGTGATGGAAGCATAGGAAGGCGAGTGTAGGATGGTCTGAAGAGAGGGGCGAGGTTTCATTGTTGCATGACAGGGTTTTATTGTTACATTGCTACATTGTTCTATGGTGACCACAACGAAGTTGACAGTGCAGGGAGTTCTCCAGAAGCTACGAAAACTCTACAAGCCGCCGAGAACGTTTTTGAATTTTCGCACGCCCCTTGATTTGTTGGTCGCGACGATTTTGAGCGCGCAGTGTACGGATATTCGTGTGAATCTTGTGATGAAAACGCTCTACAAAAAATACCGTACTGCCAAAGATTATGCGCATGTTTCACGAAAAGAATTGGAAAAGGATATGTATTCATGTGGTACGTATCGTATGAAGGCAAAACACGTTCAGGAGATGTGCCAGATGCTCCTGAAAAAACATCATGGAAACGTGCCGCAGACAATGGAGGAGCTGACAGCTTTACCGGGCGTTGGCCGAAAAACGGCAGCGGTGATTCTCTCTGCAATTTTTAAAAAGAATGAAGGAATTGCCGTTGATACGCATGTTTTGCGGGTGTCGAGGCGTTTGGGGCTCTCCAAGAACAAGACGCCAACGAAGGTCGAACTGGATCTTATGAAGGCCGCACCAAAGCGTTCCTGGGGAAACATGACAACACTTTTTATCAGTCACGGTCGTGCTGTCTGTACAGCGCGCAATCGAAAATGTGATCAGTGTGTTTTTCAAAAAGAGTGTCCATCATCTCTGACAATGAAGCGGAAGGATTTAGGAAGGGCATCATAGAGAAAATTCTGTATGCTGTCCTGGCATGACTCTCTACGTCACCATGTTTATTGCAGGGCTTCTGACAATTCTTTTACCCTGTATCCTTCCTCTTATTCCGATCGTTCTTGGAGTAAGTATTGTTGGGCGGAGCCGGTGGCGTCCGGTCTTGACGGTGCTGGGGATGGTGGTGAGCTTTGTAGGTTTTTCGTTCCTGCTTCTCGTCGTTTTGAATCAGTTCGTAGAGTTCGCGGATTACATTCGCCTCGCGACGTACTACATTCTGGTGCTTTTTGGGATTGGATTTCTTACGCATAGTCGCCCGGTCCAGTTGCTTGGTGCACTCGTGGGTTCGGCGTTCTTCCTGTCCAAGGGGTGGTTCGCGGTGGTCATCGGAGCTGCTTTTGGGGTCATTGCACTTGCAGTTGGCAACAAGATCGCCACACGGATCCAGCAATTCGGGGTGGACGTACAACAGAAAACAGAGGAGGAATTCGGAAAGGATTCACCATGGACAGCATTCGTTATCGGTCTTACGCTCGGTCTCGTATGGGTGCCATGTGCCGGTCCTGCTCTCGGGTTTGCATTCACGCTTGTGCGTGAAGAGCCTGGGCCGCGAGCTCTGCTTGCGCTCGCATTCTATGGACTTGGCACGGGTGTGCCTTTATTGGCGATTGGTTACGGGGGACAAGCTGCTGTGCACTCCGTTCATGCGGTGAGCCGCTATACTGGTACCATAAAGAAAGTTGCCGGATTGCTGTTGATCCTTACCGCCGTCGCCCTCCAGTTTCGTCTGTTCGAAAAAGCCCAGATTTGGCTCCTTGACCACACAAATTTCGGCGATCTGGGGACACGGATTGAGGAGAAGCTCTTCGAGCGCACTATATTCCTTGGCCCTTCCTCCAATTCTTTAGCTCCAGCAGTGTTCTCGAAGCTCCCCAAAATTACGCGCGCACCGCAGTTCACGGGTCTCGGACCCTGGCACAACAGTGAACCTCTTACGCTCGAGAGCTTGCGAGGCAAAGTCGTGCTGATCGATTTTTGGACATATAGCTGCATCAATTGCATCCGAACCCTGCCGTATATTCAGGGGTATTGGGAGAAATTCCAACATGCACCGTTTGTCTTAATTGGTGTTCACACGCCTGAATTTGTCTTTGAAAAGAGTGAGAAGAATGTTGCGGAGGCTATCAAGCGTCATGGACTTACCTATCCGATCGCACAGGATAACGATTACAAGACATGGAATGCGTTTGCCAATCGTTATTGGCCGGCAAAGTATCTGATCGATGCCGATGGCATTATTCGTTATACCCATTTTGGTGAAGGGGCGTATGAGGAGACGGCGTTGGCGATAGAGAGTTTATTGCAAGAGATTGGGGTGGTGGTAGAGGGCAGAGAGGACAAAAGGAGCGAAAAGGGTATAGAGGTGGGACGATATGGGGATCAGAGTCCGGAAACGTATTTGGGTGCCCGTAGTTTTGCTGCGTTGGGAAATGGAAAAGGATTGCCGACAGGTGAAGTTGTGTCATACAAATCTCCTGAAAGCATGCAGTTACATAAGTACTATCTGGTAGGCGACTGGCAGATGAAAGACAATGAGCGACAAGTACTCGTGAGTGATACCGGAGAGATTCGCATGAAATTTTTGGGTGGGGAGATCAGCCTGGTTCTGGGTTCTGCTCTGCAAGCTTCGCAGGATTTTCCTGTTGTGAATGTTGAGGTTGATGGTGAATACAGTAAGGAGTTTACTGTCGAGTTTTCTGATATATATCAGCTTTGGAAGGGGGAATATGGGGAACATGAGATTACGTTGAAGTTTGATGGTGTGGGAGTGGAAGGGTACGCATTTACATTTGGACAGTAAAAATTGCTACACTGTTCTCATGCGTCAGTATCTCGATCTTCTGCAAAAAATCATCGACGAAGGACAGGAGAAAGAAGACCGCACGGGCGTGGGGACATGGTCGCTTTTTGGTCGGCAGTTACGTTTTGATTTACAGCAAGGATTCCCGTTACTTACAACAAAGAAGCTCTATACGCGGGCGATCGTGCATGAGCTCCTGTGGTTTTTGCAGGGAGAGACGAACATCAAATATTTGCAGGAAAATAACGTAAAAATTTGGGATGAGTGGGCGGATGAGAATGGAGATCTGGGTCCGGTCTATGGGAAACAATGGAGACGGTGGGAAGGAAAAGACGGTTCTCTTCATGATCAAATATCGATGCTCCTTGAGAGTCTTCAATGTGATCCCGATTCTCGTCGCCATCTTGTGTGTGCGTGGAACGTGGCCGAAGTACCGCAGATGAAATTGCCGCCGTGTCATTGTCTCTTTCAATTCTATACTTCGGCTCCCGATAACAATGGAAAGCGCAGACTTTCCTGCCAGCTCTACCAGCGCAGTGCGGATTTTTTTCTTGGGGTGCCGTTTAATATCGCCAGTTATGCTCTTCTGACGCATATGTTGGCGCACGTATGCGGTTATGATGTTGGGGAATTCGTACAGACATTCGGCGATGTGCATCTGTATCGCAATCACATTGAACAGGCGCGCGAACAACTCGCACGTGAGCCGCGAGAATTGCCGCAACTTATCTTGAACGAAGACGTGCAATCCCTTTTCGACTTCCGATACGAAGATATTTCCATTGTGAAGTATGACCCGTATCCGAGTATCAAGGCTCCTGTGGCTGTTTAGAGATGAAAATATCCCTTATCGCCGCGGCTTCGGAGAATAACGTCATCGGGAAGAATGGGCATTTGCCATGGGATTTGCCGGATGATCGAAAATACTTTCGGGATAGTACGAAGGGCAAGCCTGTGATTATGGGACGAAGAACATACGAATCTCTTCCGGAGAGCATTCGGCCGATGCCCGAACGGCGAAATATCGTTGTGATGCGAAATACAGAACGTTCTCTTTTGGGATGCGATACAGTCTCTTCTCTGGAAGAAGCCATTCTTGTTGCAAGGCAGGATGATCCGGAAGAAGTATTTGTGATCGGCGGCGGCGAGATCTATCGTCTTGCGTTTCCGATTGCAGATCGGATCTACCTCACGCGTATTCATGCAGAAGTTGACGGTGATGTATATTTTCCGGAAATTTCGGAAAAAGAGTGGAAAGAAGTGGATCGAAAAAACCATCCGGCGGATAAAAAGCACAAATATTCATTTACATATGTGCAATATGAACGGCAAAGATCATTCTGATTAATGGTGAACAAGCTGCAAGAATTCCTGTCGTGTGCGTGCATCTTCACTAAAGATGCCTTTTAAGTGGCTTGTCATGATTGTGGCATGTTCTTTTTTGACGCCGCGCATGAGCATACAGAAATGCGAACCTTCAATAAGAACGCCGATACCTTTTGGTTGAAGAACATGTGCAAGTGCATCGCATATTTGTTGGCCGAGGCGTTCCTGTACCTGGAGTCGTCGTGCGTACATTTCCACAATGCGGGGGATTTTGCTATGACCGATCGTGTGTTTGTTTGGGAGATATCCGACATGAATTTTGCCGACAAAGGGAAGAAGGTGGTGTTCGCAGAGGGAGTGGAAGTCAATATCGCGAACAATAATCATGCCGTGCGTATCTGTAGGAAAGAGTGATTCTTCCGTAGCTATGGCTTTGAGATTCACTTCCATCGTGTATCCGCGTGTCATCTCTCGCCAGGATTTTAAGAAACGCGCCGGCGTATCTTGTAATTCTTTCCGTGATGCATTTTCTCCAAGTTCTTCGATCAGACGAACGACAAAATCCTGATGCTCTTTGTTGGTCTGTTCTTCGCTTTCCCAGGGAAATTCCACCCACTGCGTCGGTGGAACGGAGCGAAGACAATTCAATGATGCCCCTTTCCCAAAGAGCGCATATGTATTTTTTTTGTAGCGATCGTAGTAGAGCTTTTGAGTTCGTCCCGTATCGATAATGTCATCAACAAAGCAATCCGCCTCTTCCGGATTGTAAACGAGAATGATGTTTGGTGATGTCCCTTGCATATGTGCAGCGACGATCGAACCGCTCTTCGGGATTCCATAAATCCGCAGAGGGTATGCAGAAGGTAACCATTCGGTGCAGAGGCGTTGAACCAAGAGCGAGCAGAGATCATTGAGTTCTTGTGCAGAAACGATATATCGCCTTTGTGTATCAAGAATGCCTGATGCCGAAGATGCGTTCCGGGTGTTCATTGAGAATGGGGAATTGATGCACTAACCATCGGAGCATCCATCGTGTAACGGTAATGGCAGTAAACATGGAAAGAAGAATGCCGAGCCCGAGCGTTATGGCGAAACCGCGTATGATGGACGTACCGATAAAAAAGAGAATAGAGCACGTAAGCAGCGTGGTGAAGTTGCTGTCCCAGATGGCGCTCCATGAACGTTTGAAACTGATCTCGATTGCTGTCTTAAGAAACTTTCCTTTGCGAATTTCTTCTTTCAGTCGTTCAAAAATGAGAATGTTTGCGTCAATGGCCATACCGGTACTTAAGATAATTCCGGCAATTCCTGCGAGTGTCAGGACGATGTATTGATCGGAAAAGAAGAAGAGCGGAAGCTTCATAAGTGCAAAGAGCAATATGATATAGAAGAAGAGAGCGATATTGGCCACAATGCCGAGTAATCCGTACACAAGAAACATATACAGAGCCAGAGCCGCAAAGCCAATCAGGCCGGCTATGATTGAGGTTTCGAGTGCTCGTGCTCCGAGCGAAGGTTCTACGGTATGAATGCCCGTGAGATGAATAGGGGCAGGGATAGCTCCTGTATTGAGGTCCTGTGCAAGAAAACGGGCCTGTTCAAAATTCTGGCTTCCGGTAATGATGGCAGTGCCACCGGAAATTTCTTCCTGCACGATTGGTGCAGAAATAAGTTGACCTCCTACGAAGATGGCAATGCTTTTGCCGATATTCTTGCGGGTGAGTTCCTGGAAAAGCTTGGCTCCTTCACTATCGAACTGTATTTCGACGACGGGAACATTGGTTGTGGGATTGACTGTGACAGAAGCAGTGCGGAAATGCTTTCCATCAAGAAGCGTATCTTTCCATCCTGAAGGAACGAAAGAGAAGAAAAGATACTGGAGACGGATCTGATCTTCCATCTTTGTAATATCTCCTGCTTGCATTTGTGCGATAAGAGTGTTTCCCCGTTCTTCAGCGTCGGATCCGCGAATGATGAGTTCATCGTAACTGATGACGGGTTCGGTGGTCGTTGCGGGCTCATTGACACGAAGGAGATGAAAACCGAATGGTGTCTCGACGGGATCACTGATAATGCCCGGTTGGAGATTGAACGCGACGCGCGCGAAATTTTGCACCATTTCGCTTCGTGTCATGCGCCCAAGATATCCTTCTTTCATTCGGGAGGGTCCATCTGATTCTTGTCGCGCCATGTTCGCAAAGTTAGCGCCTTCATCAAGCTGGGTTTTGAGCTGTTGGATTTTTTGAAATGCGTCTGCCTTTGTTCGTATCACAGATGGTTCGGCGGACAGCGCGTCCGTATAGGCGATGAGAATGTGGCTGACATCGACGATGTCCTCTGGAGGGATGAATTGTCTCAAAAATAAAAGATGTGAGGTATTGTCATCAACGCGCACAATTTTCAATTGTCCCGGTTGCATATTTTGCAACGTCGTGCGCAGAGAAACATTCATATTCTCTGTAAGTGGGACATGTTCGTGGAGGCGATATGTGGAATTTCCTTGTTGTTTTTCCAGTATGGAGAATGCAGTGGGAGCATCATTGACCAGACGGCCGGTTTGTGTACGGGCTCGGGTGACTTCTGCAAGAAACATGCCGGGAATTTCTTGCTGCACGGGTTGTCCGTCGGCATTTATACTCTCTTCCATGATGATTCCTTCTATGCGTCGCACTCCAGAGCGAGGAGTCAGATTCCAGAGGGGATTGAGAGCATCTGCCAATTCATCCTGAAAGAATGTACGTTCTTTCTGATAGAAAATGCCGATATTATCACCAAGATCCTGTCCAAGCATTGCGAGTGTTTCACCGCTTTCGGTGACACGTCGCAGAGCGGTTTCCAACTGCTCTTCCACTTGTGCATGGAATTCTTCCGTTGGCTCCGTATGTTCTTCTTTGAATTCCAATTGGATCGTTTTGCCGACAGTATCGATGCAGGTATCCGAATCGATGATTCCGGGGCATTCGGCGAGAAGATGCTTTTCATTGCCGACGTACGATGGCGTAATCGTCGTTTCACTGACACCGAGTGCATTCATGCGGCGTTCCAGAACAGTGCGAATAGCTTCGACGATATTACGTTTCTGTTCCAGAAGAACCTGCTGTTGTGTTCGCAGATTACTGGAATCAACTGCCACCCCCCCTTGTGCTTCCCGAGCGGTGATTTCTTCTTGAATATTTTTCAGTTGCCGGTCAATCTCTTCTTCAGAAATGCGAAAATCGAGCTGTGTTCCTCCTGCAAGATCCAATCCCAAATGCAAGCGCGCTTTTTGCAGCATATTTGGCGTCCATCGCTTCCAGTCTGACGGGAGGGTAATAAAGAACGCCACTCCGATGAGGAGAATCATGCTGACAGCCTTTGCCTGGTGACTGTAAAACATGCGATGACCGTCAGTGTGTCGTAAATATCACGTGGAGGCCGACATTCACGTCATCGGCAAAGATTTCCGCAACCTCATATGATGGAATGTTATCAATAACAATATTGTCTTCGATGATTTCCACATCGATGCGCAATTTGCTGACCAGGCGTCCGCGAACGAAAAGACCGATGGAACTTCCCAGATTTCCCTGAAACAGTTTTTGCATCTTCTGTTGTCCTTCTTGAGTAAAAATGAGAAAGATCCTCCCTTTGCTTTCACCTGTGCGCGTATCTTCCTGCGCTTCTGCCCAGAGGAGATGTTCTTCGGTAATGTCGGTTTTCTTAAAACCTCCATGTCCATCGATCGTGACGTCGGACTCTTCTCCTTCATCGGTATTGAGCATGATGTTCAGCGTGAAGGATTGCATCAATTCATTGGCGAGGATTTCTGCCGCTGCTTTATCACGAATAGAGAGCGTTATGGAAACGGCGCCATTCTTCGTGTCGATAGTGTGATCAAGGAGCTGGTTTTTTCCTATGCTGTTGAGTCGACGTTCGATCACACGAATGCTTGCCAGAAGGAGTTGCCCCTGCTGCGCTTTGTCGACAGTGCGGAATGCAATGTCGTACACGATGTTTTGCGCACCGCACCCTGCAAGGAGCATGGATGCGCCAAAGAGAAGAGTGACTGTTCTTTTCATAGGGTTCGAGTGTAGGTGAGGGAATGTGTTATGGCAATCATCCGATTAGTTGACAAGTAGTCAAGGTGTTAGTCTCGTAACTTACGAGCAATGAGACGCGTTCCATCCCGAAGCATTTTATCAGAGAGATCCATGCCTTTCAGTATGCAATTATTATCGATAACACAGCGTTCGAGTACACAATCTTCGATGATGCAATTCTCAAAAATAACCGTGTCTCTTAGGTGTGATCGTTTCACATGCGAATGTGCTCCTATGACGACTGTTCCCTCATAGTGGAGCTCTTCTCTGTGCACATCCGGTGCCTGCTCCACGCCCGGGCCGAGGACAGCGATGATTGCCTGAAGATAGGTGTCAAATGAGCCGATGTCGAACCAAGGTTCCTGAAAAGAGAAGCAATGGACATGAATACGCCGACGCAGGAATTCTTCAAAAATACCACCGATATTGTCGGGTTTCTGTTTGGCGAATTCGATGAGAATAGGAAGCTCTTTTTTTGGGATGATGGAGCAACCGGTTGAGACGAGACTGGTTTTGGGTTCGGCGGGCTTTTCTTCAAAGGAGCGGACAGTTTTGTTATCTTCATGAAGAACGACTGTTCCGAAGTGTCTTGCCTCTTCTTTGCTTCCGATATCGTGGGCAGCAAGAAGCGGTATCCCCGGTGTGTAGTGTTTTAAAAAATCTGAAAAAGAGAATCCGACGTAGTTATCTCCCGTAAGAATGAAAATGTCATCGTCGATATGCTCGTTCGTAATCCATTGTGCCACAGCGCCGAGCGCGCCAAGTTTTTCATGATCGCTGCGTGTCTGCTCGACGGCGATCGTGATCTGTCTATTTGGAAAATCGTGCTTCCATTTCTGAAAACTTTCTCCATACGCCGCATTCGTGCTGACGGTGATAGGTGCATCAAAAGGGATTTTTTCAATGAGGTGTGTAATGACCGGCTTTCCTCCCAGAGGAAGAAGGGGCTTCGCGCGTTTTTCCGTCAGTGGCCAGAGGCGAGTGGCAAATCCGCCTGCAAGAATGAGGTATTGCATTGTATTATTGAAAAAGCCATTCCCACCATGGTCCTTTCGGGCTTACAGTGGTGACTGGTTGTCCTTCCAGACGATCAACGCGTTCGTCGCGTTCCACAATACCGAAGACGGAAGGAAGAACAATGTAGGTAATGCCTTGCTGACGACATGCGCTTAAGAGATTCAGTGATTGTTCAAGATTGCTGCACTGAATGAGATGCGTGATCCGATCTTCTTCCAGGACGTGTTCGAGCATGTCTAATTTTCCTTTGACGGGAACGCCGAAGATATCTTTTTCTTTTGATCCGCGTGCATCGAGGATGGCGACGGGGGTGAGAGGATTTTTCTCTTTCTGAAGAAGTGCAATGAGTTTTCCTGATTCCCGTGTTACACCGACAATAAGTGTGGGATAGACAGAATGTGCATGTAATTGTGTGCGCAGGATTTTTTCAAACAGAATGTGCCAAAGCCAAAGACCGAACCATGTAAAGAAGAATGCTTCGACGAGAAGGAGGCGACTGAAGAAGATGCCGAAGAGAAAATAGTATGAGAGTGAAAAGAGTGCGGTCCCGAGGATGGCGCAGAAACCGATATATGCACCGGTACGCCAGTGCCTTTGGCGACGCATCAATGAAAATGCTCGTGTGATGATGAGTGCAATTAACCAGAAAGGTGCGACGAATGTTATCGCAATGAAAAATCGATCAAAGGGGAAGTCTGTAGAGAAAATGAAACCAACGCGAAGAAAGTACGCCAAAGCATAGAGGGCAATAAACAGTAGAAGGTCGGTCAGAAGCCAAATGATGATCAATACACCGTGGCGCATAACAGAACTAGTATTCAGTATTTTGTATTGTGTATCTAGTATCCCTGTTTTTTAGCGATCAATGTCGGTTTCCATATGTAAGGAAGCTTTGTGATGTCCCACGGAATGCCATCATTTTCTGTAGAAAGGCCTTCGACGATATTGGGGACGGTTCCATTGAAAAGATAACGTCGCATCCATCTGTATTTTTTGCGTAGCTCTTCATTTTCGCGCACGCGTTCTTTGAAGCGTTCTTGTTGGAGAATGTAGTAAGCAAATGTCTCGGCAAAATCTTCAAAGGCATCTTCCTGTGCATACCCGGAAACGAAATCTTCAGCGCGTGCATCTGTTTTTTGTGTGAACTCATCTTTCCAGGAGATTTCATAGAATGTCACGCTCGGATCGTTTTCAAAAAATCGCATACTGCCATCCTTAAATACACTGATCGCAGACTCCGATGTTCCCGAAAGACATCCCAGATCAATTACATGGCCGAATTCGTGAATGAAGAGCGCCCGAAATTCATCATGCGGCTGATTGCCATCAAGAATAATCGTCGATGCACCGGCCATTCCACGCCTTTCGGGATTATCATAGCGCACAAAGAGATGTTTTAGGCTCGACGTGCAACGCTTTGGAAGGAGAGCAAATGCATCGGCAATCATATGTTGATGAATAGCCTCCATTGTTGATTGGAGTGGGAGAGGGATGGCATCGGACTCACTGGCGAGGTGAATGCTTTTCTGTGCGCCAAGATCACCTCTTGCATTCACTGTTTCTTTGAGTACACTTCCTCGTAGAAGGAGTGCGATAACGGTACAGGAGAGTAGTATGCACATCATCTTCCGCAAAGCACGTTCGGTGTTTTCTGTCGTTCTTCTTCTATTCATAGGCAAAAAGGCAGTTATTATCACTATTTTTACATAAAATGTCAAGTATTGTTGACCCTCCTGTTCAATCGGGACAACGCCTTACAGTGGTTATTGATAAAGTGACTCATGGAGGCGCAGGACTGGCATATATAGAGAATTTTCCCATATTTATACGCGATACGATTCCCGGCCAGCGGATTGAGGTTACTATCACGAAAATAAAGCCTAAATACGCCGAAGGGCGTAAGGAGCGCGTTCTCCAAAAGGCAAAAGAGGAAATTTTGCCGAGGTGTACGCATTTTCACGAATGCGGAGGTTGTGTGTGGCAAAATCTGCCATATAACAAGCAATTGGAGTACAAGGAAGACATCGTGCGCGAGACACTGGAACATCTGACGCCTGCGGAGGATGCCCTTCGTAAAACCCTCCCAGGACGCGTGCTAAAAATCATTCCGAGCCCGCAGATTTTTCATTACCGCAATAAGCTAGAACTCTCGTTCGGATACGAATCGATGCGAAGCGAAACAGAGCAGGGAAAACGCATCTACTTTGATGAGAATCCCTCTATCGGATTCCATAAACCCGGAGAGTGGGCAACGATTTTGCCCATCACCGAATGTCATCTCTACGATGAACAGATCGGAACAATGCTTTCCGACGTGCGACGATTTATGCAGGATACGAAATTACCGGTGTATAATCCGAAGATACACAAGGGCCTTCTGCGTATGCTGCTTCTGCGTCGCGGCGTGCAGACGGGGGAACAGATGATGTGTTTTATCGTCAATGCACGCAAAAAAGAAATCGAACCGCTCTTTCAGCATTTCCTGCGTTTCGGCGGACGGACTGGGCTTGCATCTCTTCTTGTCGTAGAACATATGGGCATGAATGACAAACCGGAATCCCCACGTATCCATACGCTGGTCGGGAAATCGTTCATTACCGAACGTCTCTTTGATCTCACATTCGAGATTTCCCCATTTTCGTTTTTCCAGACAAACACGTTGGCCGCAGAAAAATTGTATCAGGCCATCATGCAGGGGGCTGATCCTTCACAACGAGATATCATTCTTGATGCATATTGCGGCATGGGGACGATCGGACAGTATCTTGCGCGGTACTGTCAAAAAGTCATCGGGATCGAGAGTCACCCGGCCGCCATTGAAGATGCCTTAAAAAACAGCGGGAAGAATCGCATTGGCAATATCAGTTTCTTTCAAGGACGCGTTGAGAAATTACTCAATGATCAGCTGAAACCCGGAGGAAAATACGCATTCGATATTGTGATCGTGGACCCGCCGCGCGCGGGTCTTCATCCGAAGGCGCGCGAGGCCATATGTGTGCATAATCCAAATCGTATTGTGTATGTGTCCTGCAATACGGCGACCTTCGCCCGCGATCTCGGAGAATTCCTCAAAAACGGATACGAGCTGCGCACCGTCCAGCCCGTGGATATGTTCCCGCACACCGCGCACATAGAGACAGTGAGTGTACTACAGAAAGGGAAATAGGATCATCTATCCTCTGTTCTTTCACTCATGTATACCCGAATAATCTTGTCATCTCCACTTTGAGGAGTGCCACGACCGTCTGTATTGCTCGTGGTGAGATACAAGAAACCATCCGGGCCGAGGCGCACCGTACGGATGCGTCCAAAGCGGTTTTTAAAATGTGTTTTCAGGATGGCCTTTGCTCCGTCTTTTGGTAAGACTGCTTCATAGAGCGCCTCGCCGCGCAGTCCTCCAAAGAATATGCTGCCATGATGATATGCCGCAGATGCGGGTGCCCATGTATCGGATGCTCCGGACTGAAGAATGGGTGAGGTCATATCTACGGCTGTTTGTGATCCTTGAATATGGGGCCAACCGTAGTTTTTTCCAGGTTCGATCATGTTAAGCTCGTCGTATCCCGTCTGCACGCCGCTGCGTCCGTGCTCCGTGCTCCAGAGACGTCCTTCATCATCCCATGTCAGTCCTTGAGGATTTCTATGACCGTAGGAATAGACGGCAGTGCCGAACGGGTTATCATTCGGGATAGATCCATCGTCCTCTACGCGCAGGATTTTTCCGGCGAGAGAATATTTTTCCTGCGCGAGATTACTCTGGGTCGCGTCGCCTGTTGTGATATACAGCAGCCCGTCGGGTCCGAATTCCATGCGTCCTCCATCGTGATACATCGCCCCGGGAATCTCATCGATAATCGTTGTGCGGTTTGTCAATGTGGCATCTTCCAAGCGATATCGCTCGACACGGTTTTTTGTAGCGCCGTTCGCGGTTTCGGTGTGATAGAGATAGATCCAGCGATTCTCTCGAAAATTCGGATGGAGTGTCACACCAAGAAGCCCTCCTTCTCCGCGATGATGCACGTCTTCTATAGGAATAACACGTCGTTCGTTTCCAAGAATGAGGAGCGTGCCCGGCCGTTCCGTAATGAGTAGTTCTCCGGAAGGAAGAAATGCCATGTCCCATGGAATCGTGAGGTCTTCTGCAATGACTTCTATAGGAGGTGTTTCCTCGCGCATCTGCTCCTCGTGTTCTTGTTGTATACAAGCCGAAAGCAGGACTGCGAAAAACAAAACTTTGATCTGTTTCATATATTCATCTTACTAATGACTACAACAATCGCAATATGCTCTTCATGCGCTCATTGAATATGTCCATCATTCTGCATAGCTCTGCGACGAAGATTGGCAGCCCGAAGGAGTGTTAGTACGAACTCTGTCATAGGGATGATGATTGATTGGTATAAAGTCCTCAAAGAGATGCCTGTCGTACAATGAACGGTAGAAAACGGGCTTACTACTCTGGGTGGAATAGTTGATGGAGCAGAGGTATCGCATCTTCCAATGATCGCAGTGTTTGGTGCGTGAGTTGTAGGATTTCTGGTGTGGGCTGGATGAGGTCGGGCACCATCACCACGCGCATACCGGCATCATGCGCAGCGATGACGCCATTGAAGGAATCTTCAAACACGACGCAGTCTCTGGGATCCACATTGAGTCGGCCGGCCGTGGTTACGAAGATTTCGGGGTCCGGCTTGCTTCGGCTGATCTCGTCTCCTCCGGTGATGCATTGGAAATACTCCATGAGCGCGGCACGTTCCAAGTGGGCCAGCACCTTGTTGCGCTGGGTGGAACTCGCTACAGCACAGGGAACCTTGTGATCTCGCAGCCACATGAGCGTCGGGCGGACCCCTGCTTTCACGGGTACTCCGTGCTCGTAAAAATACCCCTGCGCCAGCTGGTTTTTGAAAGCCCGCGCGAGCTCGACAGGAAAATCGTTTCCCAGTTCCTGTCGAAGCACTGTGTCGGCATCGCGTGCCGTCCGTCCGATGAGTTTCAATAGAACAAGATGCACGTTCCGATAGCCGTACTCGGCGCACGCCTTCTCCCAACACCGTAGTGTAAGGGCTTCGGTATCAAGCAATGTGCCATCCATATCCCAGATGGTGGCCAAGGGGCGTACGGTCATTGCATGAATTGGGAAAGGCAGTTTTCTCGTCTCTGACGTAGTGACTGTACCACGTGATCGCGAGCCGCTGCGAGCGATTTTACGTGGTGATGTGTCTACTAAATGGGGTACAGATCATGGCAGCCCCACGGGGAATCGAACCCCGGTTACCAGGATGAGAACCTGGCGTCCTAACCGCTAGACGATGGGGCCATATTTGCCATGAGAGCATAGGTGACAGATTTCCCTATTGAAATAGGGTGCAAAGTTTGCTATACTATTTACGTCATTCATTGATGGAGAGCTTGTCTCAAGATTGGTGGATGATCAATACAAACATCGCCGCCGGGACTTATCTCCTTGTGGCGTGTTTGTTATGGTCAAGCTACGATGCATGCGTGCTTGCCGATATTCTACTCTTTCTCGTTCTTCTCCTCATCGCAGCGCTCGTGGGAACTGTATTCATGCATCTCTTTTTGCGAATTCCCTATGTGCCGTCATCACGAAAAAGTATTGAGACGATGATTGCGCTCGCGAAGCTCACCGGAAACGAGACTGTATATGATCTGGGAGCGGGGGATGGGCGCGTGCTTCTCAAAAGTAAAAAATACTATCCGGAGATCACGGCTATCGGCATAGAACGCGTGCCGACGATCTGGCTTCTTGGCTGGGTCCGATCCAGAGGAAGCGGTATTCGCTTTGAGCGGGCGAACGCATTGCGTCGGGATATCTGTGATGCAGATGTTGTCTTTCTCTATCTGTTTCCGTCGCTCATGAGCGAACTCGAAAAAAAGTTCGATCGGGAATTGCGTCCGGGGACGAAAGTTGTCGCGAATGTCTTTCCGTTTCCAAATCGCAAACCGGTTCGGCACGAAGAAGTGCAGACGTGGTTGGGGAAGAAGAAGGTGTGGGTCTATGAGTGGTAGGTGATAGATAGTGGGCGGGACGATGTTTGTAAGAGAGGAAACCTACAATGCCAATGTAATAGAGAATAATGAGGATGGGATGGATGGTGAGAATTTCGATATCTGGCGTGAGAAAAGAGAATGCTTTGGCGATGAGAATGATCAGTTGCAAGCAGCCCCAACCAAGATAGGCGATGATGTGTCCGAGAGGAAAAATAACAAAACTGATGATGACACCAAGCACTCCGAAGAGCATCGCAAATGGAATAAGTGGTGCAACGAGGACGTTTGCCAATGGTGAGAGAAGAGGAAGGCGGTCAAAGAGGAAGACAATCCACGGTAGAGCAAAGATTTGTGCAGCGAGTGTTGCGGCAAGGGCATCGCAGATCCAAGAGGTTTTGCAGAAGCCATTACACCAGCGCTGGAGAGAAGATCCGAATATGGCGAGACCAATGACGGCGAGAAAGGAGAGTTGAAATCCGGCATCGTACCAGAGCTGTTTCGGATTCCAGAGAACCATGATGGATGCAGTCCAAAGAATCGTGAGGAATGTGTGTTCTTTTCTCTTGAAGTGCAATGCGAGGAGTCCGAGGATACCCATAATCGCCGCGCGGACGACCGCGGCGCTGGCACCGACAAAGAATGTAAAAAGAATGATTATGATGATCGAAGGAAAAAGCCGCCATTGTAGAGGGAGAAAGAAAAAGAGAATGGCGATCAGAGAAATGATGATGGTGATGTTGTAGCCCGAGATGGCAATGATGTGTGTGAGACCCGTTACATTGAAGTCTTCGAGAAGATGCTTGGGGATGCCGCGGCGCGATCCGGTGAGAAGTCCTGCAAGGAAGGATGCATGCGGTTCGGAGTACAGGCGATTGATTTGGAATTCGAATCGTTCTTTGAGAGAGTACAGCCTTGTGAATAGTACGTTTCGTAGACCTGTAAACAATTTGGAAGGCGATAAGGGAGTGTACTGTTTCCCTGGTTCTATTTTTGCTCTGTACATCACACTGTAAATCCCGTAGCGACTTAAGTAGCGGTCATAGTGAAAGTCTTCAATTTGCAAAGGCTTTTCGAGTTTTCCGATGACAATGACAGAATCTCCATAATGAAATTCGGGCCATTGGGAGTGGTCAGTGACGAGTGTGAGACCATGAGCCGTTTGTGCCTGAAAGAGGTTCGGTGATTCAATCTGTTCAACGGCGATTGTATATTTGGTCTTCAGTGGTCGCTTGTCCGGTTCATCTACGATAGTTCCATAGAGAGTGACATTCTGTCCCGTTGCATAAGTGTCAACAGTGTCGACTGTTGAAATATGCGTCGTTCGGGTGATGGTGAAAAGAGCGAGGGAGACGCTCAATATGATGATGATCATGATTGTGCTTTGCTGCTCTGTGTGATCTGAAAGGAGTCCGAGGAAGCCAATACATCCAAGGAGTCCGAGGAGAGCCCATACGAAAAATGGATATGAGGGGGATTGGTACCACTGGAGCAGGAAAATGGTTGTAAGAAAAGTGGCGAAGAAGAGATAGGTGACGTGATGTGGACGCATAAAGTCAGCAAGAGTAGCGGAATTGAGACAATGAAAAAATGTGTCGATCCTTCAGGATGACACTACTTTTGCCAAGCGAATCCACTCCTCCGTACTGACGGTCTGTGGCCTGCGTTCAGGATCAATACCTGCCTTTTGGAGCATATCCAAACCATCCGGGAGACTGCCGATGGTGTTGCGCAGCATTTTGCGTTTCTGGGAGAAAGCATGTTTGACGAGTATGAAGATTTTTTCCAGTGTGGGTTTATCGACAATGGGTTTTGAAAAACAATCAATCTGCAGCACAGCAGAATGAACTTTTGGAGGTGGGAGAAATGCGCAGCGCGGAACAGTGCAGATAATGTGAGGTTTTCCAAAGAGACTGACGAGAATGGTCAGAAGTCCGCGATTTTTTTCGTCACAAATCTTTTCCGCAACTTCTTTCTGTATCATCAGCGTCAGTGAAGTCGGAGTGCATGCCGATTCCAAAAATGTATGTCGAAGAAGTGGCGAGGTGATGTGATAGGGGATGTTGGCGACGATTTTGTAGGGAATAGCGGGGAAAGGGGTATGGAGAGCGTTGTTGTTGATGATATTCAAATTATTCGTGATGTTTTTTGCGTTACTTGTTACGAGAAATTCCTGAAGCAGGCGAGTGAGACATGTATCAATTTCAATGGCAGTGATATGAGAAGTACATTTCAGGAGTTCTCGCGTGAGCGTGCCGATGCCTGGGCCGATTTCGACGATGTGATCATGAGGTTGAATGTTTGCGGCCTTGATGATGTTCTCGAGTATGTTTTCAGTAATGAGAAAATGCTGTCCATAATCTTTATTCAACTGTATGCCGTGCTTTTTACAGAAATTACGGATTTCTTGTTCGAGAAGCATTGCCTAAAGCCTTCCATGGGAATGATCTTCACACAAGCGTATACTGTCGACCGTGAAGCGAATTGTCTTGTATTTGATGCTTTTTTGGGTTTACATTCCTGTGTCTTTTGGAGCAATAGACACACATGCATGGTCGTACCGCGATGCTGCTCCCGATCTTGAAACGGCAATCGCCGTGAATATTCTTACGCAGGAAGGGGCCATTCAGGGATATGCCGATGGTACATTTCGTGCGGAAAGTCTTGTGAATCGCGCGGAATTTTTGAAGATCGCGATGACACTCTTGCCGGAAAGTACGGATCACTATGCTCGTTCATGTTTTCCAGATGTTCCGTTTGGTGCGTGGTTTGAAGTTTTCATCTGCCGTGCAAAGATGCTTGGTTTTGTCGAGGGAAATAGGCTATTTCAACCGGCGCGTCCCGTGCAGTACGAAGAGGCATTAAAAATACTCACCAACGTATTTGCTATTTCTCTACAAGATACGGAAGGAGAATGGTATGTGCCGTATATCCGCGTGGCAGAAGAGCGAGAGATTCATTTGCCCTCCGCTTTTCCAGGTCATCCGCTGACACGAGGCGAAGTGACACGACTCACCGCAGCATTTTTGGCGTTCTCTTCTTCATCTCATAAAATGACATCGTCCTCCACATCGTCCTTTACATCTTCCTTACCGGCCGTAACTTCTTCATCCACATCTTCTGTACGCATGGACGAATTGCCCGATACCGACATTCATTCCCAATTTCTTCTTCTCGGACGCACTTCTTCAATTCTCGGAAGCGTAAAGATTTTTCATGATGATGAACCATTCACCGTGACGAATGTTTCCGTTGATCTTACGCAGGAGGTCGGCAGCATAGAAGCGCTTCTTCTATACGACGAAGATCGACAGTATCTCGGTCGTGCAAATCTTAATACATCTACGGGAACGAATAGGCGATATAGCCTCCCAATGTCTCATGGCACGTTGAATATTCCCAAACGCATCGAAAAATCCATGTACGTTCGGGCGATGATAAAGGCAAAGGATAACGGAGGAATGGGCGGACAGCACGTACAGATTGATACATTCATTATCGAAGGTGACGGCATGTGGACGAATGAGACGGTGACGAAATCGTCTTCAGAAACCTTCCTCTCATTTCAAACGGCACGCGCACGCATAACAGCAATTGAAAATGCAGGGGACAGCGAAAGTGTCTTTCCCTTGGGCCCCGGACAATTGCTTGGAGAGTTCCGTTTTAAGGGAGAAGAGAGTGATACTCTCGCAGAAGCAGCAATTTCTGATGTGGAATTTTCAGTGAGCATGACAAATGATAGTACTCTTACGAATGTGTACCTGCAGGGAGAAAATACGAATCATACGCATGATTGTTTGCTATCGTTGACGACGCTGCTGTGCAGTTCCATTCCATCCATTCACGGCACACTTGATTCTGGTGGAGAGCGCCGTATTCGCATCTACGGAGATGTGTCTACGGATGGAAGCATATCGACGCCGGCATTGCAGCTTTCCATCAATTCTCCTGGAACAATAACGTCCACTGGGTCAATTACCTGGACAGATGGCATATCAAATTTCGGGTGGGTGCAGATGGATGCACCGGTGGTAAGAGGAACGGTGTGGAAGTGAGAAGGAGGTCTTATGCCCTTTTTAATGGCGCGATGCTCAATGCAAATTTCTTTCGCTCGCCGCCATCGAAGTGCACATCAACAATGTCTCCATTGCGGCTGATGATGGTTCCCATGCCAAATGAAGGATGATGAACTCGTGCTCCTTCGTCGAAGATGTTTTGTTCATTTTCCATCTTTTCCCAATCGATGTCCTGATTGAATTCAATATCAATAGTGTGATGCTGCCGATAAGGTTCGAGTTTCTTGTGTTTGTTCGGAAGAGTATTTTCTGGTTTCCATCCAAAATTGCTCAAAACCGTGTAACTTTTTCTTTCAATAACTTCATTCGGAAGATCATCGAGAAATCTGCTTGGGGCATTACATTGCTCTTTACCCCAGAGCATGCGATGGTCTGTAAAGAGGATACGGAGATGCGTTTTTGCGCGTGTCATGCCGACGTACATCAGACGACGTTCTTCTTCCAATTGCTCGCGATCAAACATGCTGGAACTATGTGGGAAAATTCCTTCCTCGCATCCGGCAATAATGACGTGCTCGAATTCCAAGCCCTTGCATAAATGGAGTGTCATCAGCGTAAGAGCATCATTTTTTATTTCATTCAGTTTATCAACTTCCGAGACGAGTGCGACTTCTTCGAGGAAATGGAAAAGAGCACTTTCGGAAGGAAGCGTATCGTATTTATGCATGACACTGATAAGTTCCTGAATATTTTGCCAGCGCTCTTCTCCTTCATCAGTTTCATCGCGTATCCAGCGTTCCATACCGAGATCATCGAGAAGTTTTTGTGTGAGTATACTGACAACGTCTTTTTGAGCATGTTGCCGATAACTCTCGATGAGAAGCACAAATCGTTCAATACATTCCTTTTTGGAAGGCTCAAGAGTGTCGATCGTGCGCGCATCTTTGAGCGCATCCCATAGTGTCAGTTCGTGTGCGCTTGCGTGAGCTTGAACTTTTTCCAGTGTTGTCTGACCAAGCTTTCGTGCGGGAACATTGATGATGCGTAAAAGCGAAATGGTATCTTTGGTGTTTAAGAGAAGATGGAGATATGCGAGAATATCTTTCACTTCTTTGCGCGCGTAGAACTTGACTCCGCCGACGATGCGATAGGGAATGCCGAATCGCATGCAGGCTTCTTCAAAAAGACGCGATTGCGCATTCGTGCGATACAAAATGACTTGGTCATTAAGCAAAAGACCGTTTTGTTTCTGTTCTTCCACTGCCCGCAGCGCTTCCTCCGCTTCGTTGCGTTCGTGCTCGAGTTCGTGCAGTACGATGTGTGGACCTGTGCTTCGTTCCGTCCACATGGCCTTCTTCGGTCGATTGGGATTGGCGGCAATAACCGCGTCCGCTGCCGTGAGGATTGGTTGCGTCGAACGATAGTTGCGTTCGAGCTTGATTTCGATAGCGTCGGGATATTCCTTTTTGAACTCGAGAATGTTTCGGATGTCTGCTCCGCGAAATGCATAGATGGATTGATCGGGATCGCCGATCACGCAGAGATTTCGATATTTCTGTGAGAGGAGGGTAATAAAGAGATATTGTGCATGATTCGTGTCTTGGTACTCATCGACGTGCAGATATCGCCAAGTCTCCTGATAACGATCGAGAATCTTGGGGCATTCGTGGAAGAGGCGAACAGTTTCCAAAATCAAATCATCAAAGTCGAGTGCATTATTTTCCTGTAATTTCTTTTGGTAGCGCATATAGACCCGACAAATCTGTTCCAGTCGTGCAGTCGTTGCGTCCTTTTCTGCTTCTTTCGGTCTCACGGCTTCTGCTTTAAAGCGTCCGATATAACCGAGTGCCGCACGGGGTTTGAGTTCGGACTCATCGATGTGAAATTCTTTGAGTACTTCTCTCATGAATTTCTGCTGATCGTCCCTGTCGTAGATGATGAAACTGCGATCACGACCAATATGCTCAATGTCACGCCGCAAAATGCGAACACAGACAGAATGAAATGTTCCCATCACCGGCAGGGTACCTGTCACTGACAGGGAAGATAAAGGATGGGGGAGTGGGTCTAAGCTGGTAATTTTCAGTAAGTTTCGTATCCTTTCTTTCATCTCATTGGCTGCTTTGTTGGTAAATGTCACAGCAAGGATCTGCCAAGGGGGAACGCCCTGATGCATAAGGTGGGCGATGCGATGCGTGAGCGCGCGCGTCTTGCCGCTTCCTGCTCCGGCAAGGATAAATGTGGGTCCGTCGGTATGTTCTACGGCCTTCCTTTGCTCCTCATTGAGGGACTGAAGAATGCCATCGATAGCGAGGGATTGTGGCATTGAAATGCAAGTTTAGACATTCGCCATAGCCGGCTTTTCCAGTTCCATCACCTCGACACTTCCTCCAACTTTCCCTTCGGTGAGTTTAAGAACATCTTTGTCGACTTTCTGAAATTCCTTATAGGCCTGATTGTACATGCTGACGGAGGTCCCCAGATTATTGCCGAGTTTGGTTATGTAGGTCTCGAAGCTGCCGAGGTGTTTGCCGAGTTGTTCCACTTTCTTTAGGACATCGCGTACGGATTCTTCCATCTTAAATGCTTTGAGTCCCTGCAACACAGTTTGGAGATAGGCGAAGAAGGTGGAAGGAGAGACAATGATCACGCGTTTGCCGAAGGCGTACTCCATAAGAGAAAGTTTGTTGACTTCTACAGTACCGACTCTGTTTACAAGGAGGTCGTGATAAATGCCGTCTGCCGGAATAAACATGAAGGCAAACTCTGTTGTATTTTCGGAGGGGCGAATATATTTGGCAGTTTCATCGATGCGCAATTTCAAATCCTGCTTAAATTCTTTCTCCAGTGTTTCCCGTATCTTGGCATTCTTTTCGCTGGCAATCTGATTGAAACGATCGGCAGAAAACTTTGCGTCAATCGGAATGATGTTTTTCTGAAAGAACACGACCGCATCTACGATTTCCCCATCGGAGAATGTGTATTGCATTTTGTACTGCTCCGGTTGTAGAACATGACCGAGCATCGTTTCGAGCCAATACTCGCTCAATACGCCGCGTCCTTTCGGATTTTTGAGAATTGCCTGAAGATCATGAAGTTGCTCGGAAAAATTCATCACCTGTGTATTGGTTTCATCGAGTTTGGTAAGTTTTTCCGTTACTTGCTTAATAATATCTGTGCTCTGGCGAAATTGCCCCTGTAATGTTTTGGTCGATTGTTGCGTGTGCTCCTGCAGAATTTTTGACACATGATCAATACGGTTCTGCAGATGTTCGCGATCCTTGAGCCGCGCATTTTGGAGTTCTTCGCGCAGCTTCAGAAGTTCTTCGGTGAGTGAATTGCCTTCGTCGGTCTTTCGGAACTTTATCCACATAAAGATCGTGCAGACGATGACGACGCTGATGATCATGAGTGTTTCTCTATTCATGGAGAGAGTATAGGTGAGAAAGGAGGACAGTGCTAAGACGGAAAAAACCGGTTGAAGTTCCGTATTTTCGTATTTTCTCTTGATTTTCTCAAAGTTCTATGGAAAAATGTTCTGTCCGTGCTTTTGAGCACCTTCCTCTGCTAAAGAAGCGTTTGGAAGGTCTTGAAGGCATCCAAGGAATGAGTTTTGCGTATTTTTCTTAAGATTTTATGGCTCTCCGACGTACCCAGAAGCGTTCTCTTATCTCTAAACACCGTACGCATAAGAAGGATACCGGTTCTCCGCACGTGCAGATCGCGATTCTGACGAAAGAAATTGCGCTTCTGACAAAGCATCTCCAAGAACATAAAAAAGACCATTCTGCGCGACGCGGTCTTCTTGCAAAAGTGGCTCAACGCCGTCGTTTGCTCAATTACATGCGTATGAATAAGCCGGAGGAGTACCAGAAGGTGCTGGATGCGAATAAGTTGAAAAGATAAGACTATTTCTTCTCTTGAATTTTATGTCTACAGAAAAAGTATACTCTCTGACATTGGGAGATGAATTGCTTACTGTTCGTACGGGTTTGCTTGCAAATCAGGCGAATGCATCCGTTATTTGTCAAATAGGTGATACAGTTGTTTTAAGTAATTGCACCATGAGTGCAGAAGCGCGCAGTGGCGTCGATTTCCTTCCGCTTCAAGTGGTCTATCAGGAAAAATATTATGCCGGCGGCAGGATTGCCGGCAGTCGTTTTCGTAAGCGCGAGGGGCGGCCTGCGGATTCATATGTTCTTCTTGCGCGCATGATTGACCGAGGGCTCCGTCCAATGTTTCCAAAAAATTTACACAATGACATTCAGATATTTTGTACGGTTTTAAGTTACGATTTCGAACATGAGCACGATATTGCTGCGGCAAATGGTGCAAATCTTTCTGCGGCGCTTTCACAGTGTCCGTGCGATGGGCCTCTCGGGTCCGTTCGTGTGGGGCTTATTGACGGAGAATTGGTGCTCAATCCATCCCATGAAGCGCGGAAAAAGAGCAATCTTGATTTGTTTGTGACAACATCACTGGACCGCGTTGTCATGGTCGAAGCCGCTGCCAATCAGATTTCGGAAGCAGAGATGTTGCGCGCGATTGCATTTGGAAAGAAGTGGGCGCAGAAAATCGCACAATTTTTTGCAGGTATCCAAGGAGAAATTGGCAAGAAGAAACAGGAGGTAGCGGAACCCTACATGCATGATGCAGCATATGTACTTTTGAAAGAGTGGACAGTGCCAACGATTACCAAGTCGATTACAGATCCGTTGCCTAAATTGGAGCGCAGACGTATTTTCAATGAATTTCTCTATGGAGCGAAAGCAAAATTGGAAGAGGCATTGAATGGTAATCAGATAGCGGCGAGCGATGAAGAAAAAGAGGAACTTTTGAATAATGCTTTTGCTTTTGTCGACAAAATTATCAAAGGAGAAGTCCGCAGGCTCGTTCTTGAAGAAGGCATACGTATGAGTGGTCGCACAGTGGATGAGATTCGTCCGATTTCTGTGATGGTGGATATTCTTCCCAAGCGTGTACATGGGTCTGCACTCTTCCAGCGTGGAGAAACACAAGGTCTCACTACCTGCACATTGGGTGCTCCGGGAGACAAACAACTTGTTGAAGGAATGGAGGGGGAACAGGAGCTTCGCTACATGCATCACTATAACTTCCCTCCGTTTTCCGTTGGCGAAACAAGTAATCGCTTGTTTGTGGGTAATCGCGAAATCGGTCACGGAAATCTCGCCCAGCGCGGACTGGAACCGGTTCTTCCAAAGATCGAGGATTTCCCCTACACCATTCGCACCGTGACAGAGATTTTGGAAAGTAACGGCTCGTCTTCTATGGCGGCGACCTGCGGAAGTACGCTCGCGCTTATGGCAGCCGGCGTGCCTATTGCCGCACCGGTTTCCGGTATTGCATTGGGATTAATGTCCGATGAAGAGAGCGGAAAATATATCGTGCTTTCCGATTTGCAGGATGAAGAAGATTTTGGTGGAGATATGGACTTTAAATTAACGGGAACCGAAAAAGGGATTACGGCGATCCAGATGGATATCAAGATCAAAGGATTGCCGGATGAAGTATTCGAGGAAGCTCTTGAGCGCGCGCAAAAAGGTCGGATGCAGATTTTACAGTCAATGCTCACAGCCATTGCAGAACCGCGCGTCGAAATGAGTCCCTATGCTCCGCGAATCGAAACCGTGCAGATCAATCCGGATGACATTCGTCTCGTGATCGGCAAGGGCGGCGAAACTATTCAGAAAATTACCGGGGAATTGGGCGTGGAGATCGATATCGAAGACAGTGGAGTGATTTTCATAACATCGACAGACGGTGAGTCGATGCAGAAAGCAAAGGAATGGATCCAAGGAATTACGGAGAAGCCGGAAATCGGAAAAGTATATGACTGTACAGTCGTGCGCATTATTCCCGGTGTCGGGGCCATTGTGGAATTTCTTCGCGGGAAAGACGCGATGATCCATATTTCCGAACTTCAGTGGAAACGGACGGAGAATGTCGAGGATGTTCTCAAGATCGGTAACGAGATACAGGCGAAATGCGTTGAATACGATGCCGTTGATGGAAAAACCCGCATGTCACTCAAAAAAATGCAAGAAGCTCCGGAAGGATATGAACCGCCGAGGCATGGCGGTGGCGGACAGGGCGGCGGGAGATTTTCACCGCGTCGTTAATTGCTTGTAAAAGATTGGAGTTTTTGGATAGATTCTTCAATCTCTTTAAGAGAACCGCTTCGTTCTTCGGGAATGTTTTCCTGCCAGTGTACGAATGTGCGCTTTGTCGTCTCCAGAAGTTCCAGGAATTTTTTCATGTGATCTTCATGTGTTTTCCAATCGACTGTTCGGCGATCCATGGTTTGAAGAAGGAGAGTCATACGATGCAGGGTCCGACGCACTGCTTCGATGAGTACTTTTTCTCTTCGGGAGTCAATGGAGTAGAAGTGAACGGCTTCTGTATAGAAACTCGGGACTTCACTGAAGAATGCCTGAAATCGCTCGTAGGCCATAAGAAGATCGTTCCAGTGTTGTGCAGACATGATGTTATGTTCGTCGATTTCCTGCATGAACCTGTCACAGTCTTTGCGAATGAGGAAGAATTCCTCGAAGAGATTGTGTAGACTCTCTTCCGATGTCAAGCGCTGAACCTGTTGCAGGGCGACGTCCTGATTTCGTGAGACGAGCTTGGTGATGAGAATGGCGAATGTTGAGAGTGAAATGATTGACTGGATGCTTGCGAGGAATTTGGAGAATCCTATGGGAACTATGTCGCCATAGCCCGTGGAGGTTGCGGTGATGATACTGAAATACAGACTGTTGCCGAACGCTTCCCATGACGAGGTTGAATGGGCGATGATGGTGGGGCCGTGCTCGGGCATATAATGAGCCATTAGCCAATAGAAGATAGCAAAACCGAATGTTGCCCCCATCCATATTGACAAGAGCGCACCATTGGAGAGATTGATGAGGATCTCCATGAAGTGTCGAAATGTCTTCTTCATTGTTGTATTTTTGTTTATAACCATCTCTAACAGTATTTTACCATACTATTTATAAATAAGCTACTTATCAGTACCCTTCTTTTCCGGCTTCTTTTCTTCATTTTTGACAATTTTCTCCTCTTTTTTTTCTGATTCCCGTCTTCCTTTTTCTGGTTCCCGCTTTTCTTCCGTCTTATAAAACCCGCCCCCTTTGAAGTGAATGCCCAATGGCGGCGTCATCTGCTTCTCGACAAATGTTTTTTTGTGACAGATCGGACAGGGAGGAATATCCTTTGATCCAAAGGGAAGCGTTTCTTCAAATGTTTTGTTACAAGCCGTACAGTGAAAATCGAAGCGAGGCATAATAGAGAATAAAAACGCATCGTATGTAGTATGGCATACTGTGCCTATGCAAAGAACACACGTACAGACACTCGGCGCCGTCGGATGCTTTACCGGAATGTATCTTGTCATCGCGATCCTTGCCGCTTTACGGCTCCAGAACTGGGAATTTGTCTTGTATATTTTCGTTGTTTTCGCATTTGCTTTTGTGGCAGTGGCATTGCGGATCAAGATTCATCTGCCCATCTCGATGCTCTGGGCGTTGAGTGTGTGGGGCCTTCTTCATATGGCGGGAGGACTTTTTCCTGTACCGGCAGGGTGGGCGACCGATGGCGGGAAACAGGTGCTTTATAGCTTGTGGGTATTCACGGATCTTTTAAAATATGATCAATTGGTTCATGCATACGGATTCGGCGTGGCGACGCTCATCTGCTGGTGGGCTCTTAAACTACTCCTTCGCAGGAGCGTGACATCCGGTGGTGTACTTCTCTTTTGCGTACTTGCGGGAATGGGGCTGGGGGCATTCAACGAAATGATTGAATTCTTTGCCGTATTGCTGCTTCCGGAAACCAATGTCGGCGGATACATCAATACGGGATGGGATCTCGTCTTCAACTTTCTCGGTTGTGTCATCGCCGCAGTTCTCATTCGAGTATATGCGGAAAGAAGATCTCCCATATCAATTTCAGAATAAGGCGGGAGAGTACCTAAAGACCCTTTTAGAGGGGGATAAATAGTCTTGGCAAGAGAAAGCCGTTTCTATACACTGGCGCCAGCTACAGAACGTCCTTCGGGCAGAAAATCGGTTATCCGAGAAAACTGGAAGAAGGTACGGTCAGTAGACCTTTCTATCCATTTTTCTTTTCTCGTATGGCTGATCAGCAGATCACCTGTGGAGATTGTGGAGCTACATTCGACTTCACCGAAGCCGAACAGGAGTTCTACGCCTCCAAACAATTGAGCGCTCCGAAGCGCTGTAAGTCTTGTCGTCAGGCACGCAAGTCTGATCGCGGTCCCCGCGAAATGCACGATGCTGTCTGTGCGGAATGCGGTTCCGCTTGTCAGGTACCGTTCAAGCCACGTCCTGTTGAGGAAGGCGGTAAGCCTGTTCTCTGCAAGGAGTGTTTCATGAACCAGCGTAACGCTGCTTAAGTGAAATATGTCGGTCGTAGCCCAGCTCTTTTTAACAAAGAGCTGGGCGAAAGCCGGTGAGGAGAGAGGAGAGGCAGGGAGAGAAAATATGATAGATATTCCTGTGTCATCTATGGAACATCAGAAACAACATGAACAAGACAAGAAAGAAATGTGGGAAATGCTCATGCATCAAATGCTTCCATATATTCGATATGTCGCGAGTCAGGTTGTTCAAAAAACCAAAAATGCTCTTATAACTATGGATGACTGCGTGTCCGAAGGTGTGACCGGTATTGGACGAGCTCTGCGCACATTCAAACCGCAGAATGGAGAAAATCTTGAAGTATTTGTCAAAAAACATATCAGAGGACAGATACTCGAGGCTGTGAGAGCCACAATGCCCTATAGTCGACCAATTGGTACACTTGTAAAAATGATGGAGGAAGAAGATGACCGACTTTCAGTTGAAACACTGTGTGCCAAATATAGGTGTTGCCGATCAACAGCAATTGCTATCACACGCATACAACAATGCTTTACAACTGTTTCTTTGAACGCAATAGACAAGGAGGAAGGAAACGGTCGTGAAAAAGACCCGGCTGTTATTGCAGAGGAAGCAGATATGATCCATACAGCATTGTCAGTGTGTTCTGACAGGCAAAGAGAGGTTCTCTTACAGCGTTATTTTCATTATCGAACCATATCCGATATTGGACAGGCAATGGGCCTAAGCCAAGAAATAGTTATGTACATTCATAACGAAGCAATCGCCAAAATCCAACGTGCATTGAACGTTCCGATTTATCGATGGAACAAAAGGAAGAGCAAAAAGAGGGGAACTGACGTATCAGCTCCCCGTATATGAGATCTACTTCTTTGTGGGTATCTCGCGGACAGAGCGCTTCCAGACACGACCGGATTTTTCCGTAAGGTACATCATTTCGCCATCTTTCCATTCGAACGTTCCCTCGATGGCGATGTTCTTGGCAGAACTGGGAGAAGATCCTTCGTGCAACATGTACTCCTCTCCGACGGAATCGATCAGGATTCCATCCTTGTACTCCAACTTTGTCATGAAAACCCCGCGGATATGTACTGATTTTGCACGATACATCCGCACGGGACCGACGATCGTTGCACCGGTCGTGCGATCGTAAAGGTCAATGATGAGTATAATCTCGGCCTCCGCGACCTTATTGACACTCAATTGATAACGGTACAAGTCGAGCCACAGAATGCGCACATTCTTGAGATCGACCCGAATTTCATTGCCTTTGCGATGAATCTGTACGTCGGTCTCCACAGGTGGTGCGGGCTCTTTGGTATCGGCCGCCAACGCCAGATTTCCAAACAGAAATACGAAGACCAGACAGACATGTTTCAGCATGACATCCTCCCTTTGAAAGTTAGAGAAACAGTGTAAGAAAGAGCAATAAATCAATCTTACCCATACATAAAATGCAAAGCAATACGCCCGCGATTTCGTTGTTGGCAGCCCCACAATCTCTGTCAAAGGGGCAGGCAGTCGCTAGCGATGTGAGTATATCAAAAAACGAAGGAAAAGAAGAATCACCGGCTGATGAAAGAAGTACAGAAGAAGCGCGCGGCGCCCGCACCAAAGGAGTGGCAGCGGATATGCGAGGGACCCGAGCGATGTAAGAACACGATGCCGCATGGGCCGATACAGCCACTGACCAAGAGCCATTCCCAAAAGAATCACCCCAAACCACGGGAAGAGCGGATAATAATCAAGAGATTGCATCCCTGGATACTCAAGGCCGAATGGAAACAGCAGTAATGAGTTAACGGTCTTCTTCGTAAACGAAATCCCCACAATCACAAACAGCAGTCCGATAAGGACATTCCAACTTTTGAAAACCGAAAAAACCGGCTGCAACAGTGCACTGATGCCAATGAGATGCAAAATTCCAAACTTTACAAATGCATGCGGAGCAATGATCCATGTCACCGCCGAAATGATCATCCCCCCCGAAAAAATAATCATCCCCCGTTTGAGTGTTTTTATGATTCTTTTTTCTTTCATTGTCCTCTCCCACGAAATCATAAAACAGATCCCCACAACCAGCAGAAACAGTACTCCCGTTCCACGCGCAAATAATTTCCATGCCCCTGTATATATCGGGATGTCATACCCATAAAAGTACGCAAGATCAAAGAAGAAATGATACGCGATCATACACAGAACCGCGATTCCCCGAAGGGCATCCAATTCACGATAACGCTCACGTGTTCCATACATACACTCTCATCATAACCCATCACTCCTTTACCCGGAGCATCCCCATCATCCCGTTCGTCAGGTGCTCCGCGATGTGACAGTGGAACATCCAGTCACCGGGATTGCTCGCATCGAGAAGGATATCGACGCTCTGACCCTTTTCGACGAGCACCGTGTCCTTCCACACCAAGTTCTTATTTGATTCGCCGTCGACCGTAAGCACGAGGAACCGCTGCCCGTGAAAGTGGATCGGATGCTGCATAGGATGGTTCGACCCCTTGCTTGCCCCGCGAAGCCCGGAGGGCGAAGTGGGGTCATTCACCAAACGGATCTTCACTGTATCACCAACCTTAAAGTTGTAGGCGATGTCCATGTTCTCGGCAGCCGATGTTTCATCAATGAATTTCCACTTCGTATTGTGCTTTGTGGACATGGCGTTCTGCTGCGGCATCGGGTCTTCCCACTCGATTCCCTCGTTACTCTCTTCCTGTGTCGTACTGCCGCCATGTCCTCCTCCATGCTGCGTGCCGCTCCCTTGTTGCATCATCTGCGCCATCATCGACTCGACGGAGAGGTGGATCGTCTTATCCACAGGTTTATCAAAGAATGGGCGGTACGTATCAATATCGGCAACGACATTGCTGCTTTGCCGTAGCGTCGAGAATGTCTCCGCATACGAGGGAGATGCGGCACTAGTGGAGACAGCAACCGTGCCGAGCGTCGCTGTCTGCTTGGGAGTTACTTGTTCCATTGTATACGTTCCAGCTTCATCGAAGAGGACTTCCACGACCGCTCGCTCGGATGGCGAAAGTAGAATGGAATCGATGAATTGCTCTTGTTCATGCCTTCCGGCATCTCCGGCAACCAACTTCATTTTCGCGTCCCCGAAGCGCACGTTGAAGGTGCGGGTGTTCGCGGTGTTCGTCAGAGAGAAACGGACGACCGACCCGCGCGAGACAGAAAGGTTGTATTCAGTCTTTCCACCTGTAAACATCGTGTTCCCGAACCGTCCCATGAGTGCATGATCGGCTTCCTTCTCGCCATACGGCACCGGCAATCCATCATTGAGCAGAATGTCATCGAGCATGACGACTTCCTCACGATTCACCGGATTATAGAGATTGCTATCTTTCGGAACGACCCACAGATTGCCATAGAGACCCATGTCCTGCTGCAGATCCTCGCGGACGTGCGGGTGGTACCAGAACATTCCTTCATCCGGCACTTTTACGGTGTAGATGAAACTCTGCCCCGGTTCGATGGCCTCCTGCGTGACGCCTGCCGTGCCATCGAACTTGTTTTCCAGACGGAGACCATGCCAGTGAATCGTCGTCGGAACATCGATGTTATTTTTCACGTTCACCGTGAAGGTCGATCCCTGTTCTACTTTGAGCAGAGGCCCGGGGATTTGGCCGTTATACGCATACATCGCAAACTCCTTTCCATCGATGGAGTTGCGCACAAAGCCCGGATTGAGGGTAATAGTCTCACCGTCATTCACTTCGATAATTCTTGTAGCTTCTGCTTGAGGAAGTTCACTAAACCCCCGATCACCGGAGCGGTACTGACCGCCGGTACAGGCAGAGAGGAAAATAGGAACGAAAATGAGAGTAACAAGAGAGGGTTTCATCAATACACACTCTATCACGTGCCTTTTGACAGACCACACTTCCGAGGGCAGGGAAAAGAGGTGCCGATGGGTGCAGTGCTTCGGAGTACTCTACAAAGTCCGTAGAGAACAAAGAGGAGTGGGAGGTAGACGGCAAGGTTCAGGAAGAAGTGGAACCAGGCGAGATTGAGGTGTACACCGAGAATGCCAGGCGTTCCCTGCATCCCCGTCGCGAGGTGTTGCTGGAGTTTTGCAGTGTGCTCTATGACGTGATAGCCCTGCAGGGTGACTAAGAAGAGCAAAGCGGCGAAGATCGGTATGCGGAGGGGGATGCGTGAGAGGAGCACACGGTTCCATATGAGCGTCACGAATAGCACGAGAAGCAATATGAAATACGCTGTGTTGTAGAGGAAGTGGACCCACTCCAGGTTGAAGGCACCAATGAGTCCATTTGCTGGGCTGATCCCAAGACTGATCTGCGTCACCTGGATAACGTGCTCGAGCATGTGGAAGCTCTGGAGGATTACGGTTGCCACAAGAAGGCGCCGGATGGGCTTAAGCGTCATGGCAGGAAAGGGAAAAAGAGCTTCATGAGGATGCGGTTGAAAGTATTACATATGTAATACTTTCAATGTAAGAGGAATCGACTTAGAGCACTTTCTGCCATGTCTTCCCTCCATCCGCGGACTTATAGAGCGTGTGGGACTTACCGAAGGCGTACATCGTTGCTGCATTCTTCGGATCAAGCGCAAGATGTTGCGGTATGTCGCCATCCGGGAGTTTCCCAATTGCCTCGATGAGTATCCCACCCTCCTGTCCTCGTGAAACACGCTGGATGCCGTTATCTCTCGTCGCAAGGAAGAGGTTACCAGTTGACGCATCTGCTTCAACATCGAACACGACATCGTTTATGAATGCACTGGTCATACTCGTCCAGGACTCTCCTGCATCCCTGCTTATAAGAAGATTACCGATCGTCCCGATATAGACGACATTTTCATTACGAGGATCACCCGCGAAGCTTAAGATTTCCGGCGGTTGCTTCTGAAGAATCTCCCACGTCTTCCCTCCATCAAGCGAGCGGTGGACGCGGAGCTTATACCAACCGTAAATATGTTTGGGATTTGCCGGATGCACCATCATCGCGTGGAAGTCCGCGGGACCGGCAGGATTGCCATTGCTGATCTTTTTCCACGATTCGCCTCCGTTATCTGATTGCTGGAAGCCGATATTGCCGCCGCCCTTTGGGTGGCCGCTTGAAAAGAGAATGTTTGAATCCATGGGGTGCGGAGAGAAACCCATGAAGTCGTCGCGGCTGCTACCCACTCGCTGAAGGTCGGTATTGTTCTGCACTGCAAAAAGACCGTCATGGGTGGCAATGTACACGCGATTGCTGTCGCCTCGATCGACGGCAAGGCCATGGACATGACTCGCTTTAAGCGAAGCAACGGGATTGCCGCCAGCACACGCCGCGAGGAGAGGAAACAGTAGGCCGATGGTGAGATATTTCATGTGCATACGCAAAAAAAGGAAAGAATTAGAAACGTTTTCCGAGAGCAAAAATGACAAGGATGCTACTTCTCCACATGAGATCGGGGAGAAGCAGATTTTCTGTTATGGGCATCACATTCCTTATCTCCACGTTTGTGTCCCATCATCATGAAAACACACATGAGTGGGCAAGCGAGGAAAGGGAGAATTGATAGGAAGTAAACGGCTTGTGTATTACCGGAGTACGCAAAGATGGCGGCACCGCCGATTCCAACGAGAATGAGACCGATGCAGAGATGAGAACAGCGCATACTGAAATGAAAAAGAAATAAAGAAATCAGGAACTGATCTTGGCAAAGAGAATAAAGAGGGCAGTGAAGCCGGCGGCCATGATGATCGGCGCAACATCCGATACCCAGTTTCGCTTTTGCGGATGAAACCCTTTAAGAAGGAGTGAGTTCGTGACAACAGAGACAGAGCTAAAAGCCATCGCGAGTCCGGCAAGTTCCGGACGCAGAATGAACCCTGCAAATGCAAAAGCGCGGGCGGCAATCGGAATGCCGATGACATTGTAAAAAAGTGAGAAGAACATGTTCTGATGAATTTTTTTCACCGTCTCCCGGCTTAAACGGATCGCGGTCACGACATCGCGCAGATCATTTTTCACAAGCACAATCCCACCGGTCTCCATGGCAATGTCTGTGCCAGAACCCATCGCAATTCCAAGATCGGCCTGCGCAAGCGCGGGACTGTCGTTGATTCCATCGCCCACCATCGCGACCTTTTTACCTGCGGATTGCAGCTTTTTGACTTCGTTTGCCTTATCTTCCGGAAGCACTTCCGCAAGGATATTTTCGATACCTGCCTCCCGCGCGAGCGCGTGCGCTGTACGCTTGTTGTCTCCGGTGATCATATAGACCTCGATCTCCATTCGCTTGAGTTGATCGACGGCCTCTTTTGAAGTTTCCTTGAGAATATCGGCAACGGCAATGATACCGAGGATGTGCTTCTCATCAGCAAGCAACATCGCGGTCTTCCCCTCATCCTCGAGTGCCTGCATCTGCTCTTCGGCTTCCAATTCAGAGACGGCGATCTTCTGCATGAGTTTGCGGTTCCCGAGGAAGTACTTCTTTCCATCGATGGATCCTTCCACGCCATGACCGGGAATAGCCTTGAAATGTTCGGCGGCAGCGAGTGTCGTTCTCTTCTCCCTCGCGTGTTTCACGATACTCTCTGCGAGTGGATGTTCAGAACCTTGTTCCAAGCTGGCAGCAATTCTTAAGACATCGTCTTCTGATTCTTCAAAGGCAACGATGTTTGTTACCTCCGGCTTCCCTTTACTCAATGTCCCCGTCTTATCAAACACTATCGTATTGATTCTCTTCGCAGCCTCCAGCGGCTCGCCGCCGCGAATAAGGATGCCATATTCCGCACCTTTGCCCGTTGCGACCATGATGCTTGTGGGCGTGGCGAGCCCCAGCGCACATGGACAAGCAATAACAATTACAGAGACAAATGCCAACAGAGCAAAAATTACCGTTGCACCGAGGAACATCCAGATAACGAACGTGAGGATGGCGATGCCGATCACGGCGGGAACAAACCACGAAGATACCCAATCGGCAAATGCCTGTATCGGCGCCTTACTTCCTTGGGCTTCCTCCACGAAGCGGATGATCTGTGCGAGCGCGGTCTCACTCCCCACTTTTTCCGCGCGGAACTCGATACTCCCATGCCCGTTCATCGTTGCGCCGAATACTTTGTCTCCTTCCTTCTTTTCCACGGGAATACTTTCACCGGTAAGCATCGATTCATCGATGGATGAGAGTCCTTTCGTCACAGTGCCGTCCACAGGAATTTTTTCACCGGGACGGACAACAACAATATCTCCCATCTGAACTTCTTCAATCGGCACATCCATTTGTTGTCCATCCTTGAGGATGCGTGCAGTTTTTGCCTGCAACCCCATGAGTTTTTGGATCGCTTCACTCGTAGAACCCTTCGCACGTGCCTCCAGCCATTTACCAAGAAGGACAAACGTGATGAGCAATGCCGCGACCTCGAAGTAGAGATCGTGGACTTCCCCAAGGAGCGATCCGTGCTCAAAGACATGCACGATGAAGTTCCAAAGACTGTAGAAGTAGGCAGTGGACGTCCCGATCGCGATGAGACTGTCCATGCTGAATGTTCCCATTTTGAGACTTGACCAGAAGCCACGGTAAAAGCCATAGCCAAGCCAGAATTGCACAGGTGTTGCGAGAATAAGAGAAACGACTCCCATCCACCCTTCGACTGCGCTCATGGCAAGCGGTACCATCTTTTCCGGTACGAACGTCAGTGCCATGAAGAAGAGCATTGGAAGACTAAGGAGCAAACCGATCCAGAACTTCCAACGATAGGTGGCGATCTCCCCAAGTCTCCGCTTTTTATCCGCCTCTCTGTCCTTTTCATTCGCGATCGCCGCACCGTAACCTGCCGCTTTCACGGCGGCGATGAGACCTTGTTCGTCAACTTTGCCAGGATCGAAGCGGATGCGAGCTTTATTCGCACCGTAATTCACATTCGCTTCCTCAACCCCCGCAGTCTTCTTGAGCTTGCGGGTGATGAGTGCACTGCAACTCGCACAGTGCATGCCGGTGATCGCAAGGGTAATCTGCACGTTTGTCATACGGCAATCGAGAAAACTTTATACGTATCACCGAGTGATTCGATCTCCTTTGTCCAAGCAGACAGATCAAAATCGTCGCTGTGTTCTATAGTGATATTCTTGGTCCCTATATCCACAGTGACATTCTTCACTTGGGGAAAATCCGCACTTACGTCCTTAATCATTGCCGCGCAACTTGCACAGTGAATGCCGGGGATGGAGACTTTGGTAGTAAGCATGAGAGGAAAAGTGGTAATGGTTAAAGAGTCAGACTGTGCCGATCAGATATCCGACAATGATTCCGATGAGTCCCAGCGAGACACCGAACCAAGGATTGCCCGTCGATGAGAGTCCGGAACGTCTACTGGATTGTTTCTGCGGTATTTCTTGCCAATTGAGGGGAATCATAAGAAAAGAGAGGAGAGATGGTTAAAGAACAGTGAAGGAACCGCGTACCATGCCCATCGAGCACATGAAGGCGAGCTTCCCGGACTTTGGCGCGGTGAATTCGATGATATTCTCGCCCCGATGCAGTGGCTTAAAGATATTCAATGAAGGAATAGTCATCACACTGGTACATCCAAAAGCTTGCGTTCCGTCGATTTTCCAACGGACGGGCATCCCCGCTTTGATGGTGAGATTGCGAGGTTCGTATCCGTACGATGTCACTTTCATTGCCACTTCCTGTACGCCGTCGTTTACGGTTGGGAGCAAAGCGGTCGCTTGCCGGTTTGCGCTTACGAACATGCGAGAGAGATCGATGCCTGTGAGCGCAAAGCCGCTATTGAGGTTGAAGAGAGCCAAGATGAGGACGAGTGCGCCGGAGAAATGCAAAAAGAGACGGGAGAATGTTCCTTTGGCAGTGGAGGAAACCGCACTCAAGCCTACAAGGGATGGAAGCGTACCCAATGCGAAGACAAGCATGGTCATCGCCCCGGTGAGGAAGCTGCCAGATGCGAGTGCGACGAGTTGCAATGACTGCGTGAAACCGCAGGGCAAGAAGAATGTCATTGCTCCGAGCGTGAAGGGAGCCAGAGGATGATCACTCTCCGAGAGGTTTGCAATCCAGCGCGAAAGTTTCTTTGGAGGTCTGATGGGGAAGCTGCCCTTCGCAATGACCCGGAGGATCGTGAGCGCCAACCAGAGCATAATGAATGCCACGACGATATTCATGTACCCCGACATTTTCGTCGAGAGCGTAATTGACTGGCCGAGGAGTCCGACGAGGCCGCCGAGAACAAAATACGAGGCGAGCCGTCCGACATTAAAATGCAGAAGCGGCTTGAACTTTTGCCACGGAGTCTCCGCTTGGTGGATATCATTGTGCTTCGCGGCGAGCGCAAGGAGAAGTCCGCCCGTGACGGCGAGACAGCTGCTGGTTCCCGCAACAAGACCAATGACAAAGATGCCGCCAATGGAAAGCGTGCCTGATGTTGAAGGAGCAAGTGATACGAGATCAAAAGCTTGGAGGAGCTTGTAGAGGGCGAAGATGATAAGGAGCGATCCACCGATCTCCATCCACTTGCGATGGGGCGGTTCGATAATCTTGCATGCGGTCTCTTGTACTACTTTGTCACCGATGCCATACCCTGCCTTTCGGATGATATTTTCAATGTCCTGCGATGATGGGAGAGTATCGGGATGTGCAGTAATAACGGCAATGCCCTTGCGATGATTGACGTGGACATCGATAACACCGGATACCGCTTTTATCTTTCGTTCGAGGAGCAATTCGCAGCTGCCGCACGTCATCCCCGAAATGCGGATTTCTGCGTGGAGATGTTTGGATTCGGACATAGATATATGAGAAGAAAGGTAAGAGGTTTTCCTTTCTTTCACACTCTCAAGACGATTGTGTCGATATGAATGGATAAAGGCAGTGTCGTTGCGGGTGGAGCGACTATCGAAAGTATTTGAGGTGTCATCGCAACGGTGATCGGTATTGGAGAAGCAGCCACGACGTGCGGCGCGTTGAAATTTTGTGCAGTTACTTTTGTGGCATTTGCTTGAGAAAAGCAATGTCCGGCACACCCAACCGAACGTTCTGATTGATCACCACTTGATTGCACTTTTACACAATGATCGCAGTGGATCGGCGACATCAATGACAATGGTGTCATTGCCATTTCCATGTGTTCCTCATGCTGCATCGGCATTTCCTGCGCGAACGCCATCGGCATCATGCAGAAGTTGCCGAGAAGAGCATGGACTGCAAAGCCGAGGCTGACGAATATCTTCAGATGCATTTGATGACAGTATAAGGATTTATGGAGATTTGAGAAGGATCGGGTAAGCGAGTCGATTGGCAGGCTGCGTTCGCAAAAATTCGAACAGATTTTAGCACCTCCGGCTGCGGCGGCTGAAATTTTGGGGGCACCAGCCGCCGCAGCTCCGACGACTGGCCGTTTCGGGCAATTTCAAGGTGTTCTCTGGCGGTAAACCCTTGCTATTGTTCAAGAGAACAATTAACCATAACATCTTTTACGTCTTGCACTTTGGTTGCAGTTACACTCTTAATTTCCGGTGATGTGACGCATTGGTCATAGAGTTCTTTGAGATTGGATGCATGTTCTTTGATGTCGGTTGAAGAAACACTTCCCCGCCTTTCTGAAAGGTGGGTATTGCCGCTTGCAACACCCCATGCCTCGGTAATTAATGCCCGCTCCTCATCAGAAAGAGGTCGTACTTTGGCCGTAGCTTTCCAATCTATCTCATGGCGCTCTGGCCAGTATTTTGAACGGAGCTTTGCCAATACCACTTCATCAAGAAAATGCTCTATTGCCTCTCTTAGGTGATGACATGCTGGCGATATTTCTCCTCTATCAGCAGCCTCCACAGTTTTGGCAATGAGAATTGGAACGTTATCTCCATATGCTTCCGGCATAACAATACCAACTGATTCGCCGGATTCCATAATTTGGTAACTGTTGTGACACCGTTTTTTCTTGGTGCACTTTGGTACATTCTCGGTATCCCAACACAAAGCGCAACCATTGGCATAGGGATTCTTGTAGCACGTCTCATCTTCATGCCAACGCAAAGCACTCATGAGCGCAAAGTAGAAGGCGCGAGAGTGGGTAAAAATGATGATTTGGCGGCCGGCCTTGACCTCTTCTGTCAAGCGCTTAGCAATCTGCTCCATGCGTACATCATCCAAACTGGTAACGGGGTCATCAAAAACAATCGGAGCTCTGCTCCGCTTGAGTGAAAGCTCTGCAAAGAAATCAGCAAGCGAAATGGCCTTTTGTTCGCCCTCACTGAGAATCGCATCAATATTCCCCCTCCAATTGCCAATGGATTTGCGCCGCTCTGAAACTGCATCGGAAGTGTGCATATTCACTTCAACAGGAACGCGGACGCGTAGCTTTTTCTTTTCTACTTCAAACCGTGTTGTAAAAGTGGTGCCCAATAAATCCCGCTCCGCTTTGGTGCGCAGCAATGAACAACTGCGCCGGTAACCTTCAAACTGTATATTCTCTGCCCTTTGCAGCCAGCTGATGTGTTTCATCGACTTAAGGATTTGTTCTTTCATAAGAGTAAATTGTTGCCGGTCACGGAGTTCCTGCATCTCCTTTTGTAGGGTGCGTTCTTTTTCCTGTGCACCTTTCACCAAAGAATCAAAATTCTTTAACGCCTCGGCAGTGGAACTCTTTTTTCCTGAAATGACGGGGGTGATTCCATCTTCCGGAGTGGCAATATCTTGTCCCCACTTCAATGCCTTCAAATACCCTTCAACCTGTTTTCTATGCTCTTCGCATGCGGCGACAAAGGACTCTGCCTTCCCAAAAACTTCCTCGCCTAATAGCTCCTTGAGGCGTTCTGTTTCAGCTTCGCTAAGTCCTAATGTGCACACGTTTCCGAAAGTAGCGGCCGCCTTGGCAAGCTCTTCCTCTGCGGTGGACAACTCCTCACTAGCTTTGCTGTACAACCAAGATTGGAACGCTTGAACACGCTTAAGCGCCGGCTCCTCCAAATCCTGCCCACAATACAGGCACGTTGTATCGGAAGAAGGATATGGATTGATACCGGCAGTTTGGCGATATGTTTCTCCAGCTACCAAAAAACTTTTCCACTCTGGCGATTCGCCAGACGGTATTGTTTGGAGTACCTCTAACTTCTGCGCTTCATCCTCCATTTTCTTTTTGGCACCAAGCAATTTTGATATTGCATCTTTAGCATTTTTCATCTCCTCTTTTTGCACGAGCTGCAAAACTTTGAGAAGCGCTTCATACAACTTTCCTAAATCAGAGAGTTGAACTTGTAGCCCCTTCTTACCTTCCTCTGAAGCCTTGGCAACGACTTTGCGATATTCCGTTCCTTTATCTTCTAACGCTTTTACATCCTCCGTAGTCCATTTAAGCAGACCTTTCAATGTGTTCGCCCTCTCCTCTTCCGAAAGCAAGTCCATACGCTCAACAAAACTATGCACGGCTCCTCTCTGGGAAACTTTGGTCAAAAGCTCTTGCTGTATTTTCTGGTATTCATCTCGCCGCTCTTTAACAATGTCGTCAAATGTGGCTTGGACTTTATCAATGCCTTCGGCAACCATGGGAAATAAACCGGTGCGAAAAGGGGTAACTTGAAACTCATTCTGCTTTCGGGAAAGGTGCGCCCTAGAAAACGCAGTATCAAACACCTCCAAATCTTTGAGGCATGAGTCACCTTTTTCGCCATTCCAATGATATGCCCGTGCGTCATTGCCCAGTTTATAACCAATCTGCGCACTGAGGCCTGCCTGCTCTTCAAGAAAAATGTTACCGATTATGTCCTCCTCTTTATTATCAGCCGTACGTGCGGATATGGCATTGAGAACACGGAAGTAACCAGTTTTGCCCGACCCATTGAGTCCGTAAACAACCGTAAGTGAGGGGCTAAAATTTAGCGCTTGGTCGTTGCGCAACAAATTCACACCTTCCACGCCGGAGATTGATGTGATGGTGAATGAACTATTGGTCTCCGTATCGGGTTCCTCAGTGGGGTGATTGACTAAACCACTGGTCATCTCTTGTCTATGTGCAACCGGCGGTGCACTTTTTAAGCCTTCTTCAATAAGAAGGGCGTTACACAATCTTTCTAGTACGTTCTCATCCTCCAAGCTTGATTGTGTAGCCAATATCTCATGTACTAAATTGCGCAGCCACTGAGGTATTTTGTCGCTTTCAATCCATTCCCGTAAATATCCAGTGGCATCTGAATGCATGCGAACAGTGTAATTTACTTACAGAGGACTGAAAACCATCCCGCAATCCTTTGTTGGCACCATTACAGCTAATATCCCATAGCAAGCTGATCCAGCAGATCAGGCCCCTTCTCGCGACCAACTTCCTGATATATCCCCAATACTTCCTCATAAGTACCAGGCCCACCTATAAGATCCCAAAACTCTTTGCCGATCAAAACCTCATTTTTTACATCCATGTAGTTCACAACGAAACTATGCTTGTACACTGATTTTTCGATCCCGTAAGGGTTATATGCCATTGCATAGTATGCTTTCATGCGAGGATATTGTGCATGCCTTATTGCGTGGATTTGTAGCAATCGTCCTGTTGCCTCCAAGCATTGTCCCTTGTTTGGCTTAGGGCTTTTTATTTCGAAGTACAACTCCTCACCTTTCTTCGTTTCAATATAAAGATCGGCGATGCTTGTGCGTTCGGCTCCTCTTCCGACTTTGCTGTACCCGACAACTTCCTCGACATAGTCGGGAAAATTCTTCTTCATCCCACCACTACCAATTTTGCTGACTATCTCTTCAATCCTCTTTATGGATTTTGCTGTCACAGTTCCTTTAACTCTGTAACCCCTGATAGCACTTTTGTGGTAATCATTGGCGATGAGTCTCGCACACTCCTCAAAAGTGGTGCCAAGTTTTGTTGAAAAAGATCTCTCAAATTCTGTGATTGTTAGTAGACCATCCGGTAGCAATGACTCGTGAAAAGGTTTCAGGTCGCCCTTCGGTGAACTTTTTCTCAGGGGTCGTAATTTCTTGGGATCGAAATTGTTCTCCGTCTTCTCATTGATCATCCCTTGGATGAATCCTTCGAGAAAGCCCTTAATTTCACTGCGAATCTTTGCATTCATACTTTTTGCCAAATAAGAATACTCTCATAGAATGCCCCGCTTCTTCTGCCCGTTCGTCTATTCACATGCCGCTCAACCCTGCCTACAGCTTTGAAGCCTACAATGCTCGGATCGTACAGGTTGCATTTATCGTGCACGACAATCGCCATGATTCCCTTTGGAGCCATGTGGTCCCTCGTGTGAAGAAGTACTTGATTAATGCCATCGATGTACTTTTGCCTGGCACTCTCTGATTGGCCATCTTTCGCTGCACCGATCTCTCTTGTTTCATTGTTTTTCAAGCCGATCAATTCATACGCATACTTGTGCTGTTCATGGTAATCGATCAATCCCACATATGGCGGTGAGGTAAACACCATATCGATCCCATTGGGCAGGGGTACCTCCCTTGAGTCTCCATGAATGACTTTCACATCTGCCTCTGTTCGAATTGCGGAAAAATCTTTCACGCGCTCTAGTGTGTCAATAGTGTAACGGTGCAGAAATTTGTAAGCTTCTTGCACTGGTGAACATGTACGCCCGTGTTTGTAGCAAAAATAAGATTCGCGCTGGGGTTTCTTGGGAAAATCCAAGTCAAAATGAGTAACTAATCTTGCTGACCTTGCTGACCGTGAAAGGATGATTCTCATAAGATCTTGGTATTTGTAATCTTTGATGAGTTTTGAATAACACAAAAGCTCTCTCCTTGTTTGATCTGCAAACCATTCATTCAAGTAACTGTTATTTGTAGACAACATCTTTCTCACCCTCGCATCACCCTCAAATTTCGTTTTGTAAGTCGATAACCTTCTCAAAATATCGTAAATATCTTTTTCCAAAACACCGATGTCGTATTTATCTGTTTTGGCTTTGGAAAGCAGAACGTTAAATGCAGATATATCGGTTCCAATTGCATCAATACCTAGAGCATTCGCCTCAACGAGAGTCGTTCCCGAACCACAGAAGGGGTCATAAACTACCTCTGGTTTGAACTTCCGTAGAAAAATCTCAACAAGCTGTGGGATAAACTTTCCAAGATACGGGTGAAGTCTATGCACATGTTTCGTGCGAATGAACTCGGGCAAATCCCTCTCTCTCCAATTTAAGTTAAGTACATGTAAATCAGTGCGGGAGTTGATACTCGCAAAATCCGTAAGAGGTTTTTGCTTGTATTGTTGAGCGACCCTTTGTGCAACAGCATTATCGTACATAGAAAATTCAAGAATGCGTTTTACTAAGTTGAACAGAGCATAACGATCTTTAGCCATTCCTGCCAGAATTTGGTGCTGCGGTGCCCAACGAAATGTTGTGGTGTACGTTTGTACACTCATCTCTTCATGGTAAAGTTCCGTCATGAATGAGGAGAAAAAGTTTGCGTTTAGCGGACCGAAGAACGTTCGAGCCGATCGTTTTCCGGGTTCTTTGGCGGTTTTCCGAAACGGCCGGTCGTCGGAGCTGCGGCGGCTGGTGCCCCCAAAATTTCAGCTGCCGCAGCCGGAGGTGCTAAAATCTGTTCGAATTTTTGCGAACGCAGCCTGCCAATTGCGAAATCGCGGGTTTTGGAGCAGTACGCGCCACCCCTTCGTGGCTTGCGGCCGCAGCGTTTGCCCATTGCCGCCAAACGCAAACTTTTTCTCCTGACCCCATGAAGTACTTCCTCTACGCACGGAAATCATCGGAGAGTGAGGAGCGTCAGACGCTCTCCATCGAAGCGCAGCTCACGGAGCTGCGACAGTTGGCCGCCAGAGAACACCTTGAAATTGCCGCCTCCTTCGAGGAGGCGAAAACCGCCAAAGAACCCGGACGAACCGTGTTCGCGGAAATGCTGCGAAAGATTGAGCGAGGGGAAGCGGAAGGGATTTTGGCCTGGCACCCCGACAGGCTCGCACGGAACTCTGTGGATGGTGGACAGATCATCTATCTCCTCGATACGGAAAAGCTCAAGGCCTTGCGGTTCCCGACCTTCTGGTTTGAGCCAATACCGCAGGGAAAGTTCATGCTCAATATTGCTTTCGGTCAGAGCAAGTACTACGTGGATAATTTGAGCGAGAACGTGAAGCGCGGCATCCGACAGAAGCTGCGGCGCGGCGAGTGGTGCTGGGCTGCGCCTTCGGGATACCTCAACAATCGATACACCAAGCAGATTGATATTGATCCCGGACGCGCACCGCTCATACGCAAGGCCTTTGAACTCTACGCTACTGGCGAGTACACGCTGCAATCACTGACGTGGTGGTTGGAGGAACAGGGGCTGAGAAGTAGAAAAGGGAATATCATCCATCTCTCCACGATTCAGAAGGTCGCCCCTTCTACTACGGGATGCTGGAGTTCCATGGCGAGCTCTACGAAGGAAAACACGAGCCACTCATTGCCAAAGACTTGTTCGACAAAGTGCAGCGGGTGATGAAGAACAGAGGCAAGAAGCAGCGCAGGCGCAAACACGAGTTCCCTTTCATTGGACTCATGCAGTGTGGGATGTGTGGGTGTGCGATCACGGCGGAGATCCAGAAGGGACATCACTATTACCGCTGCACTAAGAAGAAAGGGAACTGCACCGAGAAATATCTCCGTGAGGAGTCGTTGCTTGAGCAAGCGAGAGCAATCGTCGAAAAGGTCTCACTGCCCGACGACTGGGCGGACAACATGCTCAGAGAACTCGATAAGGAAGAATCTCATGATCGCACAGACAGTCGGGCAGCCGTTCGCTGTCTCGTTGAGGAAAATGAGCAGATCGAGAAGAAACTGGAGAAGCTCCTCGATATGAAGCTGGAGGGAATGATCGAGGCCGGGGAATATGTACAGAAGAAGAACAAGCTTCTCCAGCGAAAGACAGACCTCGACCAGAGTATCCGAGACAGCGAACAAAACGGCAATGAGTGGCTCGAACCGATGCGGGAGTTTCTTATTCGCAGTAAACAAGCCAAAACCCTGCTGTTACAGGATGATCCGGTGGAATTTCGCGCATTTCTCAAAACGATCGGCTCGAACGTTCTTCTCAAAGGACAAACACTGCGGCCGCAAGCCGCGAAGGGGTGGCGCGTACTGCTCCAAAACCCGCGATTTCGCAATTGGCAGCCCCAGGGAGAATCGAACTCCCGTTACCAGGATGAAAACCTGGCGTCCTAACCATTAGACGATGGGGCCATCATATGAAGATTATCATATTTTGCAGAGTAAACGATGAAGATGATGTACATTGCCAAAAATGCCTAAATTTGCTATTATAAGGAGATGGCCTTTATAAACAGAAATCTCCTTTCGATCCTTGTTGCCGCGTCATTTGTGGCCAGTGGTTTTTTGGTAATGAATGTCGGCGTCGGAGACTATTTGCAGGCACGAGTCACAGGACAGGGTTCACTTGCTGTTGAGCAAACGATAGAAGATGAATTTCACGCAGCGGCACTTGAACAAACGGCTGGATCGACACTTGGACAATTTGTCATTGGAATTTTTCTCATTCTTGCAGGGTTTGGCTTCCATGCACTTCTTATGACACGTTCGGAACGCTCTGTTCGTGTGCGCGGTGTGAAACATGGAAAAAAAGCGCGAAAGGCAAAGAAAATATTCATGTGGTTTACGGTGAGGGTATAAGGGGGGGGTGATGCAAGGCTGCCTTTATAAATGCTGAAAACAACGGATGCGGGCGGTGGGGGCGGCTTGTAAATTCCGGGTGGAATTGTGTGCCGAGCATGAAGGGATGATTTTTGAGTTCCACGATTTCTGCAAGCCCTGTCTCTGGCCAGATGCCGGAAAAGAGAATGCCTTTCTCTTCGAGTTTTTTTTTGAAATTTTTATTGAATTCGTAACGATGACGGTGGCGTTCCGAGATTTCTTCCGCTTCGTACGCTTTGGCAGCGAGAGAATCGGGAAGAAGTTTACAGGTATACGCACCAAGGCGCAGGGTTCCCCCTTTACTCTTTGTGCGATGTTGATCGGGGAGGAAATGGACGACATACTTGCGTTTTGGTATTTTATTTTCTTCATCAAATTCCTCGCTTGTAAGTTCAGGGTCATCCAGTGCGGCTCGTGCGAATTCAATAACAAGAAGCTGACAGCCAAGACAGAGTCCGAGGAAGGGAATTTTTTTCGTTCGTGCGTATTTTGCTGCGGCAATTTTACCTTCGATACCGCGTAAGCCGAAGCCTCCGGGAACGACAATACCATTCACTTTTTTGAGTTCGTCCCAAGTTTCTTTGTCATCTGCTTCCAGTTTTTCACTGTTAATCCAGATAATATTCGCTTTCATTCCCCAGAATACCGCTGCGGATTTTACCGCTTCGATAACGCTGATGTATGCATCTTCGAGATGTGTATATTTTCCAACAAGTGCAATGGCAATCTGGTTGTTTGCTGATTCGTGTCGCTTCTTTCCTTCCTCCCATTCGGCCATATTCGGAACGAGATTCATTGCGAACTTTCGTCCGATAATGGCAGAGACGTTGTATTCTTCCAGATGCTCTGGAACATCATAAATGGAATGCAGCGTCGGTGCGGGAATGACCGCATCTTCAAGAACGCCGCAAAATCGGCTTATTTTTTCGAGAAGCTCCTTGGGAATGCGATAGTCTGCACGCGCAATGATCATGTCCGGTTGTAAGCCAATGCGCCGCAGTTCTCGTACGGATAATTGTGTGGGTTTTGTTTTGAGTTCTTTTGTTGCTTTGAGATAGGGGAGCAAAGTGAGATGAATGTGCATGATGCTCTCGTGATGCAGTTCTCCTTTAAGTTGGCGCACTGCTTCCAGATAGGGTTCTCCTTCAATGTCGCCAACCGTTCCGCCAATTTCTACCATCAAAATATCGGCTTTCGCTTTCTTTGCAGCTTCGTACATACGTTGCTTAATTGCATCCGTAATATGCGGGATGACTTGGATAGTCCCTCCCAAAAAATCACCTTTGCGCTCCCGTGCGAGAACGTGTTGATAGATTTGTCCAGTGGTTACCGTGGAGCATTTGCTCATCGGCTCATCGATGAACCGTTCATAATGCCCCAGATCGAGATCTGTTTCGGCGCCATCTTCCGTGACAAACACTTCCCCATGCTGGAACGGGCTCATGGTTCCCGGATCAATATTCAGATACGGATCAAGCTTCTGGACGAATACTTTCAGTCCACAGGCTTTCATGATTGCTCCAATACTTGCTGTTGCGATGCCTTTTCCCAGTGAGCTGCACACACCTCCGGTAACGATAATGAATCGCGTATGCATAGGGAAAACGCTGAAGACGTGAGCCAGATATTATACCTGTTTTATCTTGAAGGCATTTCGTGTTCTTTTCTTCACAGTTTTCTTCATGCTCTTTGCTGCGGATCCCGCTTGTTTCACAACTTCTTTCTTGCCTTTCTGCAGCCAAGTTCGTACTTCTTTTTCCGCTATATCGAAATGTTTTTGGGCAGTAACGTTCGCTTGTTTGATTTTATTCTGCACACGATCGCTCTCCAGAAAATCGCAAATATCTTTCCCAAGTTTTTTTCCATCCTGCTGGAGGTGTTTGCCGAGGATTTTTCCGACATCATCCGTCGTTTTTGCCTTTGAAAGTTCTGCGCGTAATTTTTTGTTACTTACGAGATATGCGGCTGCCGCACCGCCCAGTGCACTGAAGAGAATGGAAAGTTTACGCATGTGCCTTAGTATATTGGATAGAGAGATATATTCCAGTGTTTTTTACTTCAAATGTTCGAAAGATGCTTTCCAATGACGCTGCAGGCGTTTCTTACGATGCTGATTGGCGAACCGATGAGCTTCATCACGGAGCCTCATAAGAAGAAATTTGGCGGGAGAATCTTTTGGGAAGATGACCGGGTGCTTCTTATTCGGAATGAAGACCTCCTCTTCGCGCTTGGCGAGACTAATGACGTTGTTCGTTATGTGTTGCTTTTTTATCATGTCGCGTGCGGCGTTGAGTTGGCCTTTTCCACCGTCGATGACAATGAGATCAGGGAGGCTTGAAAGCGACGGATCAGATCTGTGTTTTTTTGCATCGAAGATCATCACCAGGAAAGGGACAGTTCGTCGTTCTTTTTTGACAAGTTTTTTTATGGATTCTTCAAATGCGGCGGGAGTGTGAAGAGCATGCCGAAATCCCATGTCTGCATAGTACTGTTCCAGCTTCGGATCGATCGCAAGCATGTATTTGCCATTTTTTTGCCTTTTTTTGAGCAGAGTTCCTTCTTTTTTCCATACTATTTTTTTCTGATGTACATATCGTAATCGGCGTCGGAGTACTTCTTTGAGTGCTTTACAATCATCAATTTCTCCTTTCTTCATGGTGCGAATGGTGAATGATCGGTAGTGATCGTTCTTCGGTTTGCCGTCTTGTATGACAACCATGCTCCCGACGGTTTCGGTGCCGCTAAGGTGAGAGATATCGTACCCTTCGATGCGTTGAGGAAGTGTGGGAAGACCGAGGAGAGTCTGAAGTTCCTCCAGGGCGCTCTGATTTTGTTTCGCAGCTGCCTCCCATTTGGCAAGTTGCTGTGTGAGTTGCTCCTCGGCATTTCGTTCTGCGAGTTTCAAGAGATGCGCCTTTTTCCCACGTTTCGGCGTGGTGATCGTCGTTTTTTTGAGCAGAATCTCCAGAAGCGCATGTTCCGGCAGCTCTTCTTGGAGAAAAATGGTTTTTGGGATGTGTTGTTTTGCTTCGTAATATTGCGGAATAAATTGTGCAAGAATTTCTGCTTGCGTGTTTCCCATGCCTTGAAGAGAAACCGTTTCATCATTCACGATTTTTCCGTCCCGCTCATGAAGGATGACTGCCAATACCCGTTCTCCGGATTGCGCAATTGCAATACTGTCGGTATCTGCATGAGAGGTATTTGAAACAATTTGTTGATGATCTATTTGAATACGTTCAATAGTATCGCGAATCGTCGCTGCTTTTTCATAGTGCTTCCCGCTTGCTGCTTCGTGCATAAGCTCCGTGAGTTTTTCGATGGCAGGTTTTGTATTTCCTCGAAAGAATCGCACAACTTCCTGAATGCGTTTCTGATAATTCTCTTGCGAGATATTTCCGCTGCATAAGCCGTTACATTCATGAATTTGGCATGCAAGACACTCTTTTTTGAGAGTGGATTTTCCCGCGTTCTGCGTGGTGATTGATTCCCGGCATGCGCGAAAGCGAAAGAGTCTGTTTAAGAGAGTCAGTGTTTCCTCGAGTTGCTTTTTCTGAAGAAAGGGGCCGAAATATGTTGCGTTATCCCGTTCCATGCGGCGAACGATTGCAATGGATGGATAGGCATCTTGTGTACTGATACGGAGATAGACGTAATTTTTATCATCTTTCATGACGATATTGAATTTTGGTTTCAGTTCCTTAATGCGCTGGATTTCAAGAATAAGCGCCTCCAGTTCACTTGTTGCCACGGTGATTGAAAAATCCGCAATATGGTCCATGAGTGCATTTTTCCAAGGACTCGCTGTTTTCTTGCTTGATGAAGTGATGTAACTCCGAAGTCTATTGCGCAAATTTTTTGCTTTTCCAACGTATAAGACGGTTCCCTTTTTATCGAGCCACTGGTACATTCCTGGGCACGAAGGAACGTGTGCCATGCGTCTTTTGATCTTTTCAAGCCTCTTAAACAGCATATCGTTTCTTTTCATCTTTCACCTTTTTATACCATGTCACCTCTTTTTCTCGAACTATTTGCTCCCATCGTGGCTTTTTTGGGTCTTCTGTACAGTTTAGTATTCTGGTCTTGGGTAAAGAGTGCTGATGATGGCAATGCCGCCATGCAAAAAGTGGCACGCGTTATTTCTGTCGGTGCTCGCGCGTTCCTTTGGCGTCAGTATAAAACGATTACAATACTCGCCGTTGTCGCGGCGTTTTGCATGCTCTGTGCATATGGGTTTACCGGTGAAGCTGATGGATGGGTGCACGGTTGGCAGGTCGCAGGAGCATTTTTGCTCGGAGCATTCTTTTCCGGTCTTTCGGGCGTGGTGAGTATGATCGTTGCCACACGGACAAACCTGAAAACTGCACACGCAGCTCATCACGGACTGGGCGCTGCTTTAACGATGTCTCTGCGTGGAGGAGCCGTGCCTGCGGTGGTGATTACCGCACTTTCTCTTCTCGGTATCAGTGGTCTATATCTTTTCTATCATCTCTTTGTGGGGCTCGATTCGAGTGTTATCCCTGCACGAATTATCGGATATGGCTTCGGTGCGAGTTTCGTTGCGCTCTTCGCACAACTCGGAGGGGGGATTTACACCAAGGCTGCGGATGTCGGTGCGGATTTGGTTGGAAAGGTGGAGGCGGGGATTCCCGAGGATGATCCGCGCAATCCCGCTGTTATCGCAGATCTTGTCGGAGATAATGTCGGTGATTGTGCAGGGCGCGGTGCGGATCTTTTTGAATCCATTTCTGCGGAGAATATCGGTGCGATGATTTTAGGAGTCGCTCTGGTGCCATTCTTTGGTGTGAAGGGTATTCTTTTTCCATTAGTCCTTGGTTCGGTTGGCCTGATTGCTTCGATTATCGGTATCTATGCAGTGAAGACAAAAGAGGGACAGAATCCCATGAATGCGTTGATTCGCGGATACTGGGTGACGACAATGCTGATGATTGTTGTTCTGTTCTTTGCAACACGTTTTCTTCTCAATGAATCATCCGGTGCGTCGTTGTGGTTCTTCTTTGCCGGTCTTACCGGTGTGCTTACGAGCGTGGCATTCGTGTATATTACGGATTACTACACTGGCAAGAGACATCGTCCTGTGCAGGCAATTGCGAAAGCGTCCACAACGGGGCATGGAACGAATGTTATTGCAGGGACAGCCATTGGCATGGAGTCGACGGGGCTGACAGTAATCACTATTTGTGTCGCGCTCTTTCTGTCTTATTGGTTTGGATTACAAACAGGGATTCCTAGCGGGGGACTGTATGGAACAGCTGTGGCGACGATGGGCATGCTTTCGATGGTGTGCTATGTGCTTGCGATGGATATGTACGGACCCATTACCGATAATGCCGGAGGCATTGTAGAGATGTCTCATTCATCCGAAGCAGTTCGTTTGGTGACGGATGAATTGGATGCAACAGGAAACACGACGAAGGCTTTAACGAAGGGTTATGCGGTCGGTTCGGCAGCCCTTGCTGCGTTCCTGCTCTTTTCGGCATACCTCGAAGAGACGCATCTCTTTTCTGTTGATCTTGCGAAAGTCGAAGTGTTCATTGGCGCATTTCTTGGTGCGATGATTGTGTTCTTTTTTACATCACTTGCCATTCGTGCCGTTGGTCGCAGCGCGGGAGTGATTGTGGAAGAGGTGCGTCGGCAATTTAAAGAGAAAACGGGAATCATGAGCGGGAAAGAGGATCCTGATTATGCCTCTGTAGTGGATATCGCGACGAAGAGTGCGTTAAAAGAGATGATTTTCCCTGGTGCTGTTGCCGTTGTGTCTCCGATTATCATTGGCGTACTTCTCGGAGCCGAGGCGATCGCCGGCCTGCTTATGGTAGCGACCATTACGGGTGTGATATTGGCTTGCTATCTCAATAACAGTGGTGGTGCGTGGGATAATGCGAAAAAATACATTGAGACAGGAGCATATGGCGGCAAGAAAGGTGATGCCCATCGTGCTGCGGTAACCGGTGATACGGTTGGTGATCCATTCAAGGATACTGCGGGTCCAAGCTTGCACGTTCTCATCAAACTTCTTTCCACGTTGACGCTTGCTCTTGCAGCACTCTTCATGTGAGGCACCTTCGGTGTCCGTACTGGTTCTTAATTATCGGTCACCGCGTGATACTGTTCGCTCCGTTTGTGCTCTCTATGAGCAGACGTATGCAGAGCAGAGTGAAGTCATTGTGATTGATAATCATTCTGAAGATGACTCTATTGGAATTATTCGTCATCAACTCCAGAAAGTATTCCCTTTGCGCATAGTGGAAACACACCGTAATTGTGGATTCGGTGCGGGCTACAATGTCGGTGCACGTTTCGCGCGAGGCAAATATCTTCTTATTAATAATCCTGCAAAAATACTTCCACGTGATGGCATCGAACGTCTTGTAGAACACATGGAGGCAGATAGCTCAATTGGCATCCTTGCACCGAAGCTTCTCCATCCCGACGGCACACAACGGCAGTCGGCGCGCACATTTCCTCATCCATTCGATCTTGTGATAAAACGCACATGGTTGCGATACGTTTTTCCGTGCCGCGTAGATCGATATGTATTGGCGCAGAAACATGGTGAGAACGTACAGGATGTCGATTGGGTCGTCGGTGGCTGTTTTCTTATTCGCCGTTCATTTTTTGAAGAGCTTGGCGGATTTGACGCGGAGAGATTTTTTCTTTTTTTCGAAGATATGGATCTCTGCCGCCGGTGCTGGCTGCAAGAAAAACGCGTCGTGTATACGTGCAAAGTGATTGGGTCTGATCGTAAACGAAGGCTTAGCGATGGGGGAATCTTTTCTCTTTTCACCACTCGTGTCGGCCGTGCACATATTCACAGTGCCTTGCGATACTTCTGGAAGTGGAGAAATCTGCCGAATCCACGGACGTCGAGCACTTGACCGATACTTCCTGCTCCAGTAGCGTATTTTGGCTATGGTGTCCTTCGGACTTGCTGTTCATCGTCGTTCAAAACGATCTTCATCTCTTTTGCGAAGGGAAAAGAAGGTTCCGTGTGTTTTATACGGGAATATTACAGAAAATATTCCGTTGGAGTGCGAAGCAATGCTGTTAAGAAAAGCGTATCAGCAGGCGGGTGAAAGTACATTGGTTGATTTGTGTCTTGATAAAAAGACGATTCCGGTTCTCTTTTATGCAACTGACACGGATCCTTTGACGGGGGAGTTGATACATGTTGATTTTTATGCAGTGGACATGAAGAAAGAGGTTGAAGCATCTGTTTCTCTTAATTTTAAGGGAGAATCGCCGGCTGTGCGGGATCTCGGTGGTATTCTTGTTACTCCTCTCGATCACGTGACCGTAAGATGCCTTCCTCTACATCTTCCTTCGGAGATTTCTGTTGATATTTCGTCTCTCGAAACCTTTGGTGTCAGTATAACTATTGCTGATCTTCAGTTGCCGCAATCAGTGGAGGTATTGGAATCTCCCGATGCTACCGTAGTGATGGTGCAAGAGCCACGAGCACAGGAAGAGGAAGAAAAGCCTGCTGAAGAAGGCATTGCGGAAGGCGAAGTCGCAGCAGGGACCGATGAAAAGAAAGATGCGTCTTCCAATGCTAAAGAAGAATCTTTTTCACCCAATTCATGAAAGTGAAAAAGTACTGGTGTGTGATATGTGCGGTTTTCTTTGCGTGCGTACTGCTCGTAGGGGTTGGTTTTGTCGTTATGTACATGTCCGAAGAAATTACATATGGTGCAAAGGAAGAACGTGAAGTCTTATCATTTGTCGTCGAGAATCATGAAGATGCCCGTCCTTTTCAAGAAGGCATGCAACGTGCATTTCTGATTCAAGAATTCCTTGTTGAAGGGATGATTTCCCGCTTTATTTTATATTTTGATCGCAAAGATCTTCCTCAACGCATTGGACCGATCCGTTCTTTACGTTCCTATTTTCTTTCCGGCATTGTTCCATGGTCTTCAGCACTCTTTCATGCAGGCGGGAGTCCGGATGCGCTTGAACAAGCGTTGACCTTTCCTACGCTGTATGCGTTTAATGGTCTGGGATTACCGGATCATTTTTTTCGTGATGAATACGTATCTGCTCCGCATAATTTATATATTCGTCGTGAACACATTGAAGATCTTTTGAATGACAAAAAACTTATTGTTCGAAATTTCTCGCTGTTTCCCGTAGGAGGATTTCCAACCGGATCCGGAGCGACAACAATTTCTGTGCAATTTTTTAATGCCAATCATAATGTGACATATACCTATGATGCAGTTGGAGGTGCGTATGTGCGGCAGAATGGAAAGGTTCAACAGAATACGCGCCCGAGCAATATTCTCATTCTTGAGATGCCCATTGATGATATTGGTGCGTATGGTCGTCTTGCCATGACTACCGTCGGATCTGGTCCGGCACTCCTCTTTCGTTCCGGAAAAGTGGACAAGGGAAGATGGAGGAGGGAAGGAGAACATCAACCCTATCACTTTTTTGATGCATCCGGCGAACCTCTTTCTTTCAGTGCAGGACAAATGTGGATGATGGTGTTGCCGACTCTGGAAAGAGTAGATTGGAATCCCTAGTTTCGAAGAAATATCGGGAGCAGCAATGGTGGCTTCACATGAGGAATTTTTTCGATGAGAGGGAGATCTTCGATGGCAATCTTTCCTATGTAGAGTTTTTTTATATCTCCGCCGTTCTTTACGAAGTGTTCGATTTTCTGCATTCCCCGAAAGTACACAATGCCTTTCGCAAAGACGCCGTGCTGCGAAGTATTGGTGAGTCCTCGTTTGAGTTGAACGGTGGCAGTGATCGCACGATCTTCGTTGTAGCCCATATCTAGAAGGAATGCCCGTGTTTCGGCAAATGAGTGGCTCGTTGCGAAATGAACGGCGAGGAGTGTTTTTGCCGTGCCAAAACGTTTTGCGCTGAATGGAGACAAAACACGTTTTTGATTATATGCGGCAAGACCCTCCTGCGTTTCGAGGTAATTTGCAAAACCGATACGAAAGATTTCGAATGGCTGCTGTTCGCCATTTTCTGCAGTCAGAACATGTGTTTCAATTTCGTGCACGATGAGCGCTTGAATGCGTTCACGGGCAAAAAGCGCATCTTTGCGAAGATAGATATGTTTTCCTCCGACCATACAATCAGGAACAATGGTTGATGAAATACTGATTTGCCATTGATGGAGCCCGTACGTTTCCAATACTTCCTGAAAGAGCGGATATACTTTTTTTGCAGACAATAAGTCAGATGGAAAAATGCGATCGCATGCAACTTGTAACATGAGATGTTTTTCTGCTTCTTTGATCAATGTATGATCCGGGATTCCGTACAATGCGAATGCTGATTGAGTAAACGCATGCGGATCGCCCCCCCGTGCTTTCAGCAATCGAATACGCTGAAGAAGTTCATGTTGTTTCTTTGTCAGAAGAGTTCCCAAAGGGGAAGTATCGAGTTTAATTTCTCGAAGTTGCTCCTCAAATTTACCAAGATCATAGGGAACGATCCTATATCGAAATGTCGGATTATATGCTCTATCTTTCTCGAGACGTAGACGTTCTTCTTTCAGATTGGTTGGTTTTAAATATTTCAGAAGATTTAATTCTTTGTTTAAGCGGGAAAGGAGTTTATCCGCTGCACGAAGATCTTCTCGCAAGGTTGTTTGTTGTACGGGAGAAGTTTTCTTTGTCGGATCCAGAAGAAAACCTTTTAGATCGCGCCGTCCGATTTTCACTTTGATTCCGTTTTTCTCTATAGGGGCTGTTCGCACGAGAGTTTGTATTTTTCTGTGGCCAAGAGTGAATTTGATGCGATAGTAACCTTCTTGCTGATTGTGCACTTCAACAGCTTCTTGTTTCAGAAGCTCCTGAAGAAGTGTCGGATCGAAGAGAGAATGTTCTTCTTCAGGACTGATGATGCATGGGATGTGTATCATCGTACCATCCCCGGCTATGGAAATTGTTTCCTGAAGTGCGAGGATGTGATCCTGTTCTTGTTTTTTTTTGTGGGTTTTTTCTCCAAAGAGTTCTTGGGCAACACGCACGCCTTTTTCCGGAGAACTGATTGTGAGTCCTTGTACACGCTTAAGACGAGAGCGAAGAGGAGCGAGATTGGCGATTTGTACGCCGAGTCCTGCACGTGCATTCACTTCAAGGAGCAGGGGTCCCTGTTCTTGATCTATCGTGATATCTATTGCGATATAACCGATGTTTGTAAGATATTGAATGCGTGATGCCATAAGAAGAATGTCTTCCCAGAATGGGATGCATATTCCTCGTACAGGCACTCCATGAGGGAGCGTGTGGATGATGCTGTGGCGTTTTGCACCGTGCGTTGTCATTCCTTTTGCTATATCTATGCCTAAACCGATTCCACCGAGATGCAAATTTGCCTTTCCCCCGCTTTCTCTTGTGGGAATACGAAGCATTGCCATAACCGGAACCAGATTAAACGCCACGATACGAATATCAGGAAGGCCTGCCGGTCGAAGGTGTGCAAAAGATTCATGAGAAATCAGGAGTTTTTCGAAAAATGCCGCATCGGATTGTCCTTGTAGTGAGAATTTTCCATCAAGAATATCTTCAATATGTTCAATGAGTCGTTGTTCCGATATAGGGGATTTTCCCTGTAAAAGGAAGTTCCCATTTTTTCGTCCTTTGAGGATGAGAATACCTTCTCCTCCATATCCGCTTTTTGGCTTAAGAACACATTCATCCGGCAGAGTGGAAAAATCAAATTGCCGCAATTGTTTGCGAGAATCTATGCGCGCATAGATTTTAGCAACGGGAATGCCGCGTGCAGCAAGAAATGCTTTGGTTTTCAGTTTGTCATCGGCAAGCGCAACGGCCTTTTTTGGGTTAAATGGTTTTATGTAAAGGAGGTTCCTCGCATTGAGTCCAAGGATGCCATGATGAGTAAGAAGAGACCACATCGATTATTCTTCCTGAAGAGTACGCAAAACTTCGCGGAAGCGGACATACTCTACAAGTCGTAATCCTGTGTATTTTCCAAGGAATGCATTAATCACAATCGTCACAAGGATGAGTTCCGGATAGGCAAGGATGATCACCTGAAATGCCGACCATTGCACAATAATCACACAGAGCAGCGAAGCGAAAATCGTTTCACCAATAATCAAAATTGCGGGACGCAATCCCTGTTCTGTTTTGAGATTAAGAAAGGTTTCTGCGAGAGTGGACATGATCAGAAGGATGAAAATGGTGTCTCGGGGAAGACCGATGCCGAAAAACGTTCCTATACCAAGAAGAACGAGAAGGGTGAGACTCACAACAGTGATAATAATGGCGACCTTTGGGAAATAGAGCAGTCGCCACCGGCGCATCAGAGAACGCGTAATATACCCCGTGGTGATAATAAAGAGCAGGAAGAGGAGTCCTATCCACCAGCCGAGCGCGAGAAAACTCAACGCAACAATAGAAGGAGTGAATAATCCCAGTGTTGTAATACCTACAACCTGCTTAAAGAATGTGAGAATCGTGGCAATAATTGGAAGCATGAGAAGGAGGATGACTGTTTCGCTCGAAACGCCATGCGTCACCATATAATTCACAAGTGTCGAGAGTGCATTCCAGATTCGCAAGCCCACAGTCGTTTTATCGAGCACGAGGAAATCAATATCTCTCTGTTTGGCTTCCTGAATGAACATTTCGCTATTCTTTGCGAGAATCAGAGGATTAATTGCTTCTTTTCGGGTAATGATGATTTGTTGAGGCTTGAGAACGGCAAACGGTCCGGTTGCGGTGCGTGCGAGAGTCTGTAGTCCCCGGCTTGTAATGAGTATGATCGATTGTTTTTCGAGCGCGGTCAATAATTCCGCATCTGTTTCCATAATGCGCATGAGCGCCTGGAGAGCGGTGAGATTATCTGTCCAAAGAATAATGGATTCTGCCCCAAGAAATGCATCCTTTTCTTCACTCAAGAGCGTAGTGAATTCTTCAGTCGTGCGAACAGGTGTTGCTGCCACCGGAGAATGAAGGACGCGGAGAAATACACCGGCTTCATTTGCGGACTGTTTATGGATCGTCAGTTTTTCGCGTGAGATGCTCGTATCGGCAATAAGTGTAATTTTTCGCCTAAAGACCGTAACACGTTGTTGTGTACGAGTTTCGATTTTTTCATCATCAATTGTACTTTGTATATGCAGGGTGAACAGAAGATCTCCGGGTTCTTCCGGTGTGTAAATTGCTTCCACGCTTGTGCTTATGGGTTTTACCACTCCATCGATGTACCAAGCATACGTTATGTTATCTCCTTCAACTATGCTGGACGAAGCGTCTAAAACAATCGTGCGTCCGACGGCGATGTCTTCCGGTCCGCGTATTATTGCCTGAAGAGGTTCTGCTCCTGAAGTTTGTATCGTTGCGGCAAAGGCGATGCCGAGCGTATGTGCAAGAGAAACAATCACAATACAGAACCAACCGATGATGATGGTGGCAGAGCGCAACAGTTTATATGTGAAGATCTTTGTATCTCTTGATCTGTGGTTCGAGTTTTTCTATGCAACGATCAACTGCTTCAGACACGTCTGATCGGCGCGACTCTGCCCGAAGGATTTTGTGAGGAAGTTCTATGGTAATGCTTATTTTAATACTGTCTCTTTTCTTTTTCGTGTCACGTTCCTCTGCATCAATATGAATGCTCGAACTCTCATCTTTGATGCGTTTGCAGTACGTGGCAAGCCGTCCGATTTTTCGTGCGAGAAGAATGAGTTCTCGATCGGTATAACGGAGATTTTTTTCGTGATGTTCAATGTGCATACGATGCATGAGAAAGGAATGCTAAAGATAGCAGATTTTTCGCATATATGATAATGGTTATTTCGGATGTATTGGCTATAATTATAAGCTTTTGCATGAAGTGCCATGACTCTCTATTCTTACGTGGTATGTTGATTTCTGCACTTTTCTCTAAAACATCGAAAGAGGTCCGGGATGACGCAGACAGTCGGAATGCTGATTTCCTGGTTCGTGGTGGATACATTGCAAAAACAATGGCCGGAGTCTATTCCTATCTCCCTCTAGGACTTCGCGTATTGCGTCGTATCGAACAGATTGTTCGCGAGGAGATGAATGCCATCGGTGGGCAGGAGATTCTGTTATCTGCGCTTTCTTCCCGGGAAGAGTGGCAGAAAACGGGTCGATGGGATGATTTTGATGCCCTGTTTCATCTTCCCGGTGTCGGCGATCAGGAATATGCACTGAATCCCACACATGAAGAAGTTATTGTTCCTGTTGTACGACAGTTTGTACATTCGTATCGTGACTTACCGTTTGCCTGCTATCAGATTCAGACAAAATTTCGCAAAGAATTACGTGCAAAATCCGGCGTTCTGCGTGGGAGGGAATTTTTGATGAAGGATCTCTATTCATTTCATCAGGATGAAGAAAATCTTGATGAGTATTACGCGAAAGTGCAGGTTGCATACAATCATATTTTTGAACGATTGGGCTTACTGAATCGTACGTATTTGACCTATGCATCGGGAGGATCATTTTCAAAGTACTCTCATGAGTATCAGGTGCTTCTTCCGAAAGGAGAGGACACGATTTTTATCAGTGAGGAAGCGGAAAATCATGGAAAACGTATTGCGATCAATACAGAGATTTTTGAGGATGGAAAAACGACGTGTCCTGTGACTGGCGGGTCCATTTTTCGCAAAGAGAATGCATCAGAGGCTGCAAATATTTTTAAGTTAGGTACGCGATTCACAGAGCCTTTTGGATTGCATTTTTTGGATGAGAATAATGAGCAGAAACTCGTAATAATGGGGTGTTACGGCTTGGGGATTTCCCGGATTTTGGGAATTCTTGCAGAATCATTTTCTGATGAGAAAGGGCTTGTGTGGCCGGGTGCCATTGCACCATATACCTATTATATTATTCCTCTTGCAAAGAAGCAGAGTGATGCAGCCTACAAAAAGGCGCATGCGCTCTATGAAAAGCTTTGTAAAGAGAAGCAGGAGTGTCTCTTTGATGATCGCATCGATCAGTCTGCCGGATCGCGTTTTGCGGATGCAGATTTACTCGGAGTTCCGACACGAATTGTCGTATCAGAAAAGACGCTTATTTCGAATGAAGCAGAAATAATGGAACGAAAGACGGGAGAAATAAAGAAGATGGATTTTCAGCAGATCGTAAAGGGATAAATGCGGAGGTATATAGGCATAAAAAAACCGCCTTTTGGGCGGTTTCGATATGTAGGGAAAGAACGAACTCACACGCTTTAGAAAAGCGCGAAGCAGGGGAGTTTTATAGGAAGATACTTCTTATTGCAAGCATATTGCATAAGAAAATTTGGAATGATGCTCATATATTTGTGGTACAGAGTCCTGTAGACTACGATATTTACATGAAATTTTGAGTTTTTATTCTTGAGATCCCATGCGTATTCTTGCCCTCGAGACTGATATTGCCAAGAAAAAACAGAGATGGATATCACAAGATGAGCAGGAAATCGCGACCATCTTTCGGCATGGATTCTTTTTTGTTCTTTCGGTGATCTACCAATCCATGATCACAACTATTCTCATCATGATCGGCATTCTTCTTTTTCTTACAGAAAGTATCTCCGGATGGACGGTCACCACAGGTATTTTTATCATCTGGCTGCTCTTTTCCTTTTCCAATCTTCTCAAAACATATCTCGATTGGAGGTATGACTTTTTGCTTATTACCGATGATAAAATCGTGTGGGTGGAGCAATCGTCGATTTTTCACCAAAAGGTGAAACAAATGAATCTCGAAAATATCGCGAGCGTTTCCGCGGAAACGCAATTTTGGAACGTCTTTCCCTTCGGAGCGCTCCAATTCGATCTTAAAGAAGGAATAGGACATCCTATAAAAATCAAATATATTTCTCATGCAGATAAAGTTGCCGACATGATTTCTGACGTCTGCACCAAGTTTCAACGCAAACGCATGTATTCCCACATGTAGGATTTTGCTGATGGCTCAATGAGTTCTATTCTATTTCGGCATGCTCGACAAAGCGTACGATCCGGCTTCTACCGAAGACCATATTTACCAGATGTGGGAGAAAAGCGGGGCATTTACTGCGAATCGTGATTCAGGAAAGGAAAAGTTTACAATCAGCATGCCGCCGCCGAATGCAACGGGACATTTGCATGTGGGACACGCTGTGATGTTGGCCTTAGAAGATATTTTCATTCGTTTTGCACGGATGAGGGGGAAAGAGGCATTGTGGCTCCCTGGAACTGATCATGCGGCAATTGCGACAAATGCCGTCATGGAGAGAAAGCTGAAAGAAGAAGAAGGAGTGACCAAGAATGATGTGGGGAGAGAGGAGTTTCTTCAGCGTTTACAAGAGTTTGTTGCCGGCAGCCGTGACACAATTCGGTCTCAAGTGCGCAAAATGGGAAGCTCCTGCGATTGGTCGCGGGAACGGTTCACGATGGATGCATCGCTCAATCGGTGTGTGAATGAAACTTTCAAAAAGATGTATGACGATGGTCTTATTTATCGTGGGCATAGGATTGTTAATTGGTGCCCTCACTGTCAGTCCACGCTATCCGACGACGAAGTGACATATATCGAGAAACAGGAAACATTTTTTACGATTCAGTACGGTCCTCTTCAGATCGGTACGACTCGTCCGGAGACAAAGTTTGGTGATACCGCCGTTGCGGTGCATCCGGATGATGAACGATATCAAAAGTACATTGACAAAGAGATTGAGATTGAAACGGCGATCGGACTTACAAAGCTCACGGTGATTGCCGATAAGGATGTGGATGCGAATTTTGGTACAGGTGCACTCAAAGTAACGCCTGCACATGACTTTAAGGATTTTGAGATGGCAGAGCGTCATGATCTTGATGTCGTGCAGGTGATTGATGAACAAGGCCACATGATGGAACAGGCAGGTCCCTTTGCTGGCATGACGACGGAAGAATGTCGGGAAAAGATGGTGGCAACTATGAAAGAAAAGGGGATTTTGGTGAAAGAAGAGCCGTATACTCATAATCTTTCCGTCTGTTATCGATGCAAACACCCGATAGAGCCTCTACCAAAATTACAATGGTTTCTTGATGTTCATAAGAAGGTAAAGACTTGGCAGGGGAAATGGAAAAAGAAGGAATGGAGTTTGAAAGAGGTGATGCAGGAAGTTGTGCGTGATCATTCAATCACTATTGTTCCCGAACGCTTTGAAAAGACGTATTTCCACTGGGTCGATAACCTGCGTGATTGGTGCATAAGCAGGCAGATCTGGTGGGGACACCGGATTCCCGTATGGTATTGCGTTGGTGACTGCGTATGTCGGCTGCAGTGCAAGGAACCGATCGTTTCCGTCTTCCCTCCAGAAAAGTGTCCGCACTGCGGTTCATCCCGTTTTGAGCAAGATCCCGATACCCTCGACACATGGTTTTCTTCTGCACTGTGGACGTGGAGTACATTGATTGATCCGGAAATTGCGGAGAATTCGGCACTGACGCTGAAACAGGTTTTTGAGAAGAGTCCAGATTATCAGAAATTTCATCCGACGACTGTTATGGAGACAGGATATGACATTCTTTTCTTTTGGGTCGCGCGGATGATTCTTATGACGACCTATATGGTTGGCGATATTCCTTTTGAGACAGTGTATCTGCACGGCCTTGTGCGCACGCGTGACGGAAAGAAAATGAGTAAGAGCGATCCAAAAACCATGATTGATCCGCTCGATATCATTCCTAAGTACGGCGCAGACGCTCTGCGTCTTGCGATGATTGTGGGCCAAAATCCGGGGAACGATACGAAACTCTTTGAGGAGAAAATAGCTGGCTACCGGAATTTTGTGAACAAGCTCTGGAATGCGAGCAGGTTTGTGCTTATGCAATGTGAGAAGGAAGGGGTAGATCCTCATACAGTCATTTTTGATCGATCAGTCGATTTGTCGTTGGCAGATAGAGCATTGCTTTCTCATCTTCATCTTTTGATTGCAGATATTTCTGCGGGATTGGATGCATATCGTTTGAGCGAAGTTGGTGAAAGAATGTACAGCTTTGTGCGGGATTTTTATTGTGATTGGTATCTGGAATTGAGTAAGGGTGAAGCGAATGTTCACCTTCTCGTGGATGCTCTAAGGACTATTCTCATCGTACTTCATCCGTACTGCCCGTTTGTCACAGAGGAGTTGTGGACTTCTCTGAAACAGAAGGATTCTGGAATGCTTCTCTTGCATCCATGGCCTGCCACAGAAGGCCTCATACGGGATAGGAATGCCGAAAAAAAGTTTCAGATGATTATTGATACCATCTCTGCCATTCGCACTATTCGCAGCGAACAGGAGGTTGCTCCCGACAAGAAAATCACTGTGGTGATTCATTCGGAAAAATGGGAAAAACTCCTGCAGTCTCAAGGGGAGCACATTCGTCGCCTTGCGCGCATCGAGAATCTTCTATTTTCTCCTACAGGAAAGCACCCGGATGAGGTTATAAGTAGTTTTTTACAGGATATCGAAGTACACGTGTGTCTTGAAGAACTCATTGATAAGGATAAAGAACGGGAAAACTTGCGGAAGGAAAAAGAGAAATGTGAAACGCATATTTTAGGCCTAAACCAGCAGCTTAAGAGCAAAGATTTCATATCAAAGGCTCCTGCAAATATTGTAAAACACACGGAAGAGAAGCGATATGAAGCGGAAGAGAAATTGAAAAAAATAGAGGAGAGATTGAAGAGCGTGTAGTATGAAGAAATACCTCTTCAATACTTTCGTACCACCCCTCTCACCACTCCTGCCACTTCCAGTGAATCTGCGGCATGCATATCCGAATATGCGGCATTCTCTGCCTGCAAATAATATTTTCCTTTGTTTTTCATCAGGCGCTTGAGGGTGAATTGTCCATCGAGGATGCCGACAACGATGTCGAGTGGTTTTGGTTCCCTGCCTTTTTCGACGATGACGAGATCTCCTTCCATAATGCCAGCATTGATCATGCTGTCCCCTCGTACACGAAGAAGGAATGTCGATAATGGTTTGGATACAACATATTCATGAAGAGCAATGGTGTCTTCCACCTGACTTTCTACATCCGTTGCCGCACCAGCCGCAATTGGACCGAAAAGAGGAAGCAGAAAAGCATCTGCACCGTTCTCATCATGATCTGACTCCAGTATTTTAATACGTCCTTTGGGATCTTTTTTGAGATATCCCTCACGGACGAGAATGTTCACGACTTTGGCAATAGCATTCTTGCTGCGCACGCCAAAAGCGACTGCAAGATCGGACAGGGAAGGAGAATATCCATTGTCATGTTGAAAATCTCTTGTGTAGTTCAGAACGGTACGTTGATGATCTGTAAGGGGCATAGCAGGAAGTGTGTGTATAATAGGTGAACGATTGTCCACTGTCAAAAATGTGCACTTGCTTTTATGCGATAGGTGCTGTCTGTTGGTTTTCTTCCAAAATAATATCGAGTTCTTTCTTTTGGCTTAGTTCCAAATACGTAATGGTCCACACGGTTTGCTTAAAGACATGCAAGTACGCGAGGAAATAACTGAAAACGAAGAACAGGAGGATACTGATGATTGTGGTTAAGCTATAACTGATGACCGGAGGGAGAAATGAAGTCAAGAGCAGGCCGAGACCTATGGCAATACTCGGAATAAGGAAGATCATGAGCGCATTCATCAGGATGCGCAGGGAAATCATGATAAGAAGCAGGATAAGGAAGATGACATGGCTCAAATAACTGATAATGAGTTTGAAACTATGACCAATGGCACCGAAAATACCCATTTTTCGGATCACAATCGCTTCTTCACCAAAGCTCGCGAGGAATTTAAGAATGTTGGAGAGCGCCCAGAAGAAGACAACGAGACCGACAGCGGTATATTTGAAATCTCCAGTTCCCCCGTAACGAAGCACAAGAGAGATGATGGTGATTGTGGTGGTGATATTACTGAAAACGAAGATTTCCCGGATGGCAAAAATCGGCCAGAAATTGTAGAGAGCGAGAACAAGTCCGCCACGTAATTCTTCTTTGCGGTACGCCTTTGCGGAGAGGCCGATAATAGCTCCCAGGCACATCTTTGGTAGGAAGAACTCGATCACGACCATGAGAATAAATAGGATGATGATGGTGAGAAAGAGCCAAAATGGTAATGCGCGATAGAGTATTTCTTCAATTTCAAAAAATTGCACGACTTCCCCCGTTGTGAAGTACGTATAGGCAAAGTGCACCTGCCAGAAGACGAGTTTTGCTTCGAGAAGGGTTTCTAAAAGCGTTGAAGCGAATCCCCATTGCCGGATGCGTTTTTCTTTCTTCGTAATGGTCCATGCCTCTGCGATGATTTGTTTTGGTTTCATCATGGAAGATACTGGGCAAGAAGATCCTGCATGCGAAAATAATGATAATCCTTCCCAAGGACGACTACTATGTCGTGTTGATCTCCTGCATATGGCCCTTGCTGAAAAGGAATATTGAGAATGGTGGCAAGCGTATTGCCGATACTGTTTTGTGATGGTGCATAGAGCGCCGATGTAACCTGTTTGGTTTCTGCATTACGGATATCTAAAACATTCATGCCAAATTTCTTCAATTCATTCCCCAAAAAACGGGCATAGCCTGATGGCGCTCCTGCATTGAGAATGGCGATGGAGGGTTTCTGGAGATGGAGAGAGCGGATAGTGAAGAAAAGATAGGCCAGTGTATGGATTTGTTTCCACGTTACCGGAAATTCCGGAATAGAAACCGGAAGGAGTACGGATGCGCCATCAAACAAATCTCGTGGAGGCGTGTAGAGCAGTCCTCCGGGTTCAAGAACATCATCATAAAGACCATTACGATCATGAAGTTGCATCGCATAGATATTTTCCGGAAGAATGGATCGTCCCTGTATGGCAAACGCGACGAGTTCGGAAATACTCATCGTTGTCTGCACATATTCCTGCATTGTCTGAAAGAGGGAAAGAAGGACATTGGGTTTTTGAAATAATCCTTCTTTCTTCATTTTTTTCCCCAGAGCTTTTAGCAGCATCTGTTGCCGCTCCGATCTGCTGAAATCGCTGGTTGTGTTCCTGCTTCGTGCATATTTGAGGGCTGTTTCTCCGTCAAAATGGCGGATGCCTTTTTGAATTTCGAATGGCTCGACCGTATAATTCGGTCCCGGATATTCGGGATCCACGATATCGTACGGTACAGAGAGCGTAATACCGCCGATGGCATCCACTGCCTGTATGAATCCTGCAAAATTTACTTTGATACCATAGTGAATATCGATATTCAATGCTTTTCCGCTTTCTTTCATCAGTTCTTTCATGGCTGTGTTTGACGCCTCTTTTTCCTCTATGCCGGATCTTCGCAGCGAGTAGAAATAATCCCGATAGAGACTGTTGAGTCGCCCTTCTCCCATGGTATCTGTATGCAGAAAATAGAGATCTCGCGGAAATGAAAGGAGACCAATGCTGCGTGTGTCGGGATCGAGGCTGGCGACAATAATGGCATCTGTCAAATATTGTCCGGTTTCATCTCCTTCTCCCAAGAGAAGAATATTTGTCCGACCGTTCGTGTCGACCGAAAGAACGGCATCGTTTTTTTCAAAAGAAAAGGAAGAGAATCGTAAGAGGGAGAGTGAACTGATGAAGAAGGTGCCAAGGAGAATTGCAAGGGAAATGGCGATTGCGCTCATGAAAATTTTCTGCACGATGCGCGTACATTTTTTTTCATTTTTTCTTTGCTCTTTCTGATGCCGATAGGAAGCGTACCATGCGATGAATGGAGCGCAGACGCGTGTGATTGTTCGAAGGGCTTTCAGCCATGCGATACGTCGATTTTTTGCGGACTTTTCATGTACTTGTCTGACAGCAAAAGACATGGAGGGCAGTATAGAGAAAGAGGAAAAATGGTACAAATTCCCTCTTATTTCAATGTTACCTTTGCGCCGGCTTCTTCTAATTTTTTCTTCATTCCTTCAGCTTCTTCTTTTGGCACATTCTCTTTGAGGACCTTTGGTGCGCCGTCGACGGCCGCCTTTGCTTCACCAAGTGCCAATCCTGTAATTTCTCGTACAACTTTAATAACGGCAATTTTCTGTCCGCCTGTTTCGGTGAGTTCGACAGAAAATGCGCTCTTCTCCTCTGCCGCACCTGCGTCTGTGCTGCCGGCTGCGGGAGCAGCGACGGCAATAGGGGCAGCTGCAGAAATGCCGTATTTTTCTTCCATGTGTTTGACGACAGTATTGAGCTGAATGACATTGAGCTTCTCCAGAGCATCAATGAGCGCCTGTTCTTCTTTGGAGAGTTTTGTGGTTGCGGTATCTTCGGCCATATGAATAAGGGGAAAAAATAAGAAAGTACTGTATTACATTGTGACTTTTTTCTGTTTCGCGAGTTCTGCCGTTCCTCGTACAAACGATTGTAACGGGTTTCGGAGAGAACCTGCGAATTGGAGGAGTGGGGAACGAACCATACCGGCGAATATGGTCAAGAGCGCGTTACGTCCGGGAATCATGGCAAAAGAAACCGCTTGCTGTGACGAGAGGGTTTGCTTTTCAAAGATGCCTCCAGTGAGAAAGATCTCCGGATGTTCTTTTCCAAATTTCAAGGTGATCTGCGCGCCGGTAAGTGGATCGCCGTAACTGAAAATTGTTGCAATGGGTCCCTCAAAAGCCTTGTCCTGTGGAAAAGGAAGTTTTTGCTCTTCCAAGGCGCGTTTGAGGAGTGTTTTCTTCGGAATATGCAATTCTGCCTCAGCATTTTTTAGTTTTTTACGAAGGTCAGATATACTTTGTACAGTCGACCCTCGATATTGCGCAAACATGACGGATGCCGCCTTTTTCAGGTTTTCATTTATTTTTTTCAGTTGATCGGCCTTTTGGGATCGGGTGAGTGCCATAGAAATTTGGAGAAACAAAAAGGTCTCCCTTTTTGTCCGGGAGACCAGCGAGGCACACGGCACGAACTATCAAGCAGGAGCCGTATAACCGATGCTGTATGCCTCGGGGAGACTTATTTCGGCCTGCGACCTTGCGCTCCCGGTCTTCGGACGAAGGGCAGTATATTTGTGTAAACCGTTTTTGTCAATGTAATCCGCATTTTGCACCATTTGGTTGCATAGGTTCAGAAACATTTGGCACTCCTCATAACTGAGGAACAATGAAGCAATTCAACATTCTCAAGGGCACGAAGGGCTGGTTGACCATGTACGAACGCGTCGTACGCTTCCGGCATATGCGCAATCAAGACGAAGTATACCGCAGAGCGAAGATATTGGACTTCTG
>Ga0209542_10000169_pt1 | contig 161803 bp, 165 predicted proteins | sample RifCSPhighO2_01_FD_184028 | JGI IMG/M metagenome (GOLD analysis project Ga0209542, IMG submission 184028) | Soil microbial communities from Rifle, Colorado - Rifle CSP2_plank highO2_0.1 (SPAdes) (version 2) | ecosystem: Environmental > Terrestrial > Deep subsurface > Rock core/Sediment ... | reverse complement strand
GGGGGGAATTATGGGATTTCACGGCTTCCGCCGTAGGCGGAAAGGGTTTTGGCGAAAATCAAAGCGCGATTTTGGCTTCTGCAAAATCGCTCCATATTCTTAATTCCGAACAAGTTACTACTGGTGCGCGGGAGAGGATTTGAACCTCCATGGGGTTGCCCCCGTTTCCACCTCAAGGAAGTGCGTCTGCCAATTTCGCCACCCGCGCGTATAACAAGAGAATTCTAACAAAAGAGGAGACTATTGAGAAGCTTCTTCGGTGGTTTCAGCTGGAGTTTCCGCTTTGGCCTTGACGGCCTGAGAGCGGATCTTTTTGCGGATTTCTTTGGAAGATTTCTCGCGGAGATAGTAGAGTTTGGCCCGGCCAATCTCGGTCTTTTTCATAATTTTTATGCTTTCAATAGATGGGAGATAGATAGGGAAGACTTTTTCAACGCCGAAATCGCCGGAAACCTTGCGAACGGTGATAGTACCGCCAGCTTCACTACCATGCTTGCGGGCGATGACGATACCTTCAAAAGCCTGGACACGAGTCTTTTCGCCTTCTTTAATTCTCTGGTTTACGCGCACGGTCCAGCCCGGGCGGACGCCTTCAAATTTATCTTTCAAACCGAGAGATGATTGTAGTTGCGATATAGCTTTCATTGCTGTGCTATTGTAGCATATCCAAGACTTTTTGCAACTCCTCGGGAAGCTCGCATTCTATGGTCAAAGACTTACTGTCAGGGGTGACGAAAGTGAGCTTGTACGCGTGCAGGAATAACCGTTCCAGCCCGACGGGCGGTTGCCAACCTTTGGGAGCATATACCGAGTCGCCGGCGATGGGGCAATTGATGCTTTTTAAGTGTACGCGTATCTGGTGCGTGCGACCTGTTTTGGGTATGACATTTACGAGAGTATATTTTTCAAAAAATTTTACCGATTCGTATGCCGTGATGGAGGCTTTGCCATCTATGAGTTTGGTGCCTTCCAGACGCGTGGTGCGCTTCATCCCGACGCGCCCCAGGGGCGCGTCTATGACTCCAGGCGATACCGCGGGTCGTCCATATACCAGAGCCATATATGACTTTTGGATGGTGTGTTCCTGAAATTGATTCTTGAGATAACAAAAAGCATCGTCTGACTTGGCGATGAGCAGGAGACCAGAGGTTTCTTTGTCTAACCGATGGACGATACCCCAACGTGGCAGGGAAGTACCCGAGGCATTAAACGATTCGCCGATATCACGCAGATGAGGATAGTGAGCTTCAACCCAACTACAAACACTTGTCTGATCATCCGTCGCGTTTTTGGGATGCACGATTAGACCTGCCGGTTTATTGATGACCAGGAGATTTGAATCTTCGTATGCGATGGTGACATTCATTTACTGAGATAAATACGCGGGTAAATCTCGTGCGTAGATAATGTTTACGTCAGGGAATCTTTTCCTAAGATCTTCAACGAGGGGATAGAATTTTGCATTTACCACTAAAGCCTCGATATTAATTTTGATGGCCCTAACGTCCTCACCAGTGTAGGGATTGGCTCCTATTGTAAGGAGGTTTCTGCCTCGTTCTTCATGCGTATTTCCAAGTACCAGAGCTTTGTCTTTCTCTGAAATTACCAGGAAAGGACCATCTGTCCAAGTGCTCTGCCAAGAGGATTTAAGCTGGGCTGAATCACCAATCATGGCTCTATTTTCTAAAATATTTATTGCAGCAGTAAGTTGGTCAAGAACACGCCCTCTTGTAATTCCGTGTCCCCAGAATCTCTGCAGTTGTTCCTCGGGGACTTCTCTGGTAAAATGCGCAATTAAATTCGGATATCCATCATGTCCATAGTTTCCGTCTACACCATCCACTTCTGTGTAAGCGATGTCCTCGATTTCTTTTTGATGTGACGCCATTAATTCCGCCGCTTCTTTTCGAGATTGCTCCGGATTAATTATTGGTTTTGGTTGGGGAAATTTTTCTGACATATTTAATTATATTGGGCAGTTACTTTTTCTGTAATTGCTTCTATTCCAGCTAGCATTCTTAGATAAAGATCAGTAGAGTAAGCGTCCACACTGATTGTGCCGTAGGGGAGAGTGTCCCTCGTGTTCGAACTTCTTTTATTGTGTTGCATGCTGGTTTTTTGAAATTGAGATGTTGGTATGCCAGTAACTTTAGACCAGTACCTCTCTGCTTTGACCGGATTTAAATGGGGATGTAGATGAATATGCCCTCTGAACTTTTCCTCGGACACTTTTAAGACTTTTCTAGCAAAACACATTATCACCTTAATCATATTCGGGTCACTATTTGAAAAAGAGAATACCTTATTTGAGGGGCTTTTCCCGCCTTCAGCCCAGTAAAGAGTGGTACCTATAATCTCGAGGACATCTTTAGTTATAGCTAGTTTTTCAAAATTACTTTTATGGGCATCCATTATCTTCCTTCTCCTAGCATCCTCATTTCTTAATCTCGTTGTTACTCTCTTTTTTACTATCTCTTGAGTATGGGCACTGTGTCTTAAAAAAGTCAACTGGGGTTTTGTCAGTTTGATATTTCTCACCCATACACTTGCACTACTCTTAGAGACTTTCAGCTTCGAGGCTATGTGGTTTAATGAAAAACCTTTTTTCCTGAGATGTCTTGCTAGTATTTCTTGTCGATGCTTCTTTTTCATACCATTAAGATTACCTTTAATATAATAATAGCTTAATGGTTCGTATTATGGAAGAGGATAAGTTGTTAAGTGTGCTAGTGGGCGATGCAGGACTCGAACCTGCGACATCTTCAGTGTAAATGAAGCGCTCTACCAACTGAGCTAATCGCCCATAATTTTTAATTCCACTTTCTTTTATTGTTAACTTCTTCTTTTTTGCGAAAAGCCTTCTCTATATCTATACCAAAATGATTTGATATTTCTAGAACATATAGAAACACATCAGCTAACTCTTCTTCAAGATTATATTGTTTTGACTTCTTATCAATCTTGACCTTGCTGACCTTTCGGGCGGCCTTAGCCAGCTCTCCACATTCCTCCAGTAGGAGCATAAATAAAGCAGGTGCTGTTTCGTCAGAAAAACCTCTTTCTTCTGAGACTCGCAAAACATATTTCTGAAGCTCGGCAAGATTCGGTTTTTGTTTAAGCTTGGTCATCTATGTGCGCCCGCTTGGGAACGATCCAAGGACCTCGTCATTATAAGTGACGCGCTCTACCACTGAGCTACGGGCGCTTTAGAGTATTATACAACTATCGGACTAATGCGTAGAATTCTTTTTGCTCTAGGGTTTCTTTTTTGATGAGTTCTTTGGCGATGAGGTTAAGTTTGTCTACGCGTTCGGTGAGAATTTTCTTGGCCGCTGACAACCCTTTCATTATCAATTTCTTTATTTCCTTGTCTATGGCAAAGGCGATAGATTCGGAATAATTTTGGTGGTGGGATAATTCCTTGCCCAGGAAGACAAGCTCTTCTTTTTCACCAAATGTAATCGGACCAAGCGTGTCGGACATACCATATTGGGTGACCATCCGCCGGGCCAAGTCCGAGGCGACTTTCAGGTCGTTAGACGCGCCGGTGGTGGTTTCTTTGAAGACTAATTTTTCGGCGGCATAGCCGGCCAGCAGGACGGCGAGCTCCGACTCAAATTCCGGACGAGACTTGAGATATTTGTCTTCGCTGGGAACTTTCATCGTGAAACCACCGGCATGACCGCGGGAGACGATGGAAACTTTGTGGACCGGATCTGAATTAGGCAGAGCCGAGGCAACCAAGGCGTGGCCAGCTTCGTGGTAGGCGGTGATTTCTTTTTCTTTTTTGGACATAACGTGGCTGCGCCGTTCGGGCCCGAGGATGACCTTTTCAATTGCTTGGAGAATATTGTCCTGGGTAATTTCTTTTTGATCGGCGCGGGCGGCGAGAATAGCCGCCTCGTTCAGCAAGTTGGCCAGATCAGCGCCAGAGAAGCCAACTGTCCGTTCGGCAACTGTTTTAAGATTAACATTTTTAGCTAGTGGTTTTTCTAGTGAATGAATGTTCAAAATCGCTTCGCGATCCTTGAGTGATGGCTGGTCCAGCACCACCCGGCGGTCAAAGCGACCCGGACGGAGAAGAGCAGGGTCTAGAATATCCGGACGGTTGGTGGCGGCCATGACGATGACAGCGTCATTGGAATCAAAGCCGTCCATTTCCACCAAAATTTGGTTAAGAGTTTGTTCGCGTTCATCATGGCCGCCACCCAAACCGGCGCCACGGTGTCGGCCGACAGCATCAATTTCGTCTATAAAAATTATCGCCGGCGAAGTTTTCTTAGCCAGCTCAAAGGTATCGCGGACGCGATTAGCGCCGACACCGACGAACATTTCTACGAATTCGGAACCCGATACGAAATAGAAAGGGACTTTTGCCTCGTTGGCCACGGCGCGGGCAAGCAAGGTCTTGCCAGTACCAGGGGAGCCGACGAGCAGTACGCCGCGCGGAATTCGTGCACCTAATTTTTGAAATTTCGCGGGGTCACGGAGGAACTCAACCACTTCTGAAATTTCTTGTTTAGCTTCCAATAGGCCGGCAACATCAGCAAAAGTTATCGCCTTGCGACTGTTGGGCCCGGCAAGTTTGGCTTTGGAACGGCCAAACGAAAATGCCTGACCCGAACCCTGTTGAGCTTTTCGGAACATGAACCAGAATATCGCTCCAATTAGTATAAATGGCAGAACAATAGGGATTAGACTCGCCAGAAGTATACTGAAGGCGGAATCTTGCTTCACGACCGTCTTAACCGCCGTCAGTTTGGCTTTGTCAGCGCCGAGGTTGAGCAATGTTTCAAAGGCCGAGATGGAGGTTTCTTTTTTGGCTGTAATTTGGCTGTCATCTTTCAAAATAACAGTTAGGTCATCATTTTGAACGTCAATTTCTTTGACCAGACCGGCGTTGACCTTGGCGACAATGTCGGACAGGGCGGCGGTGCTGGAAGTGATTGAGGGAGAATTAAAAAATCCGACCAGAACGCTGGCGACAAGTAGCACGACAAAAATGATTGCGAAGTAGCGGATAAATTGACGCATGAGCAGATTATACTAGGAAATAGCGCCTTTGTCTAGGGTAAGAGCCAGTTTGTGGTCCTTGGCATCAATATATGTTATGGCCATGTCGTATTCCTGACCAGCGATGAGGGCCTCCTGGGGTGCTTGGCTGCCTAGTTCGGCGACCGGGATAAAACCCACGATGTCACCCGACAATTCCACAAACGCGCCCGAATTGCGTATTTTGGATACTTTGCCGCGGACCTTTTGCCCGACTTGGTACATCGTATCAATGTTCAACCACGGGTCCTCTTTTAATGCTTTGAGCGATAGAGACACTCGGCCGCCATCCAAGCTGATGACTTTGGCCGATACCGTTTCGCCGGGATGCAATATATCGCGCGGGTTTTCAATAAAGCGCCAATCAATTTCAGATGAATGAATTAAACCATCCAAGGTGTCAGATAATTTCACAAAGGCGCCAAAGTCGGTGACCTCGGTGATGGTGCCTTCAATCACTTGGCCCACGGCCAATTTGGAAAGTTCTTCTTTGCTGGCTTCTTCCTGGATGGCACGCTCGGAGACAATTAATTTGTTTTCCTGTTCGTTGAAATCCAAAATCTTGACTCGGAATGACTGGCCTTTGAATTTTTGCAACGCCTGGACAATCTTGGTCGTGTCACCGCCGTCTACTTTTGGATAGTGTTCGCCCGATAACTGGGAGAGGGGAAGGAAGCCCTGGATGCCGCTCACTTCCACAATCAGACCGCCCTTGTTGATGTTGATTACTGGGACATTTAGCACCTCGCCCTTGTCTTTGTGTTCTTTGATATCCTGCCAGGCGGTAGTCGTCTGGGCGGATTTCAAAGACAGCTCGCGATAGCCCTCTTCGTTTTCCAATTCAATCAGCATCGCCGAGACGGGGTCGCCAACTTTCAACGTCTTCATCCGGTCGGGGTTGTCATAGAATTCACCGGGGTAGACAATACCAATACCGATACTACCCAGGTCCACAATGACATTTGCCTTGGACACGGCGATGACGGTACCGGTAACAATATTTTCTGGCTTGGGTAAAAAGAACTCTTCCTTCAACAGAAGGTCTTTCATTGACTTCACTTCACTAGTATTGAGATCCATTATATATGTGCGGGACATTCCGGGAACCGTCTTTTTGGGCAAAACGGCCATCGGTATCTCTCGCGTTAAATGATTGATTTCAAGTGGTATGAGTATACAAAATTTCCCAAAAAATAGCAACTATTGCTAAAAACTTGAGAGTATTATATAATATTTAAAGTTTTTTACAAACAAGGAGAATTGTGTGAATCCAAACCTGTGGGCCTTCGCGGCCTCGTTAATCTTTGGTTTCGTGGTTTTTCCGTGGACCGCAACTCTGAAGAGACTCGGTTCCGCTGAGTTCTTCATGATCACAGGAATTGCGTATTTTGTCGCAGGAGCGGCACAATACGCAATGGTGAACGAGCACAACCGTCTAACGGCGCCTTCAATCGGGCTGGCAATCCTGACTGCCGGCATGTACGTCGGAGCACTTCTGTGCGTGAACTTCGCGTTCACCCACCCAAGGGTAAGTCTGCCGATTGCTGCCGCCATCACGGCGGCGTATCCGGCCTGGACGGCACTGGCCGCCGTCATTTTTCTTGGCCAGCGTTTTACCATTCAGGAGGCCGCTTTTCTCCTAATGGTCATCGGCGGAGTTGTTGGTCTAGGGTTGTTTTCCAAGCCCGTCAGTCAGTAAGGAGTCATATGAACATACCGAAGCATAAGGGCTATCCGTACGATGCAGTCCAGTGCGATGACTGTGGTGAACACGGGTGCGAAACGTGTAAGGACATGGGCTGGCTTCCAGCCGGCCACTCACACGAGAGGCTCTGTGAACGAAGGGGTTGCGGCAAGCCGATCCCGCCCGATCAAGTCGCGATCTACTGCAGCAACGAATGTGCATATGACGACGCCTAGAAAGGCGTTCGGTCTCAGCCGGCCGGCAGAGAATCTGCCTCGGCCGGTTTTCTGTTTTTATAGGTTGATTTTATGCTTTATTTTTGATATACTTTAGCTAATGACCAGGTAGTGAAAGTCCGACTTAAGTTTTATCTAGCGCGGTATTATACTACCAGCGGGTCATAACGGTTAAACTAATTTTTTCTAGACACACGCTTGGTATAAAACCAAGGCCCAAGCGTATGTCGGACTTCTACTACCTGGATGACTATCTCGTGGTATGGACAAAGCTGTTTCAGGATTGAGGCCAAAGAGGGCTCAATTTTGACCGACCCGTTTTCCAAGGAAATCGGCTTGAAGCCGCCCCGCATCAAGGACGATGTTGTGACAGTTTCTCATCAGCATTATGACCACAACAACATCGCTGACGCCAATCAGGAAGCTTTCATTATCCAAAACCCGGGCGAGTACGAGAAGCAAGGCATCGCTATTCGAGGTATCGTGTCATTCCATGATGACAAGCAGGGCGCCGAGCGCGGACCCAACACTATATATGTATACAAGGCCGAGGAGTTCACCATCGCACATTTGGGTGATCTGGGCCATCTGCTGACGGATGCCCAGGTAGAAGCCATCGGTGATGTTGATGTAGTGATGATTCCCGTGGGTGGCACTTACACGCTGGATGCCAAGACTGCGGCTGCAGTCATTGGGCAAATAGAGCCCAAGATTATAATCCCGATGCACTACAAAGTTCCCGGGTTGGAAGTAGTGTTGGATGGTGTGGAAAAATTCATCAAAGAACTGGGCCTGGACCCGGAAAAGGTAGACAAATACAAAATCACTAAAAAATTGTTGCCGGCCGAGGAAATGAAGCTAATTGTACTTAATATATGAAAAGATTAATCAATCACGTGAATAGCAAGCCCGAACATATCCGTCACTTGGTGGCGATTGGATGCACGGTGGTGGTGGGTGCCATAGTCCTTGGGTTTTGGTTGCGATCGTTCCAAAAAACTACCTATGCTCTGCTGAATCCAGGCCAAGAGGAGTCCAGCCAGCAAGCGCAGTTTGCCACCAGTTCAGAATCTTTGTTTGATCACATCACGGGTGCGTTCTCGGATATCAAAGCCCAGATTAGCGGTTTGTTTGCGGGCCCGACCTCGGTCCAGACACAAATCCAGCAACAGCCAGCCGGGCCGGCTTACTCGTTGCCGGTTTCTGACGAACGATAAAAAATATGGCTGAACACGTAAACGTAAAAAATAGGGAAATCACAGAAGAAGTCCAGCAGTCGTACTTAGAGTACGCCATGAGCACGATTATTGATCGTGCTCTGCCGGATGTGCGTGACGGACTCAAGCCCGTACATCGCCGAATTTTGTATTCTATGCAAGAAATGGGCTTGCGTCCAAGTGCGAAATATCAAAAGTCGGCCAAAGTAGTGGGCCATGCGATGGGTAACTATCACCCGCACGGCGATTCCGCTATCTATGACTCGTTGGCGCGTATGGCCCAGGATTTTTCTCTGCGCTATCCGTTGGTGGATGGTCAAGGAAATTTTGGATCGATTGACGGTGATTCTCCTGCCGCGATGCGTTATACTGAAGCGCGATTGTCGCCGATTTCTGATCCGTTGCTTGCAGACATAGACAAAGATACCGTGAATTTTCGCGATAACTATGACGGCTCCCACCAGGAGCCGGTGGTTTTGCCCACGCGCATCCCAAACTTACTCATCAATGGCGCTATGGGTATCGCGGTGGGTATGGCGACCAACATCCCGCCCCACAATTTGACCGAAGTCTTGGATGCGATGGCCCATCTGATTGATAACGAAGATGCTGACGTCAAAGATTTGATGCAATTTGTGAAGGGTCCGGACTTTCCAACTGGTGGGACGATCTACAACGAACACGATATCACCACTGCCTATGCCACCGGCCGGGGACCGATCATCATGCGTGGCGTGGCCGAGATTGTAGAAAGCGCCAAGCGGGGCTTTCAGATTATTATTACTGAACTGCCGTATCAGGTAAATAAAGCCGAGCTCATCAAGCATATGGCTGAATTGGTCTTGGGTAAAGAAAAGAAAATAGATGGTATCCGCGATATTCGTGATGAATCAGACAAGGATGGTATGCGCATTGCCATAGATTTAAAACAAGATGCATTCCCACGCAAGGTTCTGAACCAGTTATTTAAATACACCGAGCTCCAAAAGGCATTCCATTTCAATATGCTCTCGCTGACTGACGGTATCCAACCTCAGATCCTGGGACTGAAAGGAATGCTTGAGAAATTCATCGAGCATCGCAAGGAAGTGATTACCCGCCGCAGCCGCTATGAACTGCAAAAAGCCAAAGACCGAGCCCATATCCTGGAAGGTCTCAAAAAAGCGCTGGACCATATTGATGAGGTCATCAAAATTATCCGGGCGGCATCTAACCGCGAGGAAGCGTCGGCTAATTTAATAAAGAAGTTCAAATTCTCCGATAAACAAGCGGCGGCTATTTTGGATATGCGCTTGTCGGCATTAGTCGGGCTGGAAAGAAAGAAACTTCAGGACGAGCTGGATGAAAAATTAAAACTCATCGCTTACTTGGAGGATTTGCTCCGCAGTCCCAAGAAGATACTTGGCGTGGTCAAAACTGAATTTTTGGAGCTTCGCGAGAAATACGGTGACGAGCGACGGACCAAGGTCGTGAAATCGGCTTTGCGCGAGATAGGGGAGGAGGAATTAATCCCAGAGGAGAATTCATTATTCATGATTACCCAGGACGGTTACATCAAGCGCATGGCGCCGGATTTGCTGAAAGCCCAGAAGCGCGGCGGTAAAGGCCTCATCGGTATGGCCACCAAGGAGGAAGATATCGTGTCTCATTTTTTCCTGGCCAACACCCATGACAGCATTTTATTCTTCACTAATACCGGCAAGGTCTTCCAGACCAAGGGCTACGAAGTGCCTGAATCATCCCGCCAAGCCAAGGGCAAAGCTATCGTTAACTTCCTCCAAGTTACGCCCAGCGACCAAATTACGGCCGTCGTGCCGATACCGAAAGGCTCCAAGCGAATGTATTTGTTCATGGCTACTGACCACGGGGTCATTAAAAAAGTAGACATGGACGCGTTTGATAAAGTTCGCTCTAATGGTATGGTGGCCATCAAGCTTAAAGCCGATGATCGTCTGGGCTGGGTCTTGGGCACTTCCGGCGATGACCAAATTGTGATTACCACTTCTGACGGCAATGCTATCCGATTTAAGGAAAAAGATGTCCGGCCGATGGGCCGCGGAGCATCAGGTGTTATTGGTATTCGTTTGGAGAAAGATGCTCGTGTTGTCGGGGCCGACGTCATTCCATCCGGCGCCGAAAAGGGATTATTCCTACTGGCCTTGATGGAAAACGGCTATGGCAAGCGCACCCAGCTGACCCAGTACAAGGTCCAGCATCGCGGCGGCCACGGCATTATGACGGCCAAGATTACTTCAAAGACCGGCAACCTGGTTTCGGCTCACATTACCTCCGAGGAGAATAAAGAAATAATCGCCGTCTCCCGCAAAGGCCAAGTCATCAAGACTTCCATTGAAAGTATTTCTATTATTGGTCGCGCGACCCAAGGCGTCCGAGTGATGAGATTGGACCCAAGCGACAAACTGGCTTCAATAGTAGTCTCTTAAATAAAAGGCCCGTCTCTCGGCGGGCCTTTTATTTAATGCTACAATTAAACCATGAATCCCGTAGGAAATTTCAACCAACGGGACATTAATAATTTAACTGTGGCTTTGTTTTGACCGGTACCGCATATCGGTAATACCAAGGATAGTTAAATTTCTGACGGGATGAAGACGATTGCAGATATTATGACGCGAGAGGTGGTGACGGTCCGGGCCGACACGCCTATCGTCCAGGCCGCGGATTTGCTATTGAAAAAAGGATTTAATGGTTTGCCGGTAGTGGACGCAAGCAACCATCTCGTCGGCATTGTGACCGAGTATGACTTCATTCTCAAAAAGAATTCTCTACACTTACTGACTGTTATTAGGATATTCCAAGACCTAGACGTATTCAAAAAAGATTCTGGGCCCGTCAAAGATGACCTCAAAAAACTTTTGGATATGAAAGTGGGGGATATTATGAATACGGAACCGTTAACTTTACCCTCCACCAGCACGATTGAAGAAGTGGTCAAAACTTTTGAAGAACACCATCGGGTCAATCCTATCCCCGTCATCGCGGCGGATAGGACTCTCGTCGGCATTATCAGCCGTCACGATATGTTGAAGTTTTTGGGTGATGACATGGGTAGTTTGTATCCATTGCCCAATCGTTCTACCGAGGAGCAGGCGAGCGAGTTCATAAAGAACCTCGACCGCAAGTTTGTTTTGGTCACCAAGAGTCGTACCCACTGGTGGCTCATTGTCAGCTTTCTCTTTGCTGTTATCGGCTTTGCCGTAGCCTGGCTGTTGATATTGAGAGTTAACTTCTAATATATATATATACTTAAGGAAATGAGATACAAATATATCCTGCCACTTCTGCTACTGGTTTCTTCTCTGGGTCTTTTTGGTTTCCCGGTTAGCGCGAATCAGAGCCCAATTGGTATAATGGACCCAGCCACGTGCGATCTCATTCACGGCTGGGCCTACGATCCTGACACGCCAGGAGCCAATATTGCCGTTCATCTCTACTATAGCAACGCAAATACTCCGCTGACATTTCTGAAGGATGTATATACGGTTGATAATCGTCAGGACGTAAACGATTATTTAGGTATTTCTGGAACACATGGCTGGTCTTTGGCCACCCCTGAATCTCTTAAAGACGGACAGTCCTATGAGGTCCACGCGTACGGGATTGATTCTGACCCGAGCCATTCCATGAACGGAGAATTGAGCTACTCTCCCCGGACCATAACTTGCGCTGCGGCTACAACTCCTACGGCTACTCCTCAACCTGTTAACGTTGCCCCAATCGGTTTTTTGGACCAAGCGGATTGCGCTGCGCTGGCTGGTTGGGCCTACGATCCCGACACGCCAAACAACACAATCGCCATCCATTTCTATGATGGCAATAAATTTCTGGCTGATACCTACACGACAATTTCGCGGCCAGACGTAAATGGTCCTTTAGGTATTTCTGGCACTCACGGCTATAGCATCGCTACGCCGGAGTCCCTCAAAGACGGACAGTCGCATTCAATCTACGCCTATGGCATAGATTCCGACCCAAGCCACTCAAAAAATGCCAATTTGTCCGGTTCACCGAAAAATGTCCAATGCGGCGGCACCCCTACACCGACACCAACGCGCACTCCAACACCTACTTCCACTGTGACACCTACACCGACACCAACGCGCACACCGACACCAACTGCTACGCCCGGTTTCAACATAGCCGACATTAACCAGGACGGTAACGTTGACTTGGTCGATTATGACTTTCTGGTAGCCAACTTCGGCAAGACTGGGATAAATGACGCGGACCTGAACGGGGACCGCAAGGTGGATATTTTTGACTATAACGAATTAGTAGAAAACTATGGGAGATAGAAAGACATCGGCCATTGTCCTGACGTTAGCTATCTTTGTTTTTGCCGGCGCGGCTGGGTACTTCATATACCATCCGGATCTGTCCAAGCTGGCCGTGACTCTCAATCGTTCGCGAGCTTCCGATGAGCCAACTCTTTCTTTGGCGCTGAGCAATAATAACCCTCAAATAGGGGACGAGTTTACGGTCAGCATTAATTTAGATACCGGCAATAGAGAAGTTTCAGCCGCGGAGCTTCATCTCAAAGTTTCTCCCAATGTAGAGATTGTTTCTTTTTCAATGAGTAGTGGCTACCTTTTGCCGATATCATTGCCTGGCTTTATATTGCCGGGTCTTAGTTTCACAAAAGATCAGGCCATGATTGTCTTGGGTTCTAATCCTGACAACCCCCGGACCGGAAGTGGCACACTGGCTCTCTTAATCCTAAGGGCAGTTTCCGAAGGTGATGCCAGTATTGAATTTACTTCGGATACCAAAGTGGCCGCTCTGTATTCGGCGGGCAATGTTCTCGACGGAGCTCAAAATATTTCTATTACTGTTGGTACGCCTGGTCCGCCCACGCCGACACCGGTGGCAGGTACTTTATACGGCGATATAGATTCTGCCGATTGCGATGCCATCAATGGCTGGACGCTTGATACCAGTAAATCGGATGAGCCGCTGGTGGTAGAAGTGGCCAAAGACAAATCGTATATGAATGGCGGTCAGATAGTTTACCAGGAACCAACTGATGCCACTCGTTCTGATATCAATGATTTATTCAAGGTTTCAGGCAGACATGGTTTTTCAATCCCTATTCCGGATTCTTTGCGGGACGGGAAATATCACCCGCTTTTCATCTACGCTCTGGATGCGGATGACCAGTGGCGTCGTCTGCCGTATGGTACTGGCAATGTGGCTACGCCCAACATTACCTGCCCGCCAAAACAAACTCTAGGCCCCAACAAAGGATATGTGGACGGATTGAATCCAGAAAGTACGGCCATCGTGGGATGGGCGGCGGAGTCGCAAGATAGACCGGCAGAGGTGACCATAAAGTTCTCGCACAAAGTCTTGCCTGGCGTCTATGCTTACGATGGATTTGTCCGTCAGACGACCAACTTGGTCCGCAAGGACGTCAACCGAACCTACGGCCTGACCGGTCCTCATGGGTTCAGCTATCCTCTTTATTTTATACCGGACCAGTTCAAGGATGGCCAGGATTACAAGTTGGAATTTGTGACCAAAGGCGGCGGTCTTATGGGCGGCGGGCCGCTATATCTGACTGGCCAGCAGATCCAAAATGTACCTGCGCCGGATTCTGATAAGTATAACAGTCTGATAGATGAAATATCAGCTGAACTATTAGAGGGGGATGTAGACATGAATTTTCAAAAGGCAATCGATTCAAATTTAATTGTGGCAAGACAAAATGGAGATACATCGGTGGCAGTTGTTTTTAATCCTGAAATTCCCGGCCAGCTGTTGTTAAATGTGTTAGAAATCGAAGCCACTAGTTCGAATGGTCTCTTGTGGTGTACAAACAACGGCCCAGATTACATTTTTGTGTTAGGAAATAAGCCGTTAGCGTTACGTCCAGGGAGAAATCTTGTGAACGTTGCTTGCACTGGCATTGACCCGTTTTGTTCGAGGGTCAACAATGCGGCCAAGGATGCAGTAAGTGTCCTGAATAATTTTTTGGGCGGCTTAAATGTTACAGCTCCGAATTTCACATACATTAATACCTCGGTTAATCCTCAAGAGTTATTGAATTTAGGGGGAGTAAAAATTGTAATAGGATCTTTTCCTAGTTCTAATACATTGGGCCGAGCCAGAGTGATAACAACGAGACTTGGTACAGTAGGCGTCATTACATTAAGCAGAGAGAATATGCAGAATGATTTAGTAAAATTCCAAAATCTGTATTCTTCACCATCTCCGCCATCTCCACCCGGCTCACTAGATATTGTTTCCGAGGCATTTTTGGCGAGGTGGCAAACTATTATAGAACATGAGATGAGTCACCTTATGGGCATGGGTCACTCAGACGATTCCGCCTCGTTGATGTACCCTTATATAAGACCCGAACAAGGCATCTCGACTCCCAGCGGTCTGGAACTTACGCGGGGCACTTTGAAGGATATTTACGGCTCGAATACTGGGAATTATAAATATTGTCAGAAAGTAATAATAAAAGATTTAAATCCCTCCGATAATCAACCTGAAGATGGAGGAGATCCCGGTACTTATCCGACAGATGATTGGCTTCATCGCTTCTTTGATTTGCAAGCTTATCAATCATCGCTTCCTGGCGATTTAACCCCGACTGTCACAGTTACCTGGTCGCCGGCCTTTTAGTGCTAACGGTGCTATTGACACGTCTATATCAATAGTGTATAATTAAGGAACGGTACACTCAAAAAGGGGTGCTTAATGAGATCAGTTCTGGTTGTTTTGGTCCTGGGTTTTTCATTGTTCTTTACTCGACCGGTGTGGGCCTGTACTTGCCGGGCGACTACAATCGATGAGTCGCTTAGGCAGGCCGACGTCGTTTTCATTGGCAAGGTCGTGGCTGACTGGGGGGCGGTCGGCGTGACCACTTTCCAGGTGTCGGGGTACTGGAAAGGCCAGGTTGAGAAGAAAGCGGTCCTGTTCCCGCTCTCGAGACGGAGATCATTCAACACCTGCGAAGTCTTGTTTCGAGAAGGTCGAGAATACATCGTCTTTGCCGTCCTGGACAAGAAGACAGGCGAGCTGACCACGAACATCTGTTCGGGGACCAGAGAGAAAGTCGTTGCCGCCGAGCAAATCAAGAAGCTTGGCCGGCCGAAAGTACCCGCCAAGTAAGGCGCCGCCAGGCGCCGGGCCGCAAGGCCAAGGCCGTCCGCCAGGACGGCCTTTGAACTTTAATGTTGATACTTAAAATTAATTTTTCGGTATACTTCATATATGCTTAGGAACATAAAGATAATAATCATTACGGTCCTGGTTACTTTAAGCGGAGCGTTGGGTATTTTGGAGTGGCGGCGAAGTGTGGTCCGGGCCGACGCTTTGACCGAGCTCAATTATAATTGGTCCGGCTACAAGACCGAGAAGGCCAAGACCGAAGCGGTCATCAAAGCCAATGCTGTTATTGAACAAAACCGGTCATTCTTTGATTTCTCCAACTCCGGCGCCAGCGAGGATGAGATGCTTATCCGTCAAAACCAAAAAACCGGCCAATGGGAACTCGTCCGTTGATAACTCGATAGTCTTTACGTGGTAAAATTAAGGGGTGCTAGGACAGATAACATCTGAAGGGTTTTTAAATCCTGACGTGACCGTCGGGCAGTTTGGTATTGAGTCTGGAATGAGAGTGGCCGATTTTGGTTGTGGCGCCGGTCACATCACAATCCTGGTTGCTCAAAAAGTCGGCGAGGATGGCAAGGTTACGGCCCTAGATATCATGGAAGACAAGCTAGACAGCGTTCGGGCTCGGGGCAAAGCGGCCGGTTTGGAAAATATAGATACCGTTAGGACCAATCTGGAAGTGGGTGGAAGTTCAGGTCTGGCTGATGGTTCTCAAGATATAGTCATATTGGCGACGATACTTTTTCAATCTCAAAAAAAAGCGGATATCCTCAAAGAGGCTGCCAGAGTCTTAAAGTCAGCCGGCAAAGTCGCATTGGTTGAATGGAAAAAAGGCACCGGTGGCTTCGGCCCACCTGAAGAATTACGAACTTCAGAGCAAGATATGCAGGCGCTTTTTAAAGCCGCCGGTTTTGCCAATGCCAGAAAGTTTGACGCCGGTCAGTTTCACTACGGTTTCATTTTTACCCGTTAATTTTTATGCAAAAAAAGATTCTATTTATTCTCATCGGTGTCATTTCGGTCGCGGTATTTATCACCTTTATTTTAGTGATAAAAAACGTTAGTGGAACAGGGCAACTTAAAAGTACCACTGTTACTTTTTGGGGCGTGTATGACGACCACACCGCTTTTGACCAAGTTATTCAAGATTACAAAACTTTGCATCCGGGTGTGAGTGTGAAATACCAAATGTTCAGCTATGACACCTACGAACAACAACTCATCAACGCCTTGGCCGCCGGCACTGGGCCCGATATTTTTATGATTCATAACGCTTGGTTGCCCAAACATGGCGACAAGCTTTCGGCTTTGCCAGCATCAATACCTGGTTTGAAACAGCCGTTGCTTACTATCCAAGACTATCAAAGCCAGTTTGTAGACGTGGCGACCAGGGACTTAACCTATCAAAGTCAGATTTATGCTGTGCCACTGTATGTGGATACGCTCGCCCTCTACTACAACAAAGATTTACTAAACAATGCTGCTTTGACTCGTCCGCCTGCGACCTGGGATGAAGTTAATGCTGACGTGCCGCTGCTGACACGCTTTGACCAACAGGGGAATATCACCCAGCCGGGGATTGCCTTAGGCACGGCTCGCAACATCAACCGCTCCACTGATATTTTGATGGATATGATGATACAAAGCGGAGTCAAGATGACTTCAAACGACAATTCATTGGCCACTTTTGGAGCATCGGTTGACGGTCAACGTGTGGGTGAGCTGGCTCTGCAATATTACACCGACTTTGCCAATGCCCGCAAACAAACATATTCCTGGAATGACAGCCAGCATTATTCCATTGATGCCTTCACCGAGGGCAATTTAGCAATGATGGTTGGTTATTCCCACAATATCAAAGTTATCAAAGCCAAATCACCCCGATTAAACTTTGCCGTGGCGCCAATGCCGCAGGCATCCACCGCCAGTATCCGAAACTTTGCCAACTATTGGGCGGCAGGAGTTTCTAAGACATCTAAAAATACAAACGAAGCCTGGCAATTCTTGGCTTACCTATCATCCAAGAATGGTGAATCGGCATACCTGAACGCGACCGGGCGGCCCGCCGCCCGGCGCGATTTGATTGATCTTCAGCGCTCCGATCCCGACCTGGGCGCGTTTGCCGTCCAAGCGTTGACCGCCCGTTCGTGGTTCCAGGCCGATAATGTCGCCATTGAAAATATCTTTGCCGATATGATAGACGATGTGAACTTCAATCGTGCGACCGTTCGTGACGCTGTCAACCAGGCCCAGTCGCGGGTGACGGTTTTAATGCAAAAATAGTGAAGGCTAAAAAACTCATCATTCTATTCTGTCTGATTGCGCTTGCCGCGCCTATTTTTGTGTATGCGGCTCCTTCATATTGGCCCATTGTCCCGTGCGGGATTAATAGACCCACTGCCGAACAAATCCAAACCGGCGCGAAATTATTGGCTGACTCATACTATCAGCCGTGCAATCAATGCACCCTCATCCAACTATTTAAAAATCTGATTGACTTGGTGGTTCAGGGGTTAGTACCTATTTTAGGCACGTTCTTCTTTCTGGTGGGGGGTTTCATGATACTCCTTGGCAATGCCAAGCCAGACTTTATTCAAAAAGGCAAAAGCATCATGTGGGACACGGCCATCGGTATTGCTATTATCCTTTCTTCTTATCTCATTACAAATTTCATCTTGAAATCTTTGGCTGGTAATAGCGACATTGCCACCAAATGGAATGTCATTACCTGCCAAGTCAGTACTCTCAAAGAAATCACCGATGTAACATTTCCAACCGTTGGTGGCGGTCAACCCGGACCAACCCCCGCGCCAGCAAGTGGCTCTATAGCTAAAGCCCAAGAGCTTATAAGTGCAATTGGCCTAAATTCATTTTCTTCTAATGGGGATTGTGGCAGTAATTTTAACGCCAATAGAAATATTCAAGATATCGCAGGGGGTAAATTTCCAGCAGTATGTTCGCCCAGTTGCTCCTGTGTTACCGGCGGTTCAAGTGGCAATGTGACCGTCAACGCTAGCCTTTTAGATGGCTTGACTAAGCTGAACAAGAAAGGCATCAAATTTACAGTAACCTCACTAACTACAGGGAAACATAGTCAAAACTCAAGCCATTATAAAGGTAACGGAGTGGACATTGTCATTAATCCTAGTTCTCCGTCAGTATGGATAGAAGCGAAAATTTTCCTGAATGGCTTGGGCGGGCAAGCTGTTTGTGAGGATAAAAACGGTCAGGTCGATGCTGATTGTTCACCCATACCTTCAGTGGTAGATCATATCCATTGGACCAGATAAAATGAAAAATGTTTTAAAAATCATAGTTCTACTGTTCCTAATCTTCCCGCTTTACTCTTTTGCTTATCACGGTGAGGAGATATTGCCGGCCTCTTACGTGTTCCATCTCTATTTTGACAACGGTCAACTTTCCGCCGACCGAGACTTTCAGCTCAAATACGATGTTTCCACCGATCCATATACCCAACCGGTCCTAGTCACGAGCTTTCCATATCGGGGAGAAGTAATTAACTTTGTCGGTGAGACGGCGGCCCAATTCACATTTGACCCCCGCAATGGCGATGCTAATTTTAACAGAGGTAAAGTATCGGTGAAAGCGCCTTACGTCTCTGATGCTCAACGGGTGGTGTTTTATAATCCCCAAAATCAAGCAGTCCTAACCATTCCCGTGGATGCCAGCTCTTTCTGCAATGACGATGGTATCTGCAACGCGGACATGGGAGAGGATTACGGCAGTTGTCCCAGGGACTGCAAATCTGCCAGCTTGCCAGCCATATCAACGACCCCTGCGCCGCAAAGCGGCGCAGGCACCAGCGCTCTAACTCTTGGCATCTTATACCTACTTGTTGGGCTCGTCCTATTGGCTGGGCTGTGGTGGTTATTCAAAAGGCGTGGCGCGGGTAGCGGGCCAATTTTGCCGCCGCCAACTCCACCATCGCCTGGAAATGTCGAAGTACGAGGTATAGGGAAATTTAGTAAAGGTTCATAAGGGGTTTGACTTCAAGTTATCAACAATGTATAATGGAAGTAAGAGTAAATATTACTTGGGTTACACATTATGCCAACAGATAATTTAATAGCTAAGGTATATCAATCGCCGTTAACTATCTTTACCACGGTTAGTTTAGCTTTGATTTGGGATGAAACTAACCCAGATAATTTAAAATCAAAGATTGCATGGTATGTAAAAAAAGGCGCATTGATCAGATTGACCCGAGGCGTATTCACGAAAGATAAGGAGTACAATTCAAAAGAATTAGCTAATCGCATTTACACGCCATCATATGTTAGTTTTGAGACGGTATTGCGGGAAGCGGGAATGATATTTCAGCATTACGAGACCGTCTTTGTTGCGGCTCCTTACAGTAGAGAAATTAAAATTGGCAATACGAGCATCAAATTCCGGAAATTAAAAAATGAAATACTGTTTAATTCAGCAGGCATCATTAACCAAAGTGATTATGCGGTTGCTACTCCGGAGCGGGCGTTTTTGGACATGATCTACTTGTTTCCGAAATATTACTTTGATAATTTGCGACCCATTAATTGGGAGAAGTGTTTTGAGTTGGTCCGGATATATAATAACAAGCAATTAATAAAGCGCATAAAGAGTTATCAAAAAATCTCCAATGTTGAATAAAGAAAAACACGCGTTAATCATGGGAAAGGTTCTCAAGGACATCTACAGTGATACTTCAATCGCTCCGTTGTTAGGTTTCAAGGGTGGCACCTGTGCCCTATTATTTTATGGCTTGACCCGGTTCTCGGTGGATTTAGATTTTGATTCATTTTCAAATGATGAATCAACGAAAAATGAAATATTTGAAAAGGTAAAAAACATTTTGGAAAAACATGGCCAGATTAAGGACAGCAAAATCAAATTCAATACCATCTTCTTTTTATTATCCTACGGCGACGCGGAGCACAATATTAAGTTTGAGATTAATGTTAGAATGTTAGTGTCGAATATTAAAAATCATTATGAACTGGGGGAGTGTTTAGGCACCCCCATGCTTATTGGAAAAAAGCCTTATTTGTTTGCAAGTAAATTGGCCGCCCTAACCCTACGTAGCTCAACTGCCATGCGCGATATCTATGATATTTGGTATTTTAGCGATAATAATTGGGACATAGATAAAGAAGTACTGAAGATACAAACCGGCAAAAGTGTTAAAGAACATTTAGCTGATTGCGTCACTCTTGTTGAAAAGATTAAGAACAATGAAATCTTGCAAGGTCTTGGGGAGTTATTAGGCGGAGATAATCAAAAAGCATGGGTCAAGAGCAACTTGCGGAAAGAAGTCGTTTTTCTGCTTAGGAACTATATGTCTGTATTAAAATAGGACAATTACCCACACCGCCGGCTCCACCAACCCCAGGAAATACCGTATAATAAAAAGTAATGAAATTGGCCATCAAATTAGGTTTTATCGGTCTCCTTGCCTTTATCGGCCTGATGAATTTCAATTATACTGAAGGCGCCACTTGCAGTCTTGCCAACATCAAGCCTGGGTGGACCAAAACCACCATTAACATTGGAGATACTGTGGTCTTGAGCATGGCTCCAGGAGAAAATTGTGTTGGCCAAAATGCCCTCATAGATATTTACGCAGCCAGACCGTTTTCCGGCGGTTATTACATAAAAACAGTCCCAATCACATTTCAATCGGGTTCCAATAATGCGCTAATCATATTTACTGCCGCTGATTATATAAAAGGGGGCAATGATAGCGTCTATGAGAATGTCTATGCAGACGTGAAATTAAATCCTGATAATGGGCCACACATGACCCAGTCAGATTATCTGAGGGTTAATTCAGCGTCTAGTGGATCAACTTGTCAATTGACAGGCGCAAAATGGTCTTGGAATTTTAGCGCCATACCGATCTTGGGCTCACCCATACATATGATTGTTAGCGCTACGGGTTGTGCGAATTATACTGTTGCTTTAAACATTTGGGAGGATGTTACTGGTACGGATTATGTTTTAGATTCAGCACAAGGGAAATTTGATTCAACAGGCAATAAGCTGGATGTAAAATGGGTTGCAAACAACAAGAATGATACTAGTGTAGTGTCTAGTGGGATAGCTAATTATGATCTTTATTTCATAGCATCAGCAAACGGTAAACAGTTTCAGAGCGGTACTATTATCATTCCAGCCAACTCGGAGAATGGTTGCATAAATTGCAATTCTGGACTTGCTCCTAGTGTTGTTCAATGTGCAGATGGTACAAGTATCACCCGGGGTCCAGCTCAAGATTCTTACACTATGTGCGTTAATAATATAGGCGATGCTCATAGCGATGTGCCAGGAAGTGGTCCTGGCCCTGGAGGCTTGGTCGATGCATGTATCGTAAGCAACAAATATGTTTGCGATGCCACTACGTGTTCGGGTAAACCAACCTCTAAAATAAGTTCTTCAGATTGTGATACGACCGCGGCATGGTCGTGTATTGATGCGAATGGAAAATATGCTTGCAGTGCGGCGAACAAGCCGGATATGTCAGACCAGCCACTTTGCACTGGTAGAGGTCCATTTACTCAAATTCCAGCTAGTCATTGTGGACAGTTTCCGGGTGCTACCGCCACCCAGTCGTATCAGTACACCATCACCAACCCATTGGCCGGGGGACCCGAGAGTCCGTTTGATATTATCAATATTGTTTCGCGCTGGCTGTTTAACATTTCTATCCCGCTGGCAGTGATGTTTATTTTGTATGCCGGTTTCCTGATGCTGACGGCTGGGCCCAATCCGGCCAAAGTCCAAGAAGCAAAGAAAATCATCATCAACGTCGTCTTGGCCTTGGCGATTATCCTCATCGGCCGCGGCTTCATCACACTCATCAAGAGTGTGATTGAACTGGGCGGGCAGGGTTGATATGCTATAATAGTTAATGTTATGAACAGTAAAAATCTACTCAAAAAAGCTCTAAAACTATCTTTTATTCAGTTGCCGTTGGTGCCGTTGTTGTTTGCCACGGCCGCGACCACGGAAGATTTGCCTGGCGTGGATATAACCATTCAGGGCTTATTCAATATCTTGCAGGGCCTGGCCTGCTGGATGTCGCGTTTTGTGTTGGTGTTTATGGTTGGGGCCATTATCTGGTATGGCTTTCAATTTATAGTTAGCCGTGGCAATCCAACTGCGTTTACCAATGCCAAGAAATCTCTTGGGTACGCCCTCATTGGCATGGTCGTAATTCTAGGCGCGTATACCATTATTTCTACCGTGGGCAATGCGGTGGAATCGGCTGGTGGCCAGGGCAGTACGAGCTGGTATGATTTCACCCCGATTGTCTGCCCAAACCTTAACCCTTAACTGATTACTATGGACCAAATCCTTCTTGCAGTCGCTAAAATACCCGCTGGCAATCCAATTACATTTGTCGGGATTGATTCTTTTTTAAATTTCTTGCTTGGTTGGCTTTCAAATATTTCTCTCACGGTTATAGTTTTAGGCCTTATCCTGACTGGTATTTTAATGATTGCTTCACATGGAGATTCGGAGAAATTTAAAACGAGTCGTCAAATGCTCAAAACGACCATTTTGGGAGCGGTCGTGATATTGGGGGCCAGCTTCACACTTGACCTGATAGCAGCTGTTATTTCTGGTGGTCCCAATCTTCAGCCTGTTACTAATTTAGTAGATTACATCATAACGTCACTAGGGGACTTCGTTATAGGAGTGTCAGGCACAATTATGGTTGTCGCCATTATTATTAATGGTATCAGAATGATAACGGCCGGAGAAAATCCGGAAAAATTCAAATCTGCCCGCCAATCATTGGTCAATGTTGTTTGGGGCTCTTTGGTTATCCTTGGCGCGGGTCTAATCGTGAAGATGATTACGTCTTTATTTAGTGGTGGTCAGGGGTTTACTCTGACGCCAATCCAAGACATGGTCTGGTATATTGTTATCAGCTTGGGTGACTTCGTTATTGGCTTGTCTATGGTGGTGATGATAACTTTCATTGTCATCAGTGGTATAATGATGACAATGGCAGGAGCCGACGAGGAGAAATTCAAAAAGGCCCGTCAGATGCTGGTAAATGTCATTTGGGGTTCCATGGTTATCCTTGGTTCCGGTGTTATTTTGAACACCATCTTGGCCATCGTTAATCGGAGCTTTTTCTGCCGAATTCAGATTATTGGTATCTGTTTGTGGGGTTAATATAATAAAAGCAATAAAATGGAAAATAGCTTGCCCTCACACCTAATGAGTACTTGCGACAAAGTCGCAGGTTTCTTTAAGTACTCATTAGGTGTGAGGGTGAACTCGAAGGGAGGTGGGTTATGAATAGAATAAAAAATTTAGCATATGCAGGTTTAGCAGTATTACCAAACCCAGGCTTGCCAGTTTCTGGTGCGCCGGTGACGCTTGGCGAAATACAGGAGCGCATTACACAGATTGCGCAGTTTCTGATTGTTATCAGTTTAGTAATAGCAGTTATCTTTATCGTCTATGGCGGCATCCGATGGATGGTTGCTCGTGGCGATGATGAGGCGGCTAAGAGTGCCAAAGCGACTATACTTCACGGTATCTATGGCGCGGCGGTGGTGTTGGCTGTGGGTGTTATTTTGCAGACCGTGGCCGGATTGGTCACTCGCTCATTCTTTAGTTAGACGTTTAGACACGTCTAAAATCAAAAACTTCGCGTTACCGCGAAGTTTTTGATTGAAAAAATAAGCCAAAATTGGTAGTATAACCGTGTATCTGTCCGAAAAGACATAATTGCCCTCGTGGTGAAATTAGCAGACACGCCGCCCTTAGGAGGCGGTGCCGCAAGGCGTAGAGGTGCAAATCCTCTCGAGGGCACTAGAGATATGGATTGGGCTCGGTGGGGTAGAGGGTGGGTGACTTGTAGTTGGAATAGAAAGATTTAGAGGTTGAAGCGCCGTCGGCGAAGTTAATAGTGCGGGTGAAGTAGGCCTTCATCGCCCCATCGGGTTGGATTTCGTATTGGTATGGTCCGTCTATGGAGACCTTGCGGCCATCAGTGGTGCCATAAAAATCAACGTATAGATTTTTGCCGGAGATTCTAGTCTGAATCAAGACATATGACGGCATGTTATTGACAAAGCGAAGATCAGAGACACCGGGGTAGATGGTAGCGTCAAAACCTTGGGGTTCGTAGTAGTGAACAGGGAAGGCGTGGGGTTTACGTTCAACGATGGGCAAGCCAGCGTTGATTGCCGCTCTGAACATCGTCGTTGAAACCTGGCAAATACCGCCGCCATATTCATATGCGATGGTGTCACCTTTGATAACTTTTTCCGGCATATAGCCATGCTCGGCATCCACTTCGCCGAGAATAGTGTTAAACGAAAAAGTATCGCCGGCCGGAATTAGTAGACCATTGTACAATCCTGCCGAGACGCTGATATTTTGGATACGACTAGTGGTGGAACCGGAAAAATTAGATTCACCGGTTGCCAGTTTGTCAGTGATATTGAGACCGGATAGTAATTCTTCAGTGATGGCCGGTTCAACAGTATCAACCGGCAAAATAACATCAGTAATATTGGTCAGGAGCGCCTGTCTGACCGCTTGGTCGGCCTGGGCAATTGAAAGCTTATCGCCTGGTTTAGCATGGGAAATTATCTTTATGCCTTCTTCTGAAACGATGAAACGGACGTCTCGAGCCGGCGTGCCAGTTTGCCGGCTTAATGTTTGGATGTAGTCAGATAGGCGATCGGAGATTCGTAAATCTTCTCGGCCGGTGTAGGCGCGAGTATATGGCTCAAGCCATTTTTCAATAATAGCCGGTTTTACCGTAATAATTTGGTTGTCTATGTGAAGCATCAGCGGATGCGAAGCCGAAGAAAGCAAAGCGGCCCGGAGGTCTTTGATGGGCAAGGGAGAATCTTGATTAATTTGCATATAAAACCAAAGACTGGCCCAGGTGATGGCCGTGATAATGGAAGCAACCAGCGCCGTCCAAAGGACAGCTCGTTTCATGATATATTAATCTTTTTGGTGCGGATTTTCTGTAACTTGGGCAGACGAATGGTGAGGATACCATTTTTGTAGTCGGCCCGAGCACCTTCAGTATCAACGTCTTCGGGCAAAATTACGGCCCGGGAAAACGCGCCCCAATAGAGTTCCTGGTGATCATACCCTGATGGCTTGATATGTTCTTCGGGCTCGCGATGGCCCTTGATAGTAATCATGTCCTGGGTAACATTGATGTCTATATCGCCACGTTTGGCCCCGGCAATGGTTGACTGGACGACAATCTCATCATCGGTGCGGTAAACGTCAATCGTCAAATGACCCTCATTGCCACTGGGGGGTTTCTTGGCTGAAGTCAGTTGGACTTCATAGTTTTTATCGTCTGAAGAGAAATCTTCAATCATGTGCGTGTCTTTATTTTAACAAATAAGATAGAAACAAGGAATGCCATCACCAACAACAAGCCAGTGGCATAGCCCAGGCCGCTAATTCGGCCGTCGGCGGATGATATTAATAAGTTGAAAGCGAAGTGGAACAAAGTGGCTAAGGTGATACCGATAAAAATTAATTTTTTGCGATGGTGCTGGAAGAACCAGGACAGAGCCAGGAAATAGCCAATCAGACTTGAAGATAACGCGTGGAGCAAAGTTGCCCCGACTGAACGCAGGCCCCAAACTGTCAGAGTGGTACTGATACCATCTGGAAATGACCCGAATAAGAAAAGAATATTTTCAATGGCGGCAAAGCCCAGGCCGGCGACAATCATGTATATCATCGCATCAACCGGTTCATCAAAAGCGGGGTTGCGCAGAACAATAACCCAGACGGCATAGAATTTAACGGATTCTTCCACCAGTGCCGCCCAGAGGAAGAAGCTTGCCGTACCAGAGGTAAAAAATGACGAGTCGGTAATAATGCCGAGCTTGGTAAATGCCAGCTGGAACAGGATAGCGATGGGCGCGAGGATTATACCCATCAGAAATGTCTTGGTCAGCAGTGAACGCGGCTCTGGGTGCGGATCGCGGTGCAAAAAATAAACTATCCAGACAAAGCTGGGTAATAATCCCGAAATAACTAACAGGGTATGTGTCGGCAAGGCAGCCATCGCTACCAGTATACCGCATCTTTAGGTGGGCCAGGATTCAATCATCAACAGTTGCTTGTTCGCTCCACCAGTCGGCGAAGGCAGTTTGCCGTATATTTCCTCGGTGATGAAGGGCATAAACGGATGCAGGAGCTTGAGGGAATTTTCTAGGATATAATAAAGAGTGCCCGTCATTTCTTTCTTACTCTTGCTTTTCTCTATCAACTCATCGGCCAGCCGATGCCAAACATAATGATAGATCTTTTCGGCGGCAAGATAGAATCTATAGTTTTCCATATCCATAGTGATGTCTTTGGCTAAGGTGTCAAATTCTTTTTTGAGGACATCGTCTATTTGTCCAGTATTTTCTTGAGCCAAAATAAACCGGGCGATGTTCCAGAGCTTGTTGGCAAAGTTCTTGTAGCCCTTTATCTTGTCTTCCGAAAGTCTAAGATCAGTCCCGGCAGTATTGCCGATAATCAATGCCATCCGCCCGGCATCAGTGCCAAATTTTTTAGCCACATCCATTGGGTCAATGCCGTTGCCTAATGATTTTGAAAATTTTTGTCCTTTCGCATCTCGGACCAATCCGTGCAAATATATAGTGTGGAAGGGGATATCATCCAGCGCATAACCGGCCATGAGTATCATGCGCGCGACCCAGAAAAATAATATATCGGTGCCTGTTTCAAGCACGTCTGTCGGGTGATATACTGCTAAATCTTTTGTTTTTTCAGGCCAACCTAATGTAGAAAAGGTCCATAACCCTGATGAAAACCAAGTATCCAAAGTATCGGGATCCTGCTCCCAGCCATCACCGGTGGGCCCCTCAATTCCACAATATATTTCTTCGTTCCAATACCATACGGGGATGCGATGGCCAAACCATATCTGTCGGCTGATACACCAGTCGCGGAGGTTGTCTATCCAGTGGAAATATATTTTTTCATAATGTTCGGGCATTATCTTTATTTTCCCGCCCGCCACCGGCTCACGCATGATTTCTTTTAATGTTTTACCGCGTCCGGATATTTCTTTGTTCACATTCAAAAACCACTGTAATTTGGGTAATGGTTCTACGATGCCACCGGTGCGTTCGGCAGTGGCGACATTTTGTTTGATATCTTCTTCTTTTTCCAGTAGGCCTTGTTCGCGGAGCCAGGCGACAACCGTTTCCCGCGCTTCAGTCGTCTTTTTGTCTTTAATAGCTTCGCCTCCAACGGTCATCCTCGCATACTCGTTGATAATTTGTTTGGCGGGCAAGCCATGGCGTTGAGCAATTTCCCAGTCAATCATACTATGGGCCGGTGTCAGGCCCACTGCGCCAGTGCCGAATTCCTGATCTACGCTTTCGTCACCGACAACTTTGATGTTTAATTTCTCGCCACAAAAATCAGCACTAAACTCTTGGCCGATGTATTTTTTGTATTTTCCATCTGGATGGACCGCGACACCGGTATCGCCGAGCTTTGTTTCAGGGCGGGTGGTGGCGATAGGGATGGGGAAGTCTTTGCTGTATTTGAATGTGTAAAGTTTAGCTGAACGTTCTTCATAGACAATCTCATCGTCAGAAATTGTCGTTTGGCCTTTGGGGTCCCAGTTCACGACACGGTTACCACGATAAATGAGCCCATCATCGTACATTTTTTTAAATATCGTGCGGACGGCGAGACTGCGGGGCTCATCCAGGGTATAGGCCAGACGACTCCAGTCACAAGAACAGCCCATGGTTCGCATTTGAGCGAGAATGGTCCTTTGTTTTTCTGATACAAAATCATTTACTCGTTTGAGAAATTCCTCTCGGCCCAAGTCATACCGACTTTTACTTTCTTTTTTGTGGAGTTCTTTTTCAACCACCGCCTGGCTGGCGATAGCAGCATGATCCGTGCCTGGTAGCCAGAGAGTTTTGAATCCTTGCATGCGCTTGAAACGAATCATAATATCTTCAATTGTCAGCATCAGCGCATGGCCCATATGCAAAATACCCGTCACATTTGGCGGGGGCATGATGATGGTGTATGATTTCGTGCGCTCGCCTGGGAGATTATCTGGATTAAAAATTCCGCTCTCTTTCCAGAGTTTGTATATGCGAGGTTCGACTTCAGCTGGGTCGTAGTTCTTTTCTAATTCAATGGCCATAGGTTAAGTATATCTAAAATGCGAGGTTGGCGTCCATTTCCACGCTTTGCCAATCGGTTGGGGCGTTGCCGTATTCTTTGGTAAAATATCCGGCGAAAGCGATCATCGTGGCGTTGTCGGTCGTGTAAGTCATTGGCGGTTGGGAATAGGCAATACCTTCGCGTCCGGCGGCCTGCTGAAGTTCTTGGCGCAAGAGCGGATTGGCTGATACGCCCCCGGAGAGCAATATAGTTTTGGCGGCGTGTTCGCGGGTCGCGCGAATGGTTTTTTGGACCAGTACCTCCACGGCTGATTTTTGAAACGAGGCGGCAATGTCTTTTTTTGTTTGATCATCAATGGCCACGCTTTTTTCTTTTAAATCTCGCAATAAATACAGCACAGCGGTTTTGAGTCCCGAATAACTAAAATTATAATCTTTGCTGTGAAGCATTGGGCTGGGAAGAGGAAAGCGATTAGAGTCGCCCTCAACGGCCAACTTTGAAATAGCCGGCCCACCGGGATAATCCAGGTCCAACAATCGTGCCACCTTGTCAAAAGCTTCACCGACAGCATCATCCATCGTTTCGCCAATGAGTTTGAATTGTTCGTAGTCATCCATCAGTACGAGTTCAGTATGTCCGCCTGAGACGATGAGATTCAAAAGTGGAAAGACCGGTTTAAATTCGGGATTGAGCCAATTTGAATAAATATGTCCGCGCATATGGTCCGTGCCCACCAATGGCTTGTCGTATTTCCAAGCCAAAGCTTTGGCAAATGAAATACCAACCATCAGCGCGGGGCCCAGGCCTGGGCCCCGCGTCACAGCAATTAAATCCACCCCTTTTGCAATATCTGAAATCCCAGCTTGCTTTAAAGCAGTTTTCAAGACGTGGCCAATATTCTTGGTGTGTTCACGTGCGGCCAGCATCGGCACTACGCCACCATATGGTGCGTGCAAAGCAATCTGTGAAGAAACCACATTTGCCCGGACTTTAATATTGTCCATGTCTTGGATATCCAACACGGCAATCGCCGTCTCATCACACGATGTCTCTATGCCTAGTATGGTCATTGTTCGTAAAATCTACCATTTTTATTGCCTTTTCTCAACTTTTATGGCAAAATACCATTCATACGATGGCGCCATCGTCTAACGGTTAGGACAGCGGCTTTTCAAGCCGTCAATCGGAGTTCGATTCTCCGTGGCGCTACCAAATGATAATCGCCCGTCCGGGCGATTATTTGTTTGAGGGGCTTATTTAGCGGCGTTAATAATCTTGGCGAAAACTTCCGGGTCATGCTCGGCAATATCCGAGAGAACTTTGCGGTCCAGCTGGATATTGGCTTTCAGTAACTGATTAATAAGCTTGGAGTAGGTGGTGCCGTTCTGACGGGCGGCGGCGTTGAGCTTGATGGTCCAGAGATTGCGCATGGTGCGCTTTTTCTTTTTTCGGTCGGCGAACTGGAAAGACCAGGCGTGCAGGGTCGCTTCCTTAGCCTGGCGGAACTTGGATTTACGGGTCCACAAAAAGCCCTTAGTATGCTTTAAGAGTCTCTTGCGTCGCGCGTTTGCGATTGTGCCTCGCTTTACTCTTGGCATGGTTTAATTAAAAATTAAAGCTTTTGATTTGTCTGTCAACTCATACGGCGCGCGCTTGTCACCGTGCTTGGCGCGGGTGCGGTTGCCTGAATCTTTGGCGTTGAAATGATTCTGACCCGGATGACGCTTCATAATTTTGCCAGTGCTGGTGATTTTGATGCGCTTGGATAGAGCTTTCTTTGTTTTTCCTGAATTAGCCATGTTTATTATTTCTTTTTTATGATCGTTACTATCCAGCCATACGGTCCGCGCTTGGGCGATTCCTGGATGGCATGCTCTACTTTGATATGGGTCAAAAACTGCAATAATTTCTGTTTGCCCATCTCGGCCAGGCCTTTCTCACGGCCACGGAGAGTGAGTTCTACTTTCACAATGTGTCCCTCGTTGAGGAATTCACCGACTTGGTTGGCCTTGAATTGCAAATCGTGCATGCCGGTTTTGAAACCGACTCGGACGGTCTTTTGTTCAACCTTGGCTTTTTTGGGGCCGGCGTTTTTCTTTTCCTGACGCTCTTTTTGATACATATACTTGCCGTAGTCCATAATCTTAGTGATCGGGGGCTGGACTTGGGGTCCAACCTCAACCAGGTCTAAGTCGGCTTCTTTGGCAAGCGTGAGGGCCTTGTCTATGACCATGGTGCCGAGCTGTTTGCCCTGCTCGTCAATGACCTGAACTTCAGCCACTCGTATCTGATTGTTGATGCGTAATGATTTTATCAAATGGACAAACGAAATTCTAACATATAGTATACGATTATGCAAGTAAAAGTTTTATACGAGGATAATCATCTCATCGCGGTGTACAAGCCGGCGGGCGTGTTGGTTATGGCCGGCGACGAAAAATCCGTGGACGATGATACGCTGTATTGGCAGGTAAAACAATTCCTTATAAAAAGGGAAAATAAACCTGGGGCCGCGTTTCTGGGCGTGTTACATCGGCTGGACCGGCCGGTTTCGGGCATCGTGCTGTTTGCCAAGACATCCAAAGGGGCGGCTAGACTGTCTGAACAATTTCGTGAGCGAACTATAGACAAGACATATCATGCCGTCGTAGAAGGCATAGTAGACTTGGACGAGGGGACATTGATGGATACCATCAGCAAAGACAGCTCATCTCTAAAAGCGATTATCGGCGGTGGCATAGTAGATGAGCCAGGAGACGATGCAGTACTGCACTATCAAGTCGTCACGCGCGGTGCAAAGAATACTTTGTTAAAAATAAAATTAGAAACTGGCCGGTTCCACCAAATACGGGCCCAGCTCTCGGCTATTGGCCACCCCATCGTGGGGGACTCAAAATATGGTTCAAAAGGAAAATTGCCCGATAACTCTGTGGCACTTTGCGCCACAGAGTTATCGTTTGCCGCTGCAACCACAGATGAGCTAGTAACTATTTCTCTCCCATATCCTTCCGAATGGAATAATTATTTAATCTAAAAAAATACCGGGTCACGTTTGTGTTCTCGTGAACCCGGCTTGCCATTCTTCCAGATTTGCTTAGCACTCTAGCGTCCATGGGCTGCTGTACCACTAATAAGGCCTTGGCAACAAAATCACATAGATAGCTTTCGGTGCGGGGAATCTGGAGACATAGCCCCTGTCTGTATTGGCTTGGCTGTACCCCGTAAACCAACCCACAAGATCAGGCCACTTCTTTAGTGTAGTACACCCGACACCTATTTGTCAATAGTTTGACTTTTTGCCTGTTTTCAGGTATACTTAAGCTATGGGAGTGACGGGCTTCGAAGATGTTCTTATCCAAAACGATGCTAGGGGTGGATGGCCGTTAACCACTTAAAAAATTCGACCAAACCTATAACTGGCAATCAAAATACCAGCTACGCCTTCGCGTAAAGTGTAAGGCGCATCTTGCTCCGATGCTCGCTAGGAGAGTACAAGGTGTCATCAGCGAACTTTGACAGAACCGTAGTTTCTCCGGTTTCTGTTGAGCATTAGCAGGAACTAGTCTGCGCTTATTTTTTCGGTTTTATATGCGCTGGCAAAACACCAAACCGGATATCTTAGTAGACGTCGTTATGGAAAAATATCTGATGGCGGTTCAACTCTGCCCACTTCCACTGCTTCGCCAAGGCTTCGCAGTGCAAGCACCCCAAAGTGATTGCACAAAGAATGCCTTGATAAAAAATTCCCTCTGGGGGATTTTTTAGTTTTGCGAAGCAGTGTTCCTCCGAAGCTTTAGCGTAGGAGAACTTTCATTTATAATGAGTTGTATGTATTACGTCTACATTCTTCAAAGTCAGAAAGACCAGAGCTATTACACTGGCATGAGCGAAGACGTTGAAAAACGTCTTCAAGATCATAATTGGCATCTATCAACTTATAGTAAAAGCAAGGCACCATTTGAACTGGTTTGGCATTGCTCTTTCAAAGATAAAAATAAAGCGTTAGATTTTGAAAAATATCTCAAATCTGGTTCCGGATTCGCCTTTGCTAGAAAAAGATTAGTATAAAGAATAAACGGCCACCCTTAGGTGACCGTTTGGTTGTCGGAGTGTGAAGCTACAGTACTAAACTGTTGTATCCAACCGCAAGCTGATTTCCCCAGATTTGGAAAAGTTGCTCCTTCACCGATTCCTTGAAGAACCATTCGGCCTTTGCCGGATTGTAGCGAACGCCTTCGTGAGTGCCTTCTTTCAAGATGCCGTCCCGGAATTCTGCAGATCCGGGAACTCTCTCGGCCCACTCCGCGTACAGTAGATCGACCCGACGCAGTTCTCCGAAGCCCAATTCATGCAGCGGAGTAACGTTTCCAGTCGGGGAATGGATGCCGTCTTGATCAATTCGGTCCTCAATCGGCGCCCAATAGTCCTTCCCTTTTTGGGCCTGAGTCAAGCGAACTAGCTTCCGGTCCAAAAAGAAATCCCGGCCTCTGATAAGTTCAGTTTCTGCCATTTGACTCTCCATTTAGTTACCCTAGGGTGACCGCTTTTTGTCTGGCCAAGATTCTGGATAAAAAACCTGGCTTGGCTGGCGGTTCCGGCAAGTCGGGACGTTCGATGAATTCGACTTTGCCGTCTCGCAAATCGCCGATCATAGTGTCGACTTCTCGGGGATGATCGAACACCCGCCGATACCCGAAGCTGTCTAGCACCCATGTAATCTCTTGGGGATACTTAGGCAGGCTGTTTAGGATTGCGGTCCGCCTGTTTGTTAACTGAAGTGCCGCCAGCTCGTTGTATGGAGCCAACATGTGATGCCTCCTGTGCTGGCCAATATAATACAACAAAAAGAGTTATTCTTCAATGCCTCGTTGTTTAGCGCGGGCGAGGTCTTTACTTTCAGCACTAAATTTATCGAGCATCATCTTCAAAATATTCGTACCACGTTAGAGCATAGGAAGCACCCAAAACCATCCACATAGAAAACTCTTCAATGGGAAAGCGGAATTGAAGGACCTGTATCCAACCGATAAAATGCTCGCCTGGAAAATACCACTGATTGGCGGACAGTGCGCTAATCTCGTGTAAAAAGTTCACTACCAAGAAATATAACGCCACCGGCAAGAATTTGTGGATTATTTTTGGATGCCATATTAGGAAACCAATTAGTGGTATTAGTCCCAGGCTGATACCGAATGCTGCATAGAAATATGGAAGAGTAATATTTTGCTGGATGAATTCATAAAATACCAGCAATAGTACGGCGATGATACTCCAGCCTGCCAATAATTTTTTCCAACGCCGATTGAGCCGACAATCCTTGCCGCCGCGCGGTTCGTCGATGAAGTATTCGTAAAAGACGATGATGTAATAGAACCAAGATGCGCACCATATAAAATCCTCCATAGGAATACCGTTGAGCACTCGAAATGGAAAGATGGTATACACCCACCATGAACCATCCTTGATGGCAAAATAATCAATGATTATTGTGAATGGGATGCTTGCTAAGACGTATATCAGTCCCTTCTTGAGAACCCAAGGGATCTTTACGGTGAGATAGACGGCCGGTGTGATAAAAAAGAGCAGGAGAGATGTGACCTGTGTGGTATGGAAATAAATTGTCACGAACGTAGCAATCAACGGAAAGATGATGACGATTAAATAATCGAGAGAATTTTTCTTTCGTTGTTTCACGTATAAATTATAGGTCAAATATTAATTCTCTTCAATGCCTCGTTGTTTAGCGCGGGCGAGGTCTTTTTTCTTGAGGGTGGAACGTTTGTCGTATTTCTTTTTGCCACGGGCGATGCCGATGAGGAGTTTTACTTTATTCCGCTTGCCGTATAGTTTGAGCGGCACGAGCGTCAGACCCTGCGATTCAGACAGACCCATGAGAGTATTTATCTGCTTTTTGGAGAGTAATACTACTCGCGTGCGCTGGGGGTCATAGTCTTCGGGCGTGTTGCCCGGCTGATAGGGGGCGATAGTGGCACCGATGAGTTCGGGTCGGCCGTTGATGATTTTGACATACGAACCCTTGATGGACGCTTTGCCCGTCTTCACCGCTTTGACCTCAAAACCTTTCAATACTAACCCCGCCTCAAGTGTTTCGAGTATCTCATAATCAAAATTAGCCTTCGGATTGTCCGCATAATCTGCCATAGCCTCATATTAGCTTAAAATAATCTATTTGACAATTGTAAAATCAGTGTATATAATATATCTACGCTTAGAGACTCCATCGGGTCTCAAGGAGGATAATTGTTTGAAGGGAAAGCTCTTTTCAGTCTCACTCGCATACACTTGTGGGCTCGTCCTGCTGCTTCTCGGTTTGGTGGGGTATTTGGTGGGTTTCCCCGCCGGGCAGCTCAATTCACCGGCCTGGTTTGCGGCTGTGGTCACCATGCGGATCTTCCTCATGGCCTTGGTGGTCATGACGGTCTTCCTGATAACGGCCGGCCAGGCGTCGAGAGGAATCTTCTTCCCGAATCCGCGCACGTTCGTCATGAAGCTGATGCTCGGCACCTTCTACATGCTTGTCGTGAACTTCTGGTGCGACATGATGTCGGATAGCTTCCATATGGTGGCCTGGCCTGGGGGTCCGACTATGTTCGGCGAGTTCGCAAAGACATTCGGAACGGCGTCGGCGGTTTTCGCTCTGTTCCTGGTCCTGCCGGCCGCCTGGGCGCCGAAGTTTGTCCGGTATGACGGCCTCGGTTACATCAGCGGTGTTCGCCCGAATTACCACGGCTGACATCGGTCCCGACGACAGAGAAAAGGTCCCGCACGCAGTGCGAGCGGCCGCTCTGCGTCGGGACCTTTTCTTTTACAATAATTTACTTTCTTTCTTCCAGAGTCATTTTCACTTTAATTTCTTGGCCGGCGCGCAGGAGGGCGAGTTCAACCTCTTCGCCGACTTGGTATTTTTGAATTTCATCGGGCAGTTCTTCATCTTCGGCCAGTTCGTGATCGTTGACGTGGGTGATGATGTCGTTTTCTTTTAATCCGGCGCGGTCCGCGGGCGAGCCGGGGACAATCGCTACCGAGTTGGGGACGTGAGCGTTGCGGATAATGATAGCACCTCTGTCCCGTGGCAGACTGTATTGGTTCTTAATTTTTTTGTTTATGGCCAGACACAAAATTCCGATGAACGGCTTTACAATGCGGCCATATTTGATGATGTCTTCTAAATCTTGCTTGGCCCAATTGATAGGGATGGCAAAGCCAATGTTCTGCGCGCCGTAGATGATGGCGGTGTTGATGCCGATGGCCTCGCCATCCATATTGATGAGCGGGCCGCCGGAGTTGCCCTGGTTGATAGCCACGTCGGTTTGCATCATACCGCGGAGGTATTCCATCTCGCCGCCGGTGCCCAGGGCGGCCGAAATAGAGCGGGCCATGCCTGAAATGATGCCGCGGGAGACACTGTTGCGGAACATTCCTAAAGCGTTGCCAATAGCCAGCACTGTCTGACCGAGCTCAACTTTTTTGGAATTGCCGAGCTGAACGGTAGGCAGGCCGGGTCCGCCAGCCGGCGGATCTATCTTGACGACGGCGATATCAGTGATAGGGTCGCGGGCCACGACGCGTCCGGAATATTCTTTGCCCTCGGTGGTAATGACGGTGTATTCGGCGTCAGTATCAAAGACCACGTGTTTGTTGGTCAGAATCATCCCATCCGGGTGAACAATAAAGCCCGAACCTCCACCAACGGTGGTTTTTTCTTTGCCGCCATCAATCGTGCCCTGGTCGGGGACGGTGAACGGATTTGGAAACATCGGAAATCCGCCCGGCGCTTTTATTTTTGGCAGATATTTAGAAATAACAATACTGACCACCGCCGGCGAAACCTTTTTGACGGCTTGTATCGGCAGGGCATCGTATTGATTTGAATTCATTTCCATAATGGATATATTACCACTTTATGTTAAAATCCACTACATGATACGGCAATTACTCCAAGAAAAACTTTCAAAGCTCGCGGGTGGGGCGGATTTTGACGTTCTCGTTCCGCCGGATTCTAAACTTGGTGATTATTCCACAAACTTGCCGTTCGTGCTGGCCAAGCAGGAAAAGAAAAATCCGAAAGAAGTCGCCGAGACATTGAAGGGGCAGCTGTCCTTGCCCGAAGCAGACATCCAAGTCGCGCCAAATGGCTTTTTGAATTTTTTCCTGAAGCCAGAATTTTTGCAGGAACAATTAGCTGAAATTAGTTTAAATAATAAGTATGGCTCCAGCCAAGAGGGAAACGGCAAAACGGTCATCGTGGAATATTCTTCGCCGAACATTGCCAAGCCGATGCACATTGGCCATTTGCGCTCCACCATCATCGGTGACGCGCTGGCCAATGTCTATGAAAATCTTGGCTATAAGGTAATCCGCTGGAACTATATCGGTGACTGGGGGACACAGTTTGGTAAAGTTATCGCGGGATACAAGAAGTGGGGGAACAAAGGTACCGACCCCGACGCTACGGTCGGGGCAGGTGTGACAATGGCTGACATGTTGGATTGGTACGTCCGAGCCAGCAAAGAGTTGCCGGAAGACGAAGGGCAGAAAGAATTTAAAAAACTTGAGGATGGCGACACGGAAAACCGTGAACTGTGGCGAATATTTAAGGGTACTTCACTTGAGGGATTAAAAGGCACGTATGACAAGCTCGGCACACATGCCTTTGATGTATACAAGGGAGAGTCGGATTACGAATCGGAATTGAAGCCAATCATTGAGTGGTTGGAGAAGGAAGGCAAAGTGAAAGAAAGCGAAGGGGCTCTGGTGTTTGATTTGGGAAAATATAATTTACCAGTGGGCATGCTTCGCAAAACAGACGGCGGGACATTGTACCTGACGCGCGACTTAGCATCACTGGGGGATCGTCTCAAAGAGTACAAACCAGACAGACTCTTATATGTCGTGGCCAATCAGCAGGCGCTACATTTTGAGCAGTTGTTCGCGATTGCCCATGATCTCAAAATGAATACCGCTTATCTGGTGCACGTGAAGTTTGGTATGGTCCTGGGCGAGGATGGCAAAAAATTAGCCACCCGAGAGGGGAAAGTAGTGCCACTGGCGGATGTTATGGAAAAGATAGTGGACCTGGCCGGCACTATCGTGAAGCAAAAGAATCCCGCCCTCAGCGACCAAGAGGTCCATGATATTTCTCACATCGTTGGCATGGGCGCTCTGAAATACAATGACCTGAAACAGCATCCCTACTCGGACATTGCCTTTGATTGGAAAGCGATGCTGGATTTGTCCGGCAATTCCGGTCCGTACCTACAATACACGTATGCCCGTTTGGCGAATATTCTCGCCAAAGCGGGAAGTTTCACGCTTCAAGATTCAAGTTTCACGTTGTTGAGCGAGCCTAACGAGCGAACATTGATGAAACAGCTCTTAGATTTCCCTGATGCGATTGCCAAGTGCGCTGAGTTCTATACGCTCAACGCATTGGCGCTCTATCTGTATGACCTCTCCGCCGCCGCTAACCAGTTTTATGAACTGGTCCATGTGCTGGATGACGACAACGCCGCTCGCAAAGCCGCCCGGCTTACATTAATCGCCACCGTCGCCCGCACCCTCAAACAAGGTCTCAATCTCCTCGGCATAGAAACGCTTGACAGGATATAATCTTTGTCACAATTTGTTGATTATCTCGTCTAGAAAATGTATACTATGGCTAATATGATTAAGGGCATAAAACATCTTAATTTACCGGTCTCTTTCATCAAGGAGGGGAAACAATTCGTGGCTTGGACGCCGGCGCTAGATTTGTCTACGGCTGGCCGTAGCATAGAAGAAGTAAAAAAGAACTTCGCGGAAGCGGTGGGGATTTTCTTTGAGGAAATTATCGCGGCGGGTACTCTGGAAGATGTTTTGCTGGATCTCGGCTGGAAACACCAAGGACAGGAATTTATTCCGCCTGTTATTTCTCAGGGCGTAGAGTCTGTCAAAATACACTTTGCCTAATGCCCCGGCTTACTCCGGTATCGTGGCAAGAATTTGAAAAATTCTTGCTCTCGTTGGGTTGTACGTTCAAACATCAAAGAGGGAGTCATAGAGTCTACATATTGAAAGGATTAAAACGTCCCATCATTGTTCCTGCATACGGCGACGTGCCGATTTTTATTATTCGCAATAACTTGCGCTTGCTTGGGAAATCAGTGGAGCAGTATCTAGAAATTAAAAAGAAAATCTAAAAAAAGAAAAACCCGCGAGGCGGGGCGGGGACGGATGTCCTCGCGGGCTTCGCGGGTGGGTTACTTGAAGCAGACCATAATGGTGATGTCCCAGCAGATCTCTTCGTTTGGTTTTATGGCCTCCCTGCTTCTCAGAACCTCGGCTGAGAATGCCATTGAGTAGGGCCTTTCGAACTTGGCGACCTTGTCGTTGAGGGCGCCTTCGGCCTCTATCAATGCTCCCGAAAAATCATTTGCTCGTTCTGAAATGTAACGGAAAAACTTGATGCGCATACTGAACTCTCCTGGCAATATTTTATACAATTATATAAAAAAGTCAAGAGTGCTATTTGGCCACTTTTCTTTTATAATTAAGGAACGATGTACCGGGTAGTGAAGATTCGGCTAGGTTTTAGTGGCGCCGGTCAAATATAATTGCTTGGTACATAGAGTTTGGCATAACGATTCGCTTATGCGTGTTTTGGTCTAAAACCAAAGGCGCATGTCGAATCTCTACTACCCGGTGTACGACTTTAAGAAGGTTGAGCAGGACATAGGGCATTTTTGGAAAGAACAGGATATTTTTGCCAAATCACTGGAAAAAACCCGCAAAGGGAAGCGTTTTGTTTTTTGGGAGGGTCCGCCCACGGCCAATGGCATGCCGCATGTCGGCCATTTCCTGACGCGCATATACAAGGACCTGTACGGCCGATACAAGACTATGCGTGGCTTTTTCGTCCTTCGCAAAGCCGGCTGGGACACTCACGGCTTGCCGGTGGAAATTGAGATAGAAAAAGAATTAGGTTTTAAGAATAAAAAAGAAATAGAGGAATATGGTATCGCGAAATTTAATCGCAAAGCGCGGGAAAGCGCTTTGAAATATACAAAAGCTTGGGAGGAGATGTCGCACCGGATGGGCTTTTGGCTGGACATGAAGCATCCATATATCACGTACGAGACTAACTATATGGAATCGGTTTGGAATATTTTATCGGAGATATGGAAGAGAGATTTGCTCTACAAGGCGCATAAAGTGGTGCCATTTTGCGTGCGTTGCGGTACGCCATTATCCGCCCACGAAGTCGCCCAGGGCTACAAAAAAGTTACTGATACCTCGGTCTATGTGAAGTTCAAATTAATCGGAAAAGAGAATGCATATATTCTGGCTTGGACAACCACGCCTTGGACTTTGCCGGGCAATGTCGCGTTGGCCGTGGGTAAAGATATTGATTATATTTTTGTTGAATATAATGACGATAGCTATGGTTTCAAGAAAAATAATCAAACGCTAGATCATTATCCATCGGGCACTTATATCTTAGCCAGGGAATTGGCTAGCAAATTTGATGACTTAATTCTTTGGTCTCAACCAAAAGTAGTTCACGGTCAGTTTGTTAATTCGCAAATTACGTTCGAGCAGGTATTAGAAAAATTTAAAACTGTAAAAGGTTCTGAGCTTGTGGGCTTGGAATACGAACCGTTGTTTGAAGTGCCTGAATTGAAGTCAGACAAGTCATACCGAGTGTATGATGCCGATTTTGTGAGCACCCAGGATGGCACAGGTGTGGTCCATACGGCGGTAATGTATGGCGAGGATGACTACACCCTCGGCACGAAAGTTGATTTGCCAAAAATCCACACCGTCAATGAGCAGGGGCACTTTGTGGACTCGGTGGGTGATGGTTTAGCTGGCAAATATGTAAAAAGCAAAGGCACTGAAGATTTAATTTTACAAAAACTGACCGAGAAAAATTTATTATTTAAGTCTGAACCGCATGAACACGACTATCCGCATTGCTGGCGATGCAATACACCGCTGTTGTACTACGCCAAGAGCTCATGGTTCATCAAGACATCGGCCATCAACCAAGAACTACTTGCCAACAATGCAACCGTGAACTGGATGCCGGCCCATCTCCGCGATGGACGCTTTGGCCAGTGGTTGCGCGAGGCCAAAGATTGGACACTCTCGCGAGAACGATACTGGGGCACACCTCTGCCAATCTGGGAGTGTCTGAAATGCGACCATCGCGATGTGGTTGGTTCTATCAAAGAATTAGAAAAACGTTCCGTTGGCCCGAAGAACACATACTATGTCATGCGTCATGGATACACACCCAGAAATGAGGCAAGCCCCACTGATGGCATCATAAACACTCAATTAGAAAAAGATACCTACAATTTGACCGAAGCTGGCCGGGTTGGCGTGGAGGAATCGTTGGAGCTATTAAAGATGGACGGCGTAGACATTATTTATACGTCTCCTTTTAAACGCACCCAGGAAACTGCTCAAATCGCGGCCCGCATTCTCCACACAGAAGTCATCGTTGATGAACGACTGATGGATATCAGTGAGGGTATGATAGCCGAAGGCAAAAAAGTTTTGGAGACTACTCCTCGGAAAACATCAGACGATAAACCAGCGGATGGGGAAAGTTGGGGTGATGTTCGGCTTCGAGCCGCGGAGTTTTTGAAGGAGCTTGAATCAAAATATAAGAATAAAAAAATCCTTATTGTTAGTCACCAGGATGTTATTTGGCTTATGGATAGTATTGCCAACGGTCTTTCAGCCGCGGATTTATCTGGCCTTACCAATCTGAGCATGTTTACTCCGGGTCGGTTATTCAAATTAAATTGGCGGAAAATTCCGCGCAATGAATATGGCGAGTTGGATCTGCATCGGCCGTTTATTGATGAGGTGATTATGAAATGTCCGAAATGTAAATCAAAGATGTGCAAGATACCGGATCTGATTGATGTATGGTTTGATTCAGGCGCGATGCCGTACGCCCAGTGGCATTACCCGTTTGAGAACAAAGACATTTTCAAAAAACAATTTCCCGCCGACTATATCGTGGAAGCAGTGGACCAGACCCGCGGTTGGTTTTGGACCTTGCTTGCCATTTCCACCCTGCTTGACAAAGGCGCGCCATACAAAAACGTAATGTCGCTCGGGTTCACCTTGGATGAGAAAGGCGTCAAAATGTCCAAGTCCAAAGGCAACTATGTGCCGGTGATGGAATTTATTGAAACACACGGCGTGGACATTCTTCGCTGGTATTTCTTTTCGTCAATGACGGTCGGCGAGGACAAAGCGGTTATCAAAAAAGAAATAGACGACAAGCTGAAAGGATTTTTCTTCACCCTTCAGAACTGCATCCGTTTCTACGAACTCTACGCGACCTCGCAACAAGCGAGCGAAGGTGAGTGCAGTCCTCGGGCCAGCAGGCAGCGGGGAGCAGACCCTATCGGCAAACTAAGCGCGCTGGATAAGTGGCTGTTGTCGCGATTCAATCGGGTGCTGGCCAATGCGGGCGAGAAAATAGACAAATACGAAGTAACATCAGTTGCCCGCGAGCTGGAGGAGTTCGTGATTGAAGATTTGTCTAACTGGTGGGTCCGCCGTTCGCGTAAGCGCCGGGAAGCCTTGCCACTGCTCCGATTTATCTTACTTGAACTGTCGCGCGTGTTGGCGCCGTTCACACCATATATGGCCGAAGATATGTGGCATCGCTTGGGCGGCGTGGGCGAGTCGGTCCATTTGGCGGATTGGCCAAAAGTTCAAAAGAAATATTTGGATGAGAAATTAGAGTCTGAAATGGCCCAAGCGCGATTAATAATAGCGAGGGGTCTAGCAATCCGCAAGGAAAAGCAGACGAAGGTCCGCCAGCCGTTAGCTTCATTGAGTATAGATAGAAAAGATAAATTCAGCAGAGACATTCAGATGCTTATTAAAGAAGAGTTGAATGTAAAATTAATTAAATATGAAAAAACTATTTTAAGCACGAACCAAGAAGGTAATGTGCCAGTTCGCCATGTGTCCGATATCAGTTTGGATTTTGAATTAACGCCATCGCTGGCCAAAGAAGGTCTGGCCCGCGAACTGATGCGTATGATTCAAGACATGCGCAAAGAAGCAAAATATCGGATGGACGACATGGTAATCGTACACTGGCACAGCGGGGTGCCGGCGGTGATGAAAACAATTGAACAGTTTTCCGAAGATATCAAAAAAGACACGTTCTTGGCCGCATTAGAACAACACCCAAAATCTGTCGGCTACGACATAGAAAAAGAATCCGAACTGGCCCCAGGCAAAACCATCTGGCTCGGATTAAAAAAATGAGGACCAAGGCAATTATATTGAACAAGCAGGGGATCAATGAGCACGACCAGGTCGTGACTTGCTATTGTGAGGATAGGGGGGCGACGCGGGCGATAGCCCGCGGTATTTTGCGGCCCAAGTCGGTCCAGTCCTTGCATTTGGATGCGCTTAACCAAGTGGAATTTGAACTTATCATCGGCAAGACATATCCCATCATTGCCTCAGCCCACGCGGTCCAGCAGTATCCGATGCTCAAATCTGATGTGAAGCGCATGGCCGCGGCGGGATTTTTCATGGAAGTATTGGACCGAATTATGTTTGAAAATGAACGAGACGAACATCTTTGGGGATTCCTAACTAATATGCTAGATGAAATTGACACTGTGCCCGAAGCGGAATTGCCGGTTGTGTTCAGTAAGAATCAAGAGCGCTTCCTAGACGTATTGGGCTATGCGGATGCGCCGGGTCACATGGGCCTGACTGACCTTAACATTTTTTTTGAATATATGACTCACGGCCCGCTCAATTCGCTTAGATTTTTGAACCAGGTGCTAAAGTGATATAATCAATACTATGTCTAGAATCGTACTTAAATGGCTAATCGTCTTTGCTATCGGCCTGGGCATCGTGGCCGGGCTCATATTTTGGTTTGGCGGGTCTTCGTTTAGCGAAAGTCGGGTTAATCTAACCATAGACGGCCCGACCCAAGCGGCGGTGGGTGATGAGGTGGTCTACATTGTCAAATACGAAAACACAACCAAGACCACTCTTCGTCGTCTCAAATTCTCATTTACATATCCCGACAAGGCGGTGGTTATAAAAGATGGCGCGGTGGTCAGTGGTTCTAACAATGTGGAAAATATCAGCCAAGAAACTTTGGCCGCCGGCGCCTCCCAGACCTATGAGTTCCACGCTTTTCTGGTCGGCGACAGGGGTAATATTCTGATGGCCAAAGCGCATTTGGATTTTGACGCCGGTGACCTCAAATCAACTTTTGCCAAAGACACCACCCGCGCCACGACCATCACTAGTCTGCCGGTTTCGCTCACGCTCTCGGCTCCGCCCACCGCCACCAATGGCGACTCGGTGACCTATACTTTAGACTATCGCAACGAGTCTTCGGCCGATATTTCAGACATCAGACTTTTGTTTAGATATCCCGATGGATTTTCGCCGCGACAGTTCAATCCCGTACCCAGTACCGGCAACACCGGTTGGACGGTCAAAAAACTCTCGCTCGGCGCCGGTAAACGTATCAGTATCACCGGCACCATTGCCGGCAATGAAGGACAATCAAAGCCCGTTCAAGTAACACTTCAACGCAGTATCAACGGTCAATATATTGATTATGAATCGGCCAGCGCCGCAACCGTTATTTCTTCGCCGTTGTTAAAAGTATCAATCAAAGTCAATGATACCGCCGGATACATCACTCATCCCGGTGATACTCTCCAGTATGAGGTTTCATATCAAAACAATTCTACGTTTACACTCTCGGGTTTGACGCTAACTGTCGGGCTGGATGGCAATATGTATGATTTGGCGACGATTGATACCCGCGGTGGTTTCTTTGATTCATCGGCTAAAACTATTAGCTGGAACTCTACCGTCATTTCCGATCTAGCCAACTTTGCGCCTCACCGCGAGGGTAAGGCGGTATTTACGGTCAAATTAAAGCAAGCGCCAAGCGCCAGTGGCTCGGGTAGTTTGTTTGTTCACGCCAGCGCCCAGTTGGCCACGCCCAATGTTCCCAGCGGTATTAATAGCGACCAGGTCAGTGCCTCGGCGGATTTGGTGACCAAAATTACCAGCCAGCCGACATTTGTCCAAACAGCATATGTTACGGATCCGGCCTTTGGTTCCGCCGGTCCCTGGCCACCCAAGGCCGGCAGTGACACGGGCATCACTGTCCATTGGAAATTAACCAACCCCGGCAATGAATTATCCAACGCCAAAATCACCGCCACCTTGCCGTTGGGTGTAACCTGGAAAAATGTGACCAGCGTTACCGCTGGCCAGCCCCAACCGACATACAACAAAAACACCTCGCAGGTGTTTTGGAGTATCGCCACTTTGCCCCAAGGCGTGGGCACCCAAACCTCGGCTTATGAACTGGTGTTTCAGGTGGGCATCAAACCATCCACCACTCAGGTCGGTCTGCCCGCCACTGTCATTATCCAGCCGGCTCTTTCCGGTACCGATAGCTTCACCAAACAATCCATCGTTGTTTCCGCGCCCGATGTCACCACCAACAACACCGTTGATCAATCCGGCCAAGGCATAGTCCAACCATAAAAATATGGCGTTTAAATTAGAAACCAATCCATACGTAAACGCGGAAGGAGAAGCAGTTGATTTTGAGAAAAAACGTCTCGCATTTTGGCTTGAGACCGTGCCAAAAGAAATACGGAGGTTAGAATATGACCTCTGGAAAGCATATAGGCGTTTTCATCATGTTAGAAAATATCAATTTGATAATGAAAGGAAGATTGGCCGAAGTACTCTTGTCCCTCCAGTTACTGATGAATTAGACAAACAGCTATGGGAAGAGTTTAGCGGCAGTTTTCTTAAAGGAGAAGAACGTAGCCATCGATTTTCTGAAATAATGGCTAAAGTTCAACAAGATATTCCTAAAGTGTTAAACAAAGTTTCAAATGACACACGAGAGAAAATAAAATTAATAGCACTCACTGGCTCCAGTGCCTATGGGCCACGCAGAGAGGGAGAACAGTTATCAGACATTGATATACATTGTTTACTGGACGAAGAAACAGGCTCGGATAATTTTGATATACGCCCAAGCACTAGTGGTGAAGATCGGTATCATATAAGTGGCACCGGAAAAGATGATGCCAATAGAAATAAAGATGAGATTATACATTGGCTTTTATATCCTCACATTCCAATCCAAACTACGTATTCTGCTCCGGAATTAAGGGAGATTATTGATTCGCTTGTTGTTTCAACAATTGATCGCAAGAAAGAAATAGAGGAGTTTATAGTGGGATTGAATAAGAAAATAGCTAATCGTTCTGAAGGGGTAATGTTTTAATATGAGAAAAATACTTCTTATATATGGAGGACCGTCAGGAGAACACGAGGTGTCGCTGAAAAGCGCCGATATGATTAGTCGAAATCTTGATGTTTCCAAATACGATGTTTACAAAGTTCTCATCCATAAAGACGAGACCTGGCAATTTTTGCCGGATGATAAGAAGTTGGACCTTGGGCAAGCCATCAGCCATATTTCAGCTGAACACTTTGACGCGGCCGCTTTTATAGCTGTACATGGTTTATTTGGTGAAGATGGGCGGTTGCAAGCGTTATTGGAAGGGATTCATCTGCCGTATACTGGCTCCAGTTCATCTGTTTCGGCAATTGCCATGGATAAATCTGCCTCAAACTTAGTCTATGCCTCCGCGGGTCTCATGGTGTCCTCATTTGTAACATTAAACATTACTGACAAACTTTATAAAATAGAAACCCTCAAGTTTCCTGTTATCGTGAAACCTTTGCGGGGCGGCTCTAGCATAGGACTTTCTAAAGTAGAAAATAAAGATGGTATTAAGTCTGCCCTTGATGAAGGATTTAAGCATGATGAAAATGTCATAATACAAGAGTTCGTTAAAGGCCGAGAAATTACTTGTGGCGTTCTTGAAGACCAAAATGGTATGCCATTTGCTTTGCCGCCAACAGAAATCATATCCGCCGAAGGGGGACTTTTTGACTATAAGGCCAAGTATGTTTCAGGGGCGAGTAAAGAGATTACACCACCTGGCTTGGCGGCAGATAAAATTAAAGAAGTACAAGACCTTGCGGTGCGGGCTCATCGGGTCCTTGGGTGCAGTGGTATTTCCCGTTCGGACTTTATTCTAAAGGATGATTCGTGGTATATTCTGGAGACGAATACCATACCTGGTATGACCGAAACGAGCTTGATACCACAGGAGGCAAAAGCAGCCGGCATTAGTCCATCCGAACTGTTGGACATAGTTATCGCATCGGCCTTACGAAATCATGGAAAATAAACTGGAAAAAATAGTCTCACTCTGTAAACGAAGGGGATTTATTTTTCCCGGCTCGGAGATATATGGTGGCATTGGAGGATTTTATGATTTTGGTCCGCTCGGTGCTGAGTTAAAATTTAATATTAAACAGGCATGGTGGAAAGATGTCGTCCAAAAAAACCGGAATGTGGAAGGTTTGAATACTGCTATTATTATGAATCCCGAAGCATGGAAAGCTTCTGGTCACGTCAGCGGCTTTTCCGATCCAATGGTGGAATGTAAAAAATGCCATTCTCGCTTTAGATCCGACTTTCTATCGGCTGAAGAAAATATGGGTAAAGTTTTAGTGCTCCCAGCTGAACCGGCAAAGCAATTGGATTTATTAATGCAAGAAAAAATAAAATGCCCCAGCTGTTCTAAGGTTGATTGGACTGAACCGAGGCAGTTTAATTTAATGTTTAAGACATTTGTCGGGCCGGTAGAGGACTCGGCCGCTACTGCTTATCTGCGTCCGGAAACGGCCGGAGGCATTTTTGTGAATTTTAAAAACGTATTAGATACGATGCGCGTCAGAGTGCCATTTGGCATTGCTCAAATTGGTAAAGCATTTCGCAACGAGGTCAATCCGAAGGATTACATTTTCCGTACCCGCGAGTTTGAACAGATGGAGCTGGAGTTTTTTGTGAAGCCAGGCGAGGATGATGAATGGTTTAAAAAATGGATAGACGAACGTTTTAATTGGTATGCTAGCATCGGTCTTAAAAATATTCGCAGATTTGAACAACCAAAAGAAGAATTGGCGCATTATTCAAAAGGTACCACTGACATTGAATACAAGTTTCCGTTTGGCTGGAAAGAAATAGAGGGCGTGGCTAATCGTACTGATTTTGATTTAAAAGCCCATAGCCAGGCCAGTGGCCAGGAACTTTCATACACTGACCCAGACACGAAAGAAAAATTTGTGCCCTATGTGATTGAACCGTCGGCTGGCGTGGACCGCATTGCCTTGGCTGTGCTTTGTGACGCATACCATGAAGAAGAGGATAGAGTTGTTTTGAAATTACATCCTAAGTTGGCGCCGTACAAGGCGGCGGTATTTCCTCTATTAAAAAACAAACCGGAACTTGTTAAGAAAGCTGAAGAAGTTTACGCAGTAATTGCCGGTGATTTTAATGTCGCTTGGGACGATAGAGGTAATATCGGCAAGAGATACTACTCGCAGGATGAGATAGGCACCATTCTTGGAGTCACGGTAGATTTCCAGACATTGGAAGATAATACAGTGACGATTAGAGATAGAGATACCAAAGAACAAATAAGGGTAAAATTGTCAGATCTCCAAAAGATTATTGAAGGCCGAATAAACGGAGAAGATTTCTCGTCATTCAAATAATCTGTGCTATTTCTCGGTCGGTATTTATTACGTTAGCTAGGGCTTCTTCATAATCAATTCCCGTTAGATCGCACATATCCTTTAAAAAGGATAAAGGAATCCTGTTTTTCTTTAGTTTCCAGGCAGAAATAGTGGCTTTCCGTACCATCAAAAAATTAGCTGCACTATTAAATTTTTTAAGTTTTTCCTTTACTTTGATGAACAGAACATTGTGAAAGTCGTCTTTTAAAAAGATAGAAGTAGTTGTGTCTACAGAGGAATCCGATAATCCATTCGGATAGGAGTTTAGTAAAATTTGATTTTGTTTAGATAAAATCTTTAGGTAGGTCCGAACCGTAGCGTGACTTACCTTGAAATGTTTTTTAAGAAATTCTGTGTCGCATTTATTCGTTTCTTTAAGTAAATCAAGAATTTTTATCGTTGATACAAATTTATCCGAAGTTTTGATAGAAGGTTCTTTTCCAGATTTTATTCCATTCACCCAGTTCAACATCTTTGCTTTTTGAGTACTTTCATCAAAATATTCTAGTAATTTAATAGGGTTATTTTTTGAAAGACTAAAGATAACATGCTCTCCTCGTTTATTAACTTTATTTTTACCAAAAAATATTCCATCCTTTGTCCAAATGTCACTTATGGAATTGCAGAGCCGCTTACTTTTTACTGAAAGGCTTACTCTCCCACTTTTTGTAACACATCCATCAAATATTAAAACCCCTTGGGCGAATGCTTTGCGGATTTTCAAATCCGACTTAGCTATAATATCAGGTTCCCAAGCGTCAAATGTTTTTGGTCCGGGATAAATACCAAATAAGATATTTAAGTACCTGGCTAGTATTTTATTGGAAAATATTACTCGCCATGCGCCTTTCTTTCTATTAAAATTAGTGGGTTGAATACCAAATTCCTCAGACAGCCATCTGGCAAAAATTTCTACACTATCCTGGTATTCCTCAACTAGCTCCAAATTATAATGGATTTGAACCTTAGTTAATGGAGATATTTTTAAAATAAGACTTGAAATACTGTCCTGGTTATCTTTGTTTAAATTGCAACTCAGATAGTGTTGATTTCTTGCTAGCGTGTATCCTTGGGTAAAGTAGACCCTGGATTTTTTGAGATGTTCTATTGAAGGATTCAAGTTTTCTTTTTTTGAATCGGCAATAACGACCTGAACACTCAAACTACCATCAGCCATAAAGGCCCCTATAATCTTGGCCAGAGTAGGGTTCATCTCCCGCGGAAACTTTATTGGTTTGGCTGAAGCAGAATTAACTTTTAGAAGTTCAACAGTTTTGTCAATTTCTCTTGCGTATTTTTCCTGATTCGGAACAAGTGACAAAAGCTCCAGTACTATGGGTATGGGATAAAATTTAGTATTGCCCGAGAGTATTCTTCCTATTGTATTTGTGGAACACTTAAACTTACTGGATATCTTTATTGCCAAGTTGGTTCTTCTGAGCTTGCTTCTTGATCGGGCCTCATTTTCTAAGTTTCTAAAAATTAAAGCCAAACCAGGCCCATGTATGCATACCCAAGTTCTTGGGTGGATATCTGTCCGTGCATGAAATAACAGTGGACTAAAATACTTACTCATACTGAAATTATATCAAATTAAGAGAACTGCGTAAATTTAAAAGTGGATAACCTAAAAAACGTGCCTACGTTTCCGAGGTTGACTATTCTATGTGTATACGGTATGATATAGTCCGCACTTTTGACAGGAGGCTTTATGCGAAAAGTCCAAGATAAGCCGACCTTGGAGCTGTTTGCCGAGATTTTTAAAGAGATCTTCGCGGATAGAGCTACGATCTCGGTCAGCCGGCACGGGCTAGTGGTCGGCCTTGATTCGGGTAAAATGTTTGAGGTTTACGTTCTGCAAGAAGAGGGCGGCGGATATGCCTTTAGCGTCGACGTCAAAGGGTCGATCCTAAAGGAAGAGCTTTTCGTCGAAGGCAAGGAACCCAGTTAGAGTTCCTTGCCTTCTTCTTTTTCCTTGAGGATTTTCTTAGATTCATCGAGCCGGTGGAGTAGTTCATTGATGCCGTCTTTCTCTTTAGGATTTTCTGTTTTCATCAGGTCCAACTTCAGACTGTTAGCGATACCTTCAATGATTTGCGAGGCCAGTTTTGTATGTTTAGGAATATTATGGTCGGCCGAGAATGACCTCACTTCTTCCGCGTCTAAAAACACGAGTGCCCGCGGAATAGCTGTATCTGCCGCCGTCATTTCATCTAAACGGATAAACGGCCTGTTTAGCAGATCTTCAGATTTGGAACTGCGGATAGCACTGTCGGTGGTAGTGGTTATTTGCAGACCTATTACCGCCCGTCCTTCCAAATACCCAATCCTATCAAGGGCTTTATCTTTTACGATTTGAGATTTACCTGAATCTTCCAAAGGCGTAGCTGGCCGAACTTTCAACTCGGGGATAAGAAAGGGCAAAAACTCATCCACTGCTTTTTCTGCCGCTTCGCCCTGATCGCCGGTTTCAGGATTAGGAATTTTATGTTTATCTAAGCTTTTTATGTATCTGTTTTCCAGGCTTTTCATATATCAATTGTACCTAACTCCCTAAGCGTGTCCACATCTCCGAGCTTGTGGGTATGATACATAAGGCGTTAGAATAAGGGTATGGTTAAGCAACCGACAATGCTGGGCGTGCCGCATCATCATATTAAACGGGCTGTCGTTTGGTATTTGGTTTTGCTCCTGGCCGGCGTTATCGCTATCTATGGTGTTCGCTGGTGGAACAATCGCCAGTGCGATGATGCCGTCTCTTGCGCGTCCAAACTGGACATCAAGGAGTATTCTCTCGGCGCGGAAGTAACCGAGGTAAACGCGGACGACAATGAGCTTAAAGTCAAAACCGGTTGGGTCTCGGACGGTAAATTTGTCTACTATGAAAGGACCGTTAAATTAACGGCCGACGCCAAGGTCTTGTCCGTGACCAAAGACGGCACCGTGCCGGTGCTTAATCAGAATCCGATAGACTATATCCGCGTAGGGGACAAGATAACCATCATGGGGGCCGGCAATCCATATACCGTCACCACTTTAACCGCCACCAAAATAGAAGTCCAGAGGTAATACTACAATTTTTGGTATCTTGTCGTGCGTCCTTGGCCAATGCGCTCAATCAATTTCAAAGCTATCAGCCGAGACAAGGCTTGGCGGATGGATACTTCGGGCATTACACCACCGAGCAAATCAAAAATCTCACCCTTGCTCAAGGTTTCTTTTTGTTTGAAAAATTGGTAGATCTGCAACTGTTTTTCGGACAGTAACTTCTCCGGCTGGTCCGACTCCATAATCTTGCGAGCCCGTTCTGTTTGTTCTATCAGGACATTAAGGAAGAAATTGACCCACGGCGTAATGTCCTCGTGGTCAGTTTTGTGGTTATTTTGAGTAGCTCGAAGAGAGAGGTAATAATCCGGTCGGCGTTCCTCTATAATTTCTTCCATAGAGACATACGGGATGTAGGAGTAGCCAGTTTTTAACATCAGCAAGTTGGTAAGGGCACGTGAAAGACGGCCATTGCCGTCACTGAATGGATGGATAGCCAAAAATTCAAAGATAAAATTGGCCGTAATCATAAGCGGATGCAGTTGGCCCTTGTCCAGTTCTTCGTTTGTCCAGAATAAAACATCATCCATCTCTTTTTTGACGAGCCATGGTGGCGTCGGTTCAAAGAGAACAATTTCTACGCCGTTCTCTTTTTTCATAATCACCTTGTTGTCTTTCATCTTGTACTTACCTTTGTGAGCTGTATCTTTCTCAGAGAAGTGCAATTCAATTTCGTGGAATTGCAAAATCTGGCCCTCGGTTAATTTGAAGGTTTTATAGTTATCAAAAATTCTTCCCAATAAGTCAGCATAGCCCGCGACCTCTTGTTCATCTCGGCCAATAGGTGGCTGGGTCTGGAGGCCACGAAGCAGTCGGGCCACCTCTTCGTCGTCAAGCTTAGAGCCCTCAATACGTGTAGAGGCACCAGAGCTGGTAATGAGGACAGATTGTTTGAGGCGGCTCAGAACTTGGGGACTCAAACGTAGGCTTCCTTGCCAGAGGCCCTTGAACTCATCAATCCAGCCGATCTTTTTTAGAATCTCGCCGGTAGTCTTTATTCTGTTGTTGAAATGGCTGGAATCGCTCATATTTCAAGTGTTTAATCTGATACAAGTTAACTATATCACATTATATCAGATTGTATCGGATAATCAAATTTAGAATGGGTTTTTATGACTATCCAGTATACACAATTGACTTTTTGCCTAAAAAGAGTATAATTAAAGAGTAAGGATGAGTGGTGTTCACTCGTCCTCAAAGTTTACCCGCCGGAGTTTTGTGAAGCAAAATTCTGGCCGGGTTCGCTCGTTAACAACTTTTCCATTTTCCTGGAGGTGGCCTATGGTCACGCGCACACTTCGCACGTTCGTCGTCGTGGCGCTGATGGCCCTCGCCTTCAGCGCCTGCAAGAAGCACAATCCCAATGTTCCTTCACCGACGGATGACACGGAGTATGTTACCATTCCGGTGGCGGACCCGTCCAATCTTGAAAAGGCGTTCCTGCGCTTCCATCGGCCCGATGATGCGGTGGTTGTGAATCCGTCATATCGTTCATCGGGAGTCATGCTTGCTTGGTACGATTTGAAAGATAACGTAAAAAGCTGGCGGACGAAAGGATGTTCGATATCTGCGACATCTGACGGCGACTGGAATCCAGAGACGAAGATTTTCACCTGCATCAAGTTTGAGACGGACAATCTGTTGCCGCTGGATACGGAGATTTACATCTGGGGGATTGATAGCGCTCTTGCCCCTCCTCAGGTTGCCAGAGAGTTCATTGTAAATGGAATTCTCCTGCCACCCGGAGAGAGGACGGGAATTCAATCGTGGCCTGTAGGAGTTTTCAAAATTGGCCGGGACCTCAAACCATACTGGTAGTTATTCTAAATAAATACCAGTAGCACCTCCCTGGCGTCTAAAGCGACAGATGTCAGGGCAACCACCGCGAAAGCGGTGGATTTTGTTTTATTAGAACAATGGTATAATAAGTATATGGCTAGAAAAGGAAAATTTTTCATACTTTTTATTTCGTTCATTGGGATACTTATCTCTGCTCATCAAGTAAAAGCAGATAATCTTTCATCTACATCAGTCCCGAACGGGGATATCATAGAGCTCCAAGGAGATTTTAATACTGATATATGGCAACCAGTTTGCGAGGGATATACGCCTCCATATGCGTTCCATCCGCGTTATTTGGAGGTTCTATACAACATAATCATAAGAGATAGCAATTTTAATGACGTAGCCATATATCCGGCTGGTTCAAGCTGGTACTTACCTATAGGTGAACCTGCTCCGGGTTCGGATATTGGATGCGGAGGTAATTTCGCTGGGGGTTATTATGTTTACAGGTGGGACTCAAATGTTGCTAGAATTCAAATTCAGAATCTAACTCCAGGTCAAACATATCAAGTTTTTGCTGACGGCAGGCAAATAACTGACGTTGAAGAATCGGATATTGATGCAAATACTCCAGGCCCCCAACCTTTAAGTGATACTGGAGATTATTACGTACACAAAATAGGCGAATTTACGGTGCCTACTCCGACGGCAACGGCAACGGCTACTGTGACGTCTAATTTGCCGACGAGTTGGATTGTGATGGATCCAGGTAACAGTGCTCATCCTGGCAGTGGCACCGCCAGCCCAACAGGCGGTTATACTGGTCCGGTGGGAACCTGGTCTATTCAAGTTGATAATCTGACATGCTACAGCAAGACCGTATCTCCAACAAGCCAGAGCATAGGAGGCGGCGAGACAAAGAATTTTGATATTACATATATAAGCGACGGGTCATGCGGCGGATCCGGCGCCGTGCCAGACCCTGATTTACAATTTAACGGCCAACAGAGAAATGCGACTATTACGCAGGGCCAGACAGGGACGCTGACTTGGACTGTCGGCGGCGGAGCCGCCGACAGTTGTTCCGCTACTTCAACACCATCAAACGGCAACTGGTCGGGTCCCAAATCGGTAACTGGCGGGAGCGAAACATCTGGAGCCGTTAATTCCCAGACCACATTCCTGATCCAATGCACGAACGCCTATGGCACCGGCCAAAGCCAGGTCATTGTTACTATCCAAGGCCAAGCGCCTGTTCCCGGCTGTACCGAACCGACTGCCAACAACTATAATCCATCGGCTACCCAAGACGATGGCAGCTGTACCTATACTCCTAACAATAATATTCCATACGGAGCCCTGGACCCGAGCAACTGCACCATGAACGGCTGGGGCTACGACCAGGATACGCCCAACACTTCTACGACCATAAAAGTGTATGACGAGAATAGTAATGAGGTTGATTCTTTCTCGGCCAGCAATTACCGAGGGGACCTGCAGGCGGCTGGGTTAGGTAATGGTAATCATGGATTCATCCGGGCGGCGCCAAGCGGCGTATATAACGGCACCCACACGCTATACTTTTATGTCCTTGATACAGCTAACAACCAACCAGCTCCTTTCGGCAGTTATTCATACAATTTTGCCAGTTGTGTAGATAATTCCCCGATAGGGGTGGTGGATTCAAGCAACAGCACTAACCCGCCGATAGAGAATTGCAGTACATTTGCCGGCTGGGCCTATGATCCGGACAAGTCAAGCACTTCAATTGACGTTAAAGTTAAAGACGCGGTTACGGGCGCCGACATTGGCACTTTGACCGCCAATGGTAGTCGGCCTGATGTTAATGCCATTCTAGGCATTACTGGTAATCATGGCTATACCGGCAATACTCCGGCCAGTTTTAAGGACGGCGCGCTCCATCACGCCTATGTGTACGCGTTGAATATAAATAGCAGTGGCACTGCCAATTCGGCCCTAGATGCATATATTGGCGATTTCAGAGTAAAATGTCCGCTTCCAACTGTTACCCTGACATCCAATCCTGACGCAGTGGCATACAACGGCGCATCAACTCTGACCTGGACGCCGGCCAATGCCGATACGTGCACGGCCGGAGGGGACAATCCGAACGGGAACTGGACCAGTTCTAAAACCGACACTGACGGTTCTCATTCAGAAGGGACGGGCAACCTGACTCCTGCTAGCGGCGCCACATATAATTATTCAATTACCTGCACCAATGCCTATGGCTCGGCGAATGCCGTGACCAGTGTTCAGGTCGCCGCGCCACTGGTGCCGACGGTTGATATCAAAGCCGATGATCAGAATAGTTTAACTGTGGACTATTACGACTCGGCGACAATAAGCTGGACGTCATCTAACACAGATTCTTGTTCAATTTCTCCGGGTGGTTGGACTGGAACATCCGGTTCCGGCTACGAAACTGGTCCGCTTACCCAGTCCCAATATACATACACGGCAACCTGTACCGGAGCGGCTAATCAACAAGCTACTGACTTGGTCACGATAACCGTGAATAACGCGCCGACGCCGACGTGCAGTTTATCAGTTGATAACTCTTCGCTGGCTTGGAACAACACCGGCACTACTTTGCGATGGACCAGTAATGGCAATCCGCTGACCACCGCGCTCAATGCTTCCGGCAACTGGTCCGGAAGCAAAACACCTTTAGCATCGGGCTCGGAGGGCACTGGCCATTTGGAGCCGGGTAACTACAGCTACACTCTGACCGGCGTTGGCCCGGGCGGCAACACTACTTGCGGTAGCGGGGCGGTATCGGTTTCGGTAACAGCTCCGACGCCGACAGCGAGCAACATTTCGGCTACCCAGCCAAACTACTGCGTGACCGGTCCAGCGGCTACTATCGGCTGGACATACTCGGACGCGTCCGGCAGTCCGCAGACCAAGTACCAGGTTCAGATAACAAATACCGGCAGTTTCACCAATCCGATAATTGATAGCGGAGTGGTCACTTCATCAGGAACTTCTTTCTACAGCGGTCCTTTGCAATTCAACGTAACTTACAAAGCTAGAGTGATGGTTTGGAATACATATAATAATCCTTCAGCCTGGGAAACAATGAGCGGCAATTTCAAAACGCCGTCCTATGCCTATCCGCAAGTCGGCATGAGCTGGACGCCGAAAAAACCGCCCAAGAACACTCCGGTCCAGTTCACAGACCGGACCGTATTTGGCGGCGGTAATACGAACAGCCGCAATTGGGCCTGGACATTTGGCGACGGAGGCACATCGTCCTCGCAAAACCCGACCCATACTTATACCACCGAGAATTCCTTCCTGCTGACTCTGACTGTAACCGATGCGGCCGGCCAGACCTGTGGCACAACCGGCTATGGCACCATCCAGGGCCTGGACCCAGCCATCTGCAACGCCAATTGCGGCATAAATGTGCAGAAGCCGATACCGTCCATCAAAGAAGTCGCTCCGAAGTAGTTGTAATTTCCGAAGCTCCACCTGCCTCCGAGCTTCGCTCTCCGGCTTCGGCCGACAGACTGGATATACTCACAAATCTCAAAGTAACGAACAAAAAGGCCACCTTGCCTCGCTCCGCTCGGTTTCCTTTTTATTACCGCTACTTTATCAATTTGTTTCGTTATCCAGTGGCTGCGGCCTCAAACGGTGAAATTACAACTACTTCTTCGCTTGTTTTTAGGCTCAAAATCAAGTAAAATTTTTAGGTTATGTTAGAAAAACATCCATTACCACTTCACGTTGTCCGCATTAAAAAATTAAAGTCGCTTTTAGCGATAGTTGAGAATTCAGCCAAAGGGGATAATTATTTATTTCGGAATTTATATGCTGATGAAAACGGCAAAGAGATAGATGTCTTTGAAAATGGCGGCACATCGTGTGGCGGCCATGTTTCTTGGATACTCTTAGCATTAGAACTAATCAAGCATCCACATGCTTCAGTTCATAGCACCGTTAAGGATTTATTAGATAGTGGCTGGGATGAAATTCCTGAATTAAAACCTGGCGCGGTTATTGTCTGGGAAAGTGTGCTGGCAAGTAACGGTCTCCAAGGAGAAAAAAATATCGCCCTCTCCCACGTCGGTTTTTATGTCGGCAACGATGAAGCCATCAGTAATGATTCAAAAGGAAGTCATTTCCCTCGCAAACATCATGTTACTTATGGAGTTAGTCCAGATGGTAGCCCAGTGCGGAAGATAACCAGAAAATATTGGCATCCTGATCTTGATAATTAACAATGTCCGTCATTGTTACAATGACGGACATTGTATTTGAATGAAAGAGATTTTAATTGATGTGCCGGTGTGTAACCAGCGCGAGTTGTCACCGGAATGGGCCTGGCGAGGATGCGCCATCTGCTCTCTCTGGATGCTTTTGAAATGGAACAATCGCGGGATATCAGTTTCTCCGGAGGAGCTCTTGAAAGAAGGGCTTACTCTCAATGGCTATGTGGAAAATGTTGGTTGGGGTCACCGGGTTATCACAGAGCTGGGAGCAAGACACGGGATGATATTGGATTACGCCAAAAAGTTTTATTATACGCCGGAGGAGAAACAAGAGGGCCTGAAACTTATCGCCGAGTGTCTGAAAGCGGGCAAGCCAGTTATTGCGTCAATATTCAAAGAGCTCAATCACTCCAAGGACGGGCATCTGGTGGTCTTGCGGGGGATAAGAGAATTCAGCGGGACGGTCATTGGGTTTGACATCCAAGATCCCGACCCGACCTGGCGGGGGCACAATTATTTACTGGCTCGTCAGGAGTTTTTGGACGGCTGGCGCGGAGGTTTGATTTGGCCTAAGTAGTTATAGACATAGAGAGGAAACTGGAAATATGTTTTTATAATCTAATATATTAATCTTCCTGTCCGTATATCTTAGCACAATTAGCACTCGCCTACGGCGAGTGCTAATTGTGCATCGGAGAAATTGATTTTAATTTTATAGAATAATTGATTTGTATTTAGCAGTAAAAAAGTGTATATTTAATGGTATTTGGGGGTGTAGCTCAATTGGTTAGAGCGCTTCCCTGTCACGGAAGAGGTTGCGGGTTCGAGTCCCGTCACTCCCGCCCCAAATGGAAAAAAGAAAATTGACTTCCGAAGTAGTTAAAAAATATGACGAGGCTGGTCTTAAGATTGACCATGAAAGGGTTCTAACCTATTCGCAATTGAGCTGTCCTTTAGAGTGCGCATATTGTTTTGTGAATGATATGACGACCAATCAGCAAAAGGAAGTCGCGTATTTAACAGAAAACCAAATTGATTTATTGGAAAATCTACCGGAAGAAATTCGCTTAATTATGCTTGGTTGTGATACGGAATTTTTTCAAAATAAACCACAATCTTTGGATATTCTAAGAAGAATATCTAAATTTGGACGAGATATTTCAATGATTACAAAAATCCCAATTTCTGAAGTGATGGTAGCTGACATAAAGAGAATATATGACGAGATGAAAAGTAGGGGGAATTTTTTAAGTGTTTCCATGTCATTGCCTTGTATTTCTGAAAAGATGTTGGCCAAGTATGAACCCCAAACCCCAGCTCCAGAGAGGAGACTAGCAACTTTAAAAATAATTTCTGAAAATGAAATTCCAGCGATGCTAGCTATTCGTCCACTTTTGCCAGACATCTCAGTCGGAGAATTAGAAGAAATAGTCGCCTTAAGCAGAGATTTTGTGGTCGGATATTATTCTGGCCCACTTTATCTCAATGACGATAGGATTGCCAAGCTACTTCCTGAAACTATTGTAGAGCAAGAAGCCAGACAGCCACATTGGATGCTTGATGGTAATACGTTCAAAGAAATTAAAAAAGAAGGTCAGATTGAATTCTTGAAAAGCACGGTTGAAAAGTCGGGCCGTCAATTTTTTGAAGGAGCTGCTGATGGGATGAAGTATTTACGAGGAAATATTAAGTAATATGCTTAATATAGAGACAAAAGTTAAATTAAATAATTGGGATGCTACAAGAAGCCAAGTCGCTATGTTTGCTTCATTTTCAGGAAATCTCAAACAAAAAGATAGTTATTTTATGTTGGGAAATAAGCGATTAAAAACAAGGGAAGGGCCAAATCGGTTAGGATTGATATATTATGTGAGACCAGATGCTTTAAAAGCAAAAAATTCTCACTATTTTCTATGGCACCTTAATAAGGTATTATTTTTAATAACTAAAAGTGTCTTATCTATTTTTTTAGGAATAAAGAAAGTAGTGGAGAAAGAGCGATATTTATATCTTTATAAAAACACCAGAATTCATATTGATAAAGTTAAAAATCTTGGTAATTTTCTTGAACTAGAAACAGTTGTAAAACAGGATGGTGAGTATAGTGATTTTAGGAAAGAACATGACGAAGTATTCGCTAGATTACATTTAGAAACCATGGAAAAAGTTCCGGTATCTTACTCAGATTTAAAATTATAATCATGAATATTATTGTTTCATTGGCAGAAGAGAAAGAATTGTTAGAAAAACTAAGTAAGCGAACTGATGTTGAAGCTCGCCGGATGGAGCGGTTTTTGGCTATGCCGGATTTGTCGCGCGCCGATGGTAGTCCAATCTCCGAGATTGTAAAAAGAATTCTAGCCATTCTTGATTTTAAAGATTTTGACACTATCAAAGTTCCGGAGATTGTGCCGGCTGGTGTAAGTTTTGATGTGTATGGATTTCCGGCGGACCATCCGGCGCGTTCAAAGTCAGATACATATTATGTAGATGATAATCATATTCTTCGTACTCATACGACGGTGATGTGGCATTATTATCTAGGCTTGCCGGAAATTAAAAAACGGATGGAAGCAGGCGAGATACTTGGATTCTTCTCCCACGGCAAGGTCTACCGCAAGGATGAGATAGACCGAAATCACATGAATGTCTTCCATCAGATGGACGGCGGATTTCTGATACCAAAAAGCAAAAAGGAGATTACGATAGACGACCTGCAAAACGTTCTGGCCAATATCGCCAAAGCGGTGTTCGGGCCGGATATTAAGTACCGATTTAATCCCGATACTTTTCCATACACCGACCCGTCGCTGGAGATGGAGGTAGAAGTAAGCGGCCGCTGGGTGGAAGTCCTCGGTTGCGGTATCATGACCGACAATTTGATTCGCAATCTAGGTCTGGACCCGGCCAAGTGGAGCAACTGGGCTTTCGGCTTTGGTTTGGAACGCCTAGCTATCATTTCCATGGATTTGCCTGATATTCGCTTGCTATGGTCCGAGGATGAGCGGGTCAAAAAACAATTGAAGCTCGGCAATAAATTCAAAGAAGTTTCAAAGTATCCGCCCATTGTCCGTGATATATCTTTTGTCGTGCCGGACACATTCGTGCCCAACAATTACTTTGACCTCATCCGCGATATCGGCGGTGATCTGGTGGAGCAGGTGGAGTTGTTAGACAAATACGAAAACGAAGAGAAATTCGGCAAAGGCAAGGTCAGCTATACCTATCGCATTGTCTACCGCTCCATTGAACGCACCCTCACAACCGAAGAGATAGAGCCGCTTCAGAATAAGGTAGCAGGGGAAACTACGAAGCAATTTGGAGCCGAAATTCGCTAGACCCGCCAATTTTCCGGCTCCGCAGGCCAGACCGACGAGTCGGTCTGGCCGATAGTATCCGATAATCACGAGGTCGAGCGCCTGAGCGACAGCGAAGGAGGCAAGCGAGGGTTACCTGTGATTATCGGCATTATGCTATCTGGCCATGACCGAGCGAGGAAGGTCGTTAGCCGAGGACCAGACGGAAAATTGGGGCGGGCGAAGCGCTTGTTTGTGGGCCTGGAAAATGCTATAATTGAAGCATAAATTATGGCTAAAGAAGACCTCAAAAATAACCCTAAATCCGACTATTCCGCTAAGGATATTCAGGTATTGGAGGGCTTGGAGCCCGTGCGCAAGCGCCCGGGCATGTATATCGGTTCAACCGGACCGGAGGGTTTACACCATCTCATCTGGGAAGTTTTTGATAACTCGCTGGATGAAGCGATGGCCGGCCACGCCAAAAATATTGAAGTGGCCCTTTTGCCCAACAACCGCGTGCGAATTTCTGATGATGGCCGCGGCATCCCGACCGATATGCATCCGAAGTTAAAAAAGTCGGCTTTGGAACTGGCGGCCACTACTCTTCATGCCGGCGGTAAGTTTGATTCCGGTGCTTACAAAGTCTCCGGCGGTCTGCACGGCGTCGGTTTATCCGTCGTGAACGCGCTCTCGACCTATATGAAAGCCGAAGTTCGCCGCAAGCCGGACTTATTTATGCAAGAATACAAAATTGGTAAACCACTCGGCCCGGTCAAAAAAGTCGGCAAAGCCAGCGATACCGGCACGACCATTACTTTTGAGCCAGACCTATCAATTTTCAAAGATGCGACTTTTGATCTGACGACGATTCTGAACCATTTGCGCCAGCAGGCGTATCTGACCAAGGGGGTGAAGATTACCGTCAAAGATGAACGCATGCCACTGACAGTGGGTGAGGGCAAAGACAAAAAAGAATATACTTCTGATTACACTTTCTACTTTGAAGGCGGCATTATGTCATACGTTAATTTTTTGAATCATGGCGAGGAAACAAGCAACAAAAATATTTTCTATACTGGCAAAGACCAAAACGATATGTTTGTGGAAGTGGCCCTGCAATATATCGGCGAGCTGACCAGCCGGGAACTGTCGTTTGCCAACAATATCCACACGGTTGAAGGCGGCACCCATCTGACCGGTTTTCGTTCGGCCCTAACCCGTGTTTTAAATGACTATGCCCGCAAGAATAATTTTCTCAAAGAAAAAGAAGACAATCTCTCCGGCGAAGATGTGCGCGAGGGCTTGACGGTTGTGGTCTCGGTTAAATTAAAAGAGCCGCAGTTTGAGGGCCAGACTAAAGGCAAACTCGGTACGCCCGAGGCGCGCAATGCCGTGGAAACAGTGATGAATATTGAATTCGCTGACTGGTTAGAACGCAACCCCAATGATGCTCGCGGGATTTTGGATAAAGTCATTCTCGCATCCAAGGCACGCATGGCGGCCAAGGCCGCCCGTGATACCGTCCTACGCAAAGGCGCAATGGAGGGTTTGACCTTGCCAGGAAAACTGGCAGATTGTTCAAGTCGCAACGCATCCGAATCAGAATTATTCATAGTGGAAGGCGATAGCGCCGGCGGTTCGTCCAAACAGGGGCGTAATCGTCATACCCAGGCCATCTTGCCCTTAAAGGGTAAAATTTTGAATGTAGAAAAAGCTCGTCTAGACAAAATGCTTGCTTCGCAGGAAATTCGAGCACTCATTATTGCCATGGGTACCGCTATCGGCGAGGAATTTGATTTATCCAAACTGCGCTATCACAAGATAATCATCATGACCGATGCTGATGTGGACGGCGCTCATATCCGAACGCTTATTCTAACTTTATTTTATAGATACTTTCCACAAATTATCGCCGGTGGTCATCTATACATCGCCCAGCCACCGTTGTACAAAATTCAAAAGGGAACTAAAGCGCACTATGCGTATAATGACGTTGAAAAAGAAAAGATACTAGACCAACTTCGCAAAGAAGCAGGCGAAAAGTCAAAAATCAAAACCAGTATCTCAAAGGCAAAGAGTGACTGGCAAGTGAGTGCAGTGGATGGTGGTGAAGAAGTGAAAGTAGAAGCGGAAATTGAGGAAGAAGACAAGATATCTGGCGTGTCAATCCAGCGATACAAGGGTCTGGGCGAAATGAACCCGGAACAACTTTGGGAAACGACCCTTAACCCCGAGCATCGGTTACTACTTCAAGTGAGCGTCAAAGACGCCCAGTTGGCCGACAAGGTCTTTGATATCCTGATGGGTTCAGATGTCGTGCCACGCAAGAAATTTATCCAGACCCACGCCAAATCTGTCCAAAACCTGGATATCTAGAGGAATTGACAAACGATATCAGAGCTGATAATATAAAGGCGTAATACTGCCTTCGGGCGGTTTTTAGATACAATCTCTATGGCAAACATCGGACAATTTTTTAAGGAAGTACGGGTGGAAATGAGCAAGGTCGTCTGGCCGACCCAGCGTCAGCTTGTCGTCTACACTATTATTGTGATTGTGGTCTGTCTGATTTTAGCGGGATTTCTAGGGTTGCTTGACCTTGGTTTTCAGACGATATTAACTAAGTACATTTTAAATTAATGCCCAAACAAGTCGTCACCGGAGAACGTCATTGGTACGCCATTCATACCTATTCCGGGTATGAGGACAACGTTTCCCGTTCGCTGATGCAACGCATTGAGTCGCTGGGTTTTGAGGATAGAATTTTCAATGTCTTAGTACCTAAGGAAAAGAAAATTCGCATCAAGAGTGGCAAGCGTGAGACGGTGGAGGATAAAATTTTTCCGGGCTACGTACTGGTGGAAATGATTGTTGATGACGCATCTTGGTATGTTGTTCGCAATACACCCAATGTTACCGGTTTCATCGGTGCCGGCACCACGCCGACCCCGCTCTCCCAGGGCGAAGTGGACACCTTGGTCAAACGCATGGGTGTGGATGAGCCCAAATATAAGATGGATGTGGCCGTGGGTGACCGAGTGAAAATTACCGATGGGCCGTTCAAGGACTTTGATGGCAAAGTTTCAGAAGTGGACCCCGAAAAGGGTCGTATCAAAGTATTGGTCACGATATTCGGGCGCGAGACGCCGGTGGAACTGGATTTCCTACAAATTAAAAAACTTTAATCAAACTTATGGCCGTCAAAAAAATAAAAACAATCGTAAAGATGCAGATTACCGCTGGCAAACTGGAACCGGCCAAAATTGGTCAGGCTTTGGGTCCTCATGGATTGAACTTGCAACAGTTCATGGCCCAGGTTAACAGCGAAACCGCCGACAAAGCCGGCCAGGTGGTGCCGGTGGAAGTGACTATCTACGAAGATCGCACGTTCTCTTTGAAATTCAAGACTGCTCCGGCCGGCTATCTCTTGCGCGTTGCCGCCGGTATTGAAAAGGGCTCGGGTGTACCTAACAAGACCAAAGTCGGCAAAGTGACCAAGGCCCAGATCAAAGCCATTGCCGAACAAAAAATGGCCGACCTCAACGCCAACGACCCGGCCGCCGCCGCCAAAATTATTGAAGGCACCGCCCGCAGTATGGGTATAGACGTGAAGTAAACTCAAAATAAAAGATCCCGCGTAAAGTGGGGTCTTTTATTTTGGTGGCTGTTCTGCTAGGATATTGACCGGAGAGATTCCCATGTCTATCAAGTCAGATCGCTGGATCACAAAGATGGCCCGAGAGCATCAGATGATCCAGCCATTTGTTCAGACCCAAGTCCGTAATGGAGTCATCTCCTATGGAGTTTCATTCTACGGCTACGACGCGCGGATCGGAAATGTGTTCAAGATTTTCACCAATGTTAACAGCGCCGTGGTGGACCCAAAGAACTTTGACCCCAAATCCTTCGTGGACTTCAAAGGCAAAGTTTGCACCATTCCACCCAATTCGTTCGCATTGGCCAAGACGATAGAACGTTTTAAGGTCCCACGTGACGTCCAAGTCATCTGCGTTGGTAAGTCCACGTACGCCCGGTGCGGAATCATCGTCAATGTCACGCCCTTGGAACCGGAGTGGGAAGGTCATGTCACGTTGGAGCTTTCCAACACCACACCCTTGCCTGCGAAGATCTACGCCAACGAAGGCATCGCCCAGTTCCTGTTCTTCCAGGCCGATCCGTATGACATCTGTCGACGTTCCTATGCTGACAAGAAGGGCAAGTACCAAGGGCAGCGCAAACTGACCCTGCCCATTGTGGAGCGCCGTCGACGAAAGTAGCGTCAGTTTATGTCTGGAGGTTCTCGGTTGCGGTAGCCGAGAACCTCTTTTTTGTTTGGGAAAATAATGATAAAGTTGGTCATATGCAATATAAGCCAGTCATCGGATTAGAGATTCATGCTCAGCTGAATACGCGGACCAAGATGTTCTGTGATTCTTTGAATGATCCCGATGAGAAACGACCGAATTGGAATGTCTGTCCGATTTGCATGGGCCATCCCGGCACCTTGCCAGTGACCAATATAGAGGCCGTGCACAAAGTTATCCGCACGGGCCTGGCCCTGAATTGCGTCATCGCCCACGATACGTTTTTTGAACGTAAAAATTATTTCTATCCCGACCTGCCCAAGGGCTACCAAATTTCCCAATACCAAAAACCGCTCTGTGAGCATGGCACGCTGACAATTAAAGGTGGCAAAAATATTCGTATTACCCGCATTCACCTGGAAGAAGACGCCGGCCGATTATACCACGAGGGTGATGCGTCTCTGGTGGACTACAACCGCGCCTCTACACCACTGATGGAAATGGTGACCGAAGCCGATTTTGAAACAAGCCAAGAAGTACGTGATTTTGCCACCGAACTGCAATTAATTCTCCGTTACCTCGGTGTCTCTGACGCTGATATGGAAAAAGGTTTGATGCGCGTAGAGGTGAATATTTCTCTGACCAATGCCGATGGTTCCTGGGGCACCAAAGTGGAAGTTAAAAATATTAATTCTATCAGCGCCGCGGCGGCGAGTGTGGACTATGAAATAAAACGTCAGCGGGAAGTGTTGGAAGTGGGCGACAAAGTCGCCCAAGAAACCCGAGGATGGGATGACACCAAAAAAGCAACCATCAGTCAGCGTTCCAAAGAAGAAGCCCACGATTATCGCTATTTTCCCGAGCCAGATTTACCGCCCCTGCATTTTGAAGAGAGCGATATTGAAGCCATCCGAGTGGAGCTGCCTGAATTGCCATCTCAGCGTCGCGAACGATTTAAAGAATATGGTTTACCCTTGGCTGATATACAAGTATTTACGGCAAACAAAGAGCTTGGCGATTTCTACGAGTATATAGCGAGTGAGCTAGATCTGGCGACAAAAGATTATCATCGTAGTAAGGGTCGCGCGGGAGATGAGCCTGTTGAGCCGCATGTAAAAAATAAGTTACATACACTTGCCGCAAATTATCTCATCACTGAATTGCAAAAGCACCTGGCAGGGACCAATCCGACAAATACCAAAGTGATTCCCGAAAGTTTTGCGAAACTCATGGTCCTTATATTCCATAAAGAACTGTCATCATCTGCTGCCCAAACCGTCATTGAAGAGATGTTTACTACTGGTAAGTCTCCCGAAATGATAATCAAAGAAAAAGATTTGGGTCAGGTGTCAGATATTGGCACGTTGGATGCGATCGTGGATGCAGCCATTGCCACCAATCCAAAAGCCGTGGAGGATTACAAAGCCGGCAAATCCGTGTCGCTTAAATTCCTGGTCGGTATGGCGATGCGAGAATCAAGAGGCAAGGGCAACCCACAAGTGTTGGAAGAAATAATTAAACAAAAATTAAAATAATATGGCTGAACCAAGAACAAAAGCAGGTTGGGTCAAGACATCAGCGCGGGTAGCGATTCGGAAGGGCAACAAAAGTCGGAACCTGGTGACAGAACGAATGGTGAAGGGGAAACCAGTTACGACTGGTAAACGCACTGTCCGTCCGCGTTAATTTGTCCGCCAGCGGATGTTGGGGTTACGTTTGAACCAGCGCATTTGGCGTTTGGCATAACGGATGATATCGCGCTTTAAATTTGTGAGCATCTCGGCTCGCGTTATTTTTTTTTGCAAAAATAACGCGAGCCATTTGTATTCCAGGCCAAAGCTTTCTAAGCGCTTCCATGAGAGGCCGCCAGCATGAAGTTTACTAACTTCGCGGACCATTCCTTGTTTCAAACGCTGCATAAGCCGTTTTGCAATGTTCCGTTCTAGTTTCTTTTGTTTCGGCGCCAAGCCAATGAACTGGGCATCAACTTTTTGTTTATAAAAATCAGTGATGTTAAATTTCTGCGACTTGGTGACCTTAGATACTTCAATGGCGCGAACCAGGCGACGCGGATTTTTGGGGTCAACATTTTGTGCCCAGACCGGATCTAGTTTCTTGAGTATCGTCAAAAGTTGTGCGGGAGTTTTTTGCTCAAGCTGTTTACGTAGTTTCCAATCAGGCTTCACTTCCGGCAAAGGAATATTGTAGACCAGAGAGTCAATATAGAATCCGGTGCCACCGACAATGATGGGTATTTTGCCCCGGCGGATAATATCGGCGATAGCTCGGCGGGCCAATTTTACAAATTGGCCCGCGCTGAAGTTATTTCGTGGAGATGCGACATCCAAAAGGTGATGAGGAACCAGTTTTTGTTCACGTTTTGTAACCTTGCCGGTGCCGATATCCATGCCACAATACACCTGCCGTGAATCAGCCGAGATAATTTCCCCCTTAATTTTACGAGCTAATTTAATAGTAAAGACCGACTTGCCGGAAGCAGTCGGCCCAACAATCACGATAAGTCGCTTCATGTACGCTTGGCTATTTCTTCTTTGAGTTGATTTACAAAATCATCCACGGGCATGGTGCCGGCGTCGCCTTTGCCTCGTTGGCGCACAGCCACAGACTTGGCGTCTACTTCTTTGTCGCCCACCACCGCGATGTAGGGAACTTTTTGAGTCTCGGCATTGCGTATTTTTTTACCTAAAGTTTCGTTTTCATCATGTAATTCCGCGCGGATACCAGCATGCTTTAATGCGTGTACGACGGCCGTGGCCCAGGCGTGTTGTTTATCCGAGATGGTTACGACGGCTACTTGCACAGGGGACAGCCAAGTTGGCAAGTTACCGCCAGTGTGTTCCAGGAGCACGCCCACAAATCGTTCAAACGAACCGAATATGGCCCGATGGATAACCCACGGCATTTGTTCCTTACCTTCAGTGTCGGTGTAGTGGACGTCAAATTGTTTGGGCAACATCACTAAATCCAATTGGGCGGTGCCCATCTGCCAATCACGGCCTTGGGAGTCGGTGAGATGGGCCTCAATCTTGGGCCCATAAAACGCGCCTTCGCCTTCGGCGGTGGAATATTTAACGCCTGCTTTTTTCAAAGCATTCTCTAGCGCCTTTTCGGCCAGGGCCCATTCCTCGGCAGTGCCAAGGGCGTCTTTGGGCCGGGTGGCTAGGACATAGGTCGTGGAAAATCCAAACATGCCATAGAAATTTTTGATGGTATCCAAAATATTTACGACCTCGGCCTCCACTTGCTCGGGCAGGAGATAGATATGGGCGTCATCCATAGTAATCTGGCGGACGCGGAACAAACCGCCGAGCGTACCAGACAATTCATTGCGATTCAAGCGGCCGATTTCGGATAATCGGAGCGGCAAGTCACGATAGCTTCGGGTGCGGGAATTGTATACGTAGGTTGATTCCGGGCAGTTCATCGGCTTCACGACCAGCATTTCTTTGTCGTCTCGCGGATTAGCAAAATAAAACATATTATCGCGGTAGTGGTCCCAGTGACCGGACTTTTCAAAGACTTCTTTTTTGACCAATATCGGCGTGTTTATTTCCTGGTAGCCACCCTGGTCGTTGAGTTCGCGGGCAATCTTTTCCAACTCACGAAAAATGGCCATGCCCTTGGGATGCCAAAATGGCGCGCCCGGCGCGATTTCATGAAAACTAAACAAATCCAGCTCCCGGCCGATATCTCGATGGTCTTTCAGTGGTTCCATAAACTAGAGTATATCAGTATCCACTAGATATTTCTAGACGACTGTGGTGACGAGCTTGACGTTGTCGCAGAGGAGCTTTAATGCGCCGTCACGGTCGTTGATTTTGCCGGTGGCGATGATGACGCGATTCTCCTGCCAAATTTCGGGGTTCTTTTCGTAAACATTTGGAAAGACGACCAGTTCAATTTTGGCGGCGAGGTCTTCAATATTGGCGAACATCATTGGCCGGCCGGTTTTGGTGATGATTTTTTGGATTTTGGTAATGATGCCGCCGATTTTCACGATATTGTGTTTGTTGGTTAGGTTCTTGATGGCGACCACGTTTTCCAACTTCATTGTCGGCTGGTAGTCATGCAACGGATGGGAAGAAACATACAATCCCAGCAATTCCTTTTCCCAAGTTAATTTTTCGGCATTAGCGGCGGGCTTGGTCTCGTTCAATCGTAACGCCGGCATGGCCACTTCGGTCAGGCCGCCGAACAGGCCCATCTGGGAACTGGATGAGGCCTTTTGTTTTTCGTGGGCGTAGTTGAGTAGGGTTTCCATGTTGAACAAGAGGAAATTCCGCTCGCCGAATTGGTCCATCGCGCCGCATTTGGCCAGTGATTCAAATGATTTTTTGTTGAGGTCTTTGTGCTGGACCCGCATCACGAATTCTTCTATATCTTTAAACGAACCATTGGCCTGCCGTTCGGCGATGATGGCGGTGGCGATAGCTTCGCCGAGGTTTTTGATGGTGAGCAATCCAAAACGAATTTGTTCCTTGCCGGCAGAATCTTTGATGACAGTGAAGTCTTTGAACGAAGAATTAATATCAGGCGGTAAGACGGGCATGCCCAGGCGTTGACATTCGGTGATAATCTCGGCGACACGTTCCGTGTCGCCGGATTCCGCCGTGAGTACAGCACACATATACTCGGCGGGATAGTTGGCCTTCATGTAGGCGGTCTGGTAGGCCACGCGGCCATAGCAGGCCGCGTGGGCCTTGCCAAAGCCATAACCCTGGAACGGTTCAAAAAGGTTCCAGATATGCTCGGCCTCATTGAAACTCATACCACTATGGGCATGACAGCCCCGGACGAATATTTCATGTTGTTTGGCCATCTCCGCCGGGATTTTTTTGCCGACGGCCTTGCGAAATTTGTCCACCGTTTCCCAGGTATAGCCAGCAAGTTCCATGGCAGTGAAAATAAGATCTTCTTGGTAGACCAATATGCCATACGACTTGTCTAAAAACTTTTCGGCTTTCGGATGAAAATATTTAATCGGACTCCGGCCTTGTTTGCGGGCAATGTATTCGGGAATGTTGTTAATTGGGCCTGGGCGGTAGAGCGCAACCATGGCATTTAAGTCATGGATGGTGGTCGGTTTTAATTCTTTGAGATATTTAGTCATCCCTTCCGACCCGCCGAGCTGAAACACACCCTCCGTGCCGCCCTCGGCCAACATTTTGAAAGTTTTTGTGTCATCAAAAGGAATTTTTTCAATATTGATATCTACATCGCGATGGATTTTGACCAAACGAACTGCGTCTCCGAGAATGGCCAAATTACGAATACCGAGCACATCCAGTTTCAACAGGCCGACACCATCTTCTCCTACCGTATACATATCGTATTGAGTGATGAGGTTATCTGCACCCTTGGGGTCAAACTGAAGAGGCACGTATTCAGTCAACGGTTTGGGTGAGATGACAATACCGGCGGCATGGACCGAGAGATGTCTAACCGTGCCTTCAAGTTTTTTGGCGATATCCAATATCTGTCGGGCCTCGGCTTCGTGTTCGTAGATATTCTTTAATTCCGGCTCCAACTCCATCGCTCGGTCAACGGTCATCGGGAAGCCCTGCGAGCCCATGGGGATGAGCTTGGCCAGGCGGTCGCCGGCATCGTAGGGCTTGCCCATGGCTCGGGCGACGTCTCGGACGGCGCCCCGCGCTAACATCGTACCGAAAGTGCCAATTTGGGCGACCTTGTCAGCGCCATATTTCTTTTTGGCGTATTCCACTATTTCACCTCGGCGATTGTCGGCAAAATCCATATCAATATCCGGCGCAGATGGGCGGAATGGATTCAAAAATCGCTCAAACGGCAATTTAAATTCAATTGGATTGACACTGGTGATGCCTGATAAATACGCAACTAAAGAACCGGCTGCCGAACCGCGGACAGTGGTGTATATTTTGTTCTCGTGGGCGAATCTCAACAAGTCGGCGACAACTAGAAAATATGGCGCGTAGTTTTTATTTTTAATAATCTCCAGTTCGTATTGGCGGCGTGGCTCAATCTCCGGGTCGGTATCCAGCCCACGCTCACGCACCCCCGCCAAGGTCAGTTCGTCCAGCATTTGGTCGGCAGTCTTGCCTGGTTCCAAAGCGAAATCGGGGAAGATAAACTTGCCCAGGGTTAGGTCCACATTACAACGCTCGGCCACTTTGAGAGTGTTCTCCACCGCTTCGGGAATATCCTTGAATCGTTCAATGGCTTCCTGACTGGAGAGGAAATGATACTCACCATTGCCCGAAAATATCGCCGTATCGGCGACGTCGGTCTGGGTGGAAATGGCGACCAAGGTTTTGTGAGCGAGCTTGTCATCAGGTTGGAGGTAGTGCGAGTCTTGGGTCGCAACCAGGGGGATGTTTAATTTACGCGACAAACCCACGATGGCTGATTTCCACTGCGAGTACCAATCCATTTCGGGATGGTACATGATTTCCATATAGTAATTGTCAGCGCCAAAAATACTTTGATATTCAAGCACGATTTCCTCGGCCTTGATCAAATCACCATTCTGAATTGTTCGACCCAATTCACTGCCCGGACAGCCGGACAAACAAATTAAGCCCTCGGCGTATTGCTTTAATAGTTCCTTGTCCACGCGTGGCTTGTAGTAATAGCCCTCCACGTGGGCAGAGGTAGTGAGCTTAATTAAATTATGGTAGCCGGTGTTGTCCTTGGCTAAGAGAGTGAGATGATATCGCCGGTTGTCTATGTTCGCTTCTTTTTGCAATCGGCTCCGATTGGCAACATACACTTCACAGCCGATAATGGGTTTGATGTCGTTCTTTTTGCATTGGGTATAAAAATCAATCGCGCCATACATCACGCCATGGTCGGTCAGACCGATGGCAGTCTGACCGTGGGCCTTGGCCAGTTTGACCATGTCTTTGACTTTAGACAAACCATCTAAGAGTGAGTAGTGCGAATGCGTATGAAGATGAACGAATTTGGACATGAGAATGAAAGCGTGTAGACCGGATCAACCAGTACGCGCTCCGAAAATATTTAAGTACGATTCATTCTAACAGTCGCTCAAAACGACGCAATTGTGGAGAACTTGCTTTGCGGTGAGCTGTCGACGGGACCGGCGTAAAATTCCTACTGAAATTTTCGCCTATGTCTACGGCTACCCGCCTCCGAAATTCCCGCTGACAGCTCACCGCTTTGCAATTGCTAAATTATCAATGATATTGTATAATATGCGGGTACTTTGAAATGGTAGGGTACGAGCGGTGGCCGTAGCCGCGCATCACGCAAAACTTCGGTAACAGGGCCAGGGGGCCTTATGATTCACGTTTCTGTTGAAATGCCCGGAAGTGCTTGGTTGGATCTTGATAGCTTCTTGTCTGGTCTCAAAGACGCGGGCTTTGTGAAATCCGTTGGAGCTGGTATCTCTTTTGCCCGGAAGAACAAGACCAACACAGAGAAGGCTCGTCTCATTACCGAAAGCATGGACGAAGCGGTTTCCTTTGTTGAGAAGACAAGGGCTGCCCAAGTTGCAAATGCCTGCGAAATCGGAGAGGTTCTTCTGAACGGAGAACCGATGCTGGTATTTGTGTGGCGTTATCGACTTGCCCTTCAAGATGCTCTCAGGATGGCAAAGCGTCTTCCTGGGAGAAGGGGGGTGGGTGTTTTGCGCCATCATCTTGAATTGGCGTTAACCGATAACCCTGCATCAGAGGAAGATGAGGTCGCCGCCGGGTATTATTGAGTTCAGAGCGGGGCTGCGGCCCCGCTCAATCTTTTCTTGCGGGGTTTGATTTTTTGTGATAAGATAGATTCAGGTCTAAGGGTGCTGGGATTGGCGACAAAGACTGCTCATTTGCAGCTACTCGTTACACTCGTAGGCAAATATCGCATGGCAGTACCAAGACATCATATGGCCAAGGGCAAGCAGCTCCGCAGACGGAGCCATTTGGCGTTGGTCGCCAACTCGTTGTCCAAGTGTGGGCACTGTGGCAAGAGCATTATGTCTCACCAGGTTTGCAAGTTCTGTGGATTCTACAAAGGCCGCGAGGTTCTCAACACTATTGCCAAGCAGTTGGCCAAACGCGAAAAGCGCACCCAGGCCCAGAAGTAGTTGTAATTTTTAAAAACCAAACGTATTAATGGCCTCACGCCATCTCTCACGATCTGTCGCCATGCAATCCCTCTACGAGTGGGATTTTAAGGGTAAAAAAGAAACCCAACTGGCGGGCATCATAGAGCACAATATTCAAGAATTTGCGGCCGGCCTGGACGACCCGACTTTCATTATTGATCTGGTCAAAGGGGTCATTGCTCACTCACCCGAGATAGACAAAATAATTACCAAAGCGGCCCCGCAGTGGCCGATGGAGCAAATTGCGATGGTGGACCGTAATGTCTTGCGTCTAGGGCTGTATGAATTGCTGTTTGCTAATCGCGAGGAAGTGCCGCCCAAAGTCGCTATCAACGAAGCGATTGAACTGGCGAAATCGTTTGGTGGGGATTCCTCGGGCAAGTTTGTGAATGGGGTGCTCGGCACGGTCTATCGCGAAATTGGCGAGCCAGGCAAAGAAGAAACCTCAAAGAAAAAAGAAGACTCGGAAGCGTAGTCGCCAGCGGGACCGGCGTAAAATTCCTACTGAAATTTTCGCCTATGTCTACGGCTACCCGCCTCCGAAATTCCCGCTGGCGACTACACTTCCTCATCACTTATGGATATCGGTAATTTAGAAAAACAAATTGGGGTGCAGTTCAAGAATAACGACCTCCTCCTGACCGCGCTCACGCACCGGTCTTATTTGAATGAAAATCCTTCCTGGAAATTGGACCACAATGAGCGCTTGGAGTTTTTAGGAGACGCCGTACTGGAATTGGCCGTCACTGATGAGCTCTATGCCAAATATCCCAATCCCGAGGGTGAGCTGACCAACTGGCGAGCAGCGCTGGTCAACGCAGTGATGCTGGCCCAGATCTCGACCGAGTTCCAACTCAACGATTATATTTTAATGTCGCGCGGCGAAGCCAAAGATACCGGCCGCGCCCGGCAATACATCCTTGCCAACGCCATGGAGGCCCTAATCGGCGCCATTTATCTGGATCAGGGCTATGCTGTGGCCGATGCGTTCATCAAAAGATACATTCTCAAAGAACTGCCTCGTATCATAGAGAATCGCTTGGACCGTGACGCCAAAAGCTTACTTCAAGAAGAATCTCAAGAACGAGTAGGGGTTACGCCTGCTTACAAAGTTATCAATGAGTGGGGGCCGGATCATGCCCGTCAATTTAAAATAGCGGTTATATTTGGCGATCGAGAAATAGCCCAAGGAGAGGGAGCGTCCAAACAAGAGGCGCAACAAAATGCGGCGTCAGAAGCCTTAAATAAACTGAAGTGGGGACAGTCTGGCTCTTGATTTATTAAAGTTTACCTGATACAATATACCAGCTATGTTAGTAATGAGATTCCAAAGAATAGGCAAGAAAGGTCAGGCATACTTTCGTATTGTCGTGACCGAACACACTAAAAAGCCGCTGGGCGAGTTTTTGGAATTGCTCGGTTCTTACGATCCACACAAGAAAGATTTAAAATGTAAGAAGGACCGCATTGAATACTGGCTGTCTAAGGGCGTGAAAGCTTCCCCGACGGTCCATAATCTTTTAATAAATAAAAAAATCATCTCTGGCAATAAAAAGCAAAGCTGGAAAGCGAAAGTCATAGAGAAACAGGCCACAGCTCTGGAAGCCACCCCGGCCCCAGCAGAAGAACCGACCAAAGAAGAGGCTCCAGCCGAAACTCCGACGGCTTAATAAATCAAGACAAAACGCCCTCGCTTTTGCGAGGGCGTTTTGTTAGAATCTTTTCCATGAAGATAGTTCAAATTGATTTAAACAAAGATTATAGCGAGGCCATGTTTGAAGCCATCTCCATCCTTCGGCAAGGCGGCACTATCGTCTACCCGACCGATACCGTCTATGGCTTGGGCTGTAATGCCACTGACGAATTTGCCGTCCGTCATATCTACGATATCAAACAACGGGCGACTAAGCCGTTGCCTATTCTGGCTCGCAATATGGATTGGGTGGAGGAGTTGGTATATTTGAACGATAGCCAGCGCAAATTGGCGGCGAAATTTTGGCCCGGCAAGTTTACGCTGATTTTACCAAAACGCGACATTATTCCGGCCATCGTCACGACTGGCCTGCCAAGTGTGGGTATTCGCATTGCGGATTATGTCTTTACCAATAAATTACTCGGTGCATTCGGCTATCCGATCGTGGCTACCTCGGCTAATTTGTCTGGTGGCGAGGCGACGGGGGATATTAACAAAATTATCAAAGAATTCGCGCGCCTGCCTCGGCGCCCGGATTTAATTATTGATGCCGGGGTGTTGCCGGTATCCAATCCGTCCGTGCTCATTGATTGCACCACCGACAAGCCCAAAGTTTTGCGTGTCGGCCCGTCCAAACCCGACGAGCTGTTAAAATTATTAGAGATGTAGGAGAATATAGTAAATGAACGAATCTATTTTCCGTTTTATTAATAATCTTGCCGGCCAATGGCCATGGCTTGATACTGTGGCCATATTTTGCGCCGAGTACTTGATGTACGTTTTGCTACTAATAGTAGTAGTGTATACAGTTTCAAACTATCGGCGGTGGAGAGATTTAGCGATTGTGGCTATCGGTTCAGCTTTGGTTGCGCGATTGGTTATCGCCCAAAGCATAAAAATGCTTTATGACCATCCTCGGCCATATTGGCTGTTATCTGACGTTAATCTGCTCTTGGCCAAAGAAATGGAATCATCTTTCCCTTCGGGCCATGTCATTTTTGTTTTTGCCTTGGCGACAGGAATTTATTTTTATAACAAATCAGCCGGGCGATGGTTTTTAGGTATGGCCGTACTTGTTGGCGTAGCCCGTGTTTTTGTCGGCGTTCACTGGCCCTACGATATCATCGTCGGCGCGGTGCTGGGCGTAGCCACGGCTTATATTTGTAACTGGCTATACCAAAAATTTTTCAAAAATTAAAAAAGCGATTGTGCCGCTGGTGGGAGTTGAACCCACAAGCCCGTAAGGACACGCGATTTTGAGTCGCGCGCGTATGCCAATTCCGCCACAGCGGCATATTTATATCTTAGCATTTTTATCCAGGTTTTTCAATTGAATTTTTTTATACGAAGTATATGATAAGAGTAACGATATGGCTCGCATCATCACCGTGTGCAATGCAAAAGGCGGCGTGGGGAAGACCACATCTACGACCAACCTCGCGGCTTTTTTGGCGGCCATGGGTAAATATGTCCTAATGGTGGACATGGATCCCCAGGCCAACGCTACTACGGGTGTAGGGCTGACAGTAAATGAAGAGCATCCATCTATATATCACTGTATCGTGAATGACGTGAATCCTCATAGCGCGGTCAAAAAGACGAGTATTTTTGGTTTTGACGTTTTGCCAGCTTCACAATCCTTGGCCGGCGCGACGGTGGAACTAGTAACGATGGATGAGCGCGAAATGCGTCTTAAGAAAGTTTTAAACAGTATCCGCACTAATTACGATTACATTTTGATTGACTGCCCGCCGTCGCTTGGCCTCTTAACCGTCAACGCCCTGGCCGCCGCGGAGAAGATAATAATTCCGGTCCAGTGTGAGTACTATGCCCTTGAAGGTTTGGGCCAATTACTCAAGACTATTGAGCTGGTTCGCCAGGGCCTCAATCCCGATTTGCAAGTCATGGGCGTTGTCCTTACAATGTATGATAAGCGGAACCAGTTGGCCAACCAGGTCCAAAATGAAATTCACAAGAATTTCCCCGGCCGGGTGTTTAATGCCGTGATTCCGCGGACGGTTTCGCTGGCCGAAGCGCCAAGCTTTGGCAAGACGATTCTGCAATTTGATCCTAATTCCAAAGCGGCCAATGCCTATCGCCAACTGGCCCAGGAAGTAATTCAATATTCACATCAATGAGTGGCAATGCTAAAAAATTCTTCGGGCTGGGCAAGGGACTGGGCTCCCTCATTCCAAGTGGGATGCAAATGCAGCCCACGACCCAAAAAGAAAATGTTTTCTATGTTGAGATAGCCAAGATAGAGGCCAACCCCAATCAACCGCGCCAAGATTTTGACCAGGATGCGTTAAAGGAGCTATCAGGTTCTATCCGCAAGTATGGTGTCCTTCAGCCGTTGTTGGTGACCAAGGTTGAAACATCATCGGTCCGCGGGCTGGACGTGTCATACCAGCTCATTGCGGGCGAGCGGCGTTTGCGCGCCGCCAAGATGGCCGGCCTGCCCCACGTGCCGGTCATTATTCGCGATGATTTTGGTAAAGGACGCGACCGCTTGGAAGTGGCGTTGATTGAAAACATCCAGCGTGAGGACTTAAATCCAGTAGAAGAGGCCGAGGCCTATGTTCGTTTAAACAAAGAATTTGGCTTGACCCAGCAGGAAATCGCCACCAAAGTCTCTAAATCCCGTGAGGCGGTGGCCAATGCCATGCGTCTGACCAATCTGCCTCAGGATATGCGTGAATCATTGCGCGGGGGCAAACTCACCCGTACCCACGCTCGCGCCTTATTAGCATTCAACGAACCGGCCAAACAACGGGCGATGTACGAGCAGATATTAAGCGGTGGGCTGACATCCAAAGACGTGGAAACCAGCGCCGCCCAGACCGCCGGCGGTATCCGCAAACAAAAAAAGCAACGCACGGATTCCAAATTTATAGAACTGGAAAAAAACTTAGCCGGCACTTTGGACACTCATGTCCAAATCCACGGTACCGCCAACGATGGCGGCAAAATCCTTATTAAATTCGCGGACCTCTCACATCTCAACAAAATCGTAAAAGGTATCTTGGACTAATCGCTCCGCCGACAGCCCCTCTCGAGCTCGTTCGGTTGCTACCAGCGGCAACCTCGGCATTTCAGCTTTTCAAGTAAGTCCCGCCATGGTGGGACGGCCGGATGCCATTGAGGTATCCGGTTTTGACACAAAACCGAGATCCGAAATAGTCATCGGCATAAATGGTGCTTGGTGAAATGCCGAGGGAGAAGAGTAATTTCTCGCTGGAAGAAATTAACTCTGTTCTTTTGAGGGGCTATCAGCGAGCGGTTTCTTTTTGGCCCAGCGGTTGGCGCGGGGTTTGGGCGGATTTTCTTGCCAGTGTTTTAACGCTTCTTGGAGTTGGGCTTCGGATTCGGGCTTGGCGCTCATGATGAAATTACAATCCGGCCAACGGGAACAAGCATAGAAGGCCTTGCCTCGGCCGCGGGATTTCTTTTCAACGACATCACCCGTTTTACAATTTGGACATTTAAAGCCGGTCTTGTTAAAAATTTTCATGATGCCCTTACAAGTCGGATAATCCACGCAACCCAGGAAATATCCAAAGCGGCCGCGCTTGACCTCCATCGGCTTGCCGCAGATGGGGCAAACTTCGCCCTTGGTTTTCTCGGATAGTTCCGCAATCTTGGCTTCCTCCTCCGGCAATGGGCGGGTAATCTTGGGATCATCCGGGCAGCACATGAATTTGCCGAAGCGGCCATACTTTATCATCATCATTTTACCGCAGTGGGCGCAGGGGACGTCGGACTCTTCGGTGAGCTTCTCGACACTTTCTATTTTTTCGTCCAGGTTTTTCTTGAACGGCGTCCAGAACTCCTCAATCACCGGTTGCCATTTCATTTTGCCCTCGGCAATATCGTCAAATTCTTCTTCAATGTGCGAAGTGAAATTGATGTCTACGACTTCAGGGAAGTTTTCCACGAGCATATCGTTGACCAGGAATCCAATTTCGCTGGGTTTGTATTTTTTTTCTTCTTTGTCCACATAACCGCGATCCTGGATAGTAGCCAGGGTCGGAGCGTAGGTGGACGGCCGGCCGACACCGGCCGTTTCCAAAGTTTTGACGAGGGTGGCATCGGTGAAACGCGCCGGTGGTTCGGTGAAATGTTGTTCTTTGATAAGCTGGAGCAGTTTTAGTATTTCTTTTTCAGATAATTCTGGCAATTGGCCCTCCACCATATCAGATTCTTCCTCCTCATCCTTGCCCTCGGTATACGCGCGGATGAAACCATCAAAAATCACAATCTGGCCATTGGCCCGGAAGGTATAATTGTCAGCAGAAATATCCACGGCGGTTTGATCAAAGACAGCTGGTTGCATCTGACAAGCGATGGTGCGCTTCCAGATGAGGTCATATAGTTTTTTCTGGCCCGCGTCAGCGATCTTTATCTCATCGGGGATTTTAGAAAGATCAGTCGGGCGGACGGCCTCGTGCGCTTCCTGCGCACCTTTTGATTTGTTGGTATAGAATCTCGGCGTATCCAACATGTATTTTTTGCCGAATTGTTGTTCAATGACTTCTTGAGCTTGGGTGAGGGCGATTTGGGAAATATTCAAACTGTCGGTACGCATGTAGGTGATGAGACCCGTTTCATAGAGTTTTTGGGCCAGGGTCATGGTCTGCTTGGCGGAGAAGCCGAGCTTGCGCGAGGCTTCTTGTTGGAGGGTGGAGGTGGTGAACGGCGCTGCCGGATTGCGGTTAATTTGCTTTTTGGTGATAGACGCGATTTTGTACTCGGCACCGTTGAGGGCATCTAAAACTTTTTGGGCTTCAGCTTGATTTTTGATGGCTAATTTTTCCAAAGTTTTTTCGCCGACTTTAATCAGTCGCGCGCGGAACGCGCGCTCCTCGTCTTTTTTGGTGAGTTCGGCCTCAATACCCCAGTATTCTTCTTTGGTGAAGGCTTGTATTTCACGCTCACGCTCCACGACTAGCCGGACAGCGACACTCTGGACGCGGCCGGCCGAGAGACCCGAGCGGATCTTTTTCCAGAGAAATGGCGACAATTTGTAGCCGACGAGGCGGTCCAATACGCGCCGCGCTTGCTGGGCATCCACCAAGTTTTGGTCCAACTGCCGCGGATGGGCGATGGCCTCAGTGATGGCGTGCTTGGTAATTTCGTGGAATACGACCCTCTCTACCTTTTTCTCGGTGGACTTTTTGCCTAAACCAAGAGCGTGGGCCAAATGCCAAGCGATGGCTTCGCCCTCACGATCAGGGTCGGTCGCCAAGATGATGCCGTCCGCTTTGGCCGCATCGGCTTTCAACTCCGCAACAATTTTTTTGGCTTTGGCAGGAATCAAATAACTCGGCTCAAAGTTGTGCTCAATATCAATGCCGAGTTTAGACTTGGGCAAGTCACGGATATGACCAAAAGAAGACTTAACGACATAGTCTCCGCCAGTCAGAAATTTTGAAATAGTACGAGCTTTGGTTGGAGATTCAACGATAATTAATTGCATAGGTAGTTATTCGTTTGCACGGTAGATGCCGTTATCACTTTGGGTGATGAGACCGTTCAGTTCCATCACCGCCAGCGTAGCCAATATTTCAGATGTTTCTTTTTTAGTTTTTTCAATAATTGCATCCACAGACAAGGGGCCGCTGGTGGTCAGTATATCAATGATACGGATTTCTGTCGGATTAGCTGTGGACAGACGCCGAGATTTGGGCAGCGGTAGCTGGTCGTATTCTTGTAAAATATCTTCAGTTGAAGCCACGAGCTTGGCGCCATGCTGGATGAGCATGTGCGGCCCGGCGGTGCGCAAAGAAAAAATACTGCCTGGTACGGCAAAGACATCGCGATTTTGATCCAGGGCAGATTTGGCCGTGACCAGCGAGCCACTTTTGAGGTCTGCTTCCACTACGAGTACACCTCGTGATAGGCCACTCAAGATACGGTCACGGATGGCAAAATTAGAAGTCCCGATGTGGTCTCCCTTTTTGTATTCGGAGATGAGTAGACCGCCACTGGCCAAAATTTCTTTGGCTAGGCCAAGGTTGGTCCGCGGGGTCGGGTCGGTCACGGGCGTGGCCAGGACGGCGATGGTTTTGCCATGCACTTGCAGGGTCGCTTGGTGGGCGACTGCATCAATGCCCAACGCCAGGCCGCTGACAATAGTGAAATATTTGGCCAGGCCGGGGACGATATGCTGGACCGCTTCTTTGCCATAGGGCGTGATTTTGCGCGTGCCCACGACAGTGAAACAATCTGTTTGTAAAAGTGAAACATCGCCCCGACAATATAGTTGTTTAGGGGCATCATGGATATGCTTTAATTTCTTGGGATATTGTTTTGAATCTGGTTTGATTTCAACGACAGGATAGTCCATGGCGATATAATATACTCTTATATCCTAGCAAAAATCAAGTTTTTGTGTTAGCGTACAATTGAAATGGAACTCTCCGTCATCATTCCGGCCAAGAACGAAGAACAAAACATTGAAGCGACTATTCGCTCAATATTTGAATATTTGTCGGCTCGTAATGTTATTCATGAGATTATAGTCGTGACCAACGATTGTACTGACCGGACTGATCAAATTATTGATGGTTTGGTACCACAGATCCCAACTTTAAAGCATATCAAATTCAATCATGGCCGGGGCAAGGGCTTTGCCGTCCGCAAAGGTATGCTTGCCGCGCGTGGGGCGTTGCGTCTCTTCACTGATGCTGATAATTCCACCAAGATAGACAATTTTGAAAAGTTCAAAACATATATAGACCAAGGATACGATGTCGTGATTGGGTCAATCGGGCTGCCTGACAAAGACGTGGCGGTTGGCAGTGAGCCGTGGTATCGCATCTTGATGGGCAAGGCCGGCAATTTATTTATTCAATTTATGCTCACGCCTGGCATCTATGATACTCAGCGTGGGTTTAAGATGCTCACCGCTCGGGCCACGGAGCAAATTTTTGGAAAAATGAAAGTAGACGGCTGGGCGTTTGACGTAGAGTTGTTAGCTTTGGCTCGCAAGTATGGTTTTAAGATTAAAGAAGTCTCGGTGAAATGGGCCAACAATATTGAAACATCAAAAGTTGGCCCGAGGGCCTATCTGGAAGTTTTGTTGGCATGCGTTAAAATTAAATGGGACTTAATTATCGGTGTCTACAATGACTAACCAATTTCGGCAGGATCCACTCTCGGGTGACTGGGTATTAATCTCGCCTGCCCGGGCCCAAAGACCGGAAAACAAGGAACATATTCCATTTGCAAATCACGATTGTCCGTTTGACGATCCCCAAAAGACCGGCCAGGAAAAACCGGTTGCCATCTACGCTCATGGCCAGAAAACAGATATTCCAGATGGCTGGACCGTCCAAGTGTTGCCAAACAAATATCCGGCGGTGTTGCCGGGCCAGTGCGGGCCGGTGATGGAGCAGGGACTTTTTTCGGTGGCGGCCGGGGTTGGTTCTCATGAATTGGTCATTACTCGTGATCATGACCGACACTTTGCAAATTTCACTGATGAAGAAATGGCTGAGGTCATAAATATTTATCGTGACCGCTATATTGCTTTAAGCGCCGATCCCTGTACCGCTTATGTTATGATTTTTCATAATCACGGCGTCCTCGCCGGCGCAAGCATCTTTCATAATCATAGCCAAATAATTTCCTTGCCTGTCATTCCACCGCAATTACAGCGAATGTTTGAACGTTCGGACGTGTATCTAAAAAAGACCGGCAAACGTCTCGGCGAAGAATTATTAGCCGAAGAACTAAAAAATAATCGCATCGTATACAAAAATCAAAAATTTGTCGCGTACTGTCCATTTGCCAGCCGTTCGCCCTATGAGGTGCGGATTATTGCCGTATCGCCTCGCTCAGATTTCGGTGCACTATCCGATGGTGATGTCTTGCCGTTGGCCGAGGCTATGCGGGAGGTCTTTGGGCGGCTAGATAAGGTTCTCAACGATCCGGACTACACTTTTTATTTTCATACCGCTCCGCCCCGGGCCACTGACGGTGCATTGGATTGGCATATAGAGGTAATGCCGCGATTTTCTCCGGCGGCGGGCTTGGAATTCAGCACGGGTGTATTTGTAAATACGGTTGATCCGGATGAAGCGGCCAATAAACTTCGTTCAGTAACCTTATGATCTCTATCATTCTTGCATATATTGCCTCGCTGGCTCTGCAATTTATTAACGCCACCGGCTACGCCGGCGTCTTTATCCTCTCGGCTCTTGAAAGTTGCGCCATCCCTATTCCTTCGGAAGTAGTGGTCCCGTTTTCAGGTTTTTTAGCCGCCACCGGACAATTCAACATTGTTTTGGTGATTATCCTGGCGACATTGGGCAATTGGCTTGGTTCGCTGGTCTTGTATGGCATCGGTAAATCCGGCGGGCGACACCTGGTGGAGAAATATGGTAAATACATTTTGATACGGAGCCATGACTTAGACCAGGCCGATGACTGGTTCCGACGTCACGGTTCGTCTACTGTTTTTTGGTCCCGTGTTTTGCCGGTAGTTCGCACCTTTAGCTCTCTGCCCGCCGGTGTGGCCCGGATGAATCTGAAAAAATTCAACACTTATACTCTGGTCGGTTCGGCCATTTGGAACACCGGTCTGGCCTATGCCGGCTACACCGCCGGAGAACATTGGGACAGTTTCCACAAGTATTTCCAGAAATTTGATATTGTCATCGGCACGATTATTGTTTTCGGGATAATTTGGTTTATTATTAAGCATCTGAAACACCAACATGTATAAGAAATATATCGTTGCGAATTGGAAAGAATTGCCAAACACCTGGGCCCAGGCCGAGGAGCTTTTGGATTTCTTGGGTGAGCAATTAAGTTTGGAAATATCAGACAAAGTGGATATTGTGCTCTGCCCGCCGTCTAAATACATGACCCAGGTCTCGGAAATTTTACAAAAGGAACCACTCTCCGAACTAGTGGAATTGGGCGCGCAAGATATTGGCGTGGATAGTAATGATGATTTGAAAAATCTGGGCGTGGAGTATGTCATTATTGGTCATTCATCACGGCGGGTGTTTGAATCAAATGAAATTGTGAACCAAAAATTGAAACTGGCTATAAAAAACGGGCTGATACCTATCGTATGTATTGGTGAGTCTGCCAGGGATGAAAATTTTGAAACATTTCTGAAAGACCAATTCTCGGCGACATTCGCCGGGTTATCGGCCGATGAGATAGGGAAGTGCTTTATCGCCTACGAGCCGGTCTGGGCCATCAGCACCAATCCCGGCGCGAAGCCCGACAGCCCTGACGAAACTCGCAAGGCGCTCGTGGTCTTACGCCCGCTCGCGCCAACCTCGCCGCTCCTCTATGGCGGCTCGGTCACTCCAACCAACGCCAAAGATTTCCTCTCCATGCCCGAAATTTCAGGAGTGCTCATTGGCGGCGCCTCCATCCGCAAAGAAGAGTTTGTAGAGATACTAAAGCATATCTGATATGATTGGGCTAGTTCTTATTTAGAGAGTGGGGTTAAATGGCTAAAAAAGTAGTTTTCCTCCGGCCCCTGTCGGCGGGTCAGTACGCGACGATGTTGACCGTGATTGTTGTGCCGTTCTTGGCCTTGATTTTGGCTTTTGTTTTTATCCGCCCGTCGGGCCTAAACATTGGCATATTTATCAGCGGCTGGCTTATCACTGGTTTCGGCATCACCATCGGCTATCACCGCTATTTCACTCATGGGGGATTTGAAACTTCTCCGGCGTTTGAAGTGTATCTTGGCGTTACTGGCTTGATGAGCTGGATGGGCACGATTAGAGAATGGGTAACCAATCACTTGGCCCATCATGAACATTCTGATACTGCACAAGATCTCCATTCACCACACGTCCAAGGCGAGGACAACTTTGGTGTTTTCAGCGGGCTAGTCCATGCTCATATTGGCTGGATGCTGAAATATCGGATGACCAATGGTGTGGACTACTTGCCAATACGCATCAGTGAGAACAAGACCATCAAGATCTTGGACAAGTTACTTCCGCTCTGGCTCGGTTTGAGTCTGGCCATTCCTCCTATTATGGGTGGAATGATAACTCAATCCTGGCATGGTATCTGGACGGCGTTCGTCTGGGGTTCACTGGTCAGGATCTGTTTTGTTCACCATATCACCTGGTGCGTGAACTCCGTCTGTCATCTCTGGGGCTCTCGGCCGTTCAAGAAGACACGCGATCTAAGTCGGAACAACATCGCCTTGGCCATTCTGGCCCTGGGGGAGGGCAGCCATAATTGCCACCATCGGTTTATTCGTTCACCCAAACATGGCCTCTTATCGGGACAGATTGATCCCAGTTGGTGGGTCATCCGTTTTTTTGAGATTATCGGAGTCGTTTGGAAAGCTTCCGAGAAGGTTCCAAGCGAGGAAAGGATCAAGTCAGCCCTGGCCGAGTAACCCTCGGCCAGTTTTTATTGCGAGAAATCAGTTTTTCAAATACAATACAGGTTATGAAAACCGTCAGAGATATTGGTGGACTACGAAATCAAAAAGTATTATTACGAGTGGATTTTGACGTGCCCGTGGATGGGAAAGGGCAGATACAGGAGCCGTTTCGCATCCAGAAACAAAAGGCGATGGTGGATTGGTTGGTCCAGCAAGGCGCGCATGTGACGATGGTGGCGCATATTTCGGCGGTGCCAAGTTTTGCCGAGCTGGTGCCACAGTTGCGCATACTGCTCGGCCGAGAATTTGATTTTGTAAAATCCGTCAATGATATCTCTAATCATTTTGCGAGTATGAATCCGGTGATGCTGTTGGATAACATTCGGCAAAATCCTGGCGAGGAGAAAAATGATGAAGAGTTTGCCAAGCAACTTTCGTCCGGATTTAATGTATATATAAACAACGCGTTCGCGGTGTGTCATCGCAATCACGCGTCAGTATCGGCGATTACTAAGATATTGCCGTCGTACGCGGGCCTACTTGTGGAGGAGGAAGTAAAACAACTAGGTGGCGTGCTGGATGCACCAGCCGAGGGGAAAGTTATCGTCATTGGTGGGGCCAAAGCGTCCACGAAGGTGCCGGTCATCAAAAATTTAATAGACAAGGCAGAGCATGTTTTGCTGGGCGGGGTGGTGGCGAACGATGTACTCAAAGAAAAAGGCCAGGATATGGGCAGTTCGGTGGTGGATGCGGATGCCAAGGAATTACTGGCAGGTTTAGATTTGAATGATCCGCGCTTGGTGACACCCACAGATTTCATTATTTTTGATAATAAGATACTAGATATTGGTGACGCCACAATGGAAGAGTACATAGACATTATCGGCAAAGCAAAGATGATTATCTGGAACGGGCCGATGGGATTGTTTGAAAACAAAGCTTTCGCGCGCGGGACGGAAGTGGTGGCAGAAGTAATCGTTAGTTCTTCCGCAAAGAAAATTATTGGCGGAGGAGACACCATATCAGCATTAAGCCAATTTGGTTTGCTGGATAAACTTGCCCTGAGCGGAGCCGAAGGGCTTGTCTCCACCGGCGGCGGGGCCATGCTGGACTTCCTGGCCGGCCAATCAATGCCGGGCCTAGAAACCCTACAATAAATTATGGAAACAACTTTAGGCCAAGCAAAACTAGAAAAGAAAATACTCGTGTTTTATCACGGCGGTTGTTGGGATGGTTTTACTGCAGCTTGGGTCGCTCACAAAAAATTCGGCGATGAGGCGGAATATATTGCCGCAGATTTCAATCAAGTACCAGATGTGAAAGGAAAGGATATATACATGGTAGATATTTCTGTTTCCGATCATCCAGAAGATATCAAAAAATTACTGGAAAGTAATCGTGTCGTTCTTATTGATCACCACGTCACTCGCCAGAATCTCATCCCGCTTTTCAAAGAATCACACTTTGCCCTAGACAGATCCGGAGCCATGTTGACTTGGGAATATTTTTATCCGGGCCAACAGCCGCCGATGCTTATTGAATATGTGCAAGATGAAGATCTTTGGAACTGGAAAGTGCCATTTAGCAACAATATAATGACCGCTGTAAGGTTAAATGAGCTTACTTTTCAGAACTGGGATAGGATAGCAATGGATTTGGAAGATGAAGAAAAAAAGAATCAGTATATTGAAAAAGGGAAACTACTTAATGACTATTTTAATTCTCTTTGCGATTCGCTCATAGAAGATATGACTATACTGGTTGACTTTGAAGGCCATAAAATCTATGCAATCAACGTACCTCACATGTTCGCGTCAGTTATAGGTCATATGTTGGCTAAAAAATCAGGAACTTTTGCAATAATGTGGAGACTTGAGCCTGATGGAGTCCATGCTTCCATGAGGTCAGTTGAAGATTTTGATGTTTCCGTTATAGCTAAAAAATATGGAGGTGGCGGTCATAAAAACGCGGCAAGCTTTAAGTTTCAAGATTTTTCTCAAGTTCCTTGGAAAGTAATTAAAGAAACTAATAACTAAGTTCTAATGGCTATTCGCTATGTGTTACATACGGATGGGGGAGCCAGGGGCAATCCGGGGCCGGCGGCGATTGGGTTTGTCATAGAAGGGTCTAATATTGAGAAAAAAGAAGTTAGTGAATATATTGGCGAGACGACCAACAATGATGCCGAGTATCAGGCCGTCATCCGTGGATTAAAGAAATTAAAGTCGCTTATCGGTGGGGACAAAGCCGGCGCAGCGACGGTAACAGTGGTGATGGACAGCGAACTAGTGGTTAAGCAAATGAACAAAGAATACAAGATTAAAAATGGCACTCTGCAGGATTTGTTTGTGGAGCTTTGGAATCTGTGTCTAGACTTTGGGGTGGTGGAGTTTAAGCATGTTCGGCGGAATAAAAATGCCGGCGCGGATACATTAGTGAATGCGGCTTTAGACAAAGAAGCCAGCAAATTGCCCCTTTAGGGTACTTATGGTATAATGTAATTGGTACATCAGATGATCGCGGCGCGCGCAAGCGCGCTGAGGAAAGTCCGGGCACTACCCCGCCAAAATTTTCTTTGAAAACTTAGGCGGGTAAAACGGTAGCGGGTAATTCCCGTCCACGGCAACGTGAGAGGTGCGAGCAGTGACGGCGTTTTTCGAAAGGAGAACGCAGGCTAGACCCCAAGCATTTGATTCATCATGTGCTACAGCTTAATTCCGATCAGGGGCTCGAAGATTGGAAATGAAACGGCTAAATCCTTACTGGGGTGCAAGGTCAGCGTTGCGTTGCAAGACGCTTCGAAAAGTTAGACCGCTTGAGCCTGTCGGCAACGGCAGGCCTAGATAAATGATCGTCCGCGACAGAACCCGGCTTACGATGTGCCAGTCAAAACGCGCGCAAGCGCGTTTTGACTTTAGATTGAAAAAAAAAGCCGAAAATGGTATGGTCATCGCAATCCAATGAAGCGTTCTGAACTATTTTTTAATGTCATGCGGGTGCCACTGGACTTTGCGATGTTGTTGACAGCCGGCCTGGTAACCTATCTCCTGCGCACCCAAATTTTGGATACATTCCGACCGGTACTTTTTGAATTGAATCTGCCGCTGTTTAAATATTTTAGCATTACCGTCATCACGGCGTTGGTATTTATGGCCTGCTATACCATATCGGGTCTGTACTTGGTTCGTTCACGTGGGTCTTATATTGATGAGTTTTTAAAAATAATCATCGGTTCTTCAGCTGGCATCATGGCTATGATTGTCTATATTTTCTTGCGGCAGGAACTTTTCAATTCACGCTTCTTGGTGCTGGGCGCGTGGTTTTTCGCGGTAGTATTTGTATCATTGGGCCGTCTCATTGTCCGCCGGCTCCAGCGTTCGTTGGTGGCTAAGCGTGGTTTTGGCGTCCATCGGGCGGTGATTATTGGCACGGGCAATATTGCTAAACGTATTTCAGATGATATTGTTTCCTTGCCCGAACATGGTTACACTATTCGGGCTACGATGGCGCGTCACGATATTAAAGCTCTTAAAAATCTATTTGACCATGATGGTTTTGATGAAATTATTCTAGCTGACCCGACATACGATTTGGATAAGACGGCGGAATTGGTGGATTTTTGCAATGAGAACCATTGTATTTTTCGGTTTGTACCCAATATATATGAAACACTGACGATGCACTCCGCCATTGATATGGTCGCGGGTATGCCCCTGATTGAATTAAAGCGCACGCCGCTAGACGGCTGGGGTCGGGTGTTCAAACGAGTGGCTGATGTGGTTTGGGCTTCGGTCGGACTACTTGTTTTGTCGCCGGTGTTTGTTATCGTGGCGATGACGGTGAAACTGGATTCTCGTGGCCCGGTATTTATTCATCAAAAACGAGTAAGTGGCCGAAAAAACTTTTTCCTACTTAAATTCAGAAGCATGATTTCTGTTGACCCTGATGGCAGTGCCGATTCAATGAAAACTAGACTTGCTGAACTTAATGAACGAGAAGGGCCACTTTTTAAAATTAAGAACGACCCCCGGATTACCAAGGTTGGCAGGTTTATCAGAAAAACAAGAATTGATGAATTACCTCAGTTTTGGAATGTTTTGAAAGGGGATATTAGTTTGGTTGGTCCGCGGCCGCATTTGCCAAGTGAGATAGCTCAATATCAGAAGCATCACAAGAAATTGCTGGCCATCAAGGCCGGTGCGACTGGTATGGCCCAAGTATCGGGCAGTTCGGATTTGCCGTTTGAAGAAGAAGTAACGTTAGATTCTTTCTATATTGAGCATTGGTCTATGTGGCTGGACATGAAGATAATTTTTAAAACCATGTTCAAGATGCTCAACGACCATAGCGCTGTTTAACTATGAAAGTTGCTTTTGTACATGAGTACTTAAATCAGTTCGGCGGAGCCGAACGAATGTTGGGGGAACTTTGCGCGCTGTTTCCAAATGCGCCGATATATACTTTGCTGTACGATGAGCGGGCGACATGGGGTTTGTTCGCCGACAAAACTATCAGAACTTCTTTTTTACAAAATTGGCCGTTGGCCAAGCGGCATCACCAATGGTTCCCATTGGTGATGCCGCTTGCGATTGAACAGTTTGATTTCTCCGGCTTTGATTTGGTAATTTCAGTATCGGCTTCATTCGCTAAAGGCATCATTACCGGTCCGCAGACTAGACATATTTGTTTTTGCCTAACTCCGCCGAGATTTCTCTGGGACCAAAGTCAAAAGTTCAGCCGAGAATTCGGGTTTCCTAAATTAATCCGGGCCCTGATGTTGCCGCCTATTTCATATCTGCGTATCTGGGATGTTCAAGCCGCCGACCGCGTGGATGAATTCTGGGCTATTTCAAAATATATTAGTCAGCGCATTAAAACCTACTATCACCAGCCAACCAAAGTTATTTATCCGCCGATTAATATCTCTCAATTCCAGCTTGCCAGCCAGCCAGGCGAATATTTCTTGATGGTTGGTCGTCTGGTTTCATACAAAAAATTTGATATTGCGGTGCGGGCGTTTAATAACCTTGGCCTGAAATTAAAAATTGTCGGCACTGGGCCGGAAATGAGGAGATTAAGGCGGATAGCCAAATCAAATATAGAATTTCTGGACGTGGTTAATGAAGATGATTTAACTAAATTGTATGCTGGCGCCTGGGCGCTGATATTTCCCCAAGAAGAAGACTTTGGCATCGTGCCTTTGGAAGCGATGGCTTCCGGCCGACCGGTGATTGCCTATCGTGGCGGGGGCGCCCTGGAAACAATTATAGAGGGCGAGACAGGGATGTTCTTTGATGAGCAGTCTGCTGATTCGTTGGCGGCATGTGTGAAGGAATTCAAGCCAGAAAATTTTTCGCCGGTTGCGTGCCGTAGCCAGGCAGAAAAATTTGATATCAAGATTTTTCGTGAGAGGGTGTTAACGGCGCTGAAATGATCATTGGCGTAGACATGAGGGTATTGGCCAATCCGCGGCGGAGCGGGGTGGAGGAATACGCCGAGCAAATATTGTCGCGATTGGTTCGTCTGGCGCCAGAGCACCAATTCAAATTCCTTTTCTCTTCTTTCAGTAGGAAATTGCCGACATACGATTGGTTTAAACTGCCAAACGTGATGGTCTACCACCACCATATTCCAAATCAGTTGTTATTTATTTCTGCCAGATTATTTAATTGGCCTAAGCTGGACGTGCTGATGGGCGGGGTAGATGTATTTTTCTCGCCACATTTTTTTCTGGCGCCGTTGTCACCCGGCGTGCGCCGGGTGACAACCTTTCACGATCTCTCATACGAACGATTTCCTGAATTTTTCACTCTCGGACGGCGGTTGTGGCACTATTGGATGCGGCCGGCCGAGACGGCCCGATTTTCAAATAGTATCATTGCAGTCTCGGCGTCTACCAAGCACGATTTGATTGAATACTACCACATTGATCCCACTAACATCTCAATAATTCACAACGCCGCTTCAGTATTGCGCCCATCTCACGGAGAATTAACAGTCTTCAAACATAGGCATCAACTTCCCGACAGATTTATTTTTTCCCTCAGTACGCTTGAACCGCGCAAAAATACCGTCGGCCTAATTCGCGCCTTTAATATTTTGAAAAATCAATCCGGGCTTGAAGACGTAAAACTACTCATCGGCGGCAGTCGCGGCTGGAAGTGTCAGGATGTGTTCACCGAAATAAAAATCTCTCCCCACACCAAAGATATTCAGTATCTTGGCTATATTGCCGAGGACCGCGCCTGTTATTATGCGCTAGCATCCGTGTTTGTGTACCCATCGTTCTTTGAAGGCTTTGGCCTGCCAGTGTTGGAAGCAATGGCTTGCGGGGCACCAGTGGTGACTTCGGCGACATCATCTATGCCGGAAGTGGCCGGGGATGGCGCTCTGCTTATCAATCCATATAATGTTTCAGCCATTGCCAAGGCCATAGAAACAATTCTCAATGACCCAGTGTTTGCTGATATTTTGCGGACCAAAGCATTGGCGCAAAGCAAGCTTTTTAACTGGGGAATAGCGGCTCAAAAAACACTTTCGGTCATCCACAGAGAGTAATCGCCAAAACGGTATATAATTAGAGTATGCAGAAACCCCCACACGGGGCATTGTTTGACGTAAAGCCGGTAGACGATAACGGCTCTGTTGACATTGCGCGAATGAACGCCGTCCAGGCGGTGGTCAATCTGTCTTCTTCTTCCCATCGCAACAAAAAAATATTTGTCCAGACCACCCCGTCTATCTCAAGTCTATCTGTTAAAAAATCGTTACCACGGCAATCTAAAATAACCCAGCCCAAAGATTTTAAACAAGAATTTGAATCGGCGTTGAATGAAGCGACTGATTTGCAGATAGAATTGGCTAAATTCAGTCAAACTCATCAGTTTGTCGGTCGGCCGCGATACCGACCGATCTTGCCCACAGTCCGCGTAACCCAAACAACTCCGTTTCCGGAATTTGATGTCATCTTGACCGAAATCAATCGGTCGCGCGCGGCCGCCGCGCGCGTACCGGAAATGACCGCGATGATTGCCTTGGCCACGCCAGTTGCCAGCCAAGGCCGTCGTCAAGAAACTCGTCGGCAAACAATTTCTCGGTCTAAGTGGAAACCAACTCTCCGTTTTTGGCTTGGTCTTGTCATTGTGGCTGTCGTACTCGCTATTTTAGCGGCCAGCGGTTGGGGCTTGAAACAACGCCTTACTGCTCGGGGCAATTCCGCGGTTGCTGATTTACAAAACGCAAAAACTGATTTAGAAAATTTAAACTTTGATGATGCGGCCAAAGATTTCACTAGCGCATATCAAAGTTTTGCCAGCATCAGCAGTTTCATCGCCGCCCTGCCGGGCGGCGGGACCGTCAAGTCAGTCCAAAATTTAGTAAAAATCGGTAAACTGATTTCAGATTCTGGCGCGGCGATGGCTCAAGCGGCCAAAGCATTGGCCGAGGCAGGTTCACTGTTTACGCCTGGCGACACCGCCGGTCCGTCCATCAGCTCGGTCATGCTTAAACTCCAAACAGCTCTGGCGATATCATATGCCGACATCAGCGATGTCAAAGCTCTTCTGGCCGATATTGATGCCAGTATTATCCCTGAGGATAATCGGGCGGCATTTGAGCAACTTTCGGCCTTGGTACCGACCATAGAGCAAGTCGTCGGTCGTGGAGCTGATTATGCCAAGTTTTTTGCCGATGCCACCGGTCAACCCGGCACACATAGATACCTACTTCTGTTTGAAAATTCTTCCGAGCTTCGGCCGACGGGTGGATTTCCGGGCAGTTATGGCGTGGTGACGTTCAAAGATGGTAAGCTGGCCGATTTTTTTGTGGATGATGTCTACAATTTGGACGGCCAAATTAAACAGCCGGTCATCCCACCCGTGCCGCTTCAGCACATTACGCCCGATTGGGGTATGCGCGATGCTAATTGGTTTGCTGATTTTCCGACATCAGCGCGGGTGATTGAAGATTTTTACTTCAAAGAATCAGGCCAACGCGTGGATGGGGTCATCACTATCAATCCATCTTTGGTGACCGATATTTTAAAAGTCATGGGACCTATCTCAATGTCGCAATACAGCTTGACGCTGAATGCCGATAATTTCGTAACCACTATCCAAAATCAAATTGAATACGTGGCCGACCGGGCCCAGCCCAAACAGGTGATGAAAGATTTCGTACCATTGTTGATAGCCAAACTTCGCTCTGCCACTAGTGACCAATGGTTGGCTATCTTCAATTCCATCATTGCGAACATAGACAAACACGCGGTGCTGATGTATTTTAATAATTTAAATTTGGAAACATTTGCTGCGGACCAGGGATTTGCCGGCCAGGTCTACCAGGGAAGCGGGGATTATGTGATGCCCGTTATTTCTAACATCAAAGGTTCTAAGACTGATGTTGTCACTGATACCTCGCTGGCACTGACGACTGAGTTTAATAGTTCGGATGCCCTTCATACACTCACCATCACCCGCACGCACAATGGCGGCAACGAGAAATACGCTTTCTACAATAAACAAAATCCGGCCTATGTCCGAGTGTTGGTGCCGGCTAATGCTGAATTGGTGGGTATCCAAGGCGATGATAACCCTAACTTTAAGCCAATCATCAATTACAAAACTGCCAGTTTCAATAATTTCACAATCAATGACACGCTGGCAAAATTTGAATCCACCGGCATGGAAGCGGGTAAAAAGGAATTTCAGTTCTGGCTTATCGTGGACCCGGGTAAGACCAAGACCGTCACCGTGACCTACCGAATACCCAAAGCCCTAGATGGCGACATATATAATCTCTATGTCCAAAAACAGCCAGGCCTGGTGGTTAAAAATTTTTCCACCACCGTCGGCAATTTCATCTATGACGCCCCGCTTGAAAAAGACCTCCCGATTAAGGTAGAGTTGCCGTAATGTTCAAATCTAAGATTTTTCGGGCGAGTGTGTTGATAGGGGTTTTGACTATTGTTGGTAAATTAGTTGGGTTATGGCGAGATAGGGTTTTAGCTGGCCAATTCGGCGCTTCAGCGGAATTGGATGTGTACTATGCCGCATTTCGGATCCCTGACCTGGTGTTTAATCTTTTGATTCTGGGCGCCACTTCCTCGGCCATCGTGCCCATATTTATTGAATACTATCAACGCGACAAGGCCTCGGCCTGGCGTACCATTCAGAATTTTTTGAATATCATGGTGGTCGGGGTGGCGTTCTTGTCTGTGATCGTATTGGTGCTGGCTCAACCGATTGCCTCCTGGATCGGTCCCGGATTTGAATCGGCGCAAGTAGCTACTCTGGCCAATTTGATGCGCATTATGCTGGTGAGCACGCTGGTGTTTGCTGTAAGCACGGTGCTGGGTTCGGTCCTCCATGCTCTCCAACGGTTTCTAGTCTATGCCCTGGCGCCCGTGTTCTATAGCCTTGGCATTATCGCTGGGGCGGTATTTTTAGTGCCATTGTTTGAGAGGTGGGGATACAACGGAATTTATGGTCTTGGGGTGGGTGTTGTTTTGGGCGCGTTGCTTCACTTGCTCATTCAACTACCAGTCGCGCTTAGGGAAGGATTTAGATTTGGACGATTATTTGATATCTCGGATTATGCGTTTAAGCGGATGATAACGCTCATGATTCCCCGGACCCTTGCACTCGGCGCATACAATATAGGCCTAACAATTGTTACCGGCATCACATCATTATTGGGCAGCGGGAGTATCACTATTATTAATTTAGCAACGAATCTTCAATTTGTTCCAGTATCTGTGGTTGGTATTTCATTAGCGACCGCTATTTTCCCACAGCTATCATCTGACGCGACTACTAAAGATACAGCCGAATTCAAAAGAAAACTTAATTATGCCTTAAAGATAACGCTCTTTTTGACGGCTATCATCGCGGTATCAGTATTTGTTTTTAGAGAACTGATTGTAGATATTATTTTTCGAGTTGGTTCGTTTAGTGAAACTGATCGGGCGGTGACAGCATCGGTCCTGGGTATTTTTATGTTCAGCGTCATGGCCCAGAGTCTGATACATATTATCACCCGAGCGTACTATGCGTTTCAAAATACAAAAACTCCGTTTTTGGTTGCGATATTTTCAATTGTTCTGAATGTCTGGCTTAGCTATGCGCTGGGCTTGCAATTAGGCATGGGTGTTAAGGGAATTGCCATTGCTACGGTCGTCGCCTATAACATAAATTTCATATTGCTTTATGTCCTTTTCAAGCGTAGATACTCCTAATTGCTCTTGGGTTTTGATGTTCTTGCAACGTTATCAAAAAATGATATAATACGACCATGGAGACCCAGGAAAAGCTCTTTGAGACTGCACCTCTGGAACCGGAAGTGCCCAAACACAATCCGGATCCCGAGACGCTTCGGACCAGTCCGGCGCTCCCAACTCGGATACCTAAGCCCGAGCCGGTTCCTCCAGCCGAATTTTCGGAGGAATTTGGTGATGTGTTTGAAAACGGCCATCTGAAGGAGGAACCGATTAGACAGATCGCCCTCAATCAGCAGGCCGAACGAGACCATGATCTTCGGGGTACTCGCAACTATCATGAATACTGCGAGGGCCTCCATAATGGCAAAAAAGTTGCCGCCATGGCCATGCACATGGGACGTTGTACGAAATGCCAGGCCACACGCGACAGCGTGTTGGTCATCCACTGAGTCAGGGGTCTTGGTTTAATCCTGGGTCCCTGACTTTCGTTTCCCGTTTTGGCGGGCTTTCATTTTATATGTCCCAACAAATTAGAAATTTCTGCATTATCGCTCACATAGATCATGGTAAATCCACCCTCGCGGATCGGTTTTTAGAATTGACCGGGACAGTGGAGAAGCGAAAAATGCACGAGCAGTATTTGGATTCTATGGATTTAGAGCGAGAGCGGGGTATTACCATCAAACTTCAGCCCGTGCGGATGAACTATTCATATCAGGGCACGGAATACATGTTGAATTTAATTGATACGCCGGGCCATGTGGATTTTTCATATGAAGTCTCACGTTCGTTGGCGGCAGTGGAGGGCGCGATATTACTGGTAGACGCGTCCAAGGGTGTCCAAGCGCAGACATTGGCAAACCTCCACCTGGCCCAGCAACAAAAATTGGTCATCGTGCCGGTGATTAATAAAATAGATTTGGCCAACGCGCGGACGACCCAGGTCAAGGAAGAACTCGCATATTTGCTCGGCATTGAACCTACCGAAATTTTGGAAATTTCAGCTAAGAACGGGCTGGGCGTGGAACAAGTTTTGCAAAAAGTGATAGACCAAGTACCTGCGCCGATGTCAGATACCGGCGTCCTGCAAGCTTTGATATTTGATTCCACTTTTGATACATACAAGGGCGTGTTGGCATATATTCGCGTGTTTGGCGGCTCGCTGAACCAACAACAAGCCATTGTTGCCTTTGCCACCCGGGCCAGGGCGGAAGTGTTGGAGGTAGGATATTTTTCACCCGGCTTGGTCCAGGCTAAAGATTTAAATGCGGGCGAAATTGGCTACATTGCCACCGGCCTCAAAGACCCGGGGCAGATCCGTGTGGGTGATACGATTACTTTACCCAAAATGATTGATGACAAGATTTTCAAACCGCTCGCGGGGTACAAAGAACCCCGGCCGATGGTATTTGCTAGTTTTTTCCCAGAAAAGGCCGAAGAGTATGATGAACTTCGCGATGCGCTGGGCAAATTAAAATTAACTGATGCATCCCTGACCTACGAACCCGAAAGTTCCACCGGCTTGGGTCGGGGATTCAGAGTTGGATTCTTGGGCATGCTACACGTGGAAATTATTTCCGAACGTGTACACCGAGAATTTAATTTAAACTTAATAATCTCCACGCCTTCGGCTGAATACGAAGTAGTTTTGAAAAATGGTGAGACCCTGCATATCCGTTCGGTCGCCACCCTGCCCGATCCATCACAGATAGAGTCTATCGCCGAGCCAATGGTCGCGATGGAGCTACTCCTGCCCGTTTCATACATGGGCAGTATTATGGAAATGATAGCCACCTATCGCAACATCTACCGCGCCACTGAATATATCGGCAAAGAAACGGCCTTGCTCAAATACGAAATGCCATTGGCCGAAATTGTGACTGATTTCTATGACAAATTAAAAAGCGTGTCGTCTGGCTACGCGTCTATGAGCTACGAACCCATCGGTGTCCAAAAAGGTGACCTGGTCCGATTGGATATTCTGATTGCTGGTGACATTGTGGAGCCATTTTCGCGCATCGTGCCGCGCGAGAAGGCCTTTTACGAAGGCCGGGCGATGGTGACCAAGCTCAAAGACATCGTGCCTCAACAAATGTTTGAAGTGGCCATCCAAGCGGCGATTGGCGGCAAAGTCGTAGCCCGCGAGACCATTCATGCTCACCGCAAAGACGTGACCCAGCACATGTACGGTGGCGATATTACCCGCCGCCAAAAATTATGGAAAAAACAAAAAGAGGGCAAAGCCCGCATGAAAGAAGTTGGCCGGGTCAATCTGCCCCAGGACGTATTTTTGAAAATGTTGAAAAGATAGTGCTGGTGTGATATAATATGGTCTGCACTTTGGGTTAGTTTCCATAACAAGATAGGAGCTCACATGGCAGTAGCCAGGGAAGTTTCAGAGGATAGACAGACAGAGTTGATGGAAATTTTTATAAGGGTCCGAAGGGATCTTGATGCCGAAATTCAGGATCATCTAAGGAAGGGGAAAGACGCAACTCCTGACAAGACCCAGACGGGCTATGATCCGTCAGATTCGGCCGGGTCCGATTACCACTTTTCAATGGCGGCCAGCAAATCTGTTGGCCTTAAGAAAGTGGAAGAGGCGCTGGAGCACCTCAAAAGAGGCCGGCCATACGGCGATTGTTCAGTGTGTGGGCAGGAGATTTCTGAACGTCGCTTGCGGGCTGTTCCATTCGCAATCCGTTGTACGAGTTGCGAAGATGTGGCGGAGAGCCGTGATAGTGGCAGGCGTCGTCATGCGGGCGTTTCGTACTTGAACGCGCGCTAGGTCCCGACCCAGGTATGGTGTTGTCTTCCCGGCCAACACCATACCTGGTTTTCATTTTGACCCAAAATTGAGTAAGATAATGATGTTACAAGAGTGGTCCGACCGTGAAGCCGAACATACTTATAATGACGAGGATGGCGACAATAATCCAAAATATTCTGGCAACACGTTTAGAGATAAACATAGTTAAAGTATATCATCTGTGATTAAATTTCTCAACCGAAAAACTCTAACAGTAATCCTGGCCGCCGCTCTGATTTGGCTTGGTAACGCCGCCTATCATGTCTATAATCAGCGTGCCACCGTTCAGTTTCAAATGGACGACCTGGAATCAAAACTGGCTCGTGTTCAACAGGATAACCAATTTCTGGCCAGCGCGTCGGCTTATTTCCAAAGCGACGAGTATCTAGAAAAACAGGCCCGGCTGGAATTAAATTATAAACTACCCGATGAGCAGGTGGCGTTCATCTATCCAGACAAAGCAGAAAAAGTTGCCTCGGCTTCGTCTGAAAGTGGGGGATTTAATTTGTCCGACTGGAAGAGCTGGTTCAAAAACTTATTTAAGTAATCGCGGGTATCGTATAGTGGCAATACAGTTGCTTCCCAAGCAACGGACGGGAGTCCGATTCTCCCTACCCGCTCATCCATTAATAACGCTACCCTAAAGGTAGTGTTATAGTTGTAAGTATCATTCGTTTCGTGGTACAATGTCTTAGATGAATAAATCCTTTATTCCTTTGTTAATCATAGGCATATTGCTCTCTGTCAGTTTCGGGTTGCTTATAATGGGCCATATGGATGGACAAGGCCATAGCGTATGTCCATTTGAAACAGCGGCCAATTGCTCGCAAGCTCAAGGCCCAATCAGTTCCGCGACATCTCACCTTAACGCCATATCCAAATTCTTTTCGGCTATTCCGGCGGACGTATTTATCGGTTTTATTTCGCTCTTAGTGTTGGCTATTATTTCAGTTCTGGTTTTTGACCACGGGTCATTATCTTTAAAATTCAGAAAATTATTCTTCAGCCGCCGTTTAGCCAAAGTGTTTGTCCCTACTCGTTCAAGTTTAATATTAAGTTGGCTGTCTCTCCACGAGAATAGCCCGGCCCTCAATTAGACGCAGGTAATTTTCCGTTTGTCGAACGGGAATTGCCGCGCGTCTTTAACCCTGGAAAAGGGATTTTTTGTCGCAAATTAAATAAAAAATGAATATCAAAGTAATTGTCAGCATATTGATTGGAACAGTAGTAGTTATCGGAGGATTCATCTGGTCTAGCCAACAATCATCAGGCCTAGCGGGGCAACCATCATCGGACCCAAGCGCCTTGGTCAGTGATAGCCAACTTTATGATTTTGGGACCATCTCAATGGCTAAGGGTGAAGTTGCTCACAGTTTCAAGATCAGAAACACTTCTCAGGAATCTCTAAGCATAAAACAAGTGTACACCTCTTGTATGTGCACGCTTGCCGAGGTCAAAATCGGAGAGAAAACTTATGGTCCGTTTGGGATGCAAGGACACGGCGGAGCAACTGCGACAAACATTGAGTTGAGTCCGGGCCAGGAAGTGGAGTTGAACGCCATCTATGATCCAAACGCGCACGGGCCGGCCGGGGTGGGAGCGATAGACAGGTATCTGTATTTACAGGATGAGAAAGGAGCCCAATTAAGGATTGAGATAAAGGCCAACGTTACTCCATAATGAAAAGAATAATAACAATTCTGATAGTTGTCGGAGCGGTCATCGCAGGGCTGATGCTGTTCAAAGTCAGTCCCGGCGCTTCCAATCTGATATGGAACGCCAGCCAGCAAGGCACATGGCTATTGCCATTGGTGCTATTCTCGTCATTGCTGGACAGTATTCATCCATGCTCATTCTCCATCCTATTGCTGACCATCGCCTTTCTGTTCAGCATGCAAATGACCAGAGGGAGGATACTGCGGATAGGCGGGGTGTACATTCTGGGCATCTTCGCTTCGTATTTGCTGATAGGTCTTGGTATTTTGAAGGTACTGCACTTGTTCAATACCCCTCACTTCATGGGCAAGCTCGGAGCGGCGCTCCTGATAGCGTTCGGCATATTGAACATAATCAGCTATCTGTTCCCGAAGTTTCCGCTTAAATTGCAGCTGCCACATTCAGCCCACTCGTCAATGAGCAGACTTATAGACAGAGCTTCTTTACCGGCCGCATTCGGCCTCGGCGCTTTGGTCGGCATCTGCCAGTTTCCGTGCATGGGCGGGCCGTACCTGATGGTCATCGGACTTCTACGCGACCAGATGACATATATGAGAGGGTTCAGCTACCTACTGCTATACAATATCATCCTGATCCTTCCCTTGTTTGTGGTCCTATGGGTATCGGCGGATAAACTGCTGGTAGAAAAAATGCAGACTTGGCAGAAACAAGAACGCTCATTAATCAAATGGTTGGGCGGCCTCATCATGATAGCTTTGGGGCTTCTCATCTTTTATCTCTAGTATGGAACCTAATATACAGATCTTCATCGCGCTAGCGTCAATCGCGTTCATTGCCGGTTTGATGCGGATAGGACATCGAGCCCTGCCTTTCAAGGTTTGCCCGCTTTGCGGCGGCGTGGCCGGAACCTGGATCTGGATGATGATAGCGGCCTACCGGGGCTATGCGGTAGATATGCGGGTAACGGCACTGATGATGGGTGGGACCGTCGTCGGCTTGGCCGGCGAGCTGGAGAAAAGAATGAAGTTCCGATACCCATTGATCTGGAAGTCGGTTTTTGTGATAGGCGGGTTTTGGACGGCGTTCTTGCTCCAGGTCGGGAGGTTGGACCTGGTCGGCTTAAGCGCGCTGTCTCTGGCAGTATTCACCTATCTTTTCTCAAAGCTTAATCTTCATGAGCATAAGGTTCCGGCGTCCGAGAATAAGGAATTATCAGAACTTGAGAAAAAAATGGAGGATTGCTGTTAATCTAAATCACTCAATCATGAAAAAATACATTTGTGCGGGATTGGTGGCAAGTATTGCGGGCATGTTTTTCTCGATGTGGCTGTATGCCTATCAGAATGTGAACATGGCCAGTGCCGATGACACGGCGATCAACTTCTCCTTTTCGTTGGGTGATATTGGGCCGCAGTTGGTGGCAAACGGCACGATAGACTCGGCTAAGCTTCTTGCCAATGCCTATCTGACCCGTCAGCGGGGCAAATTGAGCATCACTTCAGATAACGCTCAAGACATGCTGAACCTGTTTTGGGCCTTAGGTCTGGCCAACAAAAATGAAGTATTGGAAAAGGGCCCGATGATGGACCCAAAATATGGCGGTGCAGGCAATTTTGCCTCCACTGGCGGATGGACGGTGGCTGTGGGTGGCGCAATGGAGCACTATTCCCATCATGAAATAGTGATGCTTAACCCAGAACAGCAAGAGCGAGTCAATAACGTCTCAAAAACAGTCTTCCGGCCATGTTGTAGGAATTCCACTTACTTCCCAGACTGCAATCATGGTATGGCCATGCTTGGACTATTAGAACTGATGGCCGCTAATAATATGAACGAGCAAAAAATGAAAGAATATGCCGACCAGGTTAATACTAAATGGTTTCCTCAGTCTAGGAGTAGCTCTTGTGCAGTATAATAAAGAATATGAAAGAGACCTTCATCGTCCAAGGAATGCATTGCGCTTCATGCTCGCTGACCGTTGAGCGGGCCTTGAAAAGCGTGTCGGGCGTCAAAAACGCTTCGGTTAGTTCGGCGTCCGAAAAAGCGATCGTTGAATACGAGGACTCTGTCACAAAAGAGGACCTTGCCAAAGCGGTGGATGGGAGCGGTTATAAGCTGATCATCGGCGAACACTCCGAACATGACCACCATCGGATGCTCAAGGAAGCGGAGATAGCGGAACTTAAAAAGAAATTCATTTCTGGCGCCGTCCTGTCCCTAATTGTCATTCTCTTAAGCTTCCCGGATTATTTTCCGTTCCTTACCTTGCCGATATCTTTTTCAAACCGGTTCTTATTGTTAGTCATCCTTACGACACCGGTTGAATTTTGGGTCGGTTGGCAATTCTGGCGCGGTGCGGGGCAGGGTTTGAAACATTTCAGAGCCAACATGGATACGCTGGTCGTTTTAGGTACGGGCGCGGCATTTATTTTTAGCGTGGCTGTCGGAATAAAAAAATTAGATGCCGGCATGTACTTTGACGTTTCGGCGGTGGTGACGACGTTGGTCATTCTCGGAAAATATCTGGAAGCCAAAGCTAAGAGCTCTGCTTCCGAAGCCATCAAAAAGTTATTGAAACTGCAGGCCAAGACAGCACATGTCCTACATGATGGCCAGCAGGAGATGGATATGCCGATAGAAGAAGTAAAGCTCGGCGACATTATTCTGGTAAAACCGGGCGAGAAGATACCGGTTGATGGCCTAATAATTGAAGGCAGTTCGGCCGTGGATGAATCAATGGTCACCGGCGAGTCATTACCGATAGATAAGAAAGCTGGAGATACGGTTATTGGGGCGACCATTAACCGTTCCGGCGCTTTCAAGTTCAAAGCCACTAAAATAGGCAAGGACACATTTTTAGCTCATATTATCAAAATGGTGGAGGAGGCGCAGTCATCCAAAGCGCCTATCCAAAAACTGGCCGATACGATAACCGGATATTTTGTGCCCATTGTCCTGGGTATCGCCGTTCTGACCTTTGGGTTGTGGTTTTATCTTGGTCCCGAGCCGGCTCTTAGTTTAGCCATCATCAATGCCGTCGCGGTGCTGGTGGTCGCTTGTCCCTGCGCCCTTGGTCTGGCCACGCCTACGGCGATAATGGTCGGAACCGGCAAAGCGGCGGAAAAGGGAATAATCATCCGAGATGCTGAGGCCCTTGAACTGGCGGGTAAGATTAATACGGTGGTGTTGGACAAGACCGGCACGTTGACCAAGGGCGAACCAGCCGTGACCAACGTGATCCAGGTTGACGGTTCAGACAAGCAGAGCATTGTTCAGATAGCGGCCAATTTGGAAAAATTTTCCGAACATCCCATCGCGCAATCAATCGTTGAATACGCAGCTAGCTTGGGAAAGCAGTCCTCCCATCCGCTAGATACGGCCGTTCAGAAAAAAGCCAAGGAGATAGAGGCCAATTCATATCAAGTTGAGAGTTTTAAGGCTGTGCCGGGTAAGGGCATAGAGGGTTTTATAAACGGCGATAAATTCATACTTGGCAATTTAGCCATGCTTCAGGAGAACGGAATATTGGCTGGTGTTCTGAAGAACAAGATGGAAGAATTAGAAAATGACGGAAAGACCTTGCTTCTGCTTGCCAAAGGCCATGAGCTCATCGGCATCATCGCAGTGGCCGATACCGTCAAAGAAAGCGCTGCAGACGCGGTATCAAAAATTAGCCGGATGGGCATCCAAACTTGGATGATAACGGGCGACAACGAGAGGACGGCCAAAGCCATAGCCGATAAAGTTGGCATCAATAATGTGATGGCCAAGGTTCTGCCCCAGGAAAAATCGCAAAAAATAAAAGAGCTTCAGGCCAGCGGAAAGAACGTCGCCATGGTCGGCGACGGCATCAATGACGCGCCGGCATTGACCCAGGCCGACGTCGGCATCGCTATCGGCACTGGCGCGGACATTGCCATTGAAGCGGGAGATGTGACCTTGATATCGGGTGACCCAAATGGCGTTTATGAAGCGATAAAACTTAGCCGCAAGACCCTGTCCAATATCAAACAGAACCTTTTTTGGGCATATATTTACAATATCATACTGATACCTGTGGCGGCCGGCGTGCTTTGGCCGAAATTTGGTATTCTGATGAGCCCAATATTAGCTGGCGCCGCGATGGCTTTCAGCTCCGTGTCTGTGGTCCTGAATTCCTTACGGCTGAAAAACATAAAGTTATAAAGGTCGAACTATATTAACCAATTAAATCATAATAAAAAATGATAAACACAAAACATCTACTCAAAGTGGCTTCGGTCTGGATAAGTATTGTTTATGCGGTCTGTTTCTTGGGGGTGGCCTTGATACCGAATGTCCGGTCCGGGTTCATGATGTATGGTCTGCATACTAACATCTCGGGCATGAACTTTTTGAACGTGATGGGCGTCGGGACGTTTATTTCCGGATTGATAATCTGGAATATAGTTACTCTGTTTGCTGTCTGGCTGTTTGCCGCCCTCTTCAACGGCATCAAGCGTTAGGAGTCCTAATATGACTAAGCGGACGAGAGTCCCTGCCTTTTAATTTGAGCGTTTTTGCGCTAGAATAATCAAGTAAAGTGCCGCCTTAGCTCAGCTAGTAGAGCACATCTTTCGTAAAGATGGGGTCCCCAGTGCAAATCTGGGAGGCGGCTCCAAAATGGAATACGTCAAAAACAAAGCGTTGCTTAATATATATTCGGGCGCGGGCGGAGTGGACGCGCAGGATTGGGCGAGTATGTTGTTACGCATGTATTCAAAATTGGCCCAGCGCAAGGGCTGGGGTTTCACCGTGCTTAGCCAATCATTTGGCGAGCAAAATGGTACCAAGAACGCGGCTTGTGAAGTAACGGGGGAGGATGTATATGGTATACTAAAGAGTGAATCCGGCGTGCACCGGCTGGTGCGTATTTCGCCGTTTTCCAGCAAAGACCTGCGTCATACGTCATTTGCGCTCGTAGAAATCATGCCCGAGATTCAAGCCAAGGAATTTGCTATCAACCAGAGCGACCTGCGCATAGACACGTTTCGCTCGTCAGGCCCCGGCGGTCAGAACGTCAACAAGCTTGAAACCGCGGTTCGCGTGACGCACATCCCCAGCGGTATTGCCGTGGCGGTGCAATCGGAACGTTCCCAGGCCCAAAACAAAGAAAAGGCCATGCAAGTCTTGGCCTCGCGATTGGCCCAAAAAATGGCCGAGCAAAAAGCCAAAGAACTTTCGGACCTGAAAACCAATGTCGCCATAGAATGGGGCAGTCAGATACGGTCGTATGTCCTGCATCCATATCAGATGGTCAAGGACCATCGCACGGGCACCAAGTCTAGCCAACCCGACAAAGTCCTGGACGGCGATTTAGATAAATTTTTAAATTAGAGAATGATAAAATTTAACAATGTTTCTAGCATCCATGGCTACGAAGATTTTGCTTTGGATATTCCATTTTTACAAATAAAGGATGGGGAGTTTGTCTCACTGGTTGGGCCATCAGGCGCGGGCAAGTCCACTCTCATGCGTCTGATGACCCGCGAATTGCGTCCGGTCGTGGGTGAGGTGCTCATTGATGAGGTTGATATCGCCAAGCTTTCGCAAAAAGAAATTCCACTCCTGCGACGCAAGATTGGTACGATTTTTCAAGATTTTAAGTTGTTGTCCAAAAAGAACGCTTTTGAAAATGTGGCCTTTGCTTTGGAAGTCAGTGGCGTAGAAGCGGATCAAGTAGCCGAGGATGTGCCTAAAGTTTTAAATATTGTCGGCCTGTCCGACAAGGCCAAAAATTTCCCTCACCAGCTTTCTGGCGGCGAGAAACAACGCCTCGCTATCGCTCGGGCGCTTATTCACCGCCCGCGGATTATTCTAGCCGATGAGCCAACGGGCAACTTGGATATGGATAACACCTATGATGTGGTAAAATTACTAATGAAGATACACGAATTCGGTACGACTGTTATCTTGGCGACTCATAATCGCCAAGTGGTCAACTCCATCGGTAAACGAGTGGTCAGTATGGAAAAAGGCAGAGTAGTCCGCGATCAGATTGAGCAGGGTAAATACATTATCTAAATTTTTAAATGCGAAAGACTATCAAAAGAGTGTTCAACGCGGGCTGGACCAATTTTGTCCGCAATAGCTATGTCAGTTTTGGTACCACCGGTGTCATGACCTTGGTTCTGTTATTGTTCGGCGGTCTGATGGTCGTCCAATACATTTCGGGTCAGATTGTTACCGGCCTAGAAAACAAAGTAGACGTGACGGCGTATTTCAAACAAGATGCTTCCGAGGGCGATATTTTGCAGGTCAAACAAAATTTGGAAACGCGGGCGGATGTTGCCCAGGTGACATATGTTTCCCGTGACCAAGCCCTGGAAGATTTCAAAGCCAAGCATGCCGGCGACCCGCTTATCCAACAATCATTGGCTGAATTATCTGACAATCCGCTGGAGGCCTCACTCAATATCAAAGCCCGAGAGTCCACCCAGTACGCCGATGTTGTCAGTTTTTTGGAAGGCGATAAATTACGTTCGGTGGTGGACAAAATAAATTTCTATGAAAATGAAACTGTTATTTTGCGCGTCCAAAGTATCGCCGAGGGTCTGCGCAATTGGGGACTGTTGGCGACGTTGCTATTGGCCGCTATCGCGGTCCTAGTCACGTTTAACACCATTCGTTTGACCATCTACAATCAGCGCCAAGAGATAGAGATTATGCGGTTGGTTGGCGGCTCTAATTGGCATATTCGGGCGCCCTACCTCATTGAAGGCGGCCTGTATGGCGTATTTGCCGCTCTGATGGCGACAGCCATATTTTATCCATTAGTTTGGTTCATATCTTCAAAAGCGGCGGTACTCATGCCGGGTATCTCGCTCATTGGCTATTTCCTGGCCAATGCCGGCCAATTCTTGGTTATCATCTTTGGCGGCGGTATTGCCCTTGGTATCATCTCCAGCTACATCGCCATCCACCGATTTTTGAAAACGTAGCTAAACGAAACGAAATCAACCATCAAAAAAGCCATTGTAAAAATGGCTTTTTTGATGTAAAGTAATCTTGATTTGCCGGATCTTCTAATGGTAGGAATGCGGACTCTGAATCCGTCAATCTAGGTTCGAATCCTAGTCCGGCAGCAAGTGAGCGAAGGCGAACGCAGTGCCCAGCGAGAGTACGAGGCGGGTGCCAAGGTTGGAAGTATCGAGGTAGACCCGGAAGCTTTATTAAATGTATTATTATCACTTTAATCTAATTGATTATTTAATTCTTAAGCTAATAGCCCCTGTTTTTAGTTGGGAGGCTATTTCTGCTATTGCGACGATTGTTATTGGTATATTCGCTTGGCGTATTTCTCAAAAACAACTTGCTTTAGTAAATTTTGCCGAGGTCTATCTACAAGCAAAGAAATTGGGTGACGGTTATAATTGGGAGTTTCAACTCAGAAATGGCAGCTCTCATGCTTTATATATTACAGAAATTAAATCAACGACAGAGGCCTATAAAAAATATGAAGATCGCATAAAAATTAGTAGGAGAGGCGAGGGAAGAAGATTATCGTTGCCACCTAAGGATAGTGTATATTATACATTACCAGTTCCTCAGGATGATGAACTTGGTGCATATAAGAATAAAGATAGTTCAAATTGTGAAATTCGTATGGATATTTATTTTGAAGACAACCTAGGTAAATATAAGAGCCATCATGTGGCTTGGTTTCAGCCACCTAATGCTTATCCTAAAAATGGTATTTGGTCTATTCAGAATTTAGACGCTGAAAAATTAGATTAATACCCGACCAAGATGGGCTAGAAACAATCTGGTAGGGACCCCTAAAAACCCTTAGAATACCTCTAATGACCTTGTACTAGACATATGAGTCCAGCCAAGGTTTAAAATTATTATTTTTTTAGATATGTTTAATGAACCCTTATTTCTACTTTCTTTCACTGAGTTAAGAGATGTTATTCTTAGTGACTTAACCATGTTATATATAGCTTTTGCTTATGTTCTTATGTATGTAATATACAAAGCACTTGGGCGTTATGTTTATTTCAAACCACAAGAGCACGCATCAAAAATAAATCGAACATTTCTTGTTCTTTCTTTGCTGATCATCTTTTTAAATTTTCTCAGTGGCCTTACAAAATATTTACCATTTCATCCAGAATATAGCTGGCTTTATATGATAGGTGTATTGGTAATACTTATTGCTCTCCCCAGTATTATTATAGATAGAATTGTATGGAAATATGATCATGGTCATAAACAATCACGAAGTTGGCATTATCATTACTTGCCAATATCACATGATTACTATCAAACCAATATTTCGAAAAGCAAAACAGAAGGTAATATTATTCATCAATGGGAAGAAGAGGGGGTGGAGAGTACTAATAGAAATATTCACTCAGATGCTCTGTTAAATATATTTGCTCTAGTAGTATTTATGATTATTAGTTTAAGGTGGGCATATGAGAGCACCATAGACTATAGTTGGTCTTCATTAGGATTTTTCTTAGTTATATCTTTACCGATAGCTGGTCTTTTTATTGATCGTGGTGTATTTTCTTGGATAAAATATCTAGAAGATAAATACAGAGTCTATAAAAGTAAATAAAGTTTCCATTTCATCCAAGTCCGGCAGCTACGTTCAGATAGGTTCGGTTTCTGGGGAGTATATAAAAATCTATGGATAATCTGCTTTTCAAAATCACAGAGAATCTTCTAAAACAGAAATCTGTGGTGCTTGTTGGTTCTTCTGATTCAGGTAAAACATTCTGGGTAAAAAATACCATAATCCCTTACTTAGAAGCTTCTGGCAAAAAAGTCGAGTATCTAAAAGACGGTAGCGAATTACCAAAAGAATCGCCGGATGTTGTCATCTGTGATGAGGTTGAAACACTGTTTGACCAAGAATACTTGAAGGGAGATAACACAGAAGAGTATTATACTGACGAATACCTAGATAAAGTTAATGGTTGGTATAAAAACTATGCAGAACTGCCCATGAGTACATTATTTGTAGTTACACGGAATAAACCAAATCAGGTTGAAAACTTACTTCAAAATTTTCATAAAGCAGATTGGGATGATCGAGATATTGTCGTCTTAAAATTTGAAAAATAGACCTGCCCGAGACGCGTAGATAGAATCATAAATATGAATTACGACAACATTGCTGAACAATATGAGAAGTGGGGGCATGGCGCAACAACAGATTGGGAATTAGGCCACAAGAAGATTGCTAAATTACTAGAACCAATAAAAGGTAAAAGGATTTTAGATTTTGGTTGTGGAAGCGGAAAGTTTAGCATTTATTTAAATAATCTAGGGGCAGAAGTTATTGGTGTTGATATATCTCAAACCCAACTCGAAGTTGCAAGAAGAGTGTCTGACAAAAGTATCCAGTATTTTATAGATACTGACCCGACGGTAGAAGAAAAGTTTACTGGTTATTTTGATGCAGGAGTGATGATATTCGTGCTTTGTGAGATATCATCACAAGAAATCATGGGTCAAGTTTTGTCTCGAGTTCACAAACTCTTAAAACCAGGCGCTGAATTAGTCGTCCTTAATCCAAATTGGGAGAAGAGTAATGGCAAAGAATTTCTTACTCATCAACTTAAATATTCACCAGAATTAAAACTTGGTGGTTCAGTGACCACAATACTAAAAGGCAACCCGTCAATTCATGTCCCAGATTTCTTCTGGTCTAAAGATGTGTATATAGATATGCTTTCGAAGGCTGGTTTCGGCGGGTTTGAAATTAGTGAACCTTTGGCTCCAGATGATGGCACCCCATGGAAAGATGAAAAAGAATTCCCGCCGTTCCTGATTATTAAAGCAAAAAATTCTTAGTGAATAGACCTGCCCGAGACGCGTCGTTTATGGTAGGATCTGGATAGCTAATCCTTCGATAAGCTCAGGACTTACAGAAACACCTTGCTGGGCTTGACCGTTCAAGGGTTCTCGCTCGACTTGGCCAGCCAGCAAAATAGACAAAATACCACGCTAGTGGTATTTTGTTTACCAAGGAGTTCTTATGAGAGATGATGGAGTAACTGGTTTTGAATCACCACAAACTGCGCAGGACGAATACGCTCTCGGTTTGTGGCGAAAATACGGACTTGGCGACCACCCTTCGTTCAAGGACATGGAAGCCAAGGCAACCGAATTGCTGGATAACCCTCTGACGTTCTTTGAGGGGCTCTCCATGGTTCTTGGAAGATTTGTCGGGGCCAAGGAAAAGGAAATAGCGAAGCTTATCTTTGTTCCTGCCGACAAACGTTTCGTTTTTGCAATTCTGCAGTTCGGAGTTGAAAAGCTGGAGCGAGAGGAAGTGTAACTTTGCTTGAGAGGAGTCCCATGTGCCACTCATTGAGATAACGGTTCCGGTCAACACGAATGACACCTTGTGTCATCAGGCCGAAGAAGCCATCAAGGACGCTCTGGGAAAAATGGGCGTCAAGAAAACTGATGTAACAGTTTGGTTCTCCATCGTGTACGGGAGGCCAAATAGGCTTCTTCTGAGGTACGAAAGCCGAAGCCCAGTTGAGAATCCGAACGAGAGAGCTCGGATAATCGGAAAGATTGCGGCCGAGGTCTTTGGCAAGCAAGTGGAGTCCGTGGTCCAGAAACTGGACCGTGAGACCACTGGCATCCACATCACCCCCGAGAGACAACCCGAGGAAGACGAAGTCCGACCTTGGCGCATTGCCTAACTGCCCGCGATGGAATTCGCCAAAAGGCTGCTCCATACGGGCCTTTTGTTTTTATACATAAATGCTAGGATTATTGAAATAGGTTCCAACATTGGACCAAACAGCTAACATATGTCAAAAATTTTATACTCATTAAAATCTCTCAAAGGTTTATTAAAGAAAGAAAAACCTTCTCAGGTTATTATTGTCACTTCAGCAAAATTAGCATCCAAGCTTGGATGGGCAATTAAGGAAATTGGTTTATCAAAGAAAGACTTGATTTTAATTCCAGACGGCGAAATAGCCAAGGAATGGGAACAGATGCAAACATTGTTAAATAAGTTTATTGAGCGCGGTTTAGACCGTAAAAGTATCGTAATAGCGCTCGGTGGCGGGCCTATTGGAGATGTCGTCGGATTTGCCTCGGCAATTTATTTGCGCGGCATTAAATATATCCAAGTTCCAACCACTCTGTTGGCGCAGGTAGACAGCGCGCATGGTGGAAAAACAGGTATTAATTTCTTACATTATAAAAATCCAGATTGAGAGTTTTTACATCCCCCTGGCAATAGTTTTGGATAAACGTTTTTTTGGGCTCTCTCTCCAGTGAGCAGGTTGTTGATGGGCTCGGCGAAATACTTAAAGCTGGATTAATAAAAGACCCATCAATACTATCGCTATTAAAAAAAGAAAAGATCTCCACTTTGATTAAAAGTAAGCACCTGGAATCATTGATAAAAAAAGCAATACAAGTCAAGGCGTATTATATAGATCAAGATTTTAAAGATACCGGAGTGCGTCAGATTTTGAATTTTGGGCATACCATTGGACATGCTTTAGAACTCAAATATAAAATCAGTCACGGCAGAGCTGTGCTTATCGGCATGTTACAGGAATTAAAACTAGCAGAAACTCTTGGAAAAACTTTGCCAATTATAAGGCGGGATCTTATAAGTCTGATAGAAAATCTCGGTATAAAAATTGATAGGAAGTTAACCCCAGATGTAAAGACTTTACTACATGATAAGAAACTTGCAGGTAAATATATCGCATTGCCTATTATTATGAGACCTGGGAAGGCAAAATTATTAAAACTGAATTTCAAGGAAGTGGTTAAGGCACTCAAGACCCTTCGTTTGTGATAGAATTAAAATAGTTTAAAACCCCTTTAATAGACACTGAATTTATGTATTTTGAAGTCAGTAACAATGAGAATAGTTCGATAATCTGTAATGTGCCTCATGCGGGAACAGCAATTCCTGAAGAATTTAGAAAATCTTTTGTTTTAACACAAGAAGAATTAGATACGGAAGCCGAATATATGGCCGACAAACATACAGATGTTCTTTATTCAGAACTTTTGTATGTTTCGAGTTTTATCATGTCAAAAATAAGCAGAATTGTCGTTGATATTGAACGCTTTCAAAATGAAGAGGATGAACCGATGGCAAAAGTCGGCATGTCGGCATTTTATACCCGCACTAGTTCAGGCATGGCACTGCGAAATATATCCCAAGAAATGAAGAATATTCTTGAAAGGATATATAATGATTATCACGATTCTTTTGCGGATACTGTTGATCTCGTGCTTAAAAAAAACAATCTGGCATTAATTGTGGATTGCCACTCTTTTCCCTCTGTTCCAAGAATCTACGAATCTGATCAAAAATCGGAGCGTCCTGATATTTGTATCGGTACAGACGAATATCATACGCCTCAAAAAATGACCTATCTTTTAAAAAAGAATTTAGAAGATGTGGGATATAGTGTAAAAATCAATACTCCATTTTCTGGCAGTATTGTTCCGACTCGCTATTACCAAAAAGACAGAAGGGTGCTATCGATCATGGTGGAGGTCAACAGAACGCTATATATGAACGAAGAAAATTTTAAAAAATTGAAAAATATTTCAGAAGTCGGCAGAACAGTTTCCAGGTGTATCATTAAAAGCCTAAATCAATTTCTAGAATAGTTATGTCACAGGAAAATATATTCAATCTTGAAAAAATAAATTTCTACCCTGTTTCAGCTAAGGAATTTATTTCATCAAGAGATAAACTCGTTGCTGATTTATTTGCTTTTCTCACGCCACACACAGGCATCGATTATGAAGCAAAAGGTACGAAATTATTTTTATCGCAAGACCGGCAATCGGGTTTTGGTATAAATCCGGATGGGGAGCTGATATCTGTATTTTCTTTAGAGCGAAAACGGGGCAAAATCCTTGTTGCTGAAGCCAAAAAGCAAGGAGCTACATATCTAAGTTGCATGGGAGACCATTTATTAGAAATGTATTCCGAATTTGATTTTACCCCGGTGGAAATTCAGAAATGGGATAATAGATTTGCTCCTAAAAATTGGAATTATGAAAGATTTGGTACTCCTAATATTTATGATATGAAATTAGTTAATAACAAGTAAAAAAAGAGAGTGGGCCATAGAATCTACTTTATAGGTCTAGTGCTAGACATATGAGTCCGGCAAAAGTGCATAAGGGGATGGACAGGCAGGAGAATGAGGTAGATAATGAGATTAAATAAAAGTATTAACAATTATTGCCATGTTTGGAATCATACTTGTATTAGAAACCCATTAAAGTAGAATAATAAATTGGTCTGAGAAAAGACGTGGCCTAGGCCACGTCTTTTATGTGGATAACTGAAATATGTGGATGTGTTAGTATTAAGTGATTAGCATGGTTCAATACAAAAACAATCCTCGTAAAAATCTGGCCCGAAGCCTCCGCGGCGGAGGATATTCGTACGCCGAGATACAAAAATTTGTGAATGCCTCCAAGGCAACGCTCTCGTATTGGTTCCGAGATTTGAAATTATCGGATGCCCAGCTGGAACGTCTCCAAAAAAAGCGTGCAGAGGCGATCAAAGTTGGGACCAAGAATCGTTCCGAAAATGTTTTACGCGCGATTGAGCAAATTGAAATGGCGGCGGGCAAAGACATTGGAAAAATTTCTAAACGGGAACTTTGGTTGATGGGTCTAATGCTCTATTGGCGACATCAAAATAAAAATGACATTCGCAAAGGAGTGAGCTTCACCAGTAGTGACCCAGACTTAATTAGATTGTTTTTGAAGTGGCTCAAAGAGGTGGGTCAGATAGACAAAAAAGAGGTCGCTTTTGACCTATTTTTGGGTCGACCCAAAGACAAGAAAAAGGCACTGGACTTTTGGTCAGTAGAGACAGGTTTTCCCTTAGTTAGTTTTGCCAATTTCTATTACTATAAGAAAGAGGTTAAAAGTATACTAAAGGTTAGGGTCAAAGCCAGTTCTATGCTAGCTAGGCAAATACTTGGCTGGACCGAAGGAATTAAAGAAAATATCAGGTAACTTTATTAAGGTTTATATATGGGGAAAATAATACTTTTGGTGGGTGTCGGAATTGTGATAATTGTCGGCTTTATGTATGTACAAAATAATACCGAGGACATCTCTTTTGTGTCGCCGTCACCTTCGGTAACAGCGCCGATAAAACCGACAGTAAAACCTACCATCACCGCGACAACGAAACCATCAACAACTCCCGTTCAAAATGTTCTGTTAAGTGTGCCGTTTACCAGCCAAGCGCCATTTGGTAATTGGGCTGATCCCAAAGAAGAAAACGGCTGCGAAGAGGCCTCGGCGATTATGGCAATGTATTGGGTGACAGAGAAGACATTGACCCCGACGATAGCCCTAGCTGAAATCATAGCCGTGGCCGACTACGAGAAAAAAACTTATGGCCATTATATTGACACCTCGGCCGATGATACTGTTACTCGTATTTTTAATGGTTATTTTAAATACACCAAAGCCACTGTCCAAAAAGACATTACTATCGCTGACATCATCGCCGAGCTTGGCAAGGGCCATGTGATTATTGTGCCGATTAACGGACAAAAAATTGGCAATTCATATTACAAACAACCTGGACCTCGCGAGCACATGATGGTTATCAAGGGTTACGATAGAGCTAAAAATCAATTTATCACCAACGACCCCGGTACGCGCAGAGGCGAATCGTATGCATATACCACTGATGTGTTATTCAACTCAATCTATGATTATGACAGCGGAGGGAATCATGACCATGGCGGCTCAAATCAAAAAGTGATGATTGTGGTTACGAAATAAAGTCAGGACTGGTATTTTAGTCTCAAATCGTTTAGACTGATGCCATGAGGAAAGAATCTCTTATCGTCTGGGGTATTGCCGTTATCGTATTAGTGGGTGTGGTTTTCGGTATTTATAGCATGAGCGGGCGCAATCCCAATGAATTAACGTTGACCGAGTCGGTTTCTGCTTCGGACCATGCTAAGGGCACAGCCAGCGCCAAAGCCGTGTTGGTAGAATACGGCGACTACCAATGCCCAGCCTGTTATCAATATGAACCGCTTATCAAAAAACTTTTAAGCGAATCAGAAGACAAAGTCAATTTCGTGTTTAGGAATTTTCCACTGCCACAGCATGGCAATTCTAATCCGGCACATTACACAGCCGAAGCGGCCGCTCTGCAGGGGAAATTCTGGGAGATGCACGATATTATTTACGAAAATCAATTGGTATGGTCCGCGTTAGCTGATGTAGAAAGTATTTTTCTTGGCTACGCTCAAACTGTTGGTTTAGATATCGCTCAATATCAAAGAGACATCGCTTCCAAACAAGTCAGTGATAGGGTTGCCAAAGACTTGGCTTCAGGCAGAGCTTCAGGAGTCAATTCCACGCCCACCTTTTTCCTAAACGGGAAAAGTATAACCGTTACCAGCTATGAACAGCTTAAACAACTCATTGAGTCCGCGGCCGCCGGTTCGTAAAGTCTGGGTATTTGGCGCGCTAGTGGCGGCGGGCATCGGCTTTGCCGATGCCCTCTATCTGGCGGTCAATCACTATCGCCAGGTCATTCCACCCTGCACTGTTGGTAGTTGTGAGTCGGTGTTGACCAGCCGTTTTGCCATCATTGCCGGCGTGCCTATTTCTCTTGTCGGTGTTGCCGCCTACGCTCTTATTGTATTTTTGTTGTTACTATATATAGATAGAAGCAATGTAAAAGTATTGAAATGGGTGGCCGGACTGGCGGCAATCAGTTTTGCGGTTTCAGTCGCGCTGGTATTTCTACAATTGTTCGTGATTCGCGCAATTTGTATTTATTGCATGGTATCGGCATTGTCTGATACTTTTTTATTCGTGATGACAATTCCATTTTGGAAAATAACTTCTAGGGTATGATAACTCTTGATGATTTTAAAAAAATAGAACTGAAAGTAGCTAAAGTGTTGAGTGCTGAAAATATTGAAGGCTCGCAGAAGCTTTTGAAACTGCAGGTGGACCTGGGCTCTGAACAACGGCAGATACTGTCGGGGATAGCTAAATATTACTCGCCGGCCGACCTGGTCGGCCGGCAGATTGTTATCATCACCAACCTTGAACCCCGTCAGATGATGGGCCTTGAAAGCCAAGGTATGGTCCTGGCAGCAGGAGACGGAGAAGTAATCTCACTTCTCGTACCCGATAAAGATATCCCCGCCGGGACTCCGATAAAATAGTTTTAGAAAAGAATTAAGGCCCGATGTCAGATGACATCGGGCCTGTTGTTTCACCATGCGGACTTTGCTTGATGGCGAAATATGGCCTACCTCCGGATGAAGAAGGCCAGCCGGATATTGTCAGGTATTTCAAAACTCTTCCCCTCGTGCTTGAACGAGTAGGCCGGTTCAGTGGCTTTGTTGATTGCCACTCCGCCGACAGCCCCGATGCCTGCTCCAATAGCTGCGCCCTTTCCTCCTCCAAAGGCGTAGCCTGCTCCTCCTCCGACTATGATAGCGCCTAGCTCTTTCAAGATGCTTCCCCCAGAGCCAGCTTTCTTCACGAACAACGAAATTTTGTCGCTCATGAGAAAAATATCTGACTTAGGTGGAATGCTGGGCGGGCGAATGATTGCGTATCTGGCCGGAACGACCTCAAGTTCCTTAGGCTTGAGCTCAAGAGAATAAATGTCTTTGATGACCTTATCCTCTTTATCTTTCACGTCAGATACGTTGCCGAGTGCTAGCTTAACCACTGTCCAACTGGCGGGTCCTCTTGGATTACTAGAGGGGTACAAGTAGGTGCCGTACTGTAATGGATGGTTGAGCGAGGTATAGACGAGATTTTTCTCGTCCTCTGGCGGGTCAGCGTTAATGACGACTGCATCCACCAGCACGAGCTCTTCTTGGGTCTCAAACCGCCGCACGCCGTTGGCCGTAAATCCTGCCGGGGGCCAAGTCGTGGGAGATTTGTTAATCTCGTCATCGGCTCTCATCTTCGCAATGTTCCTGCTCACCTCCTGTAGTTTTTCAACTCTTCGCATTTCAATTTCCCGCCGATCCCGTTCGGCCGCCACATATCGTAGCCGGTTTGTCTCGGCTACCGCCGCGTCAGCTTCCCGCTGTCTTCGCTGGCGCTCACTTTCTTGTTCCTGTTGCACCAGCGCTTGTTGGCGGGCAATCTGCTCATCTTGCTGAGCTTTTAGCCGAGCATCATTGTCCGCCTTGCGTTGCATCTCCTGTTTGTCGCGGTCGGCCTTTTCGGCCTTATGCTTGTTGTCCTCGGCGGCTTTTATGGCATCCTCGGCTTTTTTGCGCTCACTTTTTCTGATCTGTTCAATCTCTGAATCGCTTAGTTCGTGAGCGATGCGGCCTTGGAACCTTACTTCTTTTTCACCAGCGTGCATGACCACGATATGCCAACCGCCCTCATCTAGATATCCGCCATGATGAGCAATCGGCTTACCATCTCTGTCTATCGGATCAAAGCGAAGCGGTGTGCCTTTGTCGTCTACCAGAATATTCTTGTCGGTCATATGGAATGAAACTTCCATGACCGTATCGCTTCTCCAAAAATCTATCGCGTCTCTTTGATTGGGCGTAAGAACATGCTGATAGATAGTCGCAAAACCGATTGCGACTATGACCACAATCTTTCTTCTCCCATAAGCAAAAGCGACAAGCGGGCTTTTTGGAAGGATGGTGGCCACAAAAAAGACAGTGAGGATGCCGAAGAACACAATGAATGCTCCCGGCAGTTCGTAGAGGCGGTCCGCCATAACATAAAAGACGGACAGGACTGTGGCCATGATTATGTCGGCCCAAGCGAAGAATACTTTCCTTACTCTTTCCCATTTTTCGCTGGCCCAATCCAGACCCAGAGAAAGGGGACTGGCTACGCCGTACAGAACCGCGAACGACACTCCCAAGACAATCAAGGAAAGTACAGCTGCGATCATACTGCGATGAGTGTAGGTGTACCAGGCCAGAATGGCGCTTACCGTACAGCCGAAACCGAATCGGATGAGCGTCTTGGCCAGATACACCAGGTACTGCTGGACCTTCAACGTCGTCCATTCCGCCGTTAGTTCAGCTCGGTCGGCGATAGCCCTTGCGAGTTTGAACGCTAACTTTGTAATCACAGGTACCTCCTCCAGCCGCGAGCTTTCCAGGCGGCACGTTGTTGCTTGATGCCCTCTCGGGTTTTTTGCATTCGTTCGTGGTCTTCATCAAGGGCCTTGTCTATTTCCTCGATGTCGGCCACATATTGTTTGAAGAATTGCTTCCAGTCAACGTTATTTTTCACCGTGCTGACCATTTCGGCCTGAATTGCCGGCAATGTTTCCCGGACAATTCTTTGCTGTTCTTCCGGAGTGGCTTCCTCATTCATTTCCTTGAAAAGGTCAGAAATAACCTCAGCAGGGAATAGAGTAAGGAAATTCTTGCCGTCGGGTAGGGCATGAGTGATGCCGCCAGCCAAGTAGGACAGGTTCTTCAGGAGTCCTCTTTGAAAGCGGTTCTGTTTTTTATACCACTCCAAAAAACTCCTCTTGTTGCGCATGAAAACTGGCAAGTGATGGATGAGATCCATGAACCAACCGGTTGTATATTGCGCGAAGACCCGAGCTTTTCGGTCTTTAAGGTTTGAGACAATACTTCGGAATCCTTCCCTAATCTTATCTTCAATTGACAAAGAACTACCCTCCCTTAAAAGTTGCTTTTGTTATCCTACCATTGAAATTAAATATGTCAAAGAAAATAGTTGCATGTTTTTTATTAAGTGCTAGTCTGTATTTATATGGAAAACATTAAAAATGCACCGCGCGATACGTTCTTGTATTTGTTATCAATCATAACTCTTATTACCTCGGCCGTTGCTTTCGGTTCATTGGTTTTTGGTCTGATCAATATCTGGTTCCCTGACGCTCTTCAGCCATACGCTTCGGTAAATTACACCAGTATCCGATTAGCATTGGCGACATTGATTGTGTCTTTTCCCGTGTTTTTTTGGGTTTCCCTATTTTTGCATAACGATGTTACGGCCAATCCAGAAAAGCGCGACGCCAAGATCCGCCGTTGGTTGATGTATCTAACCGTGTTTGCCGCCGGCTTAGTGGTAATCGGGGACCTGGTGACTTTGATTTATAGTTTCCTGCAGGGCGATTTGACGATGCCATTCGTGCTGAAAGTTTTAGTGGTATTCTTTATCGCCGGTTCGTCCCTCTTCTATTATCTGAACGAAGTTAAGAATCGCTCTTATCCGCGCCATGTATTCCGAGTCCTTATTATCGGTGTTGTCGTACTGGCCGTGGTTTCGGGATTCTACAAGGCCGGTTCGCCCCAAAGCCAGCGCTTAATTCGCTTTGATCAACAAAAAGTTTCTGATTTGAGTGTCATTCAGAATCAGTTGGTCTATTATTGGCAGCAAAAAGGATCTTTGCCGGCCAATCTTTCTTTGCTGAACGACCCAATTTCCGGATTTACCTCACCCATTGATCCTCAAAGCAACCAAGTGTACGAGTATCGCTTAGTGAGTATGAAAGTATTCCAACTTTGCGCTGAATTCAACAAGCCCAGCGAGGGAACCCCGAGCTATCCAGTTGGATATTTGGACAATTGGCAACACAGTGCCGGCCGAGTTTGTTTTGACCGCTCAATTGATTCAGTGTTGTATCCGGTTAAACCAGCACCAGTGCGCTAAAAATTATGATAAAAAATATATTTATGTACATTATTGTAATTGCGGTAGTGGTGGTTGGTATTTGGCTTTTTTTTAAAAAGGGGAATAGCCCTTCGTCTGATATCTATAGTGTTTCGGCATCGCCGACTGCATCAGTTACATTGACAGCAACCCCAGCCCCATCGCCGACTGTAGCCAAAACTGAAACCAGGCCCAACGGATTAAAAATTGAAGATTTGGTTATTGGCACCGGCGCGATAGCCAAGGCGGGTAATATCGCTAGTGTCCATTACACCGGCTGGCTAACTGACGGCACTAAATTTGATAGTTCTGTTGACCGAGGACAGTCGTTTGATTTTTCTCTAGGGGCGGGCCAGGTCATCAAGGGCTGGGACGAAGGTGTGGCTGGGATGAAGGTCGGCGGTAAGAGGCGATTGACCATTCCAGCAGAGCTGGGGTATGGTGCTCAAGGTGCGGGTGGCGTGATTCCACCCAATGCTGTGCTTATCTTTGAAGTAGAGCTTCTCGCAGTAGAATAACCCGTATGAAGGTTTGTTCCGCCTGTGGATAACTTTTGTTACCAGCAGGGAATAGAGTCGCACAATATGGAAGACAACCACATCCTATATGCCGATATCATCATCGCTTGCGTCCAACTCCGCCAAACTGTTGGCGATAATTTTTTTGTTCAGACTTTTGATACCAAGCTCAAAAATTTCATCAATGCTTCCGGCCAAGCCGACTCTCGTCTTCAGTCGGTTGAGTCGCTCCTGGAACTTTTAGCCCAGCTTGAACATCTTAATCTCGGCGATCAACTGCAACTACTCGCCTGCCGCGAATTACTTTTAAAAGATAAGCTGTCAATTATCCAAAAGATTAAACCGACCAAACTAGCTAAAATTAAACCAGCCAAAGAAGAAAAAGAAATGATTCCCCTGCCGGTCCGTTTCCCTGAGAGGACTAAAAAGGCCAATCAGGTTCGGGAAGAGATACTTAAATTTATTCAACACAACCATCAGGCCAGAACCAAAGATATCGTCAGTCAGTTCAGTGCCATTTCTCATCGGACAATACATCGGAATCTAAAAGAGCTGGTCAACCAAGGTCTAGTTGTCAGACACTCGGATGATGGCGGCGCCATTCGGTACCTTGCTTCTTGATAGGAGCGCAACTTGGGTGATAAAATAGAGGGGTGGATTGGTTATCAAACAAAATCATCACGGCCGGTTTGGTGACTGTATTTTTGATAACTCTTTTTATTAGTCAGCCCGTGGCTTTCAGTAAGTTATTTTCATTTGTCGGCGTTTCAGTGAATCAAGAAGATCCCAACAAACAGATGGTGACACCAACGTTGGTGGCAGTGCCACCAACTATGGCACCAACTAAAGTTCGTGTCACTAGTGACACAAACTTGGTGTCACCATCTCCAACAGCGACAGCTTTCATTCAATTGGTGTCACCAACGCCGGTGGTGACACCAACAACGCCGGTATCATCACCGATCCCGTCTGCTACTCCTCCTACTCCTGTCCCTGCCCCTGTCGTGCCCGCTTCTCCTTCAAACCTTATCAACATTAATACCGCCGGTTTAAGTGAACTGGACAAAATCACCGGCATTGGCCCGGTCTATGCCCAGCGTATTATTGATTATCGCCAGGCCAACGGGCCATTTCAAAAGACAGAAGACCTTAAAAAGGTAAAGGGAATTGGGGATATAACCTTCCTAAAAATGAAGGATGAGATTACCGTAGGGCCATAGGCCTTTACCCATTTATCCACATTTTGCTATTGTCTTAGCTAATAGGTGGAATATAATAACCCTAGCCCGATTGACTTTAAGGGGCCATTGCGATAGTATAGATGCGATCGCATAGGCACTTAAATAAGTCAGTAAAAAGGCCAAAATAAGCATCAATAATGCCATATTAATACAGTCAAAACGTAAATAACCCGGTTGTGGTTATTTATTCGTTTCGGTGAGCTTCCTACCTTTGTTTGCGGAGTCAACGTGGATAAAGGCAGAAAGCCCAAGAATGAACGTTAAAAATTAGGCAAACAGACAAGATAAACTTGATAGCAAGATAGTTTTCATTCCCTTTAGTTTAGTAAGGGACTTATCATTGATAATATTTCCGAATATGGGCGGGTCGAGAAAGGTCCAATGGAATAGTTCTCATGAGTTCCATGAAAGAAAAAATTCAGTCGTAATTAAATTCTGTATCTGGGCAGATGTATCCCCGCTTCGGCGGTAGATATCTCGGCACAGGTCAGAAATAAAAGTAAAAAAACAAAATGAGTAATTCATTAATCGGAGTCAGCAAAGGTCTTTCAAAGACTATTGCCTCTCTCACTTCCATAGCGACAGTTTTGTCGCTATCAGGATTCGCCGCCTTGGCCCCGATGAGTGCCATCGCTGCGTCTCCGTCTGATTATGGCCTTACCGAAGGCAACACGATCAGCGCTGCCGGTTCCAACGATCCGGACATCTATATCGTGAATCAACCCGGCTACAAGAGATTGTTCTTGAACCCGGTCATTTTTTCGTTCTATGGTCACCTCGGTGGCTTTCCGAATGTTAAGAATGTAACTGCAACTACCCGCGACGCCTTCCCGACCTCTGGTTTGTTCCGCAATTGCGAAACGAATGATCAGCAGGTTTGGGCGGTTGAAGTCAACGGTGAAGATACTGGTGTCTTCCACAAAGTTGTCATGTCAGGCGACACTGCTGTTGCACAAGACCCAAACTTCTTTGCGAAGGTCTTTTGTATCAACAACAATGAATCTGCTTGGTATGCCAAGAGTTCAGTTGACTACACCAACTTGAGTCAGGTCCCGGTTTATTCTCGTGTCCCTGGTTCAACCCCGACCCCGACCTACGGCCCGTTGTCAGTCGGTATTTCTTCTGACAACCCGGCTTCTAACACCCTTATCGCTGGACAAGCTTCGGCTGACTTAGCTCACTTTACCTTTACTGGTAGCGGCACAGTTACCAGTGTTGTCTTAAATCGGCTTGGTGTTTCTTCAGATACGACATTAGCAAATCTCTATCTGTATAATGGAACCAAGCGTCTTACTGATGCCGCGACTGTATCGTCAGGTAAGATTACCTTCAGCGACACAGCAGGTTTGTTCGTGGTAAATGGTTCAATGAATATCTCGGTTAAATCCGATATCGCTGCTTCCACTTCCGGTCAAACCGTTGGCGTTCAGCTCGCAAGCTGGAACGTCAACACCGTCAGCTTGTCGGGTAACTTGATGACTATCGCGACCGCCCCGAGCGACTTTGCAACGGTGGCAGTTGGCGCGCCAACACCAGCCGGTACCAGCGCTGATGTTACTCTTGACCCGCAAAAGGACTACAACATGTGGCAGAGTTCAATCACTGTGGGTAACCACGATGTCTGGTTGAAATCACTCCAGCTTCGTGTTATCGGTTCAGTGGTTATCGGTGACCTCCAGAACTTCCGTCTCTATGTGGACGGAGTGTTGGCTGGTTCCGCGGTTGCGCTCCAGGATGCAAATGGCTACTTGGTCTTTGACCTTGGTTCCGGTGTGAAATTACTTGCCGGCACTCGTCAGATTAAATTACTTGGCGATGTCCTTGGCGGTTCCAACAAGAAATTCACCATCTCGCTTCGTCAGAAGCCGGATATCGCAGTAGTTGACACGCAGTATGGTCAGGCAGTTTTAGCGACAGGCACATTCCCAGCCTCCGCGCCTAACGCCACCTATGAGCAGTCAATCAATGTCGGCACAATCACTATCACTAAAGCTACCGATTCACCATCCGGTGATGTCGTGGCTACGGCGACTGGTGTGAAATTGGTGTCCTACAAGTTTGAGGCCTTTGGTGAACCGTTGAAGTTTGAGACCTTGAGGGCAAGTTTCACGGCAACAGATGGCACTTCTGCTATTACCGATATGATGTCTTTGCGCAACGCAGCTATTTATGCGGATGGCGTCCAGATTGGTTCTTTGGCATCTCTCTGCGAAGACTCTGTTTCTACGACTGCGTCTTGCAGTGCCGGGACCGCATATACTGAATACAGTTTGGGCTCATCGCTCGTAGTTACTCCGGGCACGCCGCGTATCGTAGATATCCGAGCGGATATCTACGACAACACGGGCACGCAGGATGCGGTTGCTAACAACACCATCACTGCCCAGATTATCTTGGGTTCGTCTAACGTCCAACGCGTGAAATCGCTTGGCTACTTCAGTCAAGCTGCTCCGGCAGTTGGTAGTACATTGACCATCAAGACAGGTTCGTTCACGGCCTCCAAATATACCGGCTATGCGAACCAATCAATTGTCACTCCGCAGACACAGTATAAGTTCGGTTCATACAACTTAACGGCGGCTACTTCAGAAGATGTAAACGTCAGCGCCATCAACCTTGATGTGTCTGACCAGAATAACAGTGGCGCTTTCCAAGCGGCTGATATGACTAATGTCTTCTTGAAGATATATAACGATGCCGGTTCGCTTGTGTCGTCAACCACGCCGAAGTCAACTATCTCTGGCACGGCCAGTAATAGTTACTCGGTCAACTTTACCATTCCGCAGACAAAGGTCTGGAGAGTGGATGCTTATGCCGATATCGGTTCTTCAACCGGCACTGCCACTATGGTGTCTAACTTGGGCGCCTCGGGCTTAACCGCGGCTTCCAGTACCACCGCTACAGCGGCTGATGCGGCTGGTCAGTCCATTACTAGCGCAACCGGTTCATTGGTCCTAAATAATGGATCCATTCCGGCGAACAAAGTAATCAACGGCGGTCAGACGGCTAACGTCTATTCCTTCACCTTAAATCCGCAGTACGATAACTTCACCTTGGATGATGCTGTCTTCAAGCTATCATCTACGCTGGCGTCATCGTCTAACGCGGTGGGTACGGCATATCTCAAGGAAAACGGAGTGGTTGTCGGTAGTGCCAATATCGGTAATCCGGGTGTATCCAACTCGCTATCGTTCCTTGGAGTGAATCGCCCAATCTCGCTGTCTGGCGGAAGCAAGACCTACACCGTTGATGTCGCCTTTAGCAACATCGGTCCTTCATATGGTACCGACACCGGTGGCTTGGTCTTAGTCCAGTTGTCACACCTCAAGTACCGCAACAACGCCGGCACTATCACGACAAGTACTGTTAGCCCGTCTACTTATCAGGGCAACAGCAACTATGTCGTTGCTGGCTACCCGACATTTACCAATGCTGGTTTGCCTTCAGCGGTGTTGGCGGCTGGTACACAGACTCTGTTCAAGACGAACGTAACGGCGAATGGTGGTGCTATCACCTGGCGCAAAGTCGTCTTCACGGTAACGGCAACAGCTAATCCGACAATTGCCGGAAGTGGTTGGCAGTTGTTTGAGAACGGCGTTGATATTACTTCAACGGCTTCCACCTCGGCCTTGTCAGGTTATGGCTACGCTACGGCGAGCCATGACTTCAATGTCGCTGCCGCGGGTACTGGAACAGTCGCCTTCACGTTTGCTAGCGAAAGAACTATCAATGCTGGCACCTCGTCAACCCTAGAGTTGAAGGGTGTCCTTGGTGGTACCTTGTCAGCTGGCCATTCAGTCACGACGAAGATTGCTAACCCAAGCGCTTCAACCTTCGCGACTGCCAATGAGGCAACAGTATTCAGTCCGCACGATGGCTGGGGTTCAGATGTAAATCCAAGCTTCCTCTGGTCCGATTCGTCAGCGCCATCACATAACACTGATGGCACTACGAGCGACTGGATGGGCGATGGTTTGCTCACTGGCCTCAACTCGTCACAGGCTTTGACTCAGTAATCTATAAGGTTGCTTGGTTAAGCCAAACCAAAAACCGCCTTCGGGCGGTTTTTGGTTTGGGCAGAATAAGGTATTATTTAATAAGATGAAATTTATTAGAGAAAATTTGGGTTATCTATTGTCCATCATTCTTATTGGGTTGTTTGTTTATATTTTCAATTTACACAACAAGCTTTTTTGGGATGATGCTGATTGGATACTGAACAATCCCGCGGTCCATGTTCTGAATTGGGCCAGTATCAAGTTCACGTTCACCCACGATGCGCTGGCTGGCATCGGCCAGGTATCTAATTATTATCGGCCGGTGCTTTTTATAACTTTAATTTTTAATTACATAGTTTCTGGTTCTTCGGCAGTTTCATATCATCTTGTCAGTAACTTTATCCATCTCGGCAATTCTATCCTACTTTTCTACCTGATCAGCCGTTGGCTTAAAAGTCGTCGGGCCGCGTTCATTACAGCCTTGATATTCTTGGTTCACCCATTACAAACCGAGGCCGTCTCATATATTTCTGGCCGCGGTGATCCGCTATCGGTATTCTTTATACTTGGTGGTATTGCGTTGTGGCTCAACGGCCGCCGATGGTGGACGGCTGGTGCTGTCATGTTGGCAATTCTAAGCAGAGAAACGGCTGTGTTATTCCCTATATACTTAGGCCTGGCCTTAGTTGCGTTTGAGCTCCCAGGAGGCCTTTGGGGCCGTATTAAAGCCTCTCTGGGCGCTTTATTACCATACATAGGGATATCAGTCCTTTATGGGTTATTACGCCTAACCGTTTTGAATTTTCAGAATACCCTTAATTTCTACAATCAAGCCAATGTTTACAGTACTAATCTTTTTGTTCGGCTCTATACTTTCTTACATGTCTTGTTGGTTTACCTAAAGCTTATGATCTGGCCGACAGGCCTTCACATGGATCGCGATATTCCTGTCAGTCTTTCGTTGTGGACGGGCTGGGCCTGGTTGGGAGCATTGATTGCCCTTTTTCTTATTTGTTGGTTATTTTGGCTTTACAAAAAATCACATAACTCAAATTTCCCAATTTGGTTATTTGGTCTGGGATTATTTTTTGCCGCCCTGATTCCAACGATGGGCATCATTCCTATTAATGCCCGTATCTACGAACACTGGTTATATTTTTCAATTGTCGGCGTGGCGATTATTGCCGGGTTTTATTTGGATAGGTTACTTTCTTTTCTACAAAAAAGAAAATCGGCCCTGTTGCCCATGGTTGTTATTATTATGATTGGTTATTTTAGCTTCTTAAGCATTCAAACGATTAGGCGCAATATTTTGTGGGGCGATACGGAATCTTTTTATAAAAATATCTTGACCTACGAGCCGGATGATGTGAGAGTGCTGAATAACTTGGGCAATTGGTATTCTGACCATGGCGATAATACCCAGGCCAGGTCTTTATATGAACAGGCGATTGCTGTGGATCCGAGCCAGCCGGCGCCATATCATAATATCGGCAACATAATTCGAGACCAGGGGGACAGTCAAGAGGCAATAATATGGTATCAAAAAGCAATCTCGGCTGATGTCAGATTCCATTATACCTACGAGAGTATTGCCGCCATTTACTTGTCAGAAAACAAAATTCCCGAGGCCATAGCGATATTAGAAAAACTTCAGCAAGCAGCGCCGTTAGATATTAATACCCAAAGGATTGAATCACTGAGACAACGTTTACAGTAGCCGCTCTATTTGACTTATCATCTGTTCCAGCGAAAACTTGAGGACCACAGTCTGGTGGGCTTGAACACTTATTGTACCAGCCAAGTGTTCATTGCTGATAAGTAGATTTATCTTTTCCGCCAGATCTTTAGAGTTGGCGGGGGGAACGGCAAAGCCATTTACCCCCGACTCAATAATTTCAGACACCGCTCCGACGCTAGTGGCGACAACTGGTAATTTAGCCGACATGGCCTCCAGCACGCTCCAAGGGAAGCCTTCTTTAACTGAAGGTAGGACGAATATATTGAACGCGTTTAGATACTGGCTAGCACCTGGTATTTGGCCCAGCAGGAAGACGCGATCTGAAAGACCGCGGGTGGCTATTTCTTGTTCCAATTTAATTCGGCCTTGGCCATCGCCGATGATGACAAATATGGTTTCCGTGTCGGTCACCAACTCTACCGCTTGGACGAGGTAAACAAGCCCTTTGCTAGGATAGAAGTTGGCGATGGTGCCGATGATGTTTTTGGGTTGAATTGTTTGGCCTGTTTGTTTTACGATAAACGACAAAATCTCTCGTCGGGCCGTATCTTTTGGGATGAGGCTTAATTTGTAGGGGTCAATGCCATTATGGATGAGCAATACTTCTCGGCCCGGCCGAATGCGCAACTGGCGGGCCTGCTCCAAGTCATGAATGTTATTAACGATTATATAGTCTTTCCAATAGGCACTTAAACGCTCTAGAATGACCCACAAGCGTCGTTTCCAGGCTGGCCATGGGTCATTGAATGTCCAGCCACCAATGCGGTATATAACCCGGGGTTTTAGCCCACTTAAATGTATGCCCAGCGCACCCACAAAACCGGCTTTGGAGCTGTTTAGGAATACGGTGTCCGGCTTCCACGAGCGTACCAGCTTTCTAACTTGCCAGACAGCGGCAATATCACTGAGCGGGTGAGGGTCTCGTTTGAGTTGCGATAGGCCGCGGACGTCAATTCCAAGTTTAGCTATCTCATTTATAAAAATATCATTGCCGTCACAGCCGATGGCCAGAAGGATCTTGTATGGTCCACGTTGGATACCCTTGATTAGTTCAAATAAAAATCGCTGAGCGCCACCAAACTCAGATTGGGTAATAATAAATAAAATCCGCTTTTGGTTGATTTTATGGGACATTTTTGCTAACATAATACAATAAAATGACTAATAAATCAAGAATTCTCATACTTACCACCTCTTATCTGCCAAGTATTGGCGGTTCCGAACTTGCCATCAGAGAGATAACCAAAAGACTTCCCGATATTGATTTTGATATTATTACCAGCCGTTCGGACAGTCAGGGTAGGTTCGCCCACGAACGGGCGACAGAAGAAATAATCGGTAACACCCATATTTATCGGGTCGGTAATTCGTTTACTTTATCTCACTTCTTGTTGCCTAAAAATTTTTTCCCCATCTCTGCATTTTTTAAAACGATGTCGTTGAATCGCAATTTCCGTTACAAAATCATCCACGCCTACCAGGCATCCCAAGCTGGCGGTGCGGGTTGGCTTTTTAAAATGTTTCATCCAAGAGTTAAATTTTTGCTGACTATTCAGGAAGGGAAAAATCTTAAAGGGCAAGGATGGTTTCTTAATTTATTTCGTAATATGATGATTCGTTCCGCTGATTCCATCACCGTCATTAGTTGTTATTTAAAAGAATACATCTCTAAAATAAATAAACGAGCACCTATAACCCTAATACCTAATGGCGTAGATATTAGTTTGTTCTTCCCTGCTCATTCCAAACTTAATGACGAACCAACTATTATCTCTGTCTCGCGTTTGGTGGAAAAGAATGGTATTGCTGATCTCATCAATGCCTTTACTTTGGTCAAAAAAGATATCCCGACAGTAAGGATGGTTATCGTTGGTGATGGTCCATTACAATCAGCGCTAGAGAAGCAGATACGGCAACTAGGATTGATGGGCAGTATTCGTCTAGCTGGCCAGGTGATTTACGAGGAATTACCTCATTATTTGGTCAATGCTGACATATTCGTCAGATCATCATTGTCGGAAGGTCTAGGCACGGCCTTTTTGGAAGCGATGGCAGTGGGACTACCCGTCATAGGTACGCCGGTCGGTGGTATCCCGGATATTATCAAAGATGGGCAGACCGGTCTAATCTGCCAAGCGGGAGACCCAAAAGACATTGCTGATAAAATCAAAACTTTGTTGAATGATTTGGGATTAAGAAAACGATTGTCTGAAAATGGATGCCGGATGGTCAGCGAAAAATACAGCTGGGGACAGATAGCTTCTCAATTTTCAACTATTTATCATGGCTAACGCCACAAAAGGAATCTTAATTGCTACGGGAATTTTCCCGCCCGATATCGGTGGGCCGGCTTCGTATGCTGAAACTTTGGCGGCCAGACTGTCAAAGACTGAACCGACGACAGTCGTCACTTATTCATCCGTCTGGAGTTCGGCTCATGACAAAGATTTTGATTTCAAGGTTGTCCGTGTCTGGTCAAGATGGCCCAAAGGGATTAAACATATCATTTACCTGCTTAAAGTTATAGTCCAAGCCAGGAATGCTAGATTAATATTTTCCCTAAATGCTGTCAGCGCTGGATTTCCTGCCCGTCTAGCCGCTCGCTTGGTGGGATGTGTTTTTGCCGTCAAAATAGTGGGTGATTCGTCTTGGGAACGGGCAATCAATACTGGAAAAACATCTTTTATGCTTAATGATTTTCAAAATTCAAATCGTCGAGGTTGGCCAAGATTTCTTCACTATATGCAATTTCAGATATGCAAAGGGGCACGGATGATTATTGTCCCTTCAGAATACTTGGCCGGAATCGTTGAGTCTTGGGGTATCCCCGCCGAAAAAATAAAAGTCATTTATAACGGCGTTGATTTTAAGGCTTCAGAGCTCTCCAAAGAAGAAGCTCGCAAAAAACTTGGCCTTACCGGTAATATTCTTTTTAGCTGGGGGCGGATGGTGCCTTGGAAGGGGTTTCGCATGCTTATCAAACTCATGACTCGCCTTCAGGAGATTAACTCATTTTTTCGTTTAGTTATCGTCGGGGACGGGCCGGATCGCAAAGTTTTAGAAACAATGGTTAAAAACTTAGGCTTGGATAGGAAGGTGGCCTTGGTTGGCAAAAAAAGTCATTCCGAGGTGGCCGATTATCTGGCCGCTTCGGATTTAGTAATATTAAACAGTGGCTATGAGGGCTTCTCTCACCAAATTCTTGAAGCGATGACGGCTGGCGTGCCGATTATTGCCAGTGCTTCCGGTGGCAACCGGGAAGTGATTCATCAGGGCGAGAATGGATTTATGGTTAAATATAATGATGAGTTCAATATTGTTGAAGCCATCCGCACCCTTTGGAATAATACTGAAATGTGCGAACATTTTGCAGAAGAAGGATGGAAAACAGCCAAACATTTCAGCGCTGATAAAATGTTCAAAGAAACGGTAGCCCTGCTAACTAAATGAAACTATTAATGATAACCGGGTTAGGGAGTGCGGTTAATCTTGCTTCTGGCAAAAAGGGCGCTTTTTATTATACTCTTGAAGAGTTCCATAAGTACTGGGCACGGATTGATATTATTTGTCCAAAAATTAAAGGTCAAGAATCAGGGGTTAAAGTTTTATTTGGGAATGTCTATCTTCATATTTCTTCTCTGCCATTAATCCTCCATCCTATCTATTTTGTGTGGAAATGTATTCGTCTGCACCGAACTTATAAATTTAATCTGATGACGGTTCAAGAATTCCCGCCTTTTTATAACGGCATAGGCGCGAGTATTATCCATAATCGCATATGCGTTCCCTACGTGCTTGAAATTATGCATATTCCCGGCTATCCACGCGCGTCCACAGTTAAGGAGTCAATATACAAATGGCTGACAAAACTGATTATAAAATGGGATACTAAAACCGCCCGAGCGGTAAGAGTTATTAACCAAACAGAAGCGCCTAATTTTTTGGTCCGCGCTGGTGTTCCAAAAAATAAACTCGTGTATATCCCCGCTTTTTATATCAACCTAGACGTATTCAAACCAAGGGACGTTGTTAAGAAATACGATCTTATTTTTGTTGGACGGTTGGAGAAGAATAAAGGGCTAGACATATTGCTGGAAATTGCTAAAAAGTCAGACCTCAAAATTATAATAGTTGGCGACGGGCCACTGATGAAGTTTTGTAAATCAGGTCATAAAGTCTTAATGCACGGTTTTGCCAAAGACTCTGCAGAAGTGGCTAAATTAATCAACGAATCTAGGGCTTTAATCATGTTGTCATATAATGAAGGTGGGCCAAGGGTCATCCTTGAATCTCTGGCTTGCGGCGTGCCAGTGATTGCCACATCCGTGGGCATTGTTCCGGATGTTATAAATAGAAATAATGGCAGGATAGTGAACTGGTTGGCGGATGAGGCGATTAAGGCCTTTCAAGAAATCAAAAATACGAAAGTTACGACAAATATGGCGCAATTTGAACGTATGGCTGCAATTAAGAATTATGCCGGTGCCCTTAAAAATTTAATATGAACCTTCTTATTATCACCCAAAAAGTAGACCAAAAAGATCAGCTTCTCGGATTCTTTATCGGTTGGATTAAAGAATTTGCGAGTAAATTTAAATCGGTAACGGTTCTGTGTCTTGAAAAGGATGATTATAATCTGCCCGATAATGTCCGCATAATAAGTCTAGGCAAAGATAAGAATAAATCTAAACTGCGTCAGTTGTTTAATTTTTACCGAGCGATTACAACGCTTGAATATGATGTCGTGTTTGTCCACATGAACCCTATTTGGATGGTTCTGGGTGGGTTATACTGGCGACTTTCAGGTAAAAAAGCTTGTCTTTGGTATACCAGTAAAGGTGTAACTTTTAAGCTTAAAATCGCGGAGATGTTGGCTAGCGGTGTGTTTACGGCATCCTCGGAAAGTTTTCGTCTCCATTCTAAAAAGGTTGTTGTTACGGGGCATGGCATTGATACTGAACTTTTTAAGTCGGATCCAACTAAAAAAATTAACGACGACAAATTAAGGATTCTAAGCGTGGGCAGGATCGCTTCGGTAAAAAATTACGGTGTTTTAATAGATGCCACCAAGATATTGAAAGATGCGGGTGTTAAGTTTCTAGTCACGATTGTCGGAGAACCGCCCTTAGTAAAAGATATTCAGTATCAGTCAGAAATAAAAAACAAAATTTCGCATCTAGGGCTGGAAGACAGTTTTATTTTTGTTGGCAAAGTTCTGAATCTAAATCTTCCAAGTTATTACCAATCAAACGATATTTTTATCCACATGAGTAAGACTGGCAGTCTTGACAAAGCAATCCTTGAGGCCATGGCTTGTGGGATGAGAGTACTAAGCTCAAATGATGCGGCGAGAGAATTTTTACCGGCCAAGCTGTTGTTTAATGAAAATGATGCCAGAGAACTGGCTGATAAAATTGAGAGAATGTCTAAAGAAAATGCCGATGGACAATTAAGGCAATATGTCACAAAAATGCATAATCTTGATACACTTATTAGAAAAATAACTAAGTTAATGATAAATAAATGAGGGTTCTATACTTTGGGGTGTATAATTCAAATTATGCTCGTAATAAAGTCCTTATAAATGGGCTAAAAGAAAACGGACACGAAATTGTTGAATGTCGTGAACGGGCCAGGGCATTTTGGAAATATCCGAAACTGGTTTTTAAGTACTTGAAAATAAGAGGGAAATTTGATATAATGATAGTTGGTTTTTGTGGTCAGGAGGTTATGTTTTTAGCCAGATTACTTACCCGCAAACCGATAATATTTGACGCCTTCATGTCTCACTACGGAGGATATATTATTGATCGGGGGTATTTTGCAAAAAATAGCTGGCGGGCCAAGTACTATAAATTCTTGGATACGTGGTCATGTAAGCTTGCCAGCATAGTATTGCTAGACACTCAAGCCCATATTGATTTTTTTGTAAAAGAATTTAATCTGTCCCGCGATAAATTCAGAAGAATTTGGATTGGCGCCGACGATTCTATTTTTTATCCGGTACTTAACGGAGAAGATGGCAAAATGAAAAATCACTTTAGCTTTAGTGTTTTATTTTTTGCTGGCTTCGCACCACTACAAGGGGTAAAATATATTATTAAAGCGGCCAAAATTTTAGAAAAAGAAGATGTAGTTTTTAATTTGGTTGGTGCCGGCCAAGAAAAACCAGAAGCCATTTCATTAGCCAAAACATTGGGTCTAAAAAATATTATCTTCAAAGATATGGCTACACCTTCGGATCTGAAAGGAATGATCATTGAAGCTGATGCGTGTCTCGGTATTTTTGGAGATACTCCCAAAACAAGTTTAGTGATACCCAATAAGGTCTATGAGTCCCTGGCTATGAGAAAGCCGGTAATTACAGCCGATACAGAAGCGATTAGGGAATTGTTTGACGAACATGACCTGCTTTTGGTAAAATCTGCGAATCCGGAGTCATTAGCCGCCGGGATCATGAAATTAAAGAATGATCCGAGTCTGGGTGATGCTTTGGCCCGGTCTGGACACCAAAAATTTGTTAAATTTGCCAGCCCTAAAGTGTTAGGCAAAGAATTAACCAAGATAATAAGAGAAATTACATGAAAAAAAGAAAGGCCAAAATTCTTGTGACTGGCTCGGCTGGCTTTATTGGTAGCCACGTCTATGATATTTTAAAAGCTAAAGGTTACGAGGTCTATGGGGTGGATGATCTATCCGGTGGTTTTATGCGTAATGTTTCAGACAAGAAACGTTTTACCAAGCTGGATCTGCGCGATCGTGATAAAACTGCGGCCTATATCGCCAAGCTCAAGCCAGATATAATTTTCCATTTGGCGGCGGATGCGACCGAAGGCCGAAGTCAGTTTACACCATTCAGCGCTATAGATAGGAACATTGTCCTCTACACTAATTTGCTAGTGCCAGCCATTAAGCATGGCCTAAAGAAAATGATTCTGACCAGCTCCATGAGTGTATATGGCGCTCAGCAAACACCTTTTCATGAGGGCATGGTTCCCCAACCGGAAGATATATATGGCATCGCCAAAACTGCCATGGAACAGGAAACAAAAGTCATGAGCAAGGTCTACGGTTTTAAATACGTGATTGTCCGGCCCCACAATGTCTATGGTCCCAGACAGAACTTATCGGACCCATACCGAAATGTCGTGGGTATTTTTATTAACCGCCTTTTACATGGCAAGAATTTTTATATCTACGGAGATGGTTCTAGTAAAAGAGCATTTTCCTACATTGACGACGTTGCTCCGGTTATGGTTAAAGCAGCTTTTAATTCTAAATGTAACGGCCAAGTAATTAATATTGGTTCTGATAATCCGATAACTTTAAAAAAGTTATCGGATGTTGTTTTAGAAGATTTTTTTGGCACTAAAAATTTTCCTAAAAAATTTAAACCAACATATATATCTGACCGGCCCCAAGAAGTCAGATACGCTTACAGTAGCCACCAATTAGCGCAAAATTTGTTGGGGATTAAATCAGAAACTGATTTACAAAAAGGTGTCCATCAAATGGTTGCTTGGGCTAGAACATTTGGGCGCCAACCTTTTGTATACCTAAAATCTCTTGAGCTTACTCATGTGAAAATTCCAAAAACCTGGAATGAAAAATTGATTTAAAATAGATCATGCGGATACTTATTACAGGCAGTAAAGGATTTATTGGGAGTTATCTTGTTAGGCATTTAGCTGGTCACGAAATAACAGAACTTCCCAAGAGATTAGAAGATGATATTGAACAATACTTCAAGAATCAAGATATCGTTATTCATTTAGTGGCCAAACGTTCAAAACATACCCCTGAAGAAATATACGAAGTCAATGTTCAGGGAACGGAAAAAGTCGCCCGGTTGTCTCTCAAGTATGGCTGTAAACTGATAAACATAAGTTCAGCCGATATGCATAATGATAGTCCATACGGCCGGAGTAAAGCCCAAGCCGAAAAAATTGTTGAAAGGTATGTCGCCGAAGGATTAAAGGCGATTACCATTAGGCCTTGCGGGATTACGAGACGTAAATATCTACCTTGGCTCATAGACATCGGTTGGTATCCTGTTGCAAACTTAGTCCATGACATCGCAAAATTAATAAAAGACCCATTTGATCATTACAGAGTAATAGAGATGAAAGGCCGGGGTAATTGGGGCCGACCCTTGAAGAAAAAACTGCAGTGGTTAATAAAAAAATTAAAATGAAGATTTTTGTTAACTCATATATATACGCCTACGAGAGATTTTTTAGAATGTTTGAATTTTTTGATAATAAAAATCAACTTGTTTTCATCTTACCTAAAATTTGGAAAGCCAAGGGGGGTAAAATTAAAGTTGTTCCCTCTGAAAAAAAAGAATTTAAGATAATAAAAACTTGGGTACCCTTTTATCACTCTCACTACCCAATTATCAGAGGAATGCTTAAGGGCTGGATGCCTTTTACGGGCAGTATCCTTAGAAAACTTGCGCATAAAGGAGATGTGTTATTGAGTTCTGGCGAGCCTAATTTATTAAGTACTTATCTGTATAGTCGTCTGGCTAAAAAAATGGGCTTGAAACATGTTTTTTTAACATTCCAAAACATAAATTATGATAAGCGCTTAAGTGGTGCCAAATTAAAAGTTACTAATTGGCTATTGAGACAAAATATTAAATTAAGCGCCGGTGCTCTCTGCGGTACTCACCAGGTCTACGAGGTTTTAAAGCCATATCTTGATAATAAAATCAAAGTCGCGGTAATACCTCAAACTGGCGTAGACGTAGACGTATTTAGGCCTGGTATGGCAAGTGATTTTAGGCAAAAATTTGGCCTAGAGGGCAAGTTCATCTTTTTGTTTGCGGCAGTGTTTGATGAGCGCAAGGGCGTGTTTACAACCATCAATGCCTTTAGGGAAACTCTAAATGATATACCTACCGCGCATTTAGTGATGATTGGTATTGGGAAACTTTGGTCCCAAGCAAAAGATCTAGTTAATGAATTAGGAATCACAGATAAAGTCACTTTTATTGAATGGTTGCCAAATAATGAATTGGCCGGTATCTTCTCTTCGGTTGATGTGCTAGTTCACCCATCTGAACCATATAAAGGATGGGAAGAACAAATGGGCTCCACTCTGCTCCAAGCATCTTCAAGCGGTCTTCCGGTTATTGCCACTAATATAGGGGGTATACCAGAATCAATAATTAATCAAAAAACAGGCATTTTAGTTGAACCAAAAAATATTCAAGCGTTATCTGAAGCAATGATATACTTAGCTCAACATCCAGAGGTAAGAGCGGAATTTGGGAGGCAAGGCCGCGAGCATGTTATCAGAGAATACAGCCATAAAGTCGTAGCTGAAAGACTGGAACGGTTTCTGAAATCTCTATAATCGCAATGGAAATCATATATATTTTTAACGGTCGTTTGCCGACAGAAAAAGCTCATGGGCTTCAAATAGTTAAAATGTGTGAGGCATTCGCTGAAGATGGAAACCAAGTCACGCTTCTTTCGTCTTACCGCCGGAACTTTATAAAAGAAGACATCTTTTCTTTTTATAGCTTAAAGAAAAATTTTGTGTACCATAGAGCCGTCGGTCTTGATATATCTTGGATATCCGGAAGAGTCGTCTATTATTATATCCAAACATTATTGTCCGCTTTCATTTTAGTTCTACGGGCCCGTCGCTATCAAGGTCAAGGGGTAATTTTTTACGCCAGAGATTATTGGGCACTTTTTTTCTTGTCGTTTTTTGGAATGCATCCAGTCGCCGAGATTCACGATTACCGTTTCAAAAAACCTAGGTGGTTTATCCAATTTATTTTCAATAAATCTAAAAAAATAATCGTAAATTCCAAGGGAACAAAAGAACTTTTATTGAATCATTATACATTTCTGGAATCTAAAATTCTTATTGCACCCAACGGCGTTGATTTGGTTTATTTTGATATACCGGAATCTAGGGAAGATGCTCGTAAAAAACTAGGGATACCAACAGGCACAATACTGGGCTATACCGGTCGACTGGAAACTGTGGGCATGGATAAAGGAGTTGGGCTACTTATTGAAGCCGTTAATACTATGAGACATAAAGAGACCCTTCTTTATATTGTCGGTGGCCCAAATAATCAGGTAGAGCATTTTAAAGAAAAGGTCAGAAAATTAGGGCTAGATAAACAAATTATATTTACAGGTCAAGTGGCCCATACTCTAATCCCGAAGTATCTTCGGGCCATGGATATTGTTGTTATCCCATTAGATTCAAATCAGCATGCTCTGACCACTTCGCCGATAAAGCTGTTTGAATACATGGCCGCGGGCAAAGTAATCATATCTTCCGACCTGCTGGGGTTGAGAGAAATAATAAGTTCATCGGAAACTGTATTTTTTAAACCCGGGGATGCTCATGATCTTGCAAACCAGATAGATAAAGTAATATCAGACCCAGAACTTGCCAAAAGACTTTCGGTTAGTAGCCTAAATAAGGCACAGCAATACTCGTGGCTTAATCGTGCCCAAATCATCAAAAAGTTTATATTATCCGATGCGAATCATAGAAATAATTAAATCACATAAGGTGGCGGTAATCTTAGCCATACTTGTTGGTCTTGTTTCTGTTGCTCCACAGCTCTATGTGTTAAAAGATCATAATTATAGAGGTATTCAGATGTTTGGCACTGATGCCGAATATTTTTATGTCGGCGAAGTTAATGGGGCGCTCTACGAAGACTACTCAAAAGGACTGTTTCCGACAGATCCAGGAAAGAATTATTACTTAGCACCGAAGTTGGGTCAAAGGATAATGGCTTTTTTCGCTAAAATATTTAACGCCCGGGCCATAGAAATAAATGTGGCTTTGAAATTTGTCGGTCCTGGGTTACTCTTCTTAATCTTGTACGGTTGGCTGTTAGAAATGTTTTCTTTAAAAACAGTAGCGTTGCTTGCACCCCTTTTTGTGATTTTAGGACTCAACCTCTTGGCCCCTGCCAATCTCTTGGATCTTAGTTCACTAAGAACAAATATTGACACTTTTTTGCCATATACTCGGCCAATTAGCCCCCTCATAAGTTCGGTATTCTTATTTTTGAGTTTGTGGGGCATTTATCGCTTGGTAAGTTCAAAATCAACCCTAAAAGCAGCTATATGGCTAGGAATATTATCGGGCCTATCGCTATATTCATATATTTATACCTGGACCTTCGTCGTTGTGACCTTGGGTCTCTATTTTTTATATTTTTTAACAAAAAAAAATTGGGGAAAAGTAAAATATCTTGCCCACACACTGTTTATTAATGGGATTGTAGTGTTACCATTTTTTATTAATCTTTTCAGGGCCAGATTAGATGTAGATTATGCATACACAGCGACTCGGGTCGGATTAATCTATACCCATGCTCCGATTTTTGGAATTTGGATTGTGGTTGGGTTTCTAGCGATTATATTTTTATGGCCCAAAGCTTATCCATCAACAAAATATTTTTTTCTTATTCTCTTTGGTTCATTGATAGTCGCTCTTAACCAGCAGATAATTACTGGGGTTCGGATACAGCCGAGCCATTATCACTGGTTCACGACCAAACCGCTTGTTGCGATTATTGTTAGTTTTCTCGGATTATACTACATGGGGAAAATTATTAGCAATAAAAAATTGAGAATGGTCACATTGGTATCCATTGGGTCCATCCTGTTTCTCAACAGTATTGTCATTCAGGCTAATTCTTATTCCTCTAATTATCCGGCCTATCAAGAAAATCAGAAATACGTTCCTTTATTTTCTTTTCTTGATAGCACTTATCCCCAAGTAAAAAATATTTGGGCCAGTCCAGATTTAGATCTTGCATATCCCGAACTCTCATATTTGGTTTTGGCTTATACTCGCCATAATGCACCCATGGTGTTGGATAATTATAGTAATAGTCAGGAACATACCCAAGACATGTTTTTCCTTAGCTACCGCTTAAAAGGCGTAAGCAGTACGAATATTGCTAATGTTTTAAATCAAGATAGAAATTACATCGCCTCCGCACTGTCAGGTGTTTATTACCGGGATTTGCCCGGAAACCATCAACTACCAGATGCAGAATTACATAAATTAGCGCTAGGATATGATACATTCTACAGGACACCCCTCAATCAAGTTTTTAAAAATATGAATATTGACCTTGTTATAGAAGATAAAAAAAATAATGACCTTCATCTTGAAAAGATTCCATTTTTATATGTAGTATATGAAAACAATGGCCTTTTTGTATATCAATTTAAGAGTAAATAATGCCAACCATTATTATCACGGGCAGTAGTGGGCTTGTCGGGTCCGGATTGGTTTCTCACTTTTCCAAATTAGGTTTTCAAGTGAGGGCTTTTCAGCGCGGGCCTAAGAATGGCAATCATTTGGTCACCTACTATCCATTTGATTTGGCTGACGTTCAGGATAATGGGTTTGAGGGCGCTGATTATATCGTGCACTGTGCTTATCGACCGGTTATTAGTAGATATGACAGAGAGTTAGGTGTAAACATAGACATAGAAGGAACTAGCAAAATTATTACTCTTGCGATAAAATATGGCATTAAAATCGTTTTTCTTTCGACTTTATCTGCCCACTCAGCTGCTAAATCTTATTATGCTAAAAATAAATTATTGGCGGAGAGATTATTTGATACTCATAAAGATTTGATTTTGAAGATTGGGATTGTTATTGGGAATGGCGGGGGTCTTTTCGGAAGAATTATATCTAATTTAAAAAAACATAAAATAATTCCCTTGATTGGTGGCGGGAAACAATATACCCAAACAATAGCCCTTGATGATCTTTGTAGGATTATTGAAATAGGGATTAAACAAAATATTACTGGAAGTTTTAAAATATCTCACCCAAACAGTATTACAACAAAAGAGTTATATCATGAAATAGCAGACAGTATTGGCACCCGATGTTTATTTATATCAGTACCTTTGGGAGTTGTCTATCAATTAGTGCGATTTATAGAGTGCATGGGTTTTAAATTGCCATTTACCTCCGAAAATATTTTAGGGCTTAAAGACTTACGGGTATTCAACACCACTACAGATCTTGAACGATTCGGAGTGACGGTTAAAAATTATAAGGTAACACTGGAGCAATTGAAAGAACACATATGATTAAAAACATTCCGGAATTATCAATGGTGGTTTTGTGTTATCAGAGCGGAAAGGCCATCATTCCATACTTGGAACAAATGGAACAGGAATTTCAGGAAGAAGGTATGAATAATTATGAATTAGTGTTGGTCGGGAATTATTTTCCGGGAAGAGATGATGATACTCCGGCCGTGATCCATAAGCTTGCCGCCGAAAATCCTAAAATTGTTCCAGTCACACTGGAGAAAAAAGGGATGATGGGTTGGGATACGATTAGTGGGTTAAATGCCGCTCGTGGCCACACAATTGGTTTTATTGATGGCGATGGCCAAATGCCTTCTAGAGACATTGTCCGGCTATACAGAGTCCTTAAAAGCGGCGAATTTGATCTGGTGAAGACCTTCCGCAAGACCCGGATGGACAGTGTCTATAGAAAATTTATTTCCGGCTGGTATAATTTTATCTTCCGTATTCTTTTTCCAGGGTCCATGTTTCGCGATATTAACGCCAAGCCGAAATTAATGACCCGGGAGGCCTACGGGAAAATGCAACTTTCTTGCGACGATTGGTTCATTGACGGCGAGATCATGCTTGAGTGTATGCGTCTGGATATGAATGTGGCCGAGGTACCTACTATATTTCATAAAAATGAGTGGCGGGGGAGTTTTGTGAAGATGTGGACGGTTTTTGAATTTTTGTACAACATGATTAAGTACAGGATTAAGTATTGGTTCAGATGAGTCATATTAACAATTTAGAACAACTGGTAGGGAGTCTAGAGGGTAAAAAAATTCTTGACGTCGGCGCTGGCTGGGGCGATTTCGTGCTGTTTTGCCTAGAGCAGGGTTATGATGCTGTTGGCCTTGAGCTTGATGACGATAAGATTAAAAAAGCCCGTGAAAGATTATCTCCCCAGCAAATGGTTCAAGGAAAGGCAGAGAACCTTCTGTTTCAGGATAGCTCTTTTGATTTTATTAATATTGGTGAAGTTATTGAGCATGTCCGCGACCCCAAAAAAGTTCTTCAAGAAACCTATCGGGTTCTAAAACCTGGAGGAAATGTTTATATAAGCGTTCATAATCGGTTTGGCCTGTATGATACCCACTTTCGGGTGTTTTTCTTAGGCTGGATGCCGCGTTCTTGGGCCAATTTTTATCTGTCGTTATTTAATAAACATAAAGATTATATTCACGCAATAGACCTTCATAATATTCAAGAAATGCATTACTTTACTTTTCGTAAATTTTGTAAAATAGCGCGTAGCTTTGGCTTTGAGGTTGTTGATATTAGAGAAATTAAGATAAATAAAAAATATAGTGCGGGCCGTTTACCTGTTTTATTTTTATACAAAATATTTTTTAGACCTCTTTATTTCAGCACCTTCCACATATTGTTAATTAAAACATGAGATATAAATTTATAAAAATCTTAGCATTTATTTTTATTGTGGGATCAATATCAATAATGCCGATTCTGCATGTCCGACTTGCTATTGGTGCGGCATGGCAGGGTATTATGCCGCCTTATGTGACTGATGGCCTCTTTTATTTCATCCAAATCGTCAAAGGTACGACTCATATTCCATTTGGCAACACGCCTTTCTTTCTAGAACACGCTAATGATATTAATGCATCTCCGATAGCGGCTCTATTTATTGCGGCAATCCCATTAAAGTTAGGTCTCTCATTCACACCCGCACTTGTCCTGGGTTTGATTATCTGGAATTTAATTTTTGTGTATCTTCTTAAAATACTCCTGGAACAGTTGTACGTGCGGCGGCCGTGGGTATGGTGGCTTGTTGTGCCGATATACTTGGAGGTCTATTGGATGATGGTTCGACCAGCAGTCTTATCGGTCGTATTTCCATTTTTTTTACTATTTCTTATATCACTTATCCGTTGGTTTAAAGACCCTAAACGGTCAGCCAGCATCTTTTTGGTTTTTAGTTTTGCCGCCACATTTTATATTTATCCATACACATGGCAAGTATCCGGCACGACGGTAGCTTTTATATTTCTGCTGTTTCTGATGCAGAAGAATTGGTCTCGGTTGAAAAATTTGTTTGTTATCGGTCTTGGTTCTTTCGTATTGGCATCACCCGCCCTTGTATATATTTACCGTGAAGTATCACATCCACTGTTTACGGATTTTATAAGCCGTGCCGGGTCTATTCAAACTCATTTACCATCGCCCCAGTCATTTTATATCGCACGTTGGATTATTCTAAATCTTGCCATTTGGCTTGGAATTAGACGACTAATCCCTGAATTAAAAAATAATACTGATTTTACACACGCCTGGCGCATTATCACTTCTGTTGGTTTAGCTATCCTCCTATTGTTAATGAGTCCAATTATAACAGGCCGCGATGCGGTTATAGGTGAACATCTTACCCGAGAAATGTATCTCTGGCTTTCAATTTCATCCTGTGTTCTTTTGTATTTTGTTTGGAGTCAAATTGGTTTGCTCCAACAGAAATTCAATAAAAAATTCGTTATTGCCGGTTTGATGGTTATTATTTTTATACCAGTATTAATGCAATATAAGCGTTCAGTTTTGCCAGAATTAGTAATTGATAGGTCCGAAGCGATATATATCCAAAGATATGCCGCTCCAATTGCATGGCTTGATAAACATGAGCCGATGCCGGTAGTGGTCTGGGCGAACCCAAATATCAGTAATTATGTCTTAATTTATTCTCGTCATTATGTTCTGATACCAGGGCAGGATCTTGCTAATCAATATTTTGTGTCTGGTTCAGAAATACAGGAACGATACTTAACTTCCCGATATTTTAAAAATGTTGATTCAAAATTAGTCATGAATGAATATGATACAGCATTGGGTAGTAGTGATATCAACCAGATGTCTAATCTTAATCTTAAATTTAAGTTGTGCCGGTTATTCAAATTACAGCGATTGAGTATTTGTGATTCTGGGGTCTTAACTTTTTTACAAGCGGATAGAGACCGTAAGATCCAGGATTTAATCGTTGAAAACAACAAAATTGTCCGGCCACACATATATGATTTTCTTAAAAAATATCAAGTTGCCTACGTGGTTAAAGATTTATTGCGAGATAATAATTTTCATATTGAGAAATTAAAGAATACCAAAGAGGTCTACAACGACAGTACCATTGCTATTTACCGATTAATTGGTTATTGACCAAGAAACTGGTCGTGCTATAGTACTGGCAGAGGTTTTTGGCAAATGAATATCCTTATCACCGGTGGAGCCGGATTTATCGGTCATCACATCGTGAAACTGTTCATCGAAGACAGATGTAGTGTGTTTGTGATTGACGACTACTCAACTGGAAGTCGTCAGAATCACATTAAGGGTGTGCAATACTTCGAGGCCAACATTAGTGATACTGGTGAGCTGGGGAGGGTGATGACCACCCTAGCCCATAACCGCCGGATTGACTGCTTGATTCATCTGGCCGCAAAAGCGAGCATCGTGCCATCAGTAAAGAATCCTAAATTGTACCATAGGGTTAATGTTGGTGGTACCATGAGCATCTTGCAACTTGCAAGTCGACTTGGCGTCAAGAGATTTATCTACACCGCTTCGGGTTCTTGCTATGGGATCCCGAGTGAGATTCCAACTACTGAACAGTGTCCAATTGGGCCCCAATATCCGTATGCCCAAACCAAGTACAACGCTGAACAATATGCCCTGAATTTTTGTGAAGTGAACGGTATCTCGTTCATTTCACTGCGTTTGTTTAACGTCTTTGGTCCGCGGATGTGCCTATCGGGTGGTTACGGCGGTCTCTTCAGTGCCATTCTGCCGCAGAGGTTCAATAACGCCGAGATTGTAACAATTGGCGACGGGGAACAAAGCCGTGATTTCGTCTATGTTGAGGATGTTGCTCGCGCATTCAAGTTGGCTGCCGAATCGGATGTCTCACGAGCAGTGTTTAACATTGGCAGTGGCAAACCCGTCTCTGTCAACGAGATCCTGAAACTGCTTGAGATTCCTGAATCGCAAATCTTTCGGATGCCGGATCGTCCAGGTGAGCCTCGCAAGACCCAAGCGAACTTTTCACACATCAAGGATGTTCTGGGTTGGCAACCAGAGGTCTCATTCGCCGATGGACTCAAGGTTATGATCGCTGACGTTGAGTATTGGCGTCGGGCCAAAGTTTGGACGCGCCAGGAGAGCATTGATTCCCAGAAGGAATGGTATGCCCATTTTGGTCAGCCACTCCCATCCTAAAATAGCGATATCTTTACAGTTCCACCCTTGTGCCGTACACTGTCTCGGACAGTGTACGGCAGTTTTTTTACAACCACAAAGGTGACCTATGAGCTTTCGGCACAAGATTAAGTCTCCGGCAGAGCTTGTGCCGATTCTGGTACAGCTCAAAACGGAAGGTAAGCGTATTGTCCTCTGTCATGGGGTCTTCGATCTCTATCATCGTGGACATCTTCACCAATTCGAGCAAGCTCGGGCCTACGGTGATATTTTGGTGGTAAGTCTTACGACTGACCGCTTCGTACGCAAAGGTCCCGGTCGGCCGATTTTCGACCAGATAACACGGGCAGAAATGATGGCCGGGCTGGAACTCGTGGATTATGTGATTTTGTCCGACGAGGAGAGTTCAGTCGGAATCATCCATCTGGTTAAACCAGACGTGTATGTAAAGGGTCAACAGTATGCTCAAACAGCGAAAGATTTGACCGGGAAAATCAGCCAAGAGCAAGAGGCTGTTGAAGCTGTCGGCGGGAAGATTCATTTCACAGTTGAAATGCCAATCCGTTCGACACCTCTTCTGAACAACTACGTGGATCCGTATCCCGAAGTAGTTCGGAATTTCCTGGCCGAATTCAAACGACAATACCCACTGGACCAGATGATTAGTTGGGTAGAATCGTTAGCTAATCTGAACGTGCTGGTGCTAGGCGAAGCCATCATTGATCAGTACGATCTGTGTCAGCCCTTGGGTTTTTCACCCAAAGGCGGAGTTGTTGCTCTACACCACCAAGGAAGCGAAGTCTTTGCTGGCGGTAGCCTGGCTTGCGCTAACCACATGGCCAGCTTTTGTAGAAGCGTTTGCCTGATTACTGGGCTGGGCTCAACAGATTCGTACGAGACATTCATTCTTCAGAATTTGGCGCCGAATGTCGAGCCACATTTTGTCGAGTTGGGGGATCGCCAGACCATTGTGAAAAGACGACAGTTTGACCGGGTGTACTCGGCCAAGAAAAGTGAGACCTATCACTTTAACCCACGCTCCATCACTGCAGTTTCCGAAGAAATGGTTCTAGCTGCTCTTTCAAAGAAAATAGTCAATGTGGACTTGATGTTCGTCATTGACTATGGCCACGGGTTCATTACCCCGGCTATCATTGAAAGGCTGGTTCAAGGAGCGCCGTTCCTGGCCGTGAACACACAAGCCAACAGTGCCAACCACGGTCGGCACGTTATCACTCGGTACCCGCGTGCGGATTACATCTGTCTTGATGACTATGAAGTCCGTCTGACGGTGCGTGACGATGAGTCTTCTATCGAAGAAATCGGAGACAACCTTGCTCGACAGCTGAACTGTTCAGCTATGGCTGTTACGATGGGGCATCGAGGTTCCCTCATCAGTGGTCTTGGGGAGCGGGTACAAACACCGGTTTTTTCAAAAAGTATCGTCGACACGGTTGGTGCCGGTGACGCTTTCTTTTCTGTCACCGCTCCGGCGGTAGCCAAAGGTCTACCACTTCCCGTCGCTGGGTTTCTCGGAAATGCCGTCGGTGCTCTTGCCACGACATACATCGGCAACAAGAAATCTGTGACAAAACAGATGTTGTACGATTTCATGAGGACTCTCCTGGCATGAAGACACACACAATAGGGCCTGCGTCATTGACGCAGGCCCTATATCATTTTTTAAATACCTGGACTTTTTACTAAAACTATTATAAAATACGCATACAGTAATAGAACATTGACAAAGGAGTTTCCGTGACAAATTCTGACTTCCGCATCGCTTTTGTGATGTACAATATGTTGAGCACGGAGCGAATGTCCGTGATGCTGCTTTCGGCTCTGGCTAAGCAACACTTTCCAAACGTGGAAGTTGACATCTTTGTCCATTCAGATGGACGGTTTGAGCAACAAGTGAGAAAGTTCAAGCCAGACATCCTTGCCTACAGCGCCATGACCGGAGAACACTCGTTGTACCTGAAAGTGGCGGTGGAAGCGAGAGAAATTGGCAGAAAGATTGGCAAGAAAATCTTTCAAATCATGGGGGGGCCCCATTGTACATTCGCGCCTGAAGTACTCAGTGGTAGCGCTCTTGATGCAATCGGTGTTGGCGAATGTGACGTTGCTTGGGTGGAACTTCTTTCAGCCATGTCGGCCGGGAGAAGTATTGACGACATTCCGAATATCGTCACCCAGAGCAATTTCCACAGGGTGTTGATACCGTCTGATCTGAAAAGAGAGAACTACATCAAGTACAGGGTTGCCAATACGATGGAGCGGACCTGCAGAGATCCGGTCAATCATGTTGGGTGTTTGGACCATCTGCCCTTTCTGGATTGGCGGTTGTTCTTAGCCCGGACGAGCTTCGAGAGAGACAACAGTCTCTTGAAGAGGACAATCATGACTCGTCGTGGCTGTCCCTATCCCTGCACCTACTGTTTCAACAGGGTCCAAAACGCCTTGTATTCGGGACAGAAAACCATCCACAATTACTCAATTGACCGGGTGATAGCGGAGTGCAAGGAAGTCAGTCATCAGTGGCCGACAGAGTTTTGGAAGATTTACGACGACATTGCTTTTTTTTCTTCGAAAGGAGAAGAGGGCGATCGTTTGAGAGAATTTGCGGAGAAATGGAAGAGAGAAATTAATCTTCCATTTTTTGTCTTGACTCGGGCCGATCTTGTGGCTCGGGATCCGGATATCCTTAAAACCCTCAAACAAGCCGGTTGTCAGTCTTGCACAATGTCTATTGAAGGCGGAAACGAATATGTCCGCAATCGGGTGCTGGAACGGTCAATGACTGACGAGCAGGTGATTTTCTCACATCACTTGGCTTGGGATTTGGGGATTAAGACGTTCAGCAACATCATCTTCTCGGTACCAGTGAAAGAAGAGGAAATCGAGAAGCACCACCTGCCGGCGCGTTCCATTGATCGAGACATTCAGTCGGTTGAACTTGCCGTCCGAGCAAGGGTCACTTTTCTGGAATGTCCGATTCTGTATCCCTACCCGGGTACGAAGCTTGGGAAATACTGCGAAGACAACGGGTTCTTTGATGGTAACGTGGACAAACTCCATCAGAGCTATCAGAACCTGTCTCCCCTGGACTGTTTCAGTCTAGAAGAGAAGATCATGACCCAAAACTTGGCTCTTCTGGCGATGTGGTGCGGTTACTTTGGTAGTCGCAAATCCGCATTTGTCAGAAATGTCGTTTCACCTATTTGTTTGAAGTTGGTGACACGAGTTCTGATCAAACTTCGTTGGCGGTGGTGTACGAAGTTCTACTTCACCATCTACAACATGCTTCAGCAGTGGCTGTGTGGGGCGGAAATCTACCGACCTAAACATCGCTGGCCGTTCACAACATGGCGAATTGGGTTCCTCCATCGTTTCAAGTTTGAATACGCCAAGCAGTTTCCAAAAAAGAGGGTGGCATAATGGAATCGCAACTTTCCGTTCTGGACCCTCTCAAGCTCATCGCGATATTGTTCCTAGTAGAAGAAGGGGCGGCCAACCTCGAGTTGGTCGCCGACTTCCGTCTCGATTCCGAAAAGTGGGAAAAGACGAAAAGAGACTATCAGCGCCAAATCGCGAATTACCCCGACGAGTACGAGGAGAAGCACTTTCTCCTCGCGACACTCGAGGCCGTCCATGGCCTTGATCCACACACAGAACGGACACGAGAACTACTCAAACGTCTCGGTCCGTTGATTCAGCGTTTAGCAACCTTACCATGAGGGGCAGTCGTGCCCCTCATTTTTAATTTATGATATGATAAATGGTATGTTAATTAGCCCAATCTTTCTAGTTGTATCTTGCGCAGGTCTCCTTATTATTTTTTTGGCAAACCTTATTGTCGGTTTGTATCATGGCTTTGGTGGACGGCATTATTGGTTCTTTCAACTAGAGCATGTCCTGGGTGGGTTTTTCGTAATCATGTTTTTCCAAAGCCTATTCAATTCACATCTCATTAGTCTAATCGGTTTAGCCATAGTGACGTTGGTGTGGGAATGTCTTGAATATGGCGCGGCTCATATTTCCAGCTGGGAATTATTTTTACCGCTAGATACAAATTCTTGACTCGTTAAGATAAAAAGAGTAGATTATCGCAGTCAACTTAGCATCTTAACAAGGAGGGACATGTGGGGATATGTACCAGTTTTCTCTACAAAATAGGGTGGGTGCCGCCGTCTGGCTTACCCAGCGAGGCTCCGGATGCTATTGTTACGCATTCCTATGGTCTTAGGGATTACCAGCGTCTCACGCCGATGACCGAGTCAGTAACTCTAGCCTCTGCCGACTTGTATCATTACTGGCAAGGGGAACCGCTGATCATTTTTGCGACCAGTGACTTTGAGCCAGAATCAAAGGGCTCGATTGCGGAAACAGCAATTCGGTGCGAAATTCTCCGTACCCATGGCGTGAATCCCGCAAAGATATTTCCGGTTTCTCACACTCACGACACCAAATCGGAAGCGTTAGAAATCAAGAGAATCATTTTGAAAGAGGTGCTATTACCCCGAATGATTTTGCAGTGCCTGAACGATCTGCACATCCGGCGGGCCTGGCCTGTTTTCCAAAAGGAAATGGGGGATATCAAAGTGTACCCATTTCCAGTGCCATGCCACGGCTATGTTCGTTCAATGGTCCCTGGATACCGAAGTTGGAGCGTGGCCTCAGAGTTCATCTGGGCATCTTACATGGTTTTGACCTGGGCTGCCTGGAAATTCAGGTTAATATAAGGGAGAAAAAAATGTTGTTCCAACACAGAATGACCAGGAATGAATGCAAAGCAGTCATCGAGGGGCTGATTGACATTTTCAAGAAGTCGGGGCTGGAGAACGAGGTTAGCTTTCTCATCTATGGCTCCTATTTCAGTAATTGGCGGCCAGGTCTTAGCGACTTGGATGGCATCATCTACTTTCAACACCATTGGCCGACCTGGGCACCTGAACGAATCAAATTGTTTCAGGATGGGGTAAAGAGATTACATCTACTTTTTCCTTTCACCTTGGGAGCTGGCTTCTTTGATGATGTCTACGTCGTGGACGGAGTACATGGTGCAGATGGTCGGTTCTTCATCTTTGACAAGGGCTTCATGGTCTTCAATCCTGACCAACACCATTTTTTTGGTACTGAGACTAACCATCAGATCGTCTTCGGACGAGATTTCATACAGGATATCCGTCCGAACCTAATGGAGCTTCGGTATTTGAGCGAATGGGAAATTGCTTGGGATTTGCAGTTCCTCCGCAATTTCATGTTGTTCGAGATTCCTCGGTTACCAAGTCTGGACGCCGTTACTAAGGTGATGAAGCCATTCAAAAAATTTCCAAGACTGTTGAAAATTCTTTTGAATGAGCCGATGATCAAAAAACCGTGTCCGCTCAACGAGTTGCGGCCATGGTTAAGTGACATCGACTTTAGTCCTCTTGAAGAACTTTGGCGCCAGACGGCAGAGATAGATTCACTTGTTCAGTATCTCTCTCGTTGGCTTGATTCTGAAGATCCTTGTTTTATGGCATGCTTGGAGTGCTACGAGAAGACATTGTCTAGGGTTATCAAGCATGTCCCGATGAGAAGCTCCAGGTCCGCTTTGCTTCCTTAACCGAAGCCGAGCGGATCTTTTTATTGCAAAAAGGGGGCTTCTCCTTTACTATGGTTAATATTTATGCAAAAACATTCCCTTTCAATCATTATGCCGGCATACAATCAAGCTAGCGGACTTAAGCGGGCCTATCTTGGCGCGTTAGGCGCTCTTCACGGTGCTGGAATCTCTGATTATGAAATTTTTATTGTCACAAATATTTCACCAATAGGAAGTCATGATGGTACACCGGATATTGCCCAGCAGTTGGCTAATAGTGATTTCCATGTTAAGGCCATTCACTACAACTCATATGTTGGTTTGGGATTTAAATATCGGGAAACATTAAAGTTGGCCAGTAAGGAATACGTTGTTATGGTTCCAGGGAGTGGAGATTGCGTCGTAGGGAAAATGGTAGATGTTTTTCGTCACATTGGCCGAGTTTCCGTAATATTCACTTATACTATTAATCCCAAAGCCAGGGCGTTCTATATGCGCTTTGCGGCCAAGACATTTGTCGTACTTTGCAACATTCTTTTCGGGTTGAATTTAAAGTACTATAACGGCCTTTCCGTATATCCGCGTGGGCTTTTGGCTCGGGTGCCAATGACGGCGGATAATCCTGCTTATAATGCCGAAATTCTTATCTACCTATTGAAATCCAGATTTGATTACATAGAACTTCCTCAAGAGATTAGACGACCATCAACTGGTCCAGGCAAGACATTTCGCATTGGAAGTGTTTTTGGTTCTTTAAAGACCCTCATGTATCTATTTTGGAACGTTCAGATCAAACGTGTTCGAATTAAAAATAGCTCAATATGACCAGATTTAAAGCCCTAGGGCCAATTAAGAAAGGATGTGAAAAGCTTGACGTCAAGAACAACAAAGTTAAGCTTAATAACAAAGGCACAACTTTTTTCAGTTTTAACAGGGCGGCAGTCGAAATTATGACTGATCAAGGACAGTCAAGGACCTACGTGAGTCAACGAGGGGTGATTGAAGCTCCTGATGCCGCGCTTGTCTTGCCTTATTTCCAAGACAAGGGTGAGTGGTATGTAGTGCTGATTGAACAGTTCAGGCTCGCATTATCGGGCCAGACCCTTGAGGCTCCCGGGTGAGAACTTGATACCGCGGACGTTGCCAGGGGTATGGTCAGGGAGTTGCAAGAAGAAACAGGGATTAGCGTTGCGCCCAAGAGGATTAAAGTTGTCTATTCAGAATTGGCGGCACCTTCACTGATGTCTGCCAAGATGTGGGGCGGGATAGTCAAACTTGAAAAATCGGAGGTTCCAGAAGCGCTTCTTGCCGGCGAATGGGCTTGTAACGAGTATTCAGCACTGGCGACACGGCCACTGGTCGCTTTTTTAAAGAGTCGGGACGCTATGACGATTATAATTGACCTTTGGCTTTCCCGCCTACTGGATGAGGTGGCCAAAAAAGTCGGGCTTCTTATCAAAAAGTACTAAAGAATAAACCGCAGCGCCGCGCTGCGGTTTATTCTTTAGCTTAACCCCTAATCGTAAAATGTCTGGCTTTCGGCATCCATGTAGCCGACGATGGGATTAATACGGCACACGAATTCCAGTCGACCAGCGACAGAGCGGAGATGAATTGAATCAAGAGGATTCAAGAATCCACCCAATTCAAGGATTGAAATTCCCAGTAAATGCTCCAGGCCAACTTCAATGCTTGGTGAATGGCCGCAGTACACCACCATTTGGGATAGTGAACCGAGGTGCTTAAATCCTCGCATCATCCGTTCCGCTACCGCGGTGTGGAGACATGAGTCATCTTCATAGCCCAACTTTTCAAGGAAGTAGTAGGTGTGCGTTACGAAGTAGTTGCGATGATGGCCGATCTTCCGGTGGGCGTCCAAGGTCAACTGCTGATGTTCTTCCGTGATGGGAGGCGTGTCCAGGTCAGAAACAAAGCTCAATCTGTCCGGAGTTGCCAAGTAAGGAAACAGTAGTTGGATAGTCTGTTTTGTCCTTTCTTTTGTTGTAGTCACAAACGTAGTATTGGTTGGAATTAAATCACCGAGCTTCTGAAGAATAATTGCGTACTCAGTGATCAGGCGCATACCTCCATCAGAAATATCGCTATTGTCGTTGCCTGATTTTGGAGCATGGCGCATGACCACAATGTTGACACCAGCTTCCAAAGCAAAACGCCATCTTTGAAGTAATTTTTGATCTTCTAATAATTTCATTGGATGCTTTATTATAGATAATTTACTTGAGACATCAAATCATAAATACAATATACACGTGGGTTGAATATAGTCGCTCGTTTTGCTATCGTTGTCAGCAAGTGTTGCTTCTTTACAATGAGGTTCACATGAAAAATGAGTACGCTCTCATTGATAGCCACAAGCTGGCCTATCATCCAGAGTGGGTTCGCCGCTGGCATGCTGCCCAAGGAGATTGGGAGTTGGCCAAAACCATCCGGCCACTCTACATAGAAATATCACCGGTTGGCCAGTGCAATCATCGCTGTCCGTGGTGCGCTGTTGATTACATTGGCTACAAACTTCGGTTGCTTCCGACAGAAGTACTGATCACTTGCTTTAAGGGGATGGCTGAACGTCGCAAGGAAGGTGAAGATTGGAACGGCGTTAAGAGTGTAATGTTTGCTGGCGAGGGCGAACCGACTTTACATCCTTCTTTGGCGGCCATCATGTTGGCCGCCAAAAGTGAAGATATCGACGTGGCTCTTACCACCAATGGCACGGGCATGGTTCCGAAATTCACAAATCAAGCCCTCCAGACAATCACTTGGGTTAAGGTCAGCTTGGATGCGGCGACAGCACAGACTCACGCCATCAATCATCATGCCACTCAAGAAGATTTCGCCATCGTGGCCGCGGACCCAAGCCGAGCTAAAGAGGTTGCACGGCCGTATTTACAAAAATATGCCGGAGAGTTTGACAGAATTCTTGGGAATATTGAGTACGCGGCCAGGCAGAACCGGAAACTCGGACTCAATTGCATGATTGGCGCTCAACTACTCATGAATCCGACCAACATTCATGAGGTGTTGACTTTTGTCCGGTTGATGAAACAAATCGGCTGTGACTACTGTGTCATCAAGCCGTATTCCCAGCATCATTACAGCATCGGCCGGCAGGAAACACTGTTTGGCTCGTTCACTTATCAGTTAGCTCTCGTCCTCAAAAATGAGGTTGAGGCTTTCAATGATGAACGATTCAATGTTGTTTTTCGGAGCCGGACGATGGAGAACTACGAAGACCCGGACAGACACTACACGGTTTGCCAATCAACGCCGATGGCCTGGGGCTACGTTATGGCTACTGGGGAGTTTGTCTCCTGTAGCGCCTACTTGCCCAAAGATGTCGGTGTCGGTGATCAACGATTTGTGCTCGGTAATATAAAGACGCAGTCCTTCCAGCAAATTTGGGAAGGTCAGCGACGTCGGGAAAATTGGGAATTCGTGAATAACGATCTAGATATTCACGAATGTCGCAAGAACTGTCGGATGGACGCGGTGAACCGATTCCTGTGGGATATCAAGGGTTCCAGTCCATGGCAACTAGAGGAACGCGTCAGTAATCCCGTTACTTTAATGAGAAACGTCAATTTCATCTGACCCCGACCGGTAACGGCGCGCACATCGGTGCGCGCCGCTTTTTATTGACATATAGCCAATTTTTTTGTATATTTTGACCAAGTTTTTTGACAAGGAGAAATGTATGAAACTGTCTGATTACGTGGTCCATTTTCTCGCGGACCTGGGTCTGAAGGAAGTCTTTGTCGTAACCGGCGGTTACGCCGTTAACATCATTGACTCTCTCCACCACGAGCCGCGATTGAAGCATGTCTGTGTCAATCACGAGCAAGTTGCGGTCATGGCCGCGGAAGGCTATTCCCGATTTGCTGGGTTTGGTGCGACAATCACCACCAACGCGCCGGGTGCCGCCAATCTCTTGAATGGGATTGTCGGCGCCTGGAACGATTCGGTTCCGGTTCTTTGCGTCTGCGGACAAGTTCCACGATATGTGTGGAATCGCTACCTCGGAGATTCTCCTGATCGCGAGATTGTTGACATCGTCACCATCGTCCAGTCGGTTACCAAAGCCGCCCGGTACGTTGAGGACCCACAGAGGATTAGGTACTACTTGGAAGAGCTTGTCTTCATCGCCAAAGAGGGTCGGCCCGGCCCGGTCCTTCTGGACATCCCTTTGGATGTTCAGAAGGCCGATATTGATCCAGGTGGGCTTCTTGGCTTCAATCCAGAGGAAGGGAAAAACCCCTCGTTCTTTACGGAATCCGGAATTCTGGAAACTCAAGTTCAAGAAACCGCAACGATGATGAGGAATTCCAAACGGCCCGTAGTTCTATTCGGCGGGGGATTGGATTCTTCTAGGGTAGCTGCCCGCAAGTTCATCGAAATTCTTGGAGTTCCCACCGTCGCCACTTGGCGAGCCTGGGACATTCTGCCTTACGAGCACCCCCTCTACTTTGGTACCATTGGTACCTATGGCAATCGGCGGGCAAACTTAACCATTCAGAATGCTGATTTGGTCATATCGCTTGGTGCACGACTAGTTCCTCGACAAACTGGTGGTGATCAGAGCACATTTGCTCGGGCCGCCAAGAAAATCATGGTTGATGCCGATCGTTCGGTATTCAAGCAGACGCAGGTGCGCATTGATCTGCCTATCTGTGCTAACTTATCTGATTTTTTTGGTTGCTTCTACTCAACCAATTCCGGAATGAATTGGTTGAGGATTGACGAATGGCAGGATACAGTTGCAGATTTTCGACACAACTATCCCGACGTGCCTGGAGAGTGCCACTGGCAAAAAGGTTCGGTGAATGCTTACGTGTTTGCTCAAGTGCTCTCATACATGCTTCCGGCCTCGGTGCCGGTCGTGCCCGACTGCGGTGGCAATCTCTGTTGGACGGTCCAGGCATTTCGTGTAAAGGAAGGTCAAAGGGCCTTCTCGAACATGGGTCTGTCGTCGATGGGTTACTCGCTTGCGGCAACCATTGGTGTCTGTTTGGCCAATGATCAAAAGCCCGTAGCCTGTATCATCGGCGACGGTGGTCTCCAAGTTCATATTCAGGAATTGGAAACAATCAAACGCTTGAATCTGCCAATCAAGATCTTCGTTGCCAACAATCGACGGTACGGAATCATCGAACAAACCGAGCGTTCATGGTTCGGACCCTTTGAAAGTAACGAAGCTCTCGACAAACGCTGTCTGGCAACTGCCGTTCACAACGGCTACAGTTCGCCGGATTTTGTGGAAGTGGCTCGTGGCTACAAAATCAAGACCATCCAGATTAATAGCCACGATGAAATGGCGGCCGGGATCACTGAAACGATGAATGATCTTGGTCCAGTCGTATGCGAGGTGTTGATGGACGAATATCAGCAAATCACACCACGACTGGAATTCGGCAACCCGCTAGAGAACCAACACCCTCTTCTGCCAGAAGAGGAGCTCAAGAAAAACATGCTCATTGGCACTATCAGTGAGACAGACGAAACCCTGGTCCAGGGAATCTGACGGACAGGGCCCGCGCCGCGCGGGCCCTTTTTAATTGATTATTTTGGATATTACTGATATAAATAAAAATTATATCCTCATGTAATTTATAATAATATGTTAAAGAGATTGTTCAAAAAAATAAAGACGGATGTTTATCTCGTTAAAAGATTATTTGAAAGCGGTGAGGGGAAATATTTTTTTAGTTACTGTAAAAATAGGTATTTCGGAAGTTTTTTGGCGGCTCGATTTCCAAAATACGAAGGCGGACATATTGACGAGGACTTTGAGGTCCATGTTTTATGCCAAAGAGCGATGCTTTGGCCGCTCGTGGTTTGTCTGCGTTCTTTTCTCCACCATTCCGGTCTTTGCCCGAGGATAATCGTTCACATTGATGACTTTGATGAAGGTTCCATCGCTCTTCTGGAAAATAAGTTCAGCAATGTCAGGGTGTTTAGATGGGACGAGGCCACCAAAGCGATAGACAAGATACCGGACATCAGCGATAAGATAAAGAAGATAAGATTTGGTCCGAACATCCTAGCCACCAAACTAACCGACGACTACCTCCTTTCAAAATCAAAATATGTGATGGTCATCGGCAGTGATGTGCTGTTTTACTCAAAACCAAGCGAGATAATTGATTTTGTCGGTGGTCGGAGCGGCTATGACGCTATTGGCTCATATGATCTCCATGACATGCCCATCCTAATAGACGAGGAATTCAAAAAACGGTTAAAAATAAACGAACAGGGTCTCAATCATCTCAATTCCGACCTTATTATTTTTGACAAAACTAAGATGCTTCACCACTGGTTTACGGAATATTTTGATCACATCCTTGATCCTGAAAATTATTTCGTTGATTCAGCGGGGTTCTCGGTTCTTTACGCCCGCCTGAAATGGAAATTTTTAGAGCATGACCGTTATCGTATCAAAGGCGATGTTGACCACGCCACTGTTGCGAAACATTTCACCGGGCCGCGCCGCTGGCAACTCTATTCTTGGGGTATTGATTTGGCACGCAAGAATATGTCTTTATAATCAAAATGATTTTGAGATTTATTGGATATTTTTTATATTTACGTAAACTTATCGGCTTTCCGGCGACGGTAATTTTTTCGTTCTATTACGTTGTTTATAAAAGCGGGATTATCAGACCCAAGATTGGCATGATTCCTGTTGGGCCGATTGATTTTTATTTTACTTCAGTTAAGCAGTTTGCCGGTCTTTTTATGGAAATATTTCTCAAGCAATATTACTATCTTAAAAAAACGGACTTGCCGATAAAAGTCATTGATTGCGGGGCGAACATTGGTGTCTCCTTACTTTATATTAAACTTATGGCTCCTAACGCCCAAGTTAAATGCTTTGAACCAAATCCGGCCGCGCTGGCCATACTGAATAAAAACATCCAAGCAAATGGTTGGGGAAAAGATGTTTCTGTTCGTCCATATGCCCTTGGAAAAACAAAAGGCCGAGCAGAATTTTTTGTTGACCGCGATGAAGCCACGAGTTATGGGGCAAGCTTAAGCAAATACATGGCCGGTAAACACGCACTAGTCTCATTTCCAGTCCAAATTGACCGTCTATCAGATTACATTTCGGGGCCAATAGATTTTCTTAAAGTTGATATTGAAGGAGCTGAATTTGACGTGTTGGAGGACCTATCTGAAAATAACAAACTGGCTGATATCTCTCAAATTCAGTTTGAATACCATTACCACCCCAAATTTTTCCCTAAGCCATTATCTGAAATACTGGAAATTCTTAAGCAAGCTGGTTTTCAAACTAAAATTAAGGAGGTAAAGAACCCAAATCTAATTGCCCGCAAAGATTTTCTAAGTGCTTCTATGGTTTATGGGTGGAAAAGTGGGCGTTGATTTTTTTTAAAAATTAGTTTATCATCTCAAAATATGAAAATTACTTTTGTTGCGCCCCATATTAAGCCAGCCGGCGGTCCTCGGGCATTTTTAACTTACTGTGATTTATTAGCTCGGCGTGGCCATGAAGTAACTGTGATAGTGCCTGTCAATGGCGCTTTCAGGCGGCTTGTGGGCAGTTTGTTGGTCAAGAAACCGAAATGGTTCGCCAATTTCGCGGCTAAGCTGAAGAGGGTTGATCCGGCTTATCTTGAAAAGGACATTCCTGATGCTGATATTATAGTCGCCACGGCTTGGCAAACCGCCGGACCGGTGGCTTCATATGGTCCGTCCAAAGGCAAGAAATTTTACCTAGTTCAGCATTATGAAAGTTTGTATCATGGCAAGCCGGAAATAGTAGACCGTCTATGGGCGGGGTCGGCAATGAAACTCCAGAAAATTACTATTTCCAATTGGATCAAAGGCATCTTGAAAGAAAAATTCAATTCCGACGCTGACTTGATTTTGACACCCGTGGATTTAAACCTTTTTCACTTCGTGCCCGAAGCCGAAAATAAAGGCCCGGTTAGGATTTGCCTTTTGGATCATGAGTACAAGTGGAAAGGTACAGTTGATGGGGCGCGAGCATTTGAAGCGGTCAAAAAAGATTTTCTAGATATTAAGTTGGTTTTATTTGGCGTGAGACGGGCCGCGACCAATATCCCCCACGACGAATATCATTATTATCCGCGGCAAAAAGATCTGGCCAAGATATATTCCTCGTGCGATATATTTTTGTGCCCGTCTGATTATGAAGGATTGGGTATGCCGGCCATGGAAGCGATGGCCTGTAAGTCAGCGGTCGTAACTTGGGATACTGGTGGTTCTCGTGATTATGCCTTTGACGGCAAGACGGCTTTTGTCGCCAAGCATGCTGATTTTGATGACTTAGTTCAAAAACTTAAGTTGGCCGTTTCGGATAAGACCTTACGCGCGCAGATCGCCGAGAATGGTTATAAATTCATCCGTTCTCTTTCTTGGGAAAATGCCGCTACTCGGATGGAGGACATATTTTACAATGCCTAAAGTTAGTGTTGTTATCCCAACTCACAACAGATCAAATCTTTTAGAGCGAGCAATTTTGTCTGTTCTAGCTCAAACTTTTCAGGACTTTGAAATTGTCGTTGTCAGCGATGGGCAGAATGACCAGAACAAAATTATAATTGGAAAATTCCAAGATCCAAAAATACAATACTTTGAGCACGCCTTTAATAAAGGCGCGCCAGCGGCACGGAATACGGGCATTAAAAATTCATCTGGGGAATTCATCGCATTTCTTGATGATGATGATGAGTGGTACGAAGACAAACTATCCAAGCAAGTCGCAGTTCTTGATTCAAGCGACAAAAAAGTCGGCGTGGTAGTGACCGGAGTAGAAGCGATTGATAAGCAAGGGGAAGTTCTCTTTATTCATCTCCCTAAACACGAAGGAATCTACCGGCCTTATCATGAACTTCTGAGGAAGTGTTTTATCTGGACCAGCTCTATCATGATGCGCAAGGAATTAGCGGATCAGGGTTTTATTTTTGATGAGACTTTAACTAAAAATCAGGAATGGGATTTAATGCTGAGGGTTAGTCAAGTCAGCGATTTTTACTCGATTGATTCTATCCTGGTTAAACTTAATGTCTTGGGACCATCCGAACATCTTGGCGGTAGTGGCAATCTGTCTAATATAATCAAGGGATGGGAACTTTTTATCAGGAAACACCATTTTGAGTATATTCGTGATAAAAAATTGCTGGCTTTACGCTACTTCAATTTGTATACCCTCTGCCGTCAGAAAGGCGACTACAGTGGAACAATCCGCAATGTTTATAAAGCCTGGGTACTAGACCCGTTTAATACGACATATTTTACCAGATTGTTAATAACCATTCCGGGTTTATGGGTCCTAAAAATGTTTAGACGAATAAAAGTAGTTTCGGTGAACATTAAAAAAAGATTCACTGGTTTCTTATCCAGATTTTTCAACAAGATTCGGAAATACAAAATATTAAAACCCGTCGTTTATTTGCTCAAAGTGGTTTATATAAAATCAGGAATCAAAAATTATCGGGAGAAAGTAAAATTGGATAAAAAAATTGTCGGTACCGCCAAAAAACTTTTTGGCGACAAGTGGGTCAATGCTTATTTTAATCAGTATAAGAGGAAAATAATTTCCAATAAAAATTTTGCTCATGCCCATTCGGGCGATTACGAGGTGGCTCTGTTGTATATAATTGTTCGGCTCTTAAGACCATCGGTGGTTGTGGAAACAGGCGTGGCAAGCGGTCGGTCGTCTTCGGCTATCCTACAGGCTTTATCCGACAATGATAAGGGCTTTCTATATTCAATTGATTTAAATCAAAAATTTACCGGCAAACCCGAGGAATACATTACCGATACTGGCCGGACCGAGTTCAAAGGTTTTATACCGGAAGAGAAAGAGCCAGGCTGGCTAATTCCTGACGAATTAAAAAATAGATGGAGATTGATTTTAGGCGATTCAAAAATTGAATTACCTAAACTTGTGAGCGAACTCAAAGAGATAGACATTTTTTATCACGATAGTGAACATAGTTACGGCAATATGCTTTTTGAATTTAGAACTATCTGGCCGAGAATACCTCGCAATGGTTTAATTATTTCTGATGATGTCAAATGGAACAATGCTTTCGGCGATTTCTTAGGGGAAATCAAGAATGTTCAATATGTAATTAAAGAAGGAACTGGGATTATTTTTAAAAATTAAAATCTTGTTATTTGAATAACTCTTCAGGGGTGCCTCCTTGAGCTATTTTGCCATCATTGAGCAAGAAGAGATGATCGGCGTTCGTGATTGTGGAAAGGCGGTGGGCGATGATAATAATCGTCATTTTCTTTTTGAGGCCATTGATTGATTTTTGGATCAGGGCTTCGGATTCATTGTCCAATGCGCTGGTGGCCTCGTCAAGAATCAATATCTCCGGCTTGCGCGCCAATGTACGGGCTAAGGCGATGCGCTGACGCTGACCACCGGATAATTTCAAACCTCGCTCTCCAACTTCCGTCTCAAAACCACTCGGCAATCCTTCTATAGTCTCATAGATATTAGCCATTTTGGCCGATTTAACGACATCTTCATGAGAAATTGAACCATCGTAGAATTTAATATTGTTTTCAATCGTATCATTGAGTAAAAAAATTTCTTGAGGTACATAGCCAATCTTATTTCGCCAAGCATTAAGAGCTATCTCCTGGATATTGGTATCATCAAGCATAATCGCGCCGGTCTGGGGTTGAAAAAGCCGAAGGAGAAGGTCGGCGATAGTGGTCTTACCGACTCCGGACGGCCCAATAAAACCAACCATTGAACCCTTGGTGATACTGAAGTTCAGGTCATTGAGAACAGGATTATCGCCATAGCTGAAGGTTACGCCTTTGAATGAAATCTTGTCATTAAAAGAAAATTTACCAGTCTGGATGTCTGTTTCTTTGTGTTGTTTAGCCCGGTGGCCGTAATCTGATACGGCTTTTGTGTAAGGGATAAGTTGATTGATATCTTGGGCTTGTCCTTGTAATGCTTGAACTAATGAAAAAATTCGCTGGATAAGATACACAACTACCGCGAATGAAGCGATGTTAAATGTCGGTGCGTGGTAATTGAATAGCACCAATATGGCTATGAATAGGAAACTAATGGGTTCAAACGAACTACCAACGGCATAGTTGTAAAACGCATTTTTGACACGGATAATCCGTAGATTTTCAAAATGTCTTTCCGCTACTGATACCACTTGCTGTTCAATGGCGTTGGCTTTGATAATTTTGGCTCCAACCATTGATTCATTGATGTGATGACTAACTACTTTGTAAATGTCAGCTATCATTGTGGCCAGTTTTCTGGTCTTATAAAAAATTGGCTTCATTAAAAATAAAAGGGCAATTCCGAAAGCTATCATTGCCAGCGTAATCATAAGCGATAAGTTTATGGCCACAACGCCATAGGCAATTAAAGAGGTAAGGGTGATAGCAATATTGCCGGTGCTTGTAAATAAATCAGTACTTCGTTGGATATCATATGACAACACTCGTTCTAAAAACCCCAACTTGTATTCAAGCAGGTTTGGCCAAGTGCTGGCTAATGTTTCCCGAAATAGTTTTACTCGGGTATTTTTTTCATAAAGGGATCCAGCGACTTCGTTATAATATTTTGCCAAGAAGGTAACGCCTGCTTTGGCAATAAATAGAAACACAATCAATAAAAGCAAATAAGGTACGGTAAACGGAATATTGATAACAGAGAATATTTTTTGGATTGATTGAGTAATAAAATCAGAAGCTATTCCATTTTTTGGAGATAGAATTGAAAAAAGAGGAATAATAATACTGATACCTATACCGCCAAATAGTCCGCTGACAAAACCCAAAATTGCCATGATGGCTATTTTTGCATGATATTCCCCAAATGCGTTCCAGAGAAAACGGGCGGTAAAGATTACTTTTTTAATGGTAGTGAACATCTTTGGGCTTGATTTTTAACC